>Ga0310121_10000944_pt1 | contig 30777 bp, 27 predicted proteins | sample CB27_Tmax_986_MG_FD_203504 | JGI IMG/M metagenome (GOLD analysis project Ga0310121, IMG submission 203504) | Marine microbial communities from Western Arctic Ocean, Canada - CB27_Tmax_986 | ecosystem: Environmental > Aquatic > Marine > Oceanic | place: Canada: Western Arctic Ocean | collected... | reverse complement strand
TGACGACGTTGTTAATGCTAAGATATCTGATTATAAGATTTTACTTATTAATGGAACAGCTTTAAATATTGAACCTAGTAGAAGTGCTACTTTTTTTGCTGTTGAGATTGCTAAAAAAAATAATGTTAAGGTTGTATTAGATTTAGATTTTAGAGCAGATCAATGGCAAGATTTAAGATCTTTTGGATTGATGATAAGAGCAATACTTCCTAATGTAAAGATTGCAATTGGAACAGAAGAAGAAATTCTAGCTGCAACTCTTGATGATTCTTCAAAAGTTAGGATAAAAAATCAACAGATATCATCTCCAGAAATTAGTGGAGATTTAGATAATTCTATTAATCAATTAATTTCTTTAGGCTTAGAGGTTTTAATTGTTAAAAGAGGTAAAAAAGGAGTAAGTATATATAAAACTAATTCAAAACGACAGGATGTTCCTGGATTTCCAGTTGAGGTATTAAATGTGTTAGGCGCAGGAGATGCTTTTGCTGGGGGGTTTTTATATGGGATATTAAAAGGATGGGATTTATACAAAGCATGTAGAATGGGTAATGCAAGTGGGGCTCAAGTGGTTACAAAGAGAGGGTGTGCGAATTTTATGCCTACATTAGAGGAATCTCTAAAATTTATTGAAAGTAAAGGAGGATTTTAATTGATCTAAAAGATCATTAGTGAATAAAAAAATGGTAAAATTAAAAGTTGGTATTGCTGGGTTAGGAAGAATAGGAAAAACACATCTTAATAATTTATTTCAACTTTCAAATGTTGATGTTGTAGCAGCAATGGATTCAGATGTAGAGACTTTGAAATATGTTGAAAATAAAGGAGTTAAATTAATTTTAAAAACTTATGAAGATTTATTGAATGTCAATGAAGTTGAAGCTATAGTTATATGTACTCCTACTGATACTCATGCCGATTATGTTGAATTAGCTGCATTAGCTGGAAAGCATATTTTTTGTGAAAAACCTTTAGACTTAGATCTTAATAGAGTATTAGATGTTTTGGAAATTGTAAAAAAATCAAAAGTTAAATTAATGATAGGTTTTAATAGAAGATTTGACAAGGAGTTTGGGAGAGTTAAAAAAAGGATTAAAAATGGAGATATTGGAGAGCCTTATCTTGTAAAAATTACAAGCAGAGATCCATCACCTCCTCCTTTATCTTATATAAAACATTCTGGAGGACTTTTTTTAGATATGACTATTCATGATTTTGATATGGCAAGATTTATTGTTGAAAAAGAGGTTGAAGAGGTTTATGCCCGTGGAGCAGCATTGACTGATAATAAAATATCAGAAGTCGGTGATATTGATACAGCAGTAATAATTCTTAAATATGTGGATTCTACTATGGCAGTTATAGATAATAGTAGAAAAGCATCTTATGGTTATGACCAGCGTTTGGAAGTTTTTGGGTCGAAAGGTATGGTACAAGGAAATAATAGCAATCAGGATAATCATACCCTTTACACTGAAAAAGGAGTAGAATCTTCTCTTCCAATGCATTTTTTTCTTGAACGATATGCGGAAGCATATATGATTGAAATAAAGAATTTTGTAGATTCTTTAATTAATAATAGTAGTATTTCAGTTAGCGGTATAGATGGTTTAAATTCATTAAGAATAGGATTAGCAGCTAAGAAGTCTTTTGAAGAAAATCGACCTATTAAACTTGATGAAATAGAATAATTTAATTATTATAAAATCAAGAAATTTTAATGTTAAAAAAATGCTCTGTAAATATCATTTCCGTTAGCATAAAGAACAAGAGCCAATAAAAGAAAGAAACCAAACATTTGAGCATATTCCATAAATTTATCATTAGGTTTTTTACCAGAAATTATTTCATAAAATAAAAACATTACGTGACCTCCATCTAGAGCTGGAATTGGCAAAACATTCATAAATGCTAAAATAATTGAAAGAAGAGCAGTTGTATGCCAAAAGCCTTTCCAGTTCCATGAGCTTGGAAAAATACTGCCTATTGTACCAATGCCCCCTAATTGTTGAGCTCCTTTTTTAGTAAAAATATATTTGAACTGATAAACATAATCATGTAAAGTCCAATATCCGTATTTAAAACCTTCAACAATACTTTCTGACAGAGATAGTTTTTTATTATTAAAGGAAATAAATGGAGTTTGTATATAAACACCAATTTGTCCAATTTCATTTGTCTTTAATGAAATTTCAATCCGTCTTTTATTTCTTTCAATTTCAACATTAAGATTTTGATTTTTTTTAGATTTAATTTTTTCTTTAAATAAACCCCAATCTTCAATTTCAATTCCATCAACTTTTTTAAAAACATCCCCTTTTTTTAATCCAGCTGACATAGCAGAAGAATTTGGAGTAACACTATCAATTATAGCAGCTATTATTGGTGTGAATGCAATCATTTGACCAGATTCAAACATTCTTTCTCCTATTTTTTTTGGAATATTTAAGTTTTTTGTAACTCCTTCTTTATTTTTTGCAACAATTGTTTTAATATCTCTTAAGAACATATAAGTATTAATATCAAGAACATTGTCAAGTTTTTTACCATCTACAGAAATAATTTGATCTCCTTTTTCAAATCCCAATTCTTGAATTATTGGTGATGGATTAAGCCCCATAGGAAGGGATTCTGAGGATAAAACATTTTTACCCCATACAAACATTATAATCATGTAAATCACAAAGCCTAAAATTATGTTCACTGTTACACCTCCTAACATAATTATTATTCTTTGCCATGCAGGTTTTGATCTGAATTCCCATGGTTCAGGGTCTTTTTTCATTTGCTCAACATCCATACTCTCATCAATCATTCCCGAAATTTTAATATATCCTCCTAAAGGCAGCCAACCTATACCATATACTGTTTCACCAATTTTCTTTTTAAATAGTGAAAACCAAGGATTGAAGAATAAATAAAATTTTTCTACTCTGGTTTTGAAAATTCTTGCTGGAATAAAATGACCTAATTCATGAAGGATTACAATAATTGATAAACTTAAAATTAGTTGTACAGCTTTTATAAAGATTTCGTTCATAAAATTTTAATTCATGCAAAAGTAATGTAAATAGTAGTAATTTTTTTTATAAAATTTTGTAAAAGTTTATTGATCTTAATGATAAAATATTTGAAATGAATTAGTTTTGAAAAAAATATAATTTTGATTAGGCTTATTAATAAATATAAATTATTTATTTCCTTATGGTTAATTGGTTCAGTGATTGTTTTATATCTATTTAAAGATGCACTTACTCCAAAAAACAAATTACCAGTTTTTCAACCGGCAATGGTAAATTATGAACTGGTAGATAGCACTCTTCAATTTGTTAAAAAATTTCACAAGATTTCAGACTTTAAGTTAATTAATCAAAATGGGAAGGTTGTAACTAATAGTGATTATGAAAATAAGATATATGTGGCAGACTTTTTCTTTACAACTTGTCCTTCAATTTGTCCAATTATGACAGATAATATGATTAAAATTCAAAAAAAAATAATAGATGATCCGAATGTTTTACTTTTATCTCATAGTGTTACACCGAAAATAGATTCAGTAGAACAGTTAAAAAGATATTCAATTGAAAAAGGAGTAATAGATAGTAAATGGAATTTAGTTACAGGAGATAAAAAACAGATATATGAATTAGCTAGAAAATCATATTTATGTGTAAAAAATGATGGAGATGGCGGTCCTTATGATTTGATTCATACTGAAAATTTTATTCTTATAGATCCAGACAGAAGAATAAGAGGTTTTTATGATGGAACAGATATTGAAGAAATAAAAAAACTAATCAAAGATATTTTTATTCTTAAAGAAGAATATTTTTCATAAAAAAAAATATATATCCTACATTTGATAATAAACCTTTATAGATTATGAAAAATAGTAATAGATTATTTTACGGGAGTTGTTTTGCGTTAATTACGACAGCTTTTTCATTTAGTATTAGAGCTGGAATATTACCTCAATTGGCTGATACATTTAATTTAACAGCTCAACAATTAGGATTTATTAATTCGATGTGGTTTTTAGGCTTTCCTATTTCAATGATTTTAGGAGGTTTGTTCTATCATACCATTGGCCCTAAAAGAATAATGCAATTTGCGTTTTTATCTCATACTTTTGGTATTGTTCTTACTATTTATTCAGGAGGCTATATTGGACTTTTAATATCTACATTATTAATTGGAATAGGTAATGGTTGTACTGAGGCAGCATGTAATCCAATGATTGCTAATGCTTATACCGGAAAAACAATGAATACTTTATTAAATAGATTTCATATGTGGTTTCCTGGGGGGATAGTTATTGGTGCTTTGATTTCAAAATTTATGACTGATTTTAATATGAGCTGGGAGTCACAGATATGGGTAATTATGATTCCAACTTTAATATATGTATATCTGTTTTTAGGTCAGCAATTTCCTAAACCTAGAATGGAGGCTGTTAGTCAAATTGATAAAAATTTAAAAGCGATGTTTAGTCCTTTATTTATTTTTATTATGTTTTGCATGACATTTACAGCTATTTCAGAGTTTGGCCCACAACAATGGACAAGTTTGATTTTAAGTAGCAGTGGAGCTCATCCAATGGTTGTTTTAGCTCTAATTACTGGTATTATGGCTGTTGCAAGATATTGGGGTGGAGAATTAGTTCATAAGTTTGATCAAACGGGAGTCCTTTTAGGGGGTGCTGTATTTGCTGTAATAGGTATTTACCTTTTTTCGACTCAGACAGGAGCAATGGTCTATATTGCTGCTATTTTCTTTGCTTTAGGTGTAACTTATTTTTGGCCTAATATGATAGGTTTTGTAGCTGAAAAAATACCTTTGAGTGGTGCTTTAGGAATGTCTATAGTTGGAGGTATGGGAATGTTTTCTACTTCTATTTTTCAACCAATAATTGGAAGTTGGATTGATAGTGCAAGGATTGAACAACAATCTCTTGGTTTAACTGGTGATGCATTGGAACTTGTTGCTGGTCAATCAACCCTTACTTTAATGATAGGCTTTCCAGGTATTTTAATTTTACTCTTTTCTATTTTATACTTTTGGCAAAGAAAAAATAGAAAAGTTGAGGTTTAAGATTATAAGCATTAACTATTCATTAGATCTTCAATTTCTTCTATCTCAATAGGAATGTTTTTCATCAAATTAATAGGGGGTTTATTTTTTTGAATAACAACATCATCTTCTAAACGAACACCAAATTTTTCCTTTGGAATATATATTCCAGGCTCAACTGTAAAAACCATATTAGTTTCCATAGCTAAATCTAGCAGACCATAATCATGTGTGTCAAGCCCTAAATGGTGTGAGGTACCGTGCATAAAATATTTTTTATATGCAGGTTTCTCGGGATTTTGATTTTTTACATCAATTTTATCAATTAGATTTAATTTAAGTAATTCGGAGGTCATTATTTTTCCTACTTCTTTGTGATGTTCTTTCCATTTGGCACCAGGTATAAGCATTTTAGTTGCCTCATTTTTTACATTTAATATAGATTGATATATTTTTTTTTGTCTAGAATTAAATCTTCCAGATATTGGGATTGTTCTAGTCATATCACTTGAGTAATTTCCATATTCAGCACCAACATCTAAAAGTAGAATGTCTCCTTTTTTACATTGTTTGTTATTTTCAATATAATGTAGCACATTTGAATTTTTTCCCGATGCAATTATTGGAGGATAGGCAAAGCCTTTAGATTTGTTTTTTAAAAATTCGTGAGAAAATTCGGCTTCAATTTCATATTCCCAGACTCCAGGTTTAACATGTTTTAGTATTCTTCTAAATCCTTTTTCAGTAATATTACAAGCAATTTGAATTTGAGAAATTTCTTCTTCTGATTTAATTGATCTTAATTTTTGAAGAATTGGATTACTTTTTTCTGATTTGTGAGCAGGATATTTTGATTTGCAGTATATAATGAACCGATCCTCTCTAGTCTGGGTTTTTACATTTTGACGATAATGTTCATTTGTATTAAAATAAAATTTTTCGCACTGAGAACATAACGATTTAAATATATCTTCAAATTCATTTATCCAATATATGGAAGAAACACCACTTAGTTTTTGTGCTTCCTTTTTACTTAATTTTTCTCCTTCCCAAATTTTTAAATTTTTGTTTGAATTTTTTAAAAATAAGATTTCATTGTGTTTTGAATTTATTGCATCAGGGAATAGTATTAAAATTGATTCCTCTTGATCTATACCACACAGATAAAAGATGTCCCGATGTTGTTGAAAAGGAAAGGTGCTGTCGGCGCTTATTGGATATATGTCATTTGAATTAAAAATTGCTAAACTCCTAGGTTTCATAGAAGACATAAAGTTTTTTCTATTGAGCTTATAAAATTCTGAGGATAGAGGCTTGTATCTCATTTTAAATTCAATTTTATATTTTTTTTTTAGTATTTTACATTAAATAAACCATAAAAATAACAATAGTTTAGCAATAAAAATTAAAATTGAGTTTGAGCATAAGTCATTATCAGTTAATTTTGTAGTATAAAAAATATTATGAGTTTAGAGACATCTTCTATTATAAGAAAGCTTTTAATGGCTCTTTCAGGATTATTTTTAGTTGTTTTTTTGAGTCAACATTTTATAATTAATTTGACGTCTGTTTTTAGTGAACGGATGTTTAATCAAATTTCTCATTTTATGGGAAATAATCCTTTGGTTCAATTTATCCTTCAACCTATACTAATTTTTGGTGTTATATTTCATTTTTTTATGGGATTTGTTTTAGAATACTATAATAGAAAATCTCGAGACATAAAATATATTAGTTTCAAAGGAAGTTCAAACTCAAATTGGATGTCTAGAAATATGATTTATTCAGGAATTGTTGTTCTTTCATTTTTATGTCTTCATTTTTATGATTTTTGGGTTCCTGAAATGAATTACAAATATGTTGAAGTTTTACCATTAGATTCTGACAGATATTATGAAGACCTAATTCGTAAATTTAAAAGTTTAGTAAGAACTTTAATTTATTCGATATCTTTTTTTTTTTTAGCCCTGCATTTATATCACGGTTTTGGATCGTCTTTTCAAACAATGGGTTTAAACAATAAATATTCTTCTGCAATTAATTTGTTTGCAAGGGGGTTTTCAATAATTATTCCTTTGGGTTTTATATTCATTGCTGTTTATCATTATTTAAAATTTAAAATATGTCTAATTTAATATCCGGAATTCCTGACGGACCTCTTTCAGATAAGTGGACAAAACATAAAAGTGATATAAACTTGGTAAGTCCTGCAAATAAGAGGTTAATTGATATCATAGTTGTGGGAAGTGGTTTGGCTGGAGCGTCAGCATCTGCTACACTTGCTGAATTAGGATATAATGTAAAAACATTTTGTTTCCAAGACTCACCTAGAAGAGCTCATTCAATTGCAGCTCAAGGAGGAATTAATGCTGCTAAAAATTATCAAGGGGATGGCGATTCAACTTACAGGTTGTTTTATGATACAATTAAGGGAGGTGATTATAGATCTCGAGAAGCAAATGTTTATAGGTTGGCTGAGGTTTCCACTAATATTATAGATCAATGTGTGGCCCAGGGAGTTCCTTTTGCTCGAGATTATGGAGGCTTACTTGATAACAGATCATTTGGAGGTGTATTGGTTTCAAGAACATTTTATGCAAAGGGCCAAACAGGCCAGCAGTTATTACTAGGCGCATATTCTGCAATGAATAGACAAATTGGAAGAGGACAGATTAAAATGTATAATCGGCATGAGATGATGGATTTAGTTTTAATTGATGGAAAGGCAAGAGGTATTATTGCAAAAAATTTGGTTACGGGAAAGCTTGAAAGACATGGAGCACATGCTGTTGTTATTGCTTCAGGAGGTTATGGCAATGTTTTTTTTCTATCTACCAATGCAATGGGAAGTAATGTTTCTGCAATATGGAAAATTCATAAAAAAGGAGCTCATTTTGCAAATCCTTGCTTTACTCAAATTCATCCTACTTGTATACCTGTATCTGGTGATTATCAGTCCAAACTTACTTTAATGTCCGAGTCATTGAGAAATGATGGAAGAATTTGGGTTCCAAAAAATATTGAGGACGTCAAACTTATTAGAGAGGGAAAGCTTAAGCCAATTGAAATAGATGAAGAAAATAGAGACTATTATTTGGAAAGAAGATATCCAGCTTTTGGTAATTTGGTACCTAGAGATGTTGCTTCAAGAGCTGCCAAAGAGAGGTGTGATGAAGGTTTTGGTATTAATAAAACAGGGGAAGCTGTTTATTTAGATTTTTCTTCGGCAATCATAAGATATGGGAAAGAAAAGGCTTATGTTAAAGGTCTTGATGAAAATGATGATTTGTTAGTTAAAAAATTAGGACAAGCAGTAATAAGATCCAAATATGGTAATCTTTTTCAAATGTATGAAAAGATAGTTGATCAAAATCCATATGAAACTCCAATGATGATATATCCTGCAGTGCATTATACAATGGGTGGTGTTTGGGTAGATTATAATTTAATGACTTCAATTCCTGGTTGTTATGCTATTGGAGAAGCAAATTTTTCTGATCATGGAGCTAATAGATTAGGGGCGTCTGCTTTAATGCAAGGATTGGCAGATGGATATTTTGTTCTTCCTTACACTATAGGAGATTATTTATCTGATGATATTAGAACAGGCAAAATTTCAACTGATCAACCAGAGTTTGAAAAAGCTGAAAAAAGTATTGAAAGTCAAATTAATTTATTTATAAATAATAAAGGGAAAAATTCAGTTGATTATTATCATAAAAAGTTAGGTAAAATTATGTGGGATAAATGTGGTATGTCAAGAAATGAAAAAGGTTTAAGAGAGGCTATAAAAGAAATTCAGGATTTGAGAGAAGATTTTTATAAGAATGTTAACGTTCCAGGATCTTCCGATGAGTATAATGAGGAGTTGGCAAAAGCAGGAAGAGTTTCTGATTTCTTAGAGTTAGGGGAACTTTTTGCTAAAGATGGCCTTGAAAGAACTGAGTCTTGTGGAGGACATTTTAGGGAAGAGTCTAAAAATTCTGAGGGAGAAGCTGTTCGTGATGATAAAAACTTTACCTATGTTTCTGCTTGGGAATATAATGGTGAGCCATCTAAAGCTAAGTTAATTAAGGAAAAACTTAATTTTGAGGAAATTGAGGTTAAAACAAGATCATACAAATAAGATAATTTTAAAAAGATGAATTTAATTTTAAAAGTATGGAGACAATCTAGTAGAGATGATAAAGGTAGAATAGAAACTTATCCGATAAGTGATATTTCTCCTGATATGTCTTTTCTTGAAATGATGGATGTTTTAAATGAGAAATTAATTTCAAAAGGAATTGATCCAGTTTCTTTTGATCATGATTGTAGAGAAGGAATATGTGGAATGTGCTCAATGTTTATTAATGGCGAGGCTCATGGTCCTGATCGACTTGTAACTACATGTCAACTCCACATGAGAAAATTTAAAGATGGCGAAACTATTATTATTGAGCCTTTTAGAGCTAAAGCTTTTCCTGTAATTAAGGATTTAGTTGTTGATCGTTCTGCATTTGATAGAATTCAACAAGCTGGAGGATTTATCAGTGTAAATACTTCCGGAAATACTCAAGATGCAAATGCTATCCCAATTAATAAACAAGATGCTGATAAGGCTTTTGATGCTGCTATCTGTATAGGATGTGGAGCTTGTGTTGCTTCATGCAAGAATGCTTCTGCAATGTTATTTGTATCGGCTAAAGTTTCTCAGTATTCGTTATTACCACAAGGTAAAGTTGAAGCGACTGATCGAGTATTAAACATGGTAAAACAAATGGATGAAGAAGGTTTTGGAAATTGCACTAATACTGGAGCTTGTGAAGTTGAATGTCCCAAGGGAATATCTCTTGAAAATATTGCTAGGATGAATAGAGAATATTTATTTGCTAGTTTTAAGGGCTAAAATTTATAAAATTTTTATTTAGAATTTATGAAATCCGAATTGTCTCTTGTTTTGATTCAGATAAAAATTTTTTGGAAAGATATTGCAAAAAACAGAAATCAAATTACCCAAAGATTAAATCAAATTAAAAAAAAAGTTGATATTATTTTATTACCTGAAATGTTTACATCCGGTTTTACTATGAACCCTGAAAGTGTATATGAAAAAATGGATGGTAACACAATTAAATGGATGAAAAAAATAGCAATTCAATATAACTCAGCTATAGGAGGAAGTCTTGTTATTAAAGAAGAAGATAAATTTTATAACAGATTTATTTTTGTCACTCCTTCTGGGCAAATTGAATTTTATGATAAAAGACACACTTTTACATTTGCGGGTGAGGATAAGATATATATGTCAGGAAATAATAAAGGAATTATTGAATTTAGAGGTTGGAAAATTTGTTTAAGAATATGTTATGATTTAAGATTTCCTATTTGGTCTAGAAATAAGGATAATTATCAGTTGTTAATTTATGTTGCAAATTGGCCATTGCCAAGAATTAGAGCTTGGGATAAATTATTGACTGCTAGAGCGATTGAAAATTGTTGTTATTGTGTTGGAGTAAATTGTATTGGAGAAGATCCAAATAAAAATAAATATCCTGGACACACTTCTACATATGATTATTATGGTAATTTAATTTCTAATGAATTATCAGATAAATCTGAAAATATTTATGTCAATCTTGACCATCATTTACTTCTAAACTATCGGAAGAAGTTTGAGTTTTTAAAAGATCAAGATACTTTTGATTTACATTAAAAGTTTCATTTAAATCCCAATTTGCCCTTAATTCTATTTCAAAAGGATAATATATTACTTCTTCCGGTTGTATTTTTTTTAGATAATTTCCTGTGTCCCACTTATCATTATTATTTTTATCCTTAATTAGTCTTAAAATATATTTTCCTGGATTCAATAACTTAAATGAATAATTTGAGTTTTTCTGAGGTTCTTTATATGATCTAATAACTCTAGAACTCTTTAATAACTCCAATATGAATGGCTCTGAATCTTCATATATTAATTGAATAAATATATTTCCATAATCTTCTACTTTTTTTGTAGAAACTCTAAAGTTTAGTGTATCATGGGTATTTCCCCAGAAATCTTGAAGTGCTTTAGGTAATAATTGAATATCATACATGTCATTTGGTAGGAGTTTAAAATTAATTTCAACTCTATCGTAATTTTCGTCAATTTTAATATTAGCAGGAATCATCGTCGAATCAATTTTTCTAATTTTTACGAGGGAAGAATCAGATGAAACTATTGGTAGATTAGAAGATACTTTAAAAATGTCTGTTAAATCGATGGCGCCTATAGTAATTTGAATAATTATTAGTGAATCTTTTATAGGCTTTTTAAATTTAACGACCTTAGTTTTTATTGAATCATTATCTGGATATTCAAATTTCAATGAATCAGTTTTAATACCTTTAAACCAATAATTTAAGGTATCGTTTTTTCTGTTTTTATTAATAATATATCCAAAGGATTCCGGGACATCACTAATTAATTTAAAACTTTGACCATTATAATCTCCATAATATCCATGACCAATATGATGATCATTAATGAAAAATGGTTCAGCCCATGAAAAATTGGCTTTTTCTTTAAATAGTTTTAATTCAACTATACTATCGCCAGGAAGACTTATAGGGGAATTTAAAAACCCTACTTGATCTGTATTTTGATCAAAAAAATAATTATTAGAAAAGTCCTTTAAAGCAATTAGTTCATATTTTCCAGCTTTGAGATTGTTAAATTTAAAAATAGTTGTATCTAAGGTGCTTGTTACATAAAAAGGTTTTTGGAAATAGATTGTTGAATCGTTATAAGAGCTATCCAAAGGATAAAGTTGTAGTGATATGTATTTTTCAGGGTCCATTTTAATAGCATCTTTAATTGTTCCCTTCAAATTTAAAGAATCAATTTTAGCTCCAGTTGAAATTGTATATAAAAAATAAGGCATTTTATTTCCTTCATTATAATCCTGAATACTTTCTCCAAAATTAAATGTATAGGTTGTGTTTTCTAAAAGAGAATCAAGAATTGAAAGAGTTATTTTTTTTGAAGCTCCAGTAGTGGGAGACACCTTGTAGCCACCAATTTTTAACGGAGGTGAAATTATCAGTTGTTTATTTATTTCATTAAGTGTTACAAATTCATTAAAAATGAATTTTACTTCATCTTTATCAAAAAAAGTAGTATTTAATTTTGGGGATGCACTAATAAGTACTGGAGGGATTGTATCTTTAGGACCACCAGTTGGAGAAGCTTTTTTGGCACAATTTATTGTAGAAAAAAAAAGAAAAATGTATATACAGTACTTTAAAATAAATCTCATTTACCTTAGTTTATTTGCTAAATAACATAATAATAAATTAAGTCAATAAAATTATATATTAATTATAAAATTTATAGAATATTTAACTAGATAACCAAAAGATAACAAAAAGAATTATTTTTGAGCATATGTCAGAAAAATTTAAAACTTTTAAAAATATAATATCTCATGCAAAAGAATATGGATTTGTTTTTCCATCAAGTGAGATTTACGATGGATTAAGTGCTGTATATGATTATGGCCAAAATGGAGTAGAATTAAAAAATAATATTAAAGAATATTGGTGGAAATCTATGATACAATTTAATGAAAATATAGTTGGGATTGATGCATCTATTTTTATGCATCCTACTACTTGGAAGGCATCTGGCCATGTAGACGCTTTTAATGACCCTTTAATAGATAACAAAGATTCAAAGAAAAGGTATAGAGCAGATGTATTAGTTGAAGACTATGTTTCTAAAATTGAGACTAAGATTAAAAAAGAGGTTGATAAAGCATCAAAAAGATTTAAGGAAAGTTTTGATAAGGAGAAATTCCTGAATACTAATATTAAGGTTAAAGAATATAATAATAAAATCAAACTTATTTTAAAAAGACTAAATGAATCTTTAGAGAAAGATGATTTAAAAGATGTTAAAAGTTTAATTGAAGAGCTTGGGATTGTTTGCCCTGAATCTGGTTCTAAAAATTGGACGGATGTAAAACAATTTAATTTAATGTTTGGAACTAAATTAGGAGCATCTTCTGAATCTGCTAGCGATTTATTTTTAAGACCTGAAACAGCCCAAGGAATTTTTGTCAATTTTTTAAATGTTCAAAAAACTGGAAGAATGAAATTGCCTTTTGGAATTGCTCAAATTGGAAAAGCATTTAGAAATGAAATAGTTGCTCGACAATTTATTTTTAGAATGAGAGAATTTGAACAAATGGAAATGCAATTTTTTATTCCACCTGGAACTCAAAAAAAATATTATGAAGAATGGAAAAACAAAAGACTTAACTGGCATATTTCTTTAGGTATGGGAAAAGAAAATTATCGTTTCCATGATCATGAAAAATTAGCTCATTATGCTGATGCTGCTTGTGATATTGAATTTAATTTCCCCTTTGGTTTTAAAGAATTAGAAGGAATACATTCCAGAACAGATTTTGATCTTGCTAATCACCAAAAATTTACTGGTAAAAAACTTCAGTATTTTGATTCAGAATTAAATAAGAGTTATGTTCCTTATGTAGTTGAAACATCAATAGGTCTTGATCGAATGTTTTTATCTGTATTTTGTAATTCATTAATGGAAGAAAAGTTAGATGACGGTAGCTTTAGGACAATACTTAAAATTCCAAAAGAATTAGCCCCAAACAAAGTTGCGATTTTACCTCTTTTAAAGAAAGATAATTTACCGGATATGGCTAAAGAAATTTTCCAAAAATTTAGATCTGAGATTAAAAGTGTTTATGATGAAAAGGATGCAATTGGCAGAAGATATAGAAGACAAGATGCTTTAGGCACTCCATTTTGTATAACTATTGACCATCAAAGTATAGAAGATAAAACAGTTACTATAAGAGAACGCGATAGTATGGTTCAAAAAAGAATTAAAATAGACAAAGTCTTCGATGAAATTATTCAACAAGTAAGTATAAATAATATTTTAAAAAGCTTATAATAAAGATTGAAAATAATCTCATATAATGTAAACGGTATTCGTGCAGCTATAAATAAAGGGTTTGTAGATTGGTTAAATGAATCAAATGTGGATGTAATTTGTATTCAGGAAACCAAGGCCAATAGAGAACAAGTTGAAACTAACCTTTTAGATAAAATAGGGTATCATAATTATTGGTTTTCAGCTCAAAAGAAAGGATATAGTGGAGTGGCTATTTTTTCTAGAATTAAACCAAATAAAGTTATTTGCGGCACGAATATAAATCATATTGATTTTGAAGGAAGGGTAATTCAAGCAGATTATGATAATTTTTCAGTTATAAGTCTTTATTTACCATCAGGCACAAATATTGATCGCTTGGAATATAAGTTTAAATTTATGAGAGACTTTCAGAAATATATTGACGATTTAAAAAGAAGATACACTAAATTAGTTATATGTGGTGATTACAATATATGTCATAAAGAGATAGATATTCATGATCCAATAAGAAATAAAAATGTTTCGGGGTTTTTACCTGAGGAAAGAAGATGGTTAGACAAATTTATTAAGACTGGGTTTATAGACTCATTTAGACATTTAAATTCAGAACCTCATAATTATAGCTGGTGGAGTTATAGAGCAAATTCAAGAGCTAATAATAAAGGGTGGAGAATAGATTATGCCCTAGTTACTGAGTCCTTAAAAAAGAATATTGGTAATTCTTTTATATTAAATTCGGTTAAACATTCTGATCATTGTCCAATTGGAGTTGAATTAAAATTTTAATAATGGATTACAATTTATTACCAGGAACAGAAATTAAAGTTAGTAAAATATGTCTTGGAACTATGACCTTTGGTAGACAGAATAATGAAAAAGAAGGTCATAATCAAATGGATTACTCTTATTATAAGGGAGTTAATTTTTTTGATACGGCTGAATTATATCCTGTTCCTCCTTCACCTGAGACTCAAGGAGAAACGGAAAGAATAATTGGATCATGGTTAAAAAAAACAGGCAATAGAGATAAAATTATTTTAGCATCAAAAGTTGCAGGGCCTTCAAGTTTTAGCAAACATATAAGAAAAGATATGTCTTATTCAAAAAATACAGTAAATGAGGCAATTGATAATAGTTTAGATAGATTGAAAACAGATTATATAGATTTATATCAAATCCATTGGCCTGAAAGAGTTACTAATTTTTTTGGAAAAAGAGGTTATGAATTTTATAAAGAAGACCCTTGGAAGTATAATTTTGATTTAATTTTAGATGTACTAGAAGAAAATATAAAAAAAGGTAAAATAAGAAATATTGGAATTTCAAATGAAACTCCTTGGGGATTAATGAAATATATTAATGAGTCAAGAGAGAGTAGAACAAAAATAATTTCTATTCAAAATCCTTATTCATTATTAAATAGAACTTTTGAGATTGGAAATTCAGAAATTTGTCATAAAGAAAATATTGGATTGTTAGCATATTCTCCCCTGGGTTTTGGAACTTTAACGGGAAAGTATCTAGGCGGAAATATGCCTAAAAATGCTAGACTTACACTTTTTCCTAATTATGATAGATTTAGTAATGAAGAATCTGAAAAAGCAATTCAAAATTATCACGATTTAGCAAAAAAAAATGAAATAAATTTAACAACTATGGCATTATCTTTTGTAAATGACAGGTCTTTTGTAACAAGCAATATTATTGGAGCAACTTCAATTGATCAGCTTAAAGAAAATATAGATAGTTATAAAACTTTATTAAGTGATGAAATCTTGGATGAAATAAATATTATTCATAACAGCCAACCTAATCCAGCACCATAAAAAATTAAATAATTGATGAAATTAGTTTCTTAGTGTAATTATTTTTGGGATTATTATAAAGTAGATCTGATTCTTCAAATTCAATTAATTTTCCTGATTTCATAACCATTATTCTGTCTGACATATATTTAACGATAGAAAGATCATGTGAAATAAAAATATAACTTAAGTTTAATTCTTCTTTAAGGTCATTTAGTAAGTTTAAAATTTTTGCTTGAATTGAAATATCTAGAGATGCTACACATTCATCGCAAATAATAATTTTCGGATTTGTTGCAATAGCTCTTGCTATAATTGCTCTTTGTTTTTGACCACCAGAAAGTTCATGGGGGTGACTATTAAAATGAATTTTTGAAAGACCTACTTTTTTAATTAAATCGTAGACTTTTTTTATCCGATCTTTTTTATCAGTTAAGATATTGTGAACCTTTAGAACTTCCATTATAGAGTTTCCAATTGTTTTAAATGGATGCATAGAAGAATGTGGATCTTGAAAAATAAATTGAATTTCTTTTCTAAGATTATTAGATTTATCAAAATCATTTTTGTTAATCAAGCGGCTATTATAAAAAATTTTACCAGATGTAGGGGGATCTAAATAAATAATAGCTCTTCCTAAAGTTGATTTTCCACACCCTGATTCGCCAACTAAGCCTAGGGTTTCTCCTTCATATAATTTAAAACTAAAAGATTTTATTGCATGAAAATATATTTTTTTATTAAACAAAACATTTTGTTTGAAGAATTTTTTTTCTAAATCAATTATTTCTAAAATAGGTGATTTAGAATATAGAATTTTATGTTTTTCTTTTAGAGTAATTATTTTTTCATTAAAGTTTCCTTTTTTATAATCATTAATTGTTGGAAGGATTTTTAATCTTTTTTCTATAGAAGGTCTTGCAAACAAGAGACCTTTTGTATATGATTTTTGAGGGTTTTCAAATAATTTTTTATTAATTCCAAATTCAATTATTTTCCCAGTTTTCATAACAAAAACTTTATCAGCTAAATGTTTAACTAAATTCAAATCATGGGAGATGAATAGTATGCTCATCTCATATTTTATTTGTAATGACTTTAACAACAATATTATTTCTTTTTGAACTGTAACGTCTAATGCTGTAGTAGGTTCATCTGCAATTAAAAGTTGGTTTACACAAAATAGCCATGGCAATCATAACTCTTTGTTTTTGACCGCCACTTAATTGATGAGGATATGAATTATAAATTCTTTCAAAATCATTCCGATTTCTTTTCCTCTAATAGATCTCTAAATTAAATTTGTATTATTAGATAATGAAGTATTTAAAAAAATCATTTTATCACTTGAAACTAAAGAGTTGTTGGGGATTAGACCTATTAAAGATAGTGCAGTTAAGGTTTTACCACTTCCAGATTCACCTACGATTGCAACTGTTTCATTTTTAAGTATTGAAAATGAAACATCTTTTAAAATTTTTTTATTTTGAATGTTTAGATTTAGATTTTGAATTTCTACTAGAATTTTACTTTTGTCATTTATTTTGATAATATCTAGTATTAACAGCTTTATATAAAGTTTTATTTTTTTGCTATTTCAATTCCAAAATCTATATATGAATATATATCTTCAGTAAAACTACTTTTAACTTTTTTGCCTTCCTTTTGTTGTCCTAATCTGACAAAAATTAGATTTTTTTCTGGTAATAGTATTACATATTGACCAAGGTGACCTCTCATTAGTAAAATCTTTTGATTTTTATAATTATCGATCCACCATCCGTATCCGTATTCAGAGTCTTTATCAAAAACTGGATTCAAAGATTTAGCTACAAAGGTTGAATCCAACAATATTTTATTATTCCATCTTCCAAAATCTTTATATAGTTTGCCAAACCTTGCAAAATCTCTTGCATTTGAAGCAATGCAACAGTAGGCTTTTTCCATTCCATATTTTTCACTGTCAATTTGCCATAAAGCTTTATTTTCAAATCCCATTGGATTCCAAAAACTTTCATATAAATATTCAGATAAGTTTTTTTCTGTAGCCTTTGAAATTACCATTCCCAAAAGTTGAGTAGCTCCACTTTTATATTTAAATTCTTTGCCAGGGCTATATTTAATGGGTTGATCTAAAATTAATTTACTTATATCATCTACAAAATATGCAGATGCAGTTACTTCAAAAGGGCTAAAATAATCTTCTTTCCATACCATTCCTGAAGACATGTTAGATAAATGACCAACTTCCAAATTATCGGCAAATTTACCTTTGATTTCTGGAAAAAAATCTTTCACTTTTTGATCTAGCCCTTTAATATGGCCTTGCATAATTGATTTACCTAATAATGCTGAAACTATACTTTTAGACATTGAAAAAGAGTTGCTCATTGATTTAATTCCATAACCATCATAATATTTTTCAAATAAGATTGAATCATTTTTAATTACTAAAAAGGCAACAGTTCCATTTTTTTTATTGTAAGATTCAAAACCTTTTGGGACTTCAGAAATATTATAATTTTGATGTAAATTCCAAGGCAGGGGGTTTTCCGAAGCGTTAATTTCCCTGTTGTCAAAATTTTTATAATCGTCTAAATATGCAGTTGTGTAACCTTTAAGATAAATTTTTGAGACTCCTTCTAATATATAATTGTATTTAGAGATATATAAAAATCCAAAAGATACTAGAATCAATAAAATAAAACCATAAAAAAAATTTTTCATTTAATAGAAGAATAGATGCAAATTTAACTATTTATTACCATGAAATTTTTTGATTAAACAACTTTATTTTATTTCTAAATTAAATAATAATAAATCTGTGAATTTAGAATAAACAAAAATTGTATATTTTGCAATAAGATGGATAAAAGTAAATTAATAGAATTTGAATGTATAGATGCTTATGCTGCAGGTAATCCTGTTAGGCTAGTTGTTGGACCTAAACCCGATTTAGATGGAAAAAATATTGCTGAAAAACGTTTAAATTTTATAAATAATTTTGATTGGATTAGGACTGGCCTTATGTTTGAGCCTCATGGACATGATATGATGAGTGGAAGTTTTTTTTATGATCCACTAGATCCAGATAATGATGTTTCAATTTTATTTATTGAAACAAGTGGATGCTTACCAATGTGTGGTCACGGACTCATAGGAGCTATAACTGTATTAATTGAGGAAGACTTAGTTATTCCTAAAGTTGAGGGAAAGATTAATGTTGAAACACCTGCTGGACTTGTTAAAGCTTCATATAAAAAAGAAAATAATAAGGTTGTCTCTGTTAAATTTAATAATGTAGCTTCTTTTCTTGTAGCATCAAATTTATTTGTTGATAGTGATTTTCTAGGGAAGTTAAAAGTTGATGTTGCTTATGGAGGAAATTTTTATGCAATTGTTGATTTGCAATCTAATTTTAAAGGAATTGAATATTTTTCAGCCAGTGATTTAATTTCTTTTGGAAGAGACTTAAGAAAAAAAATTAATAAGCATCAAAATTTTGTTCATCCCATTGATAAAAACATTAAAATGTGCACTCATGTTTTATGGAGTGGGAAGACTTCTTTAGATAAGTTAACTTCTTCAAACGCTGTTTTTTATGGCGAAAAAGCTATTGATAGATCACCTTGCGGAACAGGTACATCTGCAAGATTAGCCCAGAAATATTTTAAAGGAGAGTTAACTTTGGGAGAAAAATTTATTCACAAAAGTATTATTGATTCAAAATTTATAGGGTGTGTTGAAGAAGAAGTTTCTATAGGAAATTATAAAGGTATTATACCTAGTATTGAAGGAAATGCCAGAATAATTGGATATAATAAATTAATTTTTCATCCATCAGATCCTTATTTGAGCGGTTTTCAGGTTCTATAAATTTAAAGATTGAAAAAAAAAGTAGTAATAGTTGGAGGCGGAATAATTGGATTTTCCTGTGCTTATTATTTAATTGAAGAGGGTCATGAGGTTGTATTGGTTGATAAAAATTCATTTAATTCAGGAGCGTCTATTGTAAATGCTGGTTATATAATACCAAGTCATATCATTCCATTAGCTTCTCCAGAAGTCCTTAAAAAAGGTATAAAGTGGATGTTTAATTCTAATAGCCCTTTTTATATAAAACCAAGATTTAATAAAGATCTTATTAATTGGGGAATTAACTTTATTAAGTCCTCTAGCTCTAGGCATGTTAATCGTTCGATTGGCATAATAAAGAAGATAAATGAATTTAGTAAAGAATTGTACTTTGAATTAAGAGACTCAAAAAATATTGATTTTAAAATTTATGAAAAAGGATTATTAATGGCTTTTAAAACATCTGAAGCAGAAAAAGAAGAATTAAAAACAGCTAAAATTGCAAGAGAATTGAAAATGAATGTTCAAGAATTATCTCAGGACCAGGTAAACTCTATGCAACCTAAAATTAGAATGGATATTAAAGGGGCTTTTTGGTATAAATCAGATGCACATTTGACTCCAGAAACTTTTATGAATAATTTAAAATCTTATTTATTAAAAAAAGGTCTAAAAGTATATAAGGAAAATTTAGTTGAATCATTTAATTATAATTCTGGAATTATTAATTCAATTAGAACAAATAAAAATGAAATTTTTGGAGATGAATTTGTTATTGCATCTGGAGCTTGGTCAGAAAATTTATTAAAAAAATTAAGAATAAAACTTTTGATTCAAGCTGGAAAAGGTTACAGAATAAATTTGTTTAAAAAAACAGGGATTTCATATCCTGCAATTTTGTTAGAAGATAAAGTTGCAGTAACTCCCATGGATGGATTTACAAGATTTGGAGGGACTATGGAAATAGCAGGTTTAAATACGAAAATTAATTTCAAAAGGGTAAATGCAATTGCTAGATCATCCGAAAAATATTATGAAGGTTTAAAAATACCAACACAAAACATTAATGATGCACAATGTGGATTAAGACCTCTTTCTCCAGATGGACTGCCTTTTATTGGGAGACATTCTTTATATAATAATCTAGTTTTAGCTACGGGCCATTCAATGATGGGTTGGAGTTTGGGTCCAGCAACTGGAAAGTTAGTATCAGAAATAATTTCAGGTAAAAAAAAATCAATTTCTATTGATCCTTTTAATCCCGAAAGAAAATTTGGATAATAATTTAGAAATTATAGACTTTTAGCAATATCAATTGAATGGTAACTTACAATCATTGAAGCACCAGCTCTTTTAAAAGCAGTTAGTTGTTCAATAATAATTTTCTTTTCATTTAGCCATCCTTTTTCTGCAGCAGCTTTTAGCATTGAGTATTCTCCACTTACTTGATAAACAGCAATTGGATGAGAAAAATTTTCTCTTATATCTCTAATGATATCTAGATAAGATAACCCAGGTTTAATCATTATTATATCGGCACCTTCTTCAATGTCATTTTCAACTTCTAAAAAAGCTTCATTTCTATTTCTGAAATCCATTTGATAAGTTTTTTTATTACCAAAATCAGGTTTAGAATTTAAAGCATCTCTAAATGGGCCATAAAAACTTGAAGCATATTTAATAGAATAACTCATGATTGCAGTATCATGGAATTTATTTGATTCAAGTGTTTCTCTAATTTTTTTTATTCTTCCATCCATCATATCACTAGGAGCAATTATATCTGCTCCTGATTTAGCATGAGAAAGGGCCATTTTTGAAAGAACATCATTAGTAGAGTCGTTTAATATTTTATTATTCTTAACTATGCCATCATGGCCATAAATAGAATATGGATCTAAAGCTACATCAGTGATTACAACCATTTCGGGTACAGAATTTTTAATTGTTTTAATAGCTCTTTGCATCAAACCATTAGGGTTTATAGCTTCTAAACCTTTATTGTCTTTTAAGTTTTTAGAAACTTTAACAAAAAGCAGAACTGATTTTAAGCCAAGTTTATATAAAAAATTTACTTCTTTTTCAACTATATCTATGCTCATTCGGAAGTAATTTGGCATAGATGTAATTTCTTCTTTTATTTTTTTTCCTTCTATTATAAATAAAGGAACAATTAAATCATTTAAATTAATTTTATTTTCAGACACAAGATCTCTTATAAATTTTGAACTTCTTAATCGTCTATTTCTATGTATTGGAAACATAATTCTGATTTATTTTTTATTATTAGATGAATCTATAGGTTCAACAGGCAATGTAATACTTTTTGATATATCTTCATTTTGATTTGAATCATCCGATTTATCATCTTTTTTTAACGTACCAAAGAGCATTGCTAACATTGATGAAAGAATAACAATTAAAAGAACTTTTTCATCAATTATTGATTCTGAAAAATTTATAAAATCAATATCTTTAATTTGTAGAAATAATAAGATGCTAATCAATCCCCTGGGACCCATATAAACTAATGGAGAAGTATTCAATTTAAGTGTTGACAAACTTAAATAGAAATATCTTATAATAAAAATTATTAGAAAAATCATAAAACCATATATATATGGAGAAAAGCTTAAAAAATTTTCTAGATTGATAGAGAACCCAAAAAATAAAAAGAAGAATGTTCTTACTATAAATGTAGATTCAGCTGTTAGAATATGAAATTCACTTAATTCTTTTTCATTTTGTTCTAAGTTTAAATTTTTTCTTAAAAATTTTGGCAATAAAATTTTTACGTTACTTAAAAAAATTCCAAAAATAAATATTGTCACTAAAGCCGGAAGATGAAATAGTTTTCCAAAAGCATAGACTAATATAAGAAGTGCAAGTATCAAGAAAAATTTTACTTTTTGTTCAATCTTTTGAATTAAACGAAAAAGTAAATAAGTAATAATTAAGGAAATAATAATAACTCCAATTACTTGAATTATTAGTGAAATAATTGATTCTGAAGAAATTAAAGGATTATTATTTTTATATTGCTTAATTGCATAATTAAAAATCATTATTCCTAAAATATCTGAAAAAGTAGATTCATAAATAACAAATTCTTTTTGATGATTTAAGAGACTTGAAGCTGAAGGAATTGCTACTGCGCTACTAATTATAGATAAAGGAATAGAATAAATTACAGAATTCATATAATTCATTCCCAACACTTCATTAAAAACAAAACTTAGAGCAAAAATATTAATAACAAGAATTATAAAAGCAGCAAAAAACCCTTTAATAATAATAGGTAATTTTTCAATACTAATTTCTAATTCCAAGGCACCTTCGAGAACTATTAAAATTAGACCAATTGTTCCAATAACCGGAACCAGATTATCAAGAAAAGTAAAATCATCAAAACCATAGAGACTCGATATAACTCTAATTATTATTCCAGTTAACATTAATAAAATAACCGCAGGAAATTTTGTTTTTCTTGCGTATGAATCAAATAAATATGAAAAGATTATTAGCAGAGGAAGAACAAAAAGAATAGTTAGAGTACCCATAAAGATTAAAAATAAAGGTTTATTAAGTTACTGAATTTTAAATAAATAAGATTTTTTAAACGATCCATTTTCTTGGTTTTTTCAAAACATTAATTAATCTTTCTTCTTCTGATTTAGATTTTATTTTATAATCATATAACCATTGAACTTTTGGTGGTAAACTCATTAATATACTTTCAGTTCTACCTTTAGTCTTAAGTCCAAATAATGTTCCTTTATCATGAATTAAATTAAATTCCACATAACGCCCTCTTCTGATTTCTTGCCATTTTCTTTCGTTTTTATTATATGGGATATTTTTTCTTTTTTCAACAATAGGGATATAAGATTTAATAAAATTATTACCAACTTCAATTGTGAAATTGCACCAATCTTGAATACCTTTATTTGAATCGGCTCTTAAGTAATCAAAAAAAATTCCCCCTATTCCTCTGGCTTCATTTCTATGAGAGTTCCAAAAATAATTGTCACATTTTTTTTTATAATCACTGTATAAATTTTTTCCAAATTTATCACACGAATATTTACAAACTTTATGAAAATGAATTGCATCTTCTTCAAAAAGATAATATGGCGTAAGATCTTGACCTCCCCCAAACCATTGATCAATTATTTCTGATTTATTACTATACAATTCAAAATATCTCCAATTAGCATGAGTAGTTGGAATCATTGGGTTTAATGGATGAATAACTACACTTAAACCACATGCGAAAAATTTTGTTTCATTTACTTTTAGATAAGTCATCATACTTTCAGGTAATTTACCTTCTACTGCAGAGATATTAACTCCAGCTTTTTCGAAGACTTTACCATTCTCTAAAATTCTACTTTTTCCACCACCACCTTCTTTTCTTTTCCAAATATCTTCTTTAAATTTTCCTAATTGGTCAATTTCTTCAATATTGTCTGTGATTTTATTTTGTAGACTCTTAATGTGTTTATAAAATTTCTCTTTCATTAATAATTATATTCTTTAACTGAATCTATAAATGCTTTGGCATTATCAACAGGAGTATTTGGAAGTATCCCATGGCCTAAATTAACTATGTAATTATCTTTACCAAACTCATTAATCATATTTTTAACAGATATTTTAATTTCATTTATTGGAGATAATAGTTTTGAAGGGTCTAGGTTACCTTGAAGAGTAATTTTTCCTCCAGTTAAATATCGAGCATTTCTTGCTGAACAGGTCCAATCAATACCTATTGCTGAAACTCCAGATTTACTCATCTCATTTAAATGAAACCAACATCCTTTTCCAAAAACAATAACAGGTATTATAGTTTTCAGTTCATCAATTATTTGTTTTAAATATCTCCATGAAAAAACTTCATAATCTTTTGGGGAAAGTAATCCTCCCCAAGAATCAAAAATTTGGATAGTATCAACACCAGATTTGACTTGTTCTTTTAAATAAGATATTGTGGTGTCAGTGATTTTTTGAAGTAAAATATCTGAAAACTCAGGTTGAGAAAAACAAAACTGCTTTGCTAAATTAAAATCCTTTGAACTTTGGCCCTGAATAGCATAACAAAACAAAGTCCATGGAGATCCAGCAAAACCAATCAAAGGAACTCTTTGATTTAATTCTTTTTTTGACATTTTTATTGCCTTAAAAACATAATCTAATTCTTTTTTAACTTCTGGGATATGAACTTTTTTTACATCCTCTATTTTTCTAATTGGCGAATTTATCCAGGGACCAATTCCATCTTTCATTTCAACTTTAATTCCCATCGCTTGAAGAACTACAAGAATATCACTAAATATAATTGCAGCATCAGGACCAATTTGATTTATGGGCATTAAAGTAATTTCTGTAGCAAGTTCAGGTGTTTGACATCTAGTAAAGAAATCATATTTTTTCTTTATTTTCATGAAATCAGGTAGATATCGACCAGCTTGACGCATTATCCAAACCGGAGGTCTATTTACTGTTTCACCTTTTAGAACTTTTAAAAACAGATCGTTTTTCATAATTAAATAATTTTAAAATGTTTTTTTATAATATGTAACATGTTTTCTTCTGAGTTTGATTTGGCAATTGAAAAATTGTAAGTATAATTTTTTAATTCTTTTGCAGTAGTATTTCCGATACAAAATCCATAAGTGTTTTTAAATGAATTTTTACCTTTAAAAAAACTTCTTACAGCAGATGGACTATAAAAAATAACACCATCATACTTGTCTTTAATTTTTTTTGGAGTAAGAATTGTGTCATAAACTTCATGAATATAAATTTTAATATTGTTTTTATTTAATTTATTTTCAAGTTCTACCATCCTTTTTTTTCCACAGAAATAGGTAAATGAATCTTCTGAATTGTTAAAATTTCTAACAATGTATTCTGAAAGATTATTAGAGTTTTGAGTTGATTTTATCAGATTAAGTTTGTTTTTAGTAATCATGTCTGCAGAAGATTCTCCAACACAAAAAATGCTTTTATTAATTAATTTTTTATTGATTTGAGAATTTTTAAGAATTATTTTAATGGTATTTTTGCTTGTAAAAATTACATTTTTTGAAATAAAAATTTTGGAGTTGAGTTTTGATGGTGAAATTTTAATAAATGTTTTTTCATCTATTTGATAGTTATTCTTAATCAATAGATTTTTAAATTTATTGGAAATAATTTTTGTGGAAAGTAATTTCATTCTTTCAATTGATTTTTTATTTCAGTAATTAATTTTCCTCCTCCTTCTTGTAAGATCTTATTTGCTGCAATAATCCCATAATCGTAAGATTTATTGATGTCTAATTTTTGTTCATTTAGAATTGCAATTGAACCATTAAGGGAAAAAAGACCTGATTTAAAAATTATTCTGTTTTTTTCAATTTTTGCAAGAGCTCCTATTGGAGCTTTACACCCTCCTTGTAAAACACTTAGAAAACTTCTTTCAATGTTTACGCAAATTTCTGTTTTTTTACAGTTGATATTATTTAAAAATTTTGTTAATTCAAATTCTTTCTTGAGAGAACATATTGCAATAGCTCCTTGACCTGGCGAAGGTATCATCCAATCTAAAACTTTATAGTTGATATTTTTCAGATTAAGTCTATCAATTCCAGCTTCAGAAAAAATCGCCCCATCCCAAAAAGAATTTTTTAACTTTTCAATTCTTGTATTTATGTTTCCTCTTAAAACTTCAGTTTTATGATTTGGATATTTTCTTAACCATTGAGCTTTTCTTCTAAGACTTCCAGTACCTATAATTGATTTATTAGAAATTTTTTTGAATTTTTTTGAATAAACAAAAGTATCATGTGGAGAATCTCTTTTTAAGATTGCAGTTATTGAAATTTGTTTTGGAATTTGTGTAGGGACATCTTTTAAACTATGAACAGCTAAATCTATTTTATTATTAATTAATGCAGTGTCAAGAGCTTTAGTAAAAACACCTTGAATTCCCATCTTATATACTGGTTGTATTAGGTTCTTATCTCCAGTGCTTTTTATAGGTTTTAAAATAGAATTTTTTCCAAAATTCTTTAAAAGTTGCTGAACTTTTTTAGCTTGATTTATAGCAAGTTTACTGTCTCTTGTTCCAATTCTTAAAATGTCATTCATTTTTGTTAGATTCAATTTTTAAAAATTCGTTAATTAAATTAATTGTTTCAGAAGCTTTTTTTGGATTTTCTTTTAAAAAAGAGGCAACTTGTCCAGTAATTTTCTGAGCTATTTCTTCGGCTTTATTACTAAAAAAACTATTGTGAGGACAATTTAATTTTTCTTTTTTTATCAAGGCAACTTGATTTTTTAATGATTTAAGAGTTGGAGAAAATTTTCTTTGAGAAAGCCATAAAATAAATTCTTGATAAATAGACTCAATAATTAATTCAGCTTTTGGGATATGTTTTTTTCTTTTTTCAATAGTGGAGTCAGTAATTTGTGATAATTCGTCTAAATGAACAACTTTAGTGTTTTTTAGTTCATTGATTTGCGTTTCAACATTTCTTGGAATTGATAGATCAAGGATTAAAAGAGATTTTGAATTAAAAATTAGATCTTTTGTAACTGTAGGATTCGTTCCACTGGTAGCAACAATTAATATATCAGCATTTTTAATTTCACTAGTTAATTCTCCATAAGGTTTAACAATAACAGGAAATTTAACAGCAATTTTTTCAGCTTTTTCTTGAGTCCTATTAATTAATATTATGTGATCATTTTTTGTGTGTTTTACAAGATTTTTACATGTATTTCTGCCAATTTTTCCAATACCAAATAAGACTATATTTTTTTTTGAAATATTTTTTACATTTTTTAAAATATATTGTACTGATGCAAAGGCTATTGATGTTGCTCCACTTGAAAGCTGAGTTTCCGTTTTTATTTTTTTACTTGCATGAATTACTGAATTAACAAGTCTTTCAAGGCGACCTCTAACTAAATTAATTCTTTTTGATCGTTTCAGACTTTTCTTAATTTGTCCAATTATTTCAAAATCTCCTAAAATTTGACTATCCAATCCTGCGCCAACTTTAAATAAGTGTTTTATAGCTTTAGTGCCATTAATTATATAACAGTATTTATGAAAAGTTTTTATATCACCATTAGAATGTTTGCAAAGTAAATTGATAAAGTCCTCTTGATTATTATTCCAACCAAATATCTCAGTTCTGTTACATGTGTTTATTACTATAACCTCTTTTAAACTTTTTTCTTTAGCTTCTAGAAAAAGAGAGTGTAGCTGAAGATCGCTTAGGTTAAAAAGGCCCCTAGTATCTAAATCTGCACTTTTATAACTAATGCCAACTGCTTGGCATTTTTCAGTGTTATTCAAATTAAAAAAGTTTTTAATTATGCAAAAATAAATTAGTATGGAATTAAAAAATAACGCAAAAAGTATTTTTAATTTCTTTTAAAGATTTAACAGGCTAATTAATAATCGTTCTAAATAGCTTATATTTGAAGCAATTTAAAATTATAATTTAATAAAATGCAAAATCAAAATATCGAAAAAAGTTTATGGTCAGTTACAGAATTAGAAAAAGATTTTTTGGTTCTCAGATATAGAAATGATTCTGCTACTTTGGTTACAAAAAAACATTCTACTAATATTGATCATATTCAATTTCATTTTTGTTTAAAAGGTCAGTTAGATTTTATGTACAATAATTCAACATACTCTTTTAATGTAAATGAGGAAAATGTAATTTTGCTTTTTAATCCTGAAAAGATTTTACCTATAGAGGTTAAGATTTTCCCTAGTTCCTGGTTAATAAGCATTTTAATTCCTATTAAAAAATTCCATTCACTTTTTTCGGAATCTGCTGATCATATTTCTTTTTTAAATCCTGATAATAAAGCTAAAAAGTTTTATGATAGTGTAAGTTTCCTTCCATCAATGGCTGTTGTATTAAGCCAAATATTAAATGCTAAGATTCATAATAGTATGAAGGTCTTATATTTTAAGGGAAAAGTTTATGAGTTATTAGGTTTGTATTTTAATAAAAATGAAGATCAATCAATAGAAAATTGTCCTTTTCTTTTAATTGAAGAGAATGTCAGCAAGATTAAATTGGCAAAAGATATTGTTTTAGAGAGAATGGCTAATCCTCCTACAATTGAAGATTTAGCGTCTGAAATTGCTTTGAGTACAACAAAATTAAAAGATGGTTTTAAGAAAATTTATGGGAATACGATTTACGCTTATTTGTTAGATTATAAAATGGAAGAAGCAAGGAGAATACTTGAATCAAAAAAAAGTAATATTAATGAAATTGGTCATACGCTGGGTTATAGTACAGCAAGTCATTTTATCACAGCTTTTAAAAAGAAATATGGAACTACTCCAAAAAAATATTTAATGTCTGTATCTTAGCAAATAAGATGAAAGGGGTTTTAATTGTTAATTTGGGATCTCCAAATAGCACTAAAGTAAATGATGTAAGAGATTACTTGGATGAGTTTTTAATGGATGAGAGAGTAATTGATTTTCCAAAATGGATTAGAAAGATTTTAGTTAGAAGAATTATTTTAAATATTCGTCCTAGAAAGTCATCAAATGCATACAAAAAAATATGGTGGAAAGAAGGATCCCCTTTAATTGTTATATCTAAAAAATTTCATAAAAAACTTCAGAATAAAACTACTATACCAGTATCTCTTGCTATGAGATATGGAAATCCTTCTATAAAATCTGGTCTTGAGGAATTAAATGAAAAAGGAATTAATGACGTTTTAATAATTCCACTTTATCCTCAATTTGCAATGTCATCAACAGAGACTATAACTGTTTTGGCAAATCAAATTAAAAATAAATTTTTTCGAAAAATGAATTTGATTCATTTTTCTTCTTTTTATAATAGATCTGATTATATAAATGTTTTATCAAATTCAATTAAAGAGTTTTTAAAAGGAAAAAAAATAGAACATCTATTATTCTCATATCATGGGATACCTAATAGACATATTTTAAAGGCTGATGTAACTAAATCTCATTGTAAAATGGATGGAAAATGTTGTTTTCAGAAATCTGAAGCTCATAAGTATTGTTATAAACATCAGTGTGAAATTACAACATTGAGTGTTGCAAAGAATTTAGGTCTTAAAAAGGGGAGTTTTTCAACTTCTTTCCAATCTAGGGTAACTATAATTGGATCATGGTTAAAACCATACACAGATAAAACAGTTGCTGAATTTGTTAGAAAAGGTTATAGAAATATTGCAGTTGTAACTCCTGCTTTTGTTTCAGACTGTCTTGAGACATTGGAGGAAATAGGGATGGAGGCAGTTGAAGATTTCAAAAAAAAGGGGGGTAAAGAATTATTCCTTATTCCATGCGTAAATTACAGAGATGATTGGGTTGATACTGTTAGTAAGTGGATTAATCAATGGGCACTTAATAAAAATTAATTATAAAAAAAGAAGTTTCAAGTGATTTAGGAATAAGCTTAATTCCTAAATTATTGATTCGTCAAGCAGTGCCTTCTTCTATAGGAATTCTAGTAATGTCTCTTAATATTTTGATTGATACAATTTTTGTTGGACAATGGATTGGGCCAGAAGCAATAGCAGCTATTAGTCTTACCTGTTTCTTTTTTTATAGCAGCATTAGGAATGTCAATAGGTGTAGGTGGCGGATCAATTATTTCTCGAGCATTAGGAAATAATGAGAATAAAAAAGCAATTTTAATTTTTGGAAACCAATTAACAATGACCGTCTTATTGACCATAATTTTTAGTTTTTTTGGTTTAGTTTTCATAGACTCGATAATTCCCATATTTGGAGGTAAGGGAAATTTATTTTTACCAGCAAAAATTTATTATACGATTATTCTTTATGGGGTTCCAGTTTTGGCATTTTGTATGATGGCTAATAATTCAATAAGGGCTGAAGGAAAACCAAAAATAGCAATGTATGCAATGTTGTTACCATCAATATCAAATTTGTTTTTAGACTATGTTTTTATCTATGTTTTAGATATGGGGATGTATGGTGCAGCTTGGGCAACTACAATTTCTTATTTTGTTTGTGCATTATATATATATATATATATATATTTCAGGACGTTCAGAATTAAAATTAAATTTTAATGATTT
>Ga0310121_10000943_pt1 | contig 30788 bp, 28 predicted proteins | sample CB27_Tmax_986_MG_FD_203504 | JGI IMG/M metagenome (GOLD analysis project Ga0310121, IMG submission 203504) | Marine microbial communities from Western Arctic Ocean, Canada - CB27_Tmax_986 | ecosystem: Environmental > Aquatic > Marine > Oceanic | place: Canada: Western Arctic Ocean | collected... | reverse complement strand
ACGAGACTTCAGGGTTGAAAACCCTCGGCGGCGTGAGATCGGAGCAGCGGCGGCGCTTGTCAAGGACTGACCCGTTGACCCAAGGACACAGGGGATCTTAAGTAGCGATTTGGCCGCGCTGACAATTACGCGAAAGGAGCAGGACATGATCGGTCCACTAGGTTGCCGTCGGCGTCGCAGCGGTAGAGGGCCTTCAGCGGATAGTGCCCATGTTCCGCTGAATATAGGCCTCGCGGCGGTCGTTCTGGCGGTGTCGGGTTGTGTTCAGGGCGAAAGTGATGAGGTGCCTTCGCTCACCCTCGTCGAGGTCGGGCGACAGTACCTCGAGATCATTGTTGAGGCTGCCGGTGAGCTAGAGCCTCTTCGGACAGTGGAGGTCATGTCCAAAGCATCCGGAGAGGTGATTGAGGTTGTGGTGAACACGGGTGATCGGGTCGCTTCGGGGTCCCTCTTGGCACGCATCGATCCTCGGGACGTTCAGAACGACTTTAACCAAGCCGAGGCCGACTACGAGGTGGCTGTGCAACGCCTGGCGATTGCAGAAGCGCAGCTTCGGCGGTCCGAGAGCCTTCTGGAGGCTGGGGTCATCACGGAGCAGGAGCATGAGGGGCGCGATCTCGAGTACGCAAACTCCCAGGCTACCCTGGTGCGGGCTGAGACCAACCTAGGTCTCGCGCGCCTCAGATTGGCGGATGTAACCATCGGCTCGCCGTTGGATGGGACCGTGTTGGTGAAGAATGTGGAAGAGGGTCAGGTGATTTCCTCCCCTTCAGGAAATGTCTCAGGAGGGACGGTGCTCCTCACGATCGCCGACCTCAGCGTGATGCAGGTGCGAACGCTGGTAAGTGAGGTTGATGTGGGCCGCATTGAGCCTGAGATGCCCGCCACGGTCTACGTGGATGCTTTCCAAGATCGAAGCTTCCGTGGGGTCGTCGAGAAGATCGAGCCCCGGGCCATGATCGAGCAGAGTGTGGTGAACTTCCCCGTGATCGTTATCCTGGACAACGCGGAGGGGATCCTGAAGCCCGGTATGAGCGCGAATGTCTCCATTCTACTGGCTGAGCGGCCTAATGCGATCACGGTCCCGAACAACGCGATCGTGCAGTTCGATGAACTGGCGGCTGCGGCATCGGTCTTGGGGGTTCCTGATGAGAGACTCGAGATGGATCCTTCAGTTTTCCAGGAGCTTCGGCGGGAGTTGGCGGGCGGCGTGGTCGGCTTCCAGATTGCTAAGCGGGCGGGTGGTGCTAGGCCAGAGCGTAGTGGACGGGGTGGACAGGAACCGGAGGGGCTGCGGAGGCTCCGCGAGCGGATGCAGGCTGGTGATCTATCACAGGAAGAGATCCAAGCGATGATGCAGCGGTCCAGGGGTAGCGGTGGTGGTTTCCGATCTGGAATGGACGCTATGGCACGTGCGGATCGGGGTTCTGGAGCGTCGGTGATTGATGGCCGGCCGGGGATCGTTTTCGTTGAAGGGGAGGATGGGATGCTCGCTCCCCGGCCGATTCTCATTGGCGTCACTGACTGGAGTAACTCCGAAATCCTGGCGGGGCTCCAAGAAGGCGAACAAGTGGCGCTCATCGCGGTAGCCGGGCTACAGGAGGAAACTAATCAGGGATTCAGGTTCGGTGGTGGTAACATGAGATTTCGGTTCTGAGGTGACACGTTGCTGACCAAGGAGCTGTTTCTCGTATCATTGGCTGCCATCCGAGCCAACCTGCTAAGGTCGTTCCTGACGATGCTGGGAATCATCATTGGCGTCGGTGCGGTCATCACCATGGTTGCGTTAGGCGAAGGGGCGCAGCGGCAAGTGGAGGAACGGATCCAGCGGATGGGCACGGACGTACTCACCATCCGACCAGAGCGGGCGCGGCGGGGAGGTGTGGCCCAGGGGGATAGCCGCCTCTACATCAGTGATGCGGAAGCGTTGCGCGACGAGTTAGCGGGAGAGTTGACCGTTGCACCGCAAAATAGCAGCCGGATGCAAATCTCCCTTCTGCGATGGAACACCTCGGAAGACGTGCTCGGGACCTGGCCGGAATTCGCTGAGATCTATTCGCTCGGGATCGAATACGGACGCTTCTTCAATGAGGCGGAGGTCCAGGGTCGGCGACGGGTTGGGGTCGTGGGATTCTCGATTCCTGCGGAACTGAATACCCCCGCCCCTCTCTTGGTGGGTCGGGATATTCGGATTGGCGGACAGAGCTTCGAGGTGATCGGGGTGCTAGCAGAAAAGGGCGAGATGGGCTTCATTCGTCCTGACGATACGGTTTACGTGCCCTCTTCGACTGCGCAATACCGCCTCTTTGGGGGGAGAGATCGGCTTCAGGCGATCGTTGCAAAGGTGAATGCCGGTCCGGAGGGGATGGACGCAGCGTTCGACCTCATCGACCCGATCCTCCGCAGAGAGCACCGGGTTTTGGCCGGCGGGGACGTGGACTATCAGATCCGCAACCCCACGGACCTCCTCGAATCGTTCCAAGAGACTAGCCAGACATTCACCTTCCTGCTCGCGGGGATCGCTGGTGTGTCCCTGTTGGTGGGCGGTATCGGAATCATGAACATCATGCTCGTCAGTGTGACTGAACGTACCCGAGAGATCGGAGTACGGAAGGCTCTCGGCGCAACGCGCATGAACATCTTGTTTCAGTTCATCACGGAGGCACTTGTCCTCTGCGTTCTTGGAGGTGCTCTCGGGGTTCTCGCCGGAGTGGGTGGGGCTCAGATCGCCTCCGACATGGCTGCTTGGGACACTGTGGTCTCTCCGGGGGCGATTGTGGTCGCGCTCTTCTTCTCGGCCGGCATTGGGCTGTTCTTTGGGATTTGGCCTGCACAGAGAGCTGCGAAACTGGATCCCATCGTCGCACTTCGCTACGAGTGACAGTTCAGGTTCCTGAGGACACCCGTCGGATTCCGGGACCGGGCACCGCGATGGTACTCCTCCTGATCGTTGCTGTGCTGTTTTTGTTCGGAGGGTTTCCACTCCAACTCTTCTTCGGTGAGGTCGGTCTCCTCCTTACTCAGGCCGCGTTCATCTTACTCCCAGTTGTGATTTTCGTGTGGAAGGGTGGATTCGACCCAGTGCACACGCTTTCTCTTCGGATCCCGGCGAGTTCTCAGGTGGTTGGGGGCGTTCTCTTTCTCGCCGGGGGTCTCCAATTGGCGCTGGTCCTTGCTTGGCTCCAGAGCTTCGTGGTGCCGGTGCCGATTGAGTATCTTGAGGCGATGTCGGGTGTCCTAGAGGCGGACTCGCTCGCTCGGTTCCTCTGGCTTCTCCTGCTTGTTGCGGTTCTCCCCGCGGTGGCAGAAGAGGCGCTCTTCCGCGGCGTCGTGCTGTCAGCTTTTCGGCAGAGGCTTCCGACGGTGTGGGCCGTCATCGCCGTTGGACTCGTATTTGGACTTTTTCATCTAACGCCTGAAACCGCCTTCCGCTTTCTTCCCACTGCCTGGCTGGGGATTTTGCTTGGGTGGATTGTAATAAGCTCGGGATCTCTCCCCTTGGCTATGCTTCTCCATTTTTTGAACAATGCGGCGGTTCTCGCGTTCACGGCGATCCCGGCGATTCAGGGCCAGTCGGCTACCATCGGGGAGGAGAGGCCACCTCTCTTGCTCCTGCTGACTGGGTCGACCCTCTTTCTCCTAGGGCTATCGGTCTTACGGCGAAGCCGTGGTGAGCAGGTGGGAGCCTGATGGCGGGCATTTGGCTAGTTGTGCTTGCTGCCGTGGCAATCGTTTGTGGTTTCGTGGCGCGTCGGAGGGTTCGACGGAGTGTGAAGGGTCAGGAGCCGATGGTCACGGACGAGGTGCTTCGAAAGGTGTTGGGTGAGGGGATGGCCGGCCTCACGGAACCCGATGAGTCTTTGGACGAGGATCAGATCAGGAAGGCAGAAGACGAATTCTGGAGTACTGAGTGGGACGACCCGGAGCCGTGGGAAAGCTGATTCATCATCAGTGCTAAAGTCTCTCTGGGCGATTCTTCAGGGATTCCAACCGTGGCGGTAATACGCGCCCGGAATCGGTACAAGCCGCGGACTGGGTGGCGTGTCGTCCTCAGGGTCCAGGCGGTCCACTGCAAGTGCCCGGTTGAGACCGACCTCAATGCCCAGTGCATGCTGACTATGGACCTGCCAGTCGATGCCGATCGGAGCACGGAAGGTGAAGACCGATCCACTTTCGTCGGGTGTCCACGCGGTGAGGCTCCAAAATCCAGCTCCTACCACGGGACGGAAGTCTCCTTTTGAGAGGTAGTGCTTTCCTGCTAGAGCCACAGAGATCTCCCGGAAGGTGATCGTGCCCAAGGTGATCTCCACCGACCAGTCCCCGCGCTGGTACTCCGAGACGAGGCCGAGGAATGCAGTTCCTCCGATAGAGAGCCCAATCCTGATGCGGTTGCTGCTCGGATTCTCCTGCGTCATTTCCTGAGCGGCGAGCCGAAAAGCGGGGGTCAAGATGATCAGGAGGAGGACGATTGCAATCGGGAGCTTGGAGCGGCTCGCTGGCATGGGCTGGAAGGTAACACCTGGATCCTTAGCGTACACAGAGGGGTCCTACTCGACTCCCATGACCGGAAGAGGAATGTGGAAGTCAATGAGTGGATTGATGGAAGGAAGGTGCCCGGGTAGCTCCGGCTCCCAGCGCCTTGTGATACGAGGTGTCGGGGGTGTCCTCCTTCCTTGCGTTATCCTGATCGTCTTGGCGCTGATAGGGTGCGAGCCTCCGGATCACCCTCCGACATCATCAGGCAATCTTCCTCCTGATGCAGTTGCCTACTTGGAACCGGGTAGGGTCTCCACTTTCAATCTGCAAGAAGGTGTCGTCTACCGGTCTGTCCGGAGTCGGACTCGACCGTGGAATATCCACCTTATCGAGGTGGATGCGAGCCGCTGTGAACTGGGGTTTCGGGTAGTTCGGGCGGGCGAGGTCGAGGGGCGGATTGAGGTGAGCGTGATGGCGCGCAGGAGTGAGCCGGGAGTGATCGCTGCGATCAATGGAGACTTCTTCACTCCGGAGGATGTGCCCCTTGGGGTAGAGGTCTCCCGGGGTGAACTGCGTGGTCGAACGTCACGGCCCGTGTTCGCGTGGCGACCGGGGGAAGTCCCATGGGTGGGCCCGGTAGAGTGGGGAGGCGACTCCCTTCGACTTGGGAACTGGGCCGTCTCGGAAAAGGGGCCAGGCATGGGAGTTCAGGTGGTTGCCGGCTTTCCGTCTCTCCTCGAAGGCGGTGTCCCAGTGGGAGATCTGGAGTTGAGGGAGCGCCCTCAGTTCTCCGCTGAACGGCATCCCCGGACTGCAGTGGGATTCGATCCCGAGCGGCTCCGGCTTTGGCTCGTGGTGGCAGATGGTCGGCGTGAGGGGGTCTCAGAGGGAATGACTTTGCCTGAGCTTGCTGGCCTCTTCCACTCGCTTGGGGCTCGCGATGCGATCAACCTCGACGGTGGTGGCTCGTCGGTGATGGTGATCAGAGGCGAGGCGGTGAGTAGTCCCTCTGGCCCCGGTGGAGAGCGTCCTGTGGTCAACGGTCTGATTGTTCGCAAGGATGAGTCTTACTGTACTACTGACAGGGGAAGGCACCCCCATACGCCGTGGGAACTACTCTAATATGGGATCAAGCACGGTGGTTGTAGGCGGGTTCCCCCGGGGGGTCTTCCTAGAGCGTAGGAAGCGTGTTTTGAACGAGCTCGGTAAGGGAGCCATGGTTCTCCCAGCAGCTCCAGTCCTCTTCAGGGCAGGAGATTCGCAATTGCCCTATCGGCCCGACTCGGAGCTCTTCTACCTGACGGGTTTCACGGAGCCCGAATCCGTTCTCGTGCTCAGGGGATTCGCGGACGAAGCACGGACCGTTCTCTTTAGTCGACCCCGAGACCGCAGGGCAGAACGTTGGTCGGGCCCACGAGTTGGGCCAGCCCACGCGCGCACCCTAGTGAGTGTGGACGATGCTCGCCCGATCGGCCAGCTCGAAGATGACTTGGCCTCCCTTCTTGAGGGTGCGGATCGAGTCTTTTTTCGGTTTGGGGCAGGCTCACAGGCTGAGGAAGGGATCCTGGAGGCCCTGAGGATGGCGCGAACGAAGGGAACCCGGAGAGGAGTGGGGCCACGGGGGGTCATGGACCCTGGAGTGATCCTGGACGAGCTCAGGCTTCGGAAGGATACCTCAGAGGTTGAGGCGATCCGAGAGGCCGCAGCGATCACTGTGCAAGGCTTTCGGGCCGCGTTCTCGAAACTGCGTCCTGGAATGGGAGAATGGGAGTTGGAGGCCGATCTGGAGGCCACGTTCCGTAGATTGGGTGCGGGCGGACCGGCATTTGCCAGTATCGTGGGCTCGGGTGCGAACGGCTGTGTGCTCCACTACATCCAAAACTCGAGACGAATGGAGGCTGGGGAGCTGGTTCTCGTGGATGCCGGTGCAGAATTCAGGATGTACTCTGGGGATATTAGCCGAACGGTTCCTGTTTCAGGGAGGTTTTCAGCCGAGCAGCGGGACATTTATCAGGTGGTAGAGCTTGCTCGGCAGGAGGCGATCAGCCGGATTCGACCCGGAGTCCGCGTCTCCCATGTGCACGCGACGACCGTGAGACTCCTGGTGCGTGGACTCCGCGATCTGGGTGTGATCTCGGGTGATGAAGACGAGCTGATTGAGTTGGCTGCCCACGAGCCGTTCTTTCCGCACCGGACATCACACTGGCTAGGGCTCGATACCCATGATGTGGGGGACTATGCCCAGAACGGAGAATCTCGAAGTTTTGAGGTCGGGATGGTGCTTACGATTGAGCCGGGCCTGTACTTCCCTCCCAATCAGGAAGGGGGGAGCTTCGAGGGAATTGGAATTCGAATCGAGGATGACATCCTCGTCACTGAGGATGGAGCCGAGATCTTGAACGGGGGTCTCCCGACCGAACCTGAGGAGGTCGCTGCACTGGTGGGGACGGAAACGGAGTGATGGATGGCACTCAGGTGGACCCGCGGGTTGCTTGGGTTCTCAGAGGTGGTGACCGATTCTATCGCGGGCACGGCCTCGGTAACGACTACCTAGTGTTCGACGCGGTGGAGCCTGAGGGGGAGGGGAGTTGGGAGGTGACGCCCCCCGCGATAAGACGGGTCTGCCATCGGGGGGAGGGGGAGGGGGCTGACGGTCTATTGGTCCTGTTACAGAGGACCCCCACAGACGAGGGTCATCTGGTGCGGGGATTCAACCCAGACGGTACTGAGTTTGAACGTAGTGGGAACGGACTCCGAGTTTTGGCTTCCTACCTTTCCAGGGAAGGGCTCATCGGTGTCGAGGCATTCAAGGTGAGGTTTGGAGACAGCTCCCTTCTTGTGAAGGTACACGACGTGCAGCCGTGTGGGCGGTACGACGTCTCCGTAGAGATGGGTCGAGCCCTGGTGGGACTCCAGTGGGTGAACGGGGATCCGGTCCCGCTCGACCCAGACGGACGGGCCCTCCATCCTTCTCTAGGCCCGATCACGTTCGTGCCGGTCTCCGTTGGGAACCCCCACGCCGTTGTGTTCTCCTCAGCACTGGCTCGCGCGGAACTGGATGAGGTCGGACCATTCCTTGCCCGTCATCCGGCCTTCGCCGAAGGCACGAACGTCCAGCTCGTTGACGTGGTGGGTCCCGATCGCCTGCGGATCGGAGTGTGGGAGAGGGGCGCCGGACGGACAAGTGCTTCTGGGACAAGCTCATGCGCTGCGGTCGTGGCTGCGGTGTCGACTGGGCGACTTGAGCCGGGAGTGATAACGGTTGAAATGGAAGGTGGAACGTTGCTGGTTTCGGTCACGCGAGATCTCGAGGTAACCCTTAGAGGGCCGGCCAAGGAGGTGGTTGAGGGTCGCCTTACTCCTGGATTCATGCGGAGGCTTTCCGAGCTAGTGTGAGTCCGCCATTCAGGTTCTGACCCGTTTTAAGAGGATCAGCCCGGCAACAAGAAAAAGGGCATTCGGCAGCCAGGAGGCGATGAGGGGATCCAAGGTGCCTGCATATCCCAAGTTCTGCGAAACGCGGAGTAGTGCCATATAAAAAATGAATGTGACTAGTGAGAGCCCTACTCCAAACGCAGTCCCACCCCGTCTGGACGAGTTGGCCAGCGGTGCCCCAAACAGGATGATTACAAAGGTGGCCGCGGGGATCGCAATCCGTTCCTCCATCTTGGTGAACGTCCGTCCAACGTCTCCGCCCGATCTCAACAGTCGATCTCCGAACCGCTTGAGCTCGCCGTAGGTCATTTCGTTCTCGTCTCGCACCGTCTCTAGTAGGTCCGCGGGTCGCTCGGTCAAGGTGCGGATAAGCGCCGTCGCAAACCTCACAGTGGATTCTCTGCCGTCTGAGAAAATCTCCCGGATGAAGCCGTCTTGGAACATCCATCCCCGCTCCTCTCCCCAACGAGCTTGGTTGGCATGGATGTACCTCATGGGAGAATCCGGATCGCGCGGTAGCATCTGAAGGGATACGCCCATCATGCTCCCGTTTTCTGGGGTCAGGCGCCGAGCGCTCAGGGATTCTCCGCTGTCCGTGATGTACACGAAGTCACTTCGCCAATCCTGGCCAAGCTCTCTGCCTCCCCTCAAGCCCTCCGCAATCTTTGTTGTGCGCGGGGCAATCTCGGAAAAGACAAGACCGATGCCGGATAGAACCACACCCATTAGGAGAAGCGGAACTATGAGCCGGTGAAAAGATATCCCTCCTGCCTTGGCCGCCATGATCTCATGGTGGATGGTCATCGGATGGATTGTAAACACCGCTGCCAGCAGCGCAGCAATCGGAAATGACCAGAAAAAGAATTGAGGATACTGGTACGCATAGGAAACCGCTGCGTCTCGTAGGGTGACTCCTTGCGCTAGATAGCGGTCCAGATTCTCCGTCACGTCCCCGAGGATGAACAGGAGAGGTGCGCCGAAGAGGAAAACGAGAAACAGCCTAAGGAAGGTTGCGGCAACGAGGCGATCTAGAATCCGCATCCCTATGCTTCTCCTGCGGTCATAGGAGCTTCCGCCCGGTGAGGTTCCCTGCCTATCGTTGTCTTGATCCTCACCAGGAACTGGGTCCAGGTACTTCCCCGGTTGGTGGAGATTCGATCTGCCACCTTCCAGAGGAGGAGGATTGCGGAAGCCAGGAGAAAGAGGTTGGACGCCCACATAGCAAGGATCGGATTCACCTGGCCCTCATCGGCGAAGCGTTCACCCCCGATCAGTCCCATCCAATACAGAAAGAAGATACCCACGGAGGCAGCTACAACCATCCCGATCCCTCCTTGTGGGAAGCGCATCGCTAGGGGTGGCCCCAAGAGAAAGAAGATGATGCATGCGAAGGAGATCGCGTACTTCTTGTGGATCTCTACCAGATACCGCGCAAAAGAGAGCCGGTAGACGTCCCAGCGAGCCCGGTTCATTCGGTGGGTGTTAGACACCCCCCTCACGAGCGTCGTTGGCGAGACCTCTGGGCCGGCAGCGGCTTGAGTGCTTGACTGCGACGACGCCAACTCCTCTTCCGTCATTCCCTGCAGCGCGGCATTGACCGCTTCCCGAGATGCCAGCAGACTCTCCTCCCCGAGAATCTGCAGTTGAGAGACACTGTTATTCGCCTCGGTATGGAGCATCCTCACCGTCATCTCCCGATCGCTTCTGCTTGCGCTGGCTTGCCGCTCCAGTTCCTCGGCTACCCCGTGTAATGGGAGGATCTGCGTATCATACCGGAGCTGCTGAAACGTTCCCGGTCGTGTATCGGAAACCTCGAACACGACGCCGTCTTCCAGTGTTAGGACAAGGTCTCGAAGGTTTGCGGTGAAGGCCATCCGGCCGCGCTCCGCAATGATCGTTCGTAGTTCTCCGGTCTCGCTCAGGTCGAAGATCGTTACGTCTTGAAGTTCGTTTGTTCGGGAGTCAATGGAACTGGCCCTGAGGAAGTACTTGGTATCGTCCTCGGTATAGATCTCGTTTACGATCTCCTCTCTCAGTTCAAACGTCGGGCTCTTGCTTCCTATGTTGGTGAGCAGGGAACTTAGTCGATGGTTTGCTTCGGGGAGGACTTGGTCGTTGAAGAAGAAGACCGTCGCGGAAAGTACGAACCCGACACCGACCAAGGGGAGGATCAGGCGGATGGGGTGAATCCCTCCCGCGGCCATCGCTGCCACCTCGTTATTCCCCGTCAGCTGAGAGAACACATAGAGCGTTGCGACGAGGATCGACATCGGGAATGTGAGCGCGATCACGTGAGGGAGAGAAAGCACGAAGAACTCCCCGATTACCAGCAGGTCCAGGCCCCGGCCAGCGAGATCGTCTAACCGCTGGGCGACGGCGTTGAGAAAGATGAGAGCCGTTAATGCCGTGAACGCGAAAAGGAAGGGCCCTATGTGGGCCCGGATCACGTAGCGGGTGAGGATCTTCATGGGCGTCAAGATCTCTAGGCGTAGTTCCTTCTTCCCTATCCCACCGGATTGGAAGCGTATCTTACCCTTGGCCTGCGTGCGCGGTCCAATGAAATCAGGGGCCGGACCTAACGACCCAACCTTATAGCCGTTCTCCTCTTCACAGGCTTCCTTTCTATAGGACACACGCTATCTGCCCGGACCAGCACCGCTGATGGCACCATGTCCCCGTTGTCCGATCTAGCCGTTCGGTTCATAGTTGATCCCTCGGCGATGCTCAACCTTTTAATCATTCCGTAGGAGGAGCATGCGATTTACCGCGAACATCTCTATGCTTTTCAAGGAGTATCCTTTAGTTGATCGATTCGCTCGCGCAAAGGCTGCCGGATTCACCGCAGTGGAACTGTGGTGGCCGTCGGGAGAGGACCTCGCCGCGGTAGAGCAAGCCGCGAAAGAGGCTGGCGTTCAGGTGACCGGACTCAACTTTGACGCCGGGAACATGTCCGCCGGTGATCGTGGTCTCCTGAGTGATCCCGATCGACACTCGATCTTTCGCGAAAATGTGCCCGTGGCGCTGGGATTGGCGAAGCGGCTCGGCTGCAAGAAGCTCAATGCACTAGTTGGTCTGCGGCTTGCGGAGATCCGCCTCGAAGACCAGTTAGACCTCGCGAGGACCAACGTGGCTTGGGCAGCGGATCAAGCGGCACAGCAGGATGCGGTCATTCTGATCGAAGCGTTGAACAGCTTTGAAAACGGACCGTATCTGCTGACATCGACGCGGGATGCGTCCGAGTTTGCTCGTTCGCTTAAACGCACGAACGTCAAGCTGCAGTTCGACGTTTATCACATGCAGCGCATGGAAGGGAACTTGATCGCCACGCTTCGCGAGTACATCTCCGATATCGCGCACATCCAGGTCGCCGACTCACCCGGCCGTGGAGAGCCCGGAACGGGCGAAATTCACTATCCCTATATCTTCCATCAGTTGGAGGAGATAGGGTACCGGGGATACATCGGATTGGAATACAAACCATCGACCGGCAACACACAGGATAGCTTGACATGGCTGCTGGAGCGCGGGCGCAGTGGCGAGATTAGGGCGGCGGATATAGACATCTACGGAAGCTAAACCCAGCTAAGGACACACGATGGACGGTAAAGTCGGATTCATTGGTTTGGGACTGATGGGAAAGCCCATGGCCAGAAACCTCATGAAGGCGGGGTACAGTTTGGTGGTGCACAACATCCCGCCCGAACCCGCACGGGAACTTGCTGGGGAGGCGGCTGTTACGAACGGCCGTGAAGTGGCCCAGCAAAGCGATATTATCATCACCATGCTTCCGGACTCTCCGGATGTGCAACAGGTTGTAGCGGGACAGAATGGGGTGCTTGAGGGGATCAAGGAGGGTGCCCTTCTCATTGATATGAGCACGATCTCACCGGTGGTCACGAGGCAACTTGTAGAACGGGTCCGAGAGAAGGGAGCGTCGATGCTCGACGCTCCGGTAAGCGGTGGTGACGTTGGTGCGGTTCAAGGAACTCTGTCGATCATGGTGGGTGGTGCCCCGGCCGATTTCGAGCGCGCGAAGCCCCTATTTGAGGTGATGGGCAAGACGATCGTTCACGTGGGGGCGAATGGGGCTGGCCAAGTGACTAAGGCGGCCAACCAGGTCGTTGTCGGTATTACCATTGCTGCAGTGTCGGAGGCGCTTCTTCTAGGTGCTAAAGGGGGCGTTGCGCCGGACAAGCTTCTCGACGTGCTTGGCGGAGGGCTTGCTGGCAACAAGGTTATGGAGGTAAAGCGGGAGAAGTATCTCACCCGCAACTTCACGCCTGGATTCCGGGCCGAGCTGCACCATAAGGATATGGGCATTGCGCTGTCCACTGCCCGAGAGTGTGGGTTGGTCCTGCCCCTGACGGCGATCGTGGATCAGCTGTTTCTGGCGATGCGGAAGAAAGGATGGGGAGGGGAGGACCATTCCGGGCTGCTCCGCGTGCTTGAAGATCTCGCCGACTACGAGGTCATTTGATCAAGGCTCGGCAGGAGGCGACGGACCAATGCCAACCTGCGGCAAATCGCGTCTTCTTCCAGACAGTATGCTTCCCCAGTTCCTACTCAATGCAGATGAAGACTCAGGCCATCTCCTAGCGTAAAAGTCTGTCTGGTTCTGTTTTCTACCACTCCCCACTCCGTGCCCTGATGAAAGAGCCGAACGATATGCGGGTGCACCCTCGAACCTAGTCAGAGCCGAAGTAATCGGTTCACTTTGATCACGAACCCACGGTTCGACAGCTCAGACCACCTGTCGAGCACGTCGGCGTTTCGATCCTCGGTGTACACAATGAAGAGCTCGCTACCGGGGGCCCACTCCCATCGCAGCCGAATATTGTTGCTGAACGTGTCACTGCCCGTGTTGTACTGAACGAGCCCACTAAAGAACGTTCGGGGGCTCAGGCTGTAGGTAATCCGGGTCCGGGCCACGTGCTGGTTGAATTGCCCGTCGAATTCCTGTAGCTCAGGCAGGTCGATCCAGTTGAACTCGATGCTGGGCTCGACGGACATTTGCGGGAGGACCTCGATACGGCCACGGCTCATACCCACAGACGTGACGTTACCGGAGTAGAAGCTGCCCTTCGTCAACGAGAGGTTGCCCGACATTCGGCGATTGGGGCCAAAGAAATAGCTCACCTCGACGTCGCGGAAAGAGTAGCGGCCTGCCGGGATGAGTGCACCCGAGATGCTCGTGCCCTCCTCCAATCTCTCGTAGATATCGGTGAAGATCACGGTTAGCCAGTCAGTGTTCTCGAACTCAACCTCTAAGCGGCTCGCTCTATTACGGCTTTCCAAAAATCTGAGCCGCTCATTCTCTACGTAGCCGACAACTCCAGAGAAGCTGGCACGGCGGATGGAGGAGATGGATGTGAGGCTGGGACTGAACCGCCCGAATATATTGCTTTCGCGGAAATCACTCCTCCGAAGGAATCCAATCTCAGGGTTAAAGTTGTCGCCAACTAAAACGTGATCCATGGCCGTACTCCATACTTCTCCTCGCCAAGCCACCCTGGCCCGATAACTCTCGTCTTTGCCCTCGAGTTCGTCGGTTTTGGTTTTTGCATAGTAGCCGAAGATCTGAAGGTTCTCCATGAAGTTGAAGTTTGCGTCCGCTCCGTACGCTCGGTTGGATCCTGTACCTGACAGGCTGGACCTGGAGCGATCCTCGAACAGCACGCCGACGCTGCTTCGGGCGAGTACGTCTCGACGAATCCTCAGCACGCTAAAGGTCGTTGGTTCGGCGCCTACGGCCAGGTTGTCATCGGTCCGGATGCCGACGGCTCCGACATCAAACGATCCCACCTTCCCGGTGACCCGACCACCCCCCCAAATGGGCACTGGCTCACCATTTTGGAGTCCGATCCGTCGGCTATAGAACAGCGTGGGTGCGCTTACACTCCGTGCTCCGCGTCCTCGGCCAGAGCTGCTTATGCTCGAACTTCCGGGTGGGCCACCCCCACCGCTAGCGCCCGGACCTCTGCCACCATTCCCAAACTCGAAGATCCCCCGACCCTCCAGAAAGAACTCCCTCTTTTCCGGAAAGAAAAGGTTGAAGCGCGTGAGGTTCACTTGCTGCTCGTCTACTTCCACCTGAGCGAAGTCCGTATTGAAGGTGAAGTCAGTGGTCAAGTTCTCGGTGATCCCGTACTTGACATCGAGCCCGGCGTCGGCGTAACCGTTGTTCGAAATAGCGGGGTTTGCGGTCAGGTCCGTCTTGAGACCTGAGATCACATAGGGTTTGACCTCGAGATTCCTACTTGAGGGCGGCGCCTCGATCCCCACTAGGGTCCCGTAACTCGATACGCGTTGCACCCCCTGGGCTCCGTTCCTAGCTGAGAATGAAGGCGGGAGGGTCGTGAGGTGGCTCCACTCGTTCTTTCGAACGATGTAGCGCCTCATCTGAATGCCCCAGACCTGGTCCCTCCTGTCTCGATAGCGGAGCGATCCGAATGGGATCGCCATTTCCACGGTCCATCCACCATCAAAGCGACCTGTCCGGATCTGAGCGAGGGGATTCCAGTCTGTATTCAAGTCCTGTTCATTCGTGATCTGTAGATCTGAGAAACCGCCTAATGGGTTGGCGAAAAAACCCACGGCATTCCGACGGTCGTAGTAGGTATCTAGGAAGACGCCGAACTGGTCGTTTACCTCAAGCAACGGTGAGTCCCGTCTCATCTCGTTAGCGACCCAATCTCTCTCTGGGGCGGAGTCCCAAATGCGCGCAGATACGTACACGTTCGAGTCGTCGAACCCGACCCATGCTTCGGTAAGTTCTGTCGGAGCCTCTCCATAGTTCGGTTGGTTTTGGATGAAATCTGAGACTGAGGCCGTGCTTCCATAGAATGCCTCATCCAACTCACCATCGATTCGGAGTGGCTCCGTTATTCTGATAGCCCGGAGTGTGGCCTGGCCCTCGTCATCTCGGCTGATGACATCTGGGGCTATCGGAGGAGGTGGGCCCACAATCGTGATTCCATTGGTCTCAAAAGACACCGGTACCTGGGCTTCCACACCTGTGGAGTGGGTGAGAAAGACGGAGCACATATATAGGAAAGCCGCTACCGGCGGACCTAAGATCGAACGTTGAATAGGCATACAGGCTCTAGGTTGCTGTGTCCTGAGGCCGAAGAGATCACTGAAAATGTGACAAAGGAAGGTACCGCTGCCCATTGCTCTCTCTCAACCTTTTGTCTTGTATCACCGGAGCCATCCATAGAAAGCCACGATTCCTCCACCGAGTGATTCTACGGGATCGCTGGTGGATGATGTTGTCATCCTTCTTTTCCGGCTTTTCCGGACCACTCCCCCGACGTTTCCTCGGATGGGCGATGCCTGGCCCTCAACAAATCGACCTTCCAATCCGCTCCGAGGAATGCCCTTTGAGAACTTCCCCTGTGGGCTTTTCGTTTTTCGGAAGCAAGCCGCGAGCCAAGAGATAGGGATGCCCTCTCTTTCGGGATGATACTGCCTGTACCCCCTGTATTTGTAGGGTCTCCCCGTGGGCCGTTCGACACTCCGGGCGTCATAAACTGTGGTATGGGGGTGGTGTGGAGTGGCGCCCCTTAGGAGCTTGCCAACCCCGCACTTGCAGGATACCCTCACAAGTGTCTGACCCCTAGGCAGGGTCCGGAGAATCGGCCCTACTTGCCTTCCTCCGTATTGGGCCAGGGTTACACACGGACACCCGTACTCTCGGAGGTTGACCAGGCTCGACCGAGGAGTCGTGGTTCTGTCATTATTATTGAGCATCTCCCCCGTTGTTCTCCAAGCTCAGCAACCAACGCTGAGTCCGGCAACCAACTCTGGCCGGTCCACCGTTTATGCCCCGAACGGTATAGTCGCTACGAGTCAGCCTCTCGCAACGAGCGCTGGACTCGAAATCATGCAAACTGGCGGCAATGCGATCGACGCTGCCGTCGCGGCGGCGGCAGTCTTGAACCTGACCGAACCGCACATGACAGGGATGGGTGGCGACATGTTTGCCATTCTTTGGTCGGAGCAGGAGAAGCGCTTGGTTGGGATGAAATCGGCGGGTTCTGCGGGTACGATGATGACACGAGAGGAAATCATCCGACGCGGTCATGACGATGTCCCGGGCAGCGGACCCGAATCCGTTACGGTGCCAGGGGCGCTCGCTGGTTGGGCAGCCCTGATGGATCGGTATGGGAAGTTGACACTCGCAGAGGTGCTCCAGCCGGCTATCCGACTTGCAGAAGAGGGATTCCCTGTTTCGCCGATCATTGCGAGCGATTGGTCGGGCCAGGTTGGAAAGCTCTCCAGGGATGTCGGTGCGACTGGGACATTCCTTATTGATGGAAGCCGGTCTCCGGAGGCGGGAGAGTGGTTTCAGAACCCCGAACTGGCTTCGAGCTTTCGGCAAATAGCCGCGCACGGCCCTTCTGTGTTCTACGATGGGGATCTTGGTTGCCACCTCGTGGATGGGCTGCGTGACCTTGGGGGATTCCTGACGTACGATGATTTGAAGAAGGTGAGAGTCGAGTGGGTAGAGCCCGCAGGTGTCGAATATGGCGACTACAAACTCTATGAGTTGCCGCCGCCCGGACAGGGAATAGCTGCATTACAGATGTTGCGGCTCTTGGAGGACATCGACCTCAAGTCAATGGGCCACAACTCAGTAGAGTATCTGCATCATTTGATCGAGGCGAAGAAGATCGCGTACGCCGATCTGGCTGGTCACATTGGGGACCCCGACTATATGCGCATTTCGGTCGAGGATCTCTTGACCGACGAATACATTGACGCCCGCCGGCCCCTCCTTGATCCGACGGTAGCGGCTGAGCGAGTTGAACCGGGCGAAGCTTTTACCGAGAGCGAGACGATCTATCTCGCGGTGGCTGATGCGGACGGTAATATGGTCTCGTTCATCAACAGCGTGTTCGGCTATTTCGGTTCGGGTGTGAGCGTCCCGGGCACAGGGTTCATCCTACAGAATAGAGGTGCCGGATTCACTCTTGAGGAAGAGCACCCTAATACGGTTGCGCCTGGAAAGCGGCCTTTCCACACGCTGGCACCAGCCTTTGCTACGAAGATCACGCCGGAGGGCGAAGAGCCCTGGATGGCGTTCGGTGTGATGGGTGGAGGGATGCAGCCCCAAGGGCATGTGCAGGTTTTTCTGAATATGATCCTCTTCGGGATGGACCCCCAGGAAGCGAATGATGCTGCGCGTTTTCAGCACAATAGAGGTAGGAGCGTATCCTTCGAGGCTCCGATCCGTGAGGAGGTGCGTAAGCGACTGGGAGCGCTTGGCCATGAGGTGGAGGGCGGGAGTGCTTTTGGTGGCTCACAGATGGTCGTGAAACTCGGAAGAGGTTGGGCCGCATCGTCCGACGTACGGAAGGATGGACACGCGGCTGGGTTCTAGGGATCCTGCCTCCGCCAACACACCAGATCCTGTGAATAGCGGACTTGATACAGATTCGTCCCCTGACATGGTTGTGATCGGTGGGCCCCCCGGCCAGTTCATCTTTCTCGCGTCTGGCTATCCTCTCCCCATTCCCGGCGTGTCCCTGGACTGAAACCTTAGTGGCATCAGTTTCGCCACGGCAAATGTCACTGGGCTTGCTAGCGATACTAGTCGAAGGCAGGCCTGAGATCAGGACTATCGAAGACGTGGCGCGGTGGGCCCGGAACGGAGCAGGGATGCGGTAGTAGGCAAAACAGCCGAGCGCCAGTAGTTCACAGGGGAGGCGTCCGGAGGGTATTCTGCGGTGTGGAGCCCTGAATCTTTACATGCATTGGGAGGCTGGATCCAAACCGCGGTATAGTGAGTTCCAAGCCTGACGCTCCGGGAATGACGAGCGGCCTTCGGTACGCCTCTCTCCCATGGGCTGCTCGGACCTGCCACCTTTTTCTCGCATCCTACTCAGATCCGTCCTGCGACCGGGTCGACTTAGATTATCCTATGCTGAACCAGATCCTCCCATTCCTGACAGGGCTGCCGCCCTTCTCAATCTATTTCTTGCTTGGGGCTGGGGCCGCGCTCGAGAACATCGTACCTCCGGTTCCCGCCGACATGTTTGTGGTACTCGGTGGGTTCCTTGCGGCACAAGGAATGGCGGATCCGTTCGCTATATTTCTCATCACTTGGGGCGCGAATGTAGCCTCTGCTCTTATCGTGTACGCTGCTGGAGCCCGGTACGGGCCGGCGTTCTTCCGCAAGGGGTTGGGACGGTTTCTCCTTGACTCCTATCAGTTGGAGCGGCTTCGTGGATTCTACGACCGGTGGGGTCACTGGGCGATCTTCCTTACGAGATTTCTTCCGGGATTTCGGGCGGCGGTACCGGTTTTCGCTGGTGTAACCCATCAACGATTCCTCCCTGTAGCTTTCCCGTTGGCTGTCGCCTCGGCGATCTGGTACGGCTTCCTCACCTTCGTGGGCACGGTCGCCGGAGTAATTGACAGTCAGAGGGTTGGTCCGCAGGTAGTCAATACCACACGGAATCTCGAAACCATTCTAGGATGGGTGAGCGGCCTGAATCGGACGCTGCTGATTATCGCTCTCATCCTTGCAGCGGGCTTAGCGTACTTGTGGTATCGGAGCCGACATGTGGAGCGTTCCTGAGTTGTCGCGAGCTTGTTATGAAGTTTCCGGACGTGGATCGGAGCGGTGAAGTGGGGACAGAGCTAAGCTGGCATAGTGGAATCCATAGTCAAGGTATAAAACGGGATCGTCTGGCTCGAAACCTACGAAAGAGTCGAGTTCTGGCCTGAGGTGGCGAAATAAGATCAGGATGTTCGGGTCATTCGAGGGGCAGAACATTTTAGCAATTGGGATCGACACCTTGTTCTCCATGCCCGTTCTCCCGGAAAGGGTATAAAGACCGAGGGTTCTGTTGACGATCTGCCCAATCAACGGGGTGCCAGGTTGCGGCAGAAGATGGATTCAGCGAACGCGGGTGTCCCCAATAAGCAGGAGCCCCTCTGGCAGCACCCGAGACCGTACGACAAGCCCTCCCTCGGTTGCGGCAAGCTCCGTGATTTCCAAAGCATCCAACCTGGCTTCTAATCTCGCTTCGTCGGAGAGTTGGAAATTCAATTCTTGCATAAGCTCTCGACCTTCAGCCAGGGTCTCGTTCACTGGCAACCTAGCCCTTCGCCGGAGGAAATTTGGCAGGCCTGTGCTCAACAGCCACCCGGCTACTCGGGCAAGGATATCGTCCGTTTCAATCGAGAACTGGAGGTCGGGGAAACGGATCTGGTCAGTGCTAGCATCGAATACGGGGGTTCCCATTAGGTGGACTCGGGCCAGCAGTTCACCCTCGACTTCGAATTCCGCGACGACTCGACCATCGTTGGATCCCGAGAGTTTTACCGAGCGGATCTCGATCGTCCGCCCCGCGATCTGAAAGCGGCGGCCAACTACCACCGCCGAGGCAATTTCCGACAAGGTTCCATACTCAACTCGGGCCTCTACCACTATCCAGGGGTCTCCACCGTCTGAGTCGGAGCCGAGGGGAGGTAGAGGTCGATACGATATGTCCGGACGTCGTCCGACAACGATTTGCGGTTGGACCGTGATCTTGATCTCACCTCGGATCGGTTGTCTCGCGGATCCGGAGTTCTGATCAACTCGATATCCGAGTTCCAGAGGCCTCAGTGCAAGCCATGTATCAGGGGAGAGAGCAATGGGATCCTGGATCACTGCCCATGATTTCTCGATAGAGGATCGGAGGGAAACAGCGGCCAGAGCGGAATCGATCAGCGTGGCTTGGCTTTGGAGCCAGCGCCGGACCTCGGTCATTATCGGTTCCGTTGCATCAAGCTGGAACTGAAAGACTGAGATACGGCAGCGATCGTTCTGGGTGAGTGGTTGAACGGCCTCCACCATCACGTTCGAACGTAGGTGCCAGTCCTCGTCGATTTCAATCAGCGAGGACAAGACAACCGTGGCCCTCGGAGCGTCTACGGCTGTTTTCCCCTCCAAAACTCCACACGATGCCGTCAGTTCAATGCCGAGCGGGGTGTCATACCAGACTTGTCCACCGTACCGGACGACAGTGGTGAGCCGCACCGTATCGCCTCGGACCTCCACTTGAAAGGGCTCCCGTTCGGCCTCAAAAGCGTATTGGAAACGCGGGTCCATGGGGTAGCTTTGACGAGCCGCGAGCCCACCCAACAGGACCGGAACCTGGAGCTCCAGCTCGTCAATAAGTTCAACAGGCGTATAGAGAACGGGGATCACTATTGTGGAAATGGGTAACGCGCCCAGAGTAGCCACGGGTGCCATGGGGTCACGATCGGAACTTCGCACGATCAGAAGGATGAGCCCAATTCCCAGAAAGAGAAGGGCAAGAATCCGAATCAACTTACGAGACTTTGGAGGCCGCTCAGTCATAGCTCTCCTACAACATTACACGGCCAACGGCTCTCCCAGAGTGGCAAGCAGGACAGAGTGGCACGCAGGGCCAACCCGACTCGTGCTCCGTCCGGATCCGACAGTAAGCGCCCCAGCCCGAAGGTACCACTAGCGTTGGTTACGAAAAGATCTGCTACCATCCGACCAAATTCTGGAAGCCGAAAGCCGAGTGCCCAAACCGGTTTTTCTCCGCTGAAAGATCCTCGCCACTCGGGTAGGACCTCGAATGCTGCAACGCGGAACCGACCGGCCACAGCCATCGTAGCGAGTGAACGGGCCCCTGATTGGATGAAGAGGGGATTTAGGGTAAGCGAAAGCCCGGGCTGCAGTTCACGAACGGCAACTGCTTCCCCGAGAAAGTATCCCTGTTTCTTCCACTCACGACCGACAGTCACACGACCTCCCAGAGATAGGGGAGCGCCCGCTGCCTGATCGAAGAGAAGGAGTTGGGGGCCGAAAAGAATCTGATTTCCGTCCCCGATGGGGATCTGCATGATCTTTTCAGCGTTAGGGCCCTGGATGCTGGTCGTCAGCAGCTCGAACTGAAAGCGATGACCGAAGGCCCACGCCACCCGAACGCTAGCAGCACTCTTCGAGTCGATCGTGGTGGAGAGCTGCCAACCCCTGGGCGGAAGGGTAACGGCAGCTGGCACTGTAATGCCTCCTAGAGAGAGCAACGGGGCACCGGGCTCTCGCGTGCTTTCGGGCACGGACTCCCTCTCGGTTGGTGAGTACCGCAACGCTACCGAGTAGAGGGTAAGCGGTTTGCTGAGCTGGGTAAGGTGCCTCCTAGAGGGAGTAGAGCCGGCCGAGTTGGTCAGCCGTGCTTCGAGAGTGGTTCTGGGTGTTCCCCGAAACCGAACGTCGATACTCCACGTGGGAACGCGGCTCAACCGCCCGTCGCGATGGATGGTGTTGTATCCTGGACCCGCCGGCAATTCTGCCGACCCCGCAAGGATCCAGGTTTCAGACACTTGCGCCCGTACGCTTCCCCCAAGCCTCACCATGGTTCCGTAATACTGCGCGCCCATTACCTCACCGGGGAGATGTGCGATGGACGGCACGATGGTCGCCGACCAGGAGGAGTTGAGCCTGGCAGTGATCGGAACTGCGAGCGCGAACCCCTGAGCAAGAGTCCGGTCATACTCGGCGCCCGCGTTCCAGAGCCCTGGATCGCTAGCGATCCACATTAGCTCACCCGTGCCCTGTAATCCTACTGATGCTCGCCCTACCTCACCGAGTCCGGTCCGAAACCCCAGCGAAAGGTCAAGGTGTTCTTGAGCCTTTCGCTCACCCCGGATAGGTGCAAAGGTCGGGTCATCGTTAACCCCAACCCCAAAGAATATCGTTAATTGATCAGTGGCACCCCAGCCAATGCCCCCGAAGTAGTTCTGATTCCCGCTCCCGCCTCCACCGTCTTCTTGGCCCGCGCCCGGAGGGGTCGTATATCCGGTATGGAGCATTAGCGACGACCGGCTGAGGAGCGTCGCTTCCGGGACCACCCCGAACCCTGCGACCGGCGGGACCTGGGCGGTATCCTGCGGCGACACGAAGCCCGAGAGTGAAAGAAAAAGGGCAACGGGGGCGAATCGGCTCATGAGGGACCGGCCAACGAGCAAGTGAGCATGGCGACTGTAGTCCGACCAGACACCTGCACTGTCGTCAAGGGAGAAGGTGTTGCTCGCACTCCGCTAAGCAGGCGCCGGCGGCGAGGCCTACGTATCCGGGTCCGATGACTGCTACGTGCATGAGGGTCCGGGCCAGAAGCGGCTCACCTGATTTGGTTCGCCATGTATACGATGGTGGCGATCGAAAGGAATCTCGACATCCACTGGTCGAGGTCGAAGCCACCTCCATCCTCGAGCGACAGCACCGGCACTGTGATTGTGCTCCCGGGCTCGACGTCAGGATCCGACCGGAAGAAGAGGAACTTGCTGACCTGATCCTGCTCGCCGTTGGCGTACGAGATGCTCGCTCGGTTGCGATCGGCCTCCACGGTCAAGCCACCCGCCTGATCCAGGTACTCGCCAAAATCCATGTCTGGCATCCACTGAGCCCGAGCCGGGTTCGTTACCTCACCCAGAACTAGCACCGTGCCGTCGTACTGTGGAATCTCGAGTTGATCGTCGGGGAAGAGCAGAAGATCTTCGGTCCCTCCGGGACTCTCCAGGACGCTATTCAGATCGAGGCCCACAGGTAGATCATCCCTGATAACGCGAGCCCCCGCGGCATAGGCTTCTGAGGTGAGGCCACCCGCGCGGGCAATCAAGGAGGATACCTGCTCACCTCTAAACTCGAGTGGGTACGGACCGGGATAGAGCACCTCCCCAACAATCTGGACGTCACCCTCGTCGCGTAGCGCCTGTAGCCTGCGCACGAAGACCCGATCACCGTCCTGAAGGACGACGGTGCTGGCCGAGGCCGCCGTTTGGGCTCCCATGCTTGTGTCTCCGCTCTCCATCATGTCCAACGGCGAGGGCAGAGTCCGGTCGAACGTGATGTTCTGGCTGTCCGCAATCCTGTCGGTGAGCAGGAGGGCGTCCCCCCTACGGGCGAGCTCCGCGGTATATGGGTCTGCCATCGCCGAGAACCCTCCAGCGGCGAGCAGCAAGTCCTGTGCGGTCATCCCTTCCAGAAGCGAGAACACGCCGGGGTTCTTCACCTCGCCCGAAATCGAGACCAGCGCGGAGTTGCTAAGCACGGATCGACCGTAGATCACGACTCGGTCCAGCTCGCGGAGCTGGACATCCGCAACAGGTTGGCCCAGTTCGTCCAGTGAGACCTGCTCGAGCAGGTAGCTGCTGTCGGTTGGCACGAGGCGAATCAGGTGGGCCACCGCTTCGAAAGCGTCGGGAAGCAGCCCACCACTGCGATCGAGCAGATCGCTCAGCAGCATGCCGTTCGTCAACTCGAAAACGCCCGGCCTTTGTACGTGGCCCTCGAGCGCCACCCGATTGTCGAGTCGGTCGCTGATACTGGGAATGTTCACTTGGTCGCCGTCGATCAGTTCGAAGTCCTCTCCCCCGGCATCTTCGATCAGGTTGACGTCAATCAACACACGCTCGCGCTCCGGAGTACGCTCAGCCACCGGTAGAATACGCTCCACTTGGACACCCTGTACGTAGGCATCCGGAAGCGTTCCTCCGGCAAAGCCCAACGCGTCCCTGAGGCCCTCACCTTCTCTCAGCTCATAAATGGCCGGCCGCCGAACCAGGCCTTCGATCAACACCCTGGGACCCGCAAATGGTACAAACAACAGATCCCCATGCTCCAGGCGAACATCGTCCGAGGTATCACCGATGATCAGGTAATCGTAGAGGTCGACCTCCCGCAGAGCATTGCCGCCACGCCGCACCTGTACGGACCGCATCGATCCATTCTCGGATGGCCCGCCGGCGCTGTAGAGTGCGTTGAAGACCGTGGCCGTACCGTTCACTTGGTAGGCTCCGGGGAACGAAACCTCCCCGATCAGGAAGACTTGGTTGGTCCTCAGGCGTCCGAGCGAGACGTGGAAACGCGTGGTCGGATTGATCCGACGCACACCCGAGTAGATCGCTCCGAGGCTCCGGTACAGGCTCTCCCTTAGGTCGTCGAGCGTGAGTCCGTTGACGAACACCTGCCCCACGTCGGGGACAACCACGAGCCCCTCGCGTGTGACGTCGAGGCTGTAGGCCAACTCCACGTCGCCGGTCAGGATGAGCTGGATCTGGTCGCCAGGACCGAGCATGTAGCTGGGATCCACCGGGCCGATGGCCAGAGGTTGAAACTGCGTGGTGGCACGTTCGAAGACGGACTGGCCGAACGGAAGCAGCTCCGGCTCCAGCTCTAGCTCCACCTCAGGATCCACCTCAAAGCTCTCCAGGGTGGTAAGGTCCAGATCGGCACCTGGCACGCCTGCTTCGTTCAGTATCCCCATCTGCGCGATAGCCTGGAGGAAGTCGGCGTTCTGCTCGATCGGCGAGAGCAGATCACCATCTAGACGATCGAAGTACGGGTTGGCGATGGCCGGATCGTAGCCCAGCGCGGTCAACTGCGTCTGTACCTGTGCCCGGCTGAGACCTGACTGATCGAGCCGGCTCAGGATCTCTTCTTGTGAGAGTTGTAGGCCGGTGCTCTGTTGGATTTCGCGTTGGACTGGGTCCTGGACATTTACTAGAGCATAGGCGGTTGGCGGTAAGGACAGGATACCTGCCCCACCAACCAAGGCCTTGAAAAGCAAGCCGCGTATGTCTCGCATCCACATGGAGCTTACCTAGCTGATCGCCAGAAGGTACGTCGAGCAAGTGGCCCGACATCGGTCAAAGTCTGATCCCATGCAGAGGAAAGGTCCCGAAAGTCGGCGGGACCCATTCTCCGTGCTTGATCGACACCATTCAGCAGTATGGTCGAGATCTCTATGATGGATATCTCATCCTCGGGCCTGGATAGATCATGGTCTCCGTGGTCAGAGGTGTACTGTACTCTTGGTCTCTGTTTCGCTTGCTCGGGATCCGGCATATCCATACAGAATGTGGCGTTGGAAAATCCACCGAAGACAGAGAAAGCTAATGTCATAAGCCCCCTCCTAGCCAGAGCAAGGAACTGAAGTTCTGAGGTGACACGCGGACTCTGACTCATCTATTAACTGCTTCCTCGGACGACTGGAGGGATCATGAGGAAGAGCCGGTTCGCCTAGGAATAGATCGTCGGGGTGCTGAAGCAGGCGGAGGCTGGAGCGGAGACAAAGGACCTCCTTCGCCCATATGGGATCAGCCACGACATGTTGCCCGGCCTAGGAATCACTGAAGTGCCGCTCCACGATGTCGCAGATGATGTGCCCGACGAGGATGTGCATTTCCTGAATCCGCGGGGTCGAGTCCGTAGGAATGTTCAACACGTGATCGGCCAGGGCGCTCAGATCACTTGCGGTGGCGCCGGTCATCGCCACGACAGCCATGTTCCTGGCGTGCGCCACCTTTGCCGCCGCGAGTACGTTGCGGCTCGTTCCACTAGTGGAGATTCCGATGAGGGTGTCCCCTGGTCGCCCGTGCGCCTCCACCTCACGGGCGAAGATCCGGTCGAAGCCGTAATCATTTCCGATGGCCGTAACCGACGAGGAGTTGCACGTCAGTGCCAGGGCAGGGAGTGGGCGGCGCTCCCGCAGGAAGCGCCCGGTGAACTCTGCCGCGAGATGCTGCGCATCCGCTGCAGAGCCTCCATTGCCGCACAGTAGGATCCTACCCCCCTTCTCCAGACTCGCGATAAGCGCCACTCCGACGTTTTCGATGGTGTCCCGCAACTCTTCCACCGTATCTCGGGCCACCGTAAGATGAGCCTCGAAGGACGAGGTGACCAGGTCCATGTGTTCCCTCCCTTGCCTTATGCACTGCTGGTGATCGAGAAACTCCGGGACCAGTTCATGGGACCTACTCTGAGTTCTCGAGCGAAATGAGATCCCGAATGAAATCGTCCAGGGAACGTTCTCCCCTGTAGAGAAAGACCCGCCCGCCCTTTCTGCCGCCTTGATATCCGTTGGGACATCCCCAACCAGGAAGGAGGAATTGGCGGAACCTACCCAGTTTGAGAGCGAGCGCTTGAGCAGTCCGGGCATGGGATTCCTGCACCCAGAGTACACCAAGAACTCAGCCACTGTCCCCTCGGGATGATGGGGACAATGGTAGACAGCATCGACGTAGGCGCCCACCTCGGCAAGTTGCTCGGAGATCCATTGGCGGAGAGCGTCTAACTCCTAGATGCCGTCTGACGGTGACGCCGACAGACTTTCGGGCGGGCCTCCGAGAGTAGTAGCTCTCTCAGCTTGATCTAGGCGCCCAGCGCAGCCTGGACCTGCCCCTCGATCCACTCGTAGGTCTTGCGAATACCCTCGATAAGGGGCTGCGACGGCGCCCAGCCAAGTTCTTTGGCAATCAATCGGTTGTCCGAGTTGCGTCCCCGCACACCCAACGGTCCAGGAATGTGGTTGAGTCGCACGCTCTTTCCAGAGATCTCCATGATCAGCTCGGCGAGCCCGTTGATGGTCACCATCTCCTCAGACCCGATATTCACGGGCCCCCGGAAGTCCGAACGCAACAGGCGAGTTGTCCCTTCTAAGCACTCGTCGACGTAGAGGAACGACCTGGTCTGGCCACCGTCACCCCAGATGTCGATCTCACCGCCGTCCTCTGCCATAGCGATCTTCCGACACAGCGCAGCCGGAGCCTTTTCCCTTCCCCCCTGCCAGGTACCCTCAGGCCCGAAGATATTGTGGTACCGTGCCAGCCGGACTTCCATCCCATGGTTCCGCCCGAAGGCCAGGTAGAGGCGCTCGCTAAAGAGTTTTTCCCAACCGTACTCGCTGTCGGGGTCTGCCGGATATGCGGAGTCCTCAGCACAGTTCGGATTATCCGGATCCATCTGGTTGTGTTCCGGATACATGCACGCAGAGGAGGAATAGAAGATCTGCTTCACGTTCCTGCCATGGCAGGCTGCAAGCATGTTCAGATTGATGAGCGCCGAGTTGTGCATGATGTCGGCATCGTTCTCACCGGTAAATACAAAGCCTGCTCCCCCCATGTCCGCAGCGAGTTGATAGACTTCATCGAAGCGGCGGTCCACGACGCCGCAGCAAGTCACCGGATCACGAAGATCGCCGATCATAAAGTCGTCCGCACGGGTCTCGGCAAACTCCGGGTATTTCAGGTCGACTCCGCGGACCCAATACCCCTCTCCTTTAAGCCGTTTGACTAGATGAGAGCCGATGAATCCGCCGGCTCCGAGCACCAAGGCACACTTTGACATGGGTTTCGAACTCGCTTGAGTACTGGAAAGAGGGTAAGGTGCGCCCGCATCGATCAACGGAACTAACAGCTTTCTAGTATAACAAACGGAGTGGGCGTGCGTGAGGATGGTGAGGGCAAGAGCTCAGGCCTGGCGCTCTCCAACCATCCGTGCGGGATTTCCCACGACGATTGAGTAAGGTGCAACGTCCTTGGTGACGATGGTACCCGCACCCACAACGGCACCCGTGCCGACCGTTACTCCGCTCAATACCGCGACTCCCACCCCAAGCCAGGCATCATCCTCGATCACGACATCACCTTCTTCGAAGGGTTGTTCCCTGATAAGCCGGTCGCGCTCTATGAAGCTGTGTTGCCCGCCTACCAGCGAAACGAACTGCGCGAGGTGTACGTTGTCACCGATCTTGATTCGTCGGCTACTTCGCATGTTGGAGTAGGCACCCACGTACACGTCGTTCCCGATCTCGACCTTGGCACCTCGACTTACCGCTATTTCGGAGCCTTGCATGATGGCCGTGCGCTGCCCGATGGCTACGGTGCCACCTGCTGCCACGGCTACGCTCCCGTACGCGCGCACGATTGATCCGGTACCGATCTGTAGTGCGCTACCAGCGTCTAGGAGGAGAAGTGTGCTCCATGCCACTCTGCTCCTCCGCAGAGGGAAAGAAACCATGAGAGAGATTTTGGTAATCATCCCTCGGGCTCGACATCGAAGTGATTTGATTAGGGATCCCAGCATCTTTTTGGATATCACCCGATTCATTTCGTGAGAGGGCTTGGTCTCCATCGGCAACACGGGAAAATATGGCTCCGCGAAAAACGTACACAAGACACTAAAAGCTAGACAGTGCATTTTCTAGGCCCCGGGAGAGGTCTGCCCACGGCTTACTAGAGGATGGGGGGATCAAGGTCCTAGAGTATACCTGACCGGTAGGCCTGCCTGGTTCTAAGCTCTCTTCGCCATGGGCTCACGCCACTCGACCAGGCCGTAAAGGGTCACTAAGAAAAGGAAAGCGCCGACGAGGCCGATGGGGAGCCGTGACAACTCGTGGGCCACCCAGGAGGCGATGATCGCGAGAAAGATGCTGATTATAATTACAGCACCCGTGACCATCCCGTGTGAGGCACCCGCCTGCACGGCGCGCTGGTAGGCATGGTGACGATGAGGCATGAAGATGTGTTCTCGGCGCACAAGTCGGCGGGACAGCGTCACCGTTGAATCGAAGATGAATACTCCCAGGAGGATAGCCCAGACAAATACCGGGAGGGCTCCAGCATTCTCGGATGCAACCGCCAAGATTCCGAAGCAGAAGCCGAGAAGACCGCTGGCGACATCTCCCATGAAGATCCTAGCGGGCGGCCAGTTGAATTGCAGGAACCCTGCGGAAGTCGCTGCGACCAAAAGCGAGGGCAGGGCAAGTTGCGGGTGACCAGGCAGCAGGAGCATCCCTCCAACGCTGCCAGCCACTAATGCCTGACTGGTTGCAATGCCATCGATTCCATCCATGAAGTTGTAAGCATTGGTGGCCCACACCACACCGAACACCGCGATGACCGTGCCCATTGTACCCATCTGGACGGGTGGTCCTCCCACAGATACGGACGGGTAGCCACCAAGCCAAAAGAGCCCCCACGCCGCTGCTGCAAAATGTATGAGGATCCGCACCCGAGCCGGGACCCCCCGGTGATCGTCGATCCAGCCAACGGCCGCCAGAAGACAGCAACCCCCGGCCAACGAAACCACGAGGCGCATGGGGATCCACTCAAGGAGCCCGGCCACAATCAGTGCGACCGGAAGCGTTACAGCAATGGCGATGCCTCCACCCCGTGGCGTGGACTCGGCATGGGAGCTACGCTCATCCGGAATATCAAGGATCTCGTGATCCCACGCGTAGATCAGAGCGAGCCTGGCGAGCACCCAGCTCGCCAACGCCGCCGCGAGCACCAGAACGACGGGGCCCGCGGTCACTGACCGTTCATCCGCTCTGCACAGTGCCATTCAGCTGTCTGAGTAAGGCCCGCCAGGTGGAACAACAATTCGGGCCGGAAGCTCCTCACGGTCTTGGTTAGTCCAGGGAGATCGAGGAGATCACATACGACGAGCTCCGCGCCTTCGATAGGCTGTAGTGCTGGTCGTTTATCGAGGCCGAGGACCTCATCTCCGCGATCGACCAGAGCCTGAGCGAGGTGGCTTCCGATGAAGCCGGAGGTGCCGGTCACGAGGATCTTCGCCATTGACCGTCCTTTCTGCCTGAACTAAAGCCCCTGAGATCTCAGCCGACTCAAGTGTCTTTGAGGTTGTCCGGAAAGAACCCAACTCAACGGCGGAACTTCGCCTTCAGAAAATATGTTATGGATGTGCGATTGCAAAAGCCAGTGCCACAACTGAGCTTGCGATGGTTTGTGGGGACTGCCACGGCCGTGAACTTGCCGAAGAAGAGATTGATCCTTGAGAAACACCGTTGTGACCGATAGGTCTGAGCCCTATTGGGCATTGCCTCCCTATGTCAAATGTTTACAATCCTTTGCATTCATAGCCAATTGTCCTTTCCCCGGAGATGGCGTGAGCCGGGTACTAGGCCACACATGAGGAACCTCCTCAGCTTCGATGTAGAAGAAGCGTTCAACTCATCCAACTGCGATGAGACTATCCCTCGGAACCGCTGGGATGAGTGCTCCTGGCGCGTTGAGGCTAACACGGATCGGATTCTAGCGCTCCTCTCCACGCACCAAGTACGCGCCACATTCTTCGTGCTTGGATGGGTGGCAGAGCGACACCCAAACCTAGTCCGGCGTATTGATATGGAGGGGCACGAGATAGGAGCTCACACCTACTGGCACAGGTTGCTTTACGATACCACCCCGGACGAATTGCGCGAGGACCTGCGCCTCAACGTACATGCCATCAGCTCCGTGACTGGCAAGCCTGTACTGGGATTTCGTGCACCAAGCTACTCCCTGACGACACGCTCTTTGTGGGCACTAGACATCCTCCGTGAGGAGGGGTTCGACTACGATTCGAGCGTTTACCCGGTTGGTTTTCATCCGCGATATGGGTTGCCGGATGCCCCGAAGGAGCCCTTCGAGCATCGAAATGGTCTATTGGAGTTCCCATTACCAGTTCGTACAGTTTTCGGCCAGACGATCCCGGTAGCGACGGGTGCCTACTTCCGCATATTTCCGTATTCGTTCACACGGTCCTCGATTCACCGGGCGAATCGTTCGAAGATTCCCGTCACGGTGAACATCCACCCGTGGGAACTAGATCCGGAGCAGCCAAGGATACCGATGCCTCGGAAATACCGTTGGCGCCACCATTGGAACCTGGCGCGAACGGAGCCCCGGCTCGCGAGGCTTCTGGAAGAGTTCGAGTTCGGGCCTCTGGGTGACACCGCCAAGGAGATGCGCGCTTGTCGACAGACTGGGCAGAGATCAACTCCCCCCAGATCATAGTCGGCGGCCATATGGTGGAGAATCCCCTCCGACGATGCCGCGTCTCCCTTGAAGCAGATCGGCAGACGCGCCAGGCCAGGCGGCAATGGCTGAAAGAGTTCGGCACTAAGATGCTCTTCGTCGAGCCTGGGCTCCCCTGGGAGAACGCGCACATCGAGTCATTCAACAGTTGAAGTTCCTGAACCGGGAGATCTTCACCCGATTGAATGATACTGATTTCAAGAATTGCGTGAGTGAAAAGCTCGACAGAGAGAACTAAGAAGACCCCAGAC
>Ga0310121_10000942_pt1 | contig 30791 bp, 20 predicted proteins | sample CB27_Tmax_986_MG_FD_203504 | JGI IMG/M metagenome (GOLD analysis project Ga0310121, IMG submission 203504) | Marine microbial communities from Western Arctic Ocean, Canada - CB27_Tmax_986 | ecosystem: Environmental > Aquatic > Marine > Oceanic | place: Canada: Western Arctic Ocean | collected... | reverse complement strand
CGCAACAATCCTTGCCGAAGACTTCGATCTTAACGGAAGCATACCACCTTTCAAGCTGGCCAGAGCAGTGGAAAATTCCATCAGCCACCTGGGCGGACGGGCAGCGGTCGGATTACCCTTAGTTCCCGGGCGACGGTATCCCTGTGGGCTGCTGAGGGGATCTTTTCGGCGTGTTGTGCGGCTGCACGTTTTTGCGGCGTGGGTGCTGAGATCACCGGGTGAGCCGCTCGGCACCAGAGCGATTTCGCTGGCGGTGCATTGAACCGAGCAAGCCGAAGAATCCGCCAACCAACAACGCGACGGTTGTTGGTTCTGGGATGACACTCAAGGTGCCGGTTGCGTAGATTTGGGAGGTGTCCCAGGCCAACCCGTCGGGCAGCGCCGGCAGGGAGATCGAGTTGAATTGCCCAGTTGATTCCCCAAATTGGATGATCTCAAAGGTGTTGCCCTGACCTGGCTGGTAATTCCCGAGCAAACCAACGGTTAACTGCCCGCCCAGGTTTGCGGTTCCCCGGACGACCAGCACGTCGAAATCGGTGCGGGGTGCGCTGCCACCGATTTCGATCAGGAGGCTTCCTTGGGCGCCTTGGATGAAATCACCGCCGATTTCCAATAATCCTGGACTGTTACCAGGCGAGATGATTCCAGCAGAGTTTGCCAAACTGCCGACAATGAGCCCTGACCCCGTAACCGTACCGCTTTGCACATCGATCATCCCGCCGTCGCTATCGAGCACATTGTTGATGGCCAGAATTCCATTTCCGGTCTTGGTCAATGTGTTACCGCCGAGTGAAAGTTGATTTTCAAATTCAAGCAACGAGCCATCAGCTACCTCGACGGTGGTGTCGTTCAGGAGAGTCACGGATGTTTGGAATTCGTGATCACCCGATACGACTTGAATCATCGGTGCACCGAGGCCAGCAGTTGCCAGCGAAATTCCCCCACCACCGGCGACCAGGTAACGGTACGAGCTGTCGAAGACCAGTTTGTTGAGGGTTGCGGGTTGATCGGTGAAAACCGTACTGGGACCTGTAATTCGGTCGCCAAACAGGGCGGTGTTGTTCGTGGGGCTGCCGAATGGTATCCAATTTGTGCCATGATTCCAATTGCCCCCGTGGGTCAAGTTTCACTCTGCCAGGGTGGAAGTGGGAAAAACATCGGGGTTGCCGGTCGCGTATTTGAACAAGTCTCCCGTACCACCTGGGAGGGTGACATCTAAAAGATTACCGGTAAGGTTAACGATTTGTGAATGGCCAGTGGTTCGACTGAGCCGCAGCAATTGGTCAACACTGCTGTCGAATTGAATTTGAAATCGTAGTTCAGCATCATCGCTTGAAGTGCCTGAAGAATGGAACATGTTGGCGAGCAAGAAATAGTCTTCCGCGGTATCGTCCTTAAAGAAACCGATTAACCCGTCTTCATCTTCGCTAATACCCCCTCCTTCTGTGTCGAGAACCGAGATGCTTTGGATTTTGGTATCCCCGCCGGTGCCGAAGGTCCAGTCGTTGATTCCAGTAGGTTTGTTTCCCACACCACCCTCAAGCCAGCCTACCCCAGTGTTGGACATCAGGCCGAGTGCTTTTCCAAGGATGCCAATTTCAGCATTCAGCGCCTGGACGTTGTCATAAAGCTCGGGTGTCGGGCCTCCCAGGGGACTCACCATGGTCAGGTCCCCCCCACCATAGTCGCCAAACGGGTCGTATGTGAAATAGGAGATGCCGGTGAACCCGTACGTCATGGCGGCGAAAACCTGCATCCGCAGATCCGACTCGCTGGGAAGTCGGCGGTTGAGGTCGTCCCGCTTGAAGGCTTGCACAAATATATGGTACGGCATGTTGTTGGCTTGAGCCGCCTCGCGCACCTTACTCATAGTGTTGTGCATTACATCGTGGCTCGTCGTACCTCCATTGAGGAACGGATATTGATCCACCATCAGGACATCGGGCCCAATGATCGAGATGACGTCGCTCAGGTACTGGTCGTACGTGTAACCAGGATTGCTGCTGTCGCCATACAACTTGGTAGCACTGGCACCTGCAGGCAACACGTTCGTGATAACCTTGGAACCAGGAAAAGTTGACTGTAACCAGCTGGCCACCGGGGCGCTGTCTGCCATGGCGATGAATTGTGGTTCGTCTTTGGTGTACCAGGCGTTATTGCCAGCGTAGTCGTTGTGGTACTGCTGGAGTTTCGTCTGGAGACTTCCACTGGCCCAAGCCGGGTTGGCGGCCGTGGCGTCGACATGCATCTGCCATGGCACTTGAGCATTGGCTGCCTTGATCGCCAGATATTCATCGGCTTTGAATGCCAGCAGCGTATTCATATTTGCCCCGAGGTAGTTACTCAGGTTCATGTTCACCGAGGCAAAACTTTGCACCAGCGCTGTTATGGCAAAGGGGCTGGTATCGGCCACCACCGGGGATCCCTGGCTGCCGACTTTGAACAATCGATCCTGGTCGGTAAATTCGATTTCGTCGATGTAGGCACCCGGTGCGTTGTTGTCGACGCCCAGTTTGACCAGCCGGTCTGCAAAAGCAGCCGTGCTTCCGGTGGTGGTGTGAGCGGTTGTCCAAACCGGCGCACGGTACGCTTTGTGTTCCCAGGTGACCTCCATCACCCCTGCTGGTTTTCCGGTCATCACGATTCGATGATCGTAGTCTCCTCTTTCCAAAGTCGGTGATGCAACCGTACTGCCATTGACGCGAATCAACAGAGCATCGTCCGGACTCTGCAAATGGTGAAATCCTAATCCGTCGGCCAACTCGTTGGCAAATACATCTCCGGTTGAAAAACCTCCGCCAATACGGGTGTCGTGCGACTCATTGTAAACACCCCAGAAGTAGAGATAACGCGTTTCGCCGTTGGCCGGAAATCCGATGTTGCCCGTGCTCGGTGTGCGATCGGTGTGCGTTTCATTGTAGGTGCGACCACCTCCGGTGATGTAGACTCCTGTTTCTCCGCTCAACCCGGGATCGACGACGCCAAGGTCCACAATGGTTTGCTTGGACGGATCATACGAGGTGTTCCAATCGTTGAGATGACTAAACTCTTCGCGCCAGAAAAATTGAGCCTGGGCACCGGCAACGAAGAGCCCGCACAACAGTAGGGAGGACCAAAAGCGTTTCATGGAAAATCGATGTGGCTCGTGGACTGCAAGTTCGCATCCGCTGCCCAGTGGCTGAACGAACGATAGATCAGAGTTTCCTGATAAACGTGACTACAACTGCCCACTTCAGCGGCGGCACAGCCTGCGACAGCCTGCGCAGATGACAGTCAGTGCCAACAGAATGATACTGGTTGGTTCCGGCACGGCCTGGCCCTCTCCGCTGGCAGTAGCAGAGATGCCAAATCGTCCCTTCCAAAACTCGTAGTCGAGTTCAGTGATGACCCCGTCGGCGACTCCGTCGGCACCGGTTCCTGTGGTCACACTCTGGCCAAAGGTGTCTCTCCAGAGGGTGTAATCGGCGGCATCGACAAGGCCGTTCCCGTTGTAGTCACCGGCGATGAGGCTTCCCAGAGATTGGAGGATAACGTCTGAGCCATTGACCACCAGGTTGAACGAGTCGCTTGCCGATCCTGTGAGGGTTAAACCACCAGCGGTCAATCCGGCCGACGTCAGTACCGTGAATTGCTGACCAGCAGATGGGATAAAGTCATCGATCAACAAAACCAACAGGGTCCCGTCGACAGTAGCTGTACCGGTGACCGCCAGGGTGTCGTACTCGGTGCCCTGCGCCAGCCCACCAATTTCTATTTCCAGGGTACCGTTTTCCTGCTGGGAAAAATTCCCACCGACCGTCAAGATGCCGGGACTGATCCCCGGTGCGATCGACCCGGTAGCATTGTTCAAATCGCCGCCGATGGTTCCTCTACCTGATACTGTTCCCCCCTGCACGTCGACCGTGCCGCCACCCGTGTTTAACCGATTGTTGATGGCGAGGATCCCTTCACCGGTCTTGGTCAAGGTGTTGCCGAGCAAGGAAAGTTTGTTTTCGAACTCCAGCGTCGACGCGCTGGCGATGTCCATCGTGGTATTGTCGGTCAGGTTGACTTCGGTCTGGAATTCATGGGTGCCGCTAAGGACCTGAACTTGAGGTCCCCCAGCATCACCTACGGATAGATTGAAGGGGCCAGCGCCTGCAATGTGGTACCTCTGGTCGGTATTGTCGAAAGTGACGGAACTCGCATTGACGGGTTGATCCGTGAACACGGTACTCGGTCCCTGAGCAATGCCACCAAAGGTCATGCTGTTATTAAGACCCGGGGTACCGGAGGGCAGCCAGTTTGACGGCGAGAAAAAATCTCCGCCCACAGTCGAACGCCACTGAAAGTCTCCCTCGGCCAGCATGGAGACACGGTCTTCGTCGGAAAACTCGATTTGGTTCACATAGAATCTGTGGTTTCCACCATCGGCCGACAGCTTGACCAGGCGATCAGGAGAATCATTAACACTTGCCGGATTGCCTGCTGCCACGGTATGGCTGTGAGTCGTAATCCAACTTTCAGTACCCACAGGCTTGTGTTGCCAGAGCACGTCAAGATCGGGATCGCCAGGTGAATGAAACTTGAGACGGTAGTCGTAGTCACCTGGATCGTGACTCAGTGTATTCTCGGTGGCCTCGTTGTACCGATGAAGAAGGTTGCCGTCTTCCTGGTAATGGGCAAAACCGAATGCACTGGACAACTCGTCAGCAAACACGTCACCCTGGTCGAGGCCAAAACCGTAACGGGCGTCTCCCTCGACGTTGTAGACTCCCCAGAAATAGAGGTAGCGGGACTTGCCTTCACTTGGCAGACCGATTGTCGTGTCGGAGATGCCACCTCGAGTGCGATCTGTATGGGTGAAATCGGCCAGCACAGGGAAGCGATACCCACTCGATGACCAAATCCGTACCGCGCTGTGCCCGTCCAACGAGCTGTCAAAGAACTCGGTCCCCAAGTCAACAATGTCATAGGTTCCGATCAATAGGCCTTCGGCATCCAAATTGAATCCCCATTCCTCGCCGTCAATGCTCCCTGGGTGGAAGTCCTCAATCCAATAGATCGTCGCCTCCGCAGTACCCACCAGAAAAGTGCACGCCATCAGGCCAGCTGCCAGACATTGGAGCAACTTTGTCATGACCATTAACCTTTTCCCGAGAAGTTGATATTCGGTCGGGACCTCGCCCGCACGGTGCCCCGGTCCGGTGGCCATCCTCTACTGCGAAGTCTGTTTTTAAAGCAATTCGTACGTAACCCACCTTGCGGTTTGGGATACATCTCTTGCGGTTCGGGACACAGCATTCACTGTACCGCATGGCAACTAAAATTTAAAGGTAATTCGATAAAATTCCAAATTGTCCAGGAGGTTTCCGGGGGCACGCACCTGCCCGGATGAAAAAATATTCCATACGACCACACACACTCACAGAAGATGCGGCGCGGTCAACGAAGTGACGGGCCCTGTTTTTTTGACCTTCGATCATTTTCCGCCCAGCGGCTGAACGAACGATAGAACAGAGTTTCCTGATAACAGCTGCCCACTTCAGCGGCGGTGCAGCCTGCGACAGCCTGCGCCGATGACGCTCAGTACCAACAGGATGATGCTGGTTGGTTCCGGCACGGCCTGGCCCGCTCCGCTGCCGGTAGCAGCGGTGCCAAATCGGCCCTTCCAAAACTCGTAGTCGAGTTCAGTGATGGCACCGTCGGCGACCCCGTCGGCACCGGTTCCTGTGGTCACGCTCTGGCCAAAGGTGTCTCTCCAGAGGGTGTAATCGGCGGCATCGACAACGCCGTTCCTATTGTAGTCACCGGCAACGAGGCTTCCCAGGGATTGGAGGATAACGTCTGAGCCATTGACCGTCAGGTTGAACGAGTCGCTTGCCGATCCTGTGAGGGTTAAACCACCAGCGGTCAATCCGGCCGACGTCAGTACCGTGAATTGTTGACCAGCAGATGGAATAAAGTCATCGATCAACGAAACCAGCAGGGTCCCGTCGACAGTAGCTGTACCGGTGACCGCCAGGGTGTCGTACTCGGTGCCCTGCGTCGGCCCACCAATTTCTATTGCCAGGGTACCGTTTGGCTGCTGGGAAAAATTTCCACCGACCGTCAAGATGCCGGGACTGATCCCTGGTGCGATCGACCCGGTAGCATTGTTCAAATCGCCGCCGATGGTTCCTCCACCTGATACTGTTCCCCCCTGCACGTCGACCGTGCCGCCACCCGTGTTTGACGGATTGTTGACGGCAAGGATCCCGTCACCGGTCTTGGTCAAGGTGTTGCCGAGCAAGGAAAGTTTGTTTTCGAATTCCAGCGTTGCTCCGCCGGCGATGTCCATCGTGGTATTGTCGACAAGGTTGACTTCGGTCTGGAATTCATGGCTGCCGCTAAGGACCTGAACTTGAGGTCCCCCAGCATCACCTGCAGACAGATTGAAGGGGCCAGTACCCGCGATGAGGTAGCTATGGTCGTTGTGGTTGAAAATGACGGAACTCGCGTTGATCGGTTGATCAGCGAGCACGGTACTCGGTCCTTGAGCAATGCCACCAAAAGTTATCCTGTTATTAACACCCGGGGTACCGGAGGGCAGCCAGTTTGACGGCGAGAAAAAATCTCCACCCGCGGTCGCATTCCACTGAAAATCTTCCCCGGCCAGCATGGCGGTACGGTCTTCGTCGGAAAACTCGATTTGATCCACATAGAATCTGTGGCTTCCAGGATCGGCCCCCAGCTTGACCAACCGATCAGGAGAATCATTAACACTTGCCGGATTGCCCGCTGCCACGGTACGGCTGTGAGTCGTAATCCAACTTTCAGTACCCACGGGCTTGTGTTGCCAGAACACGTCAAGATCGGGATCGCCAGGTGAAGTAAACTTGAGACGGTAGTCGTAATCACCTGGATTGTGACTCAGCGTATTCTCGGTGGCCTCGTCGTACCGATGAAGAAGGTTGTTGTCTTCCTGGTAATGGGCAAAACCGAACGCACTGGGCAACTCGTCAGCAAACACGTCACCCTGGTCGAAGCCAAAACAGTAACGGGCGTCTCCCTCGACGTTGTAGACGCCCCAGAAATAGAGGTAGCGGGTATTGCCTTCGCTCGGCAGGCCGACTGTCGTGTCGGAGGTGCCACCTCGGGTACGATCTGTGCGGGTGAAATCGGCCATTGAGGAGTAGCGAGCCCCAGTGTCTGACCAAATCCGTACCGCGTTGTGTCCGTCCAACGAGCTGTCAAAGAACTCGAGCCCCAGGTCAACAATGTCATAGGTTCCGATCAACTCGCCTTCGGCATCGGTTTGGAGTCCCCATTTCCCGTCGTCAATGCTTCCTGGGTCGAAGTCCTCAACCCAATAGATGGTTGCCTCGGCGGTACCCACCAGAAAAGTGCACGCCATCAGGCCAGCTGCCACGCATTGGAGCAACTTTGTCATGATCATTAACCTTTTCCCGAGAAGTTGATATTTGGTCGGGACCTCGCGCGCAAGGTGCCCCGGTCCGGCGACCCGCCCTCACCTGCGAAGTCTGTTTTCAAAGCAATTCGTACGGTACCCACCTTGCGGTTCAGAATACAGCGTTTAGAGTACCACATGGCGGTTAATTTTTCAAGTTAATTCCTATTATTTTTCTATTGTCCGGGAGGTCTCGGGGGGGACACGCACCTGCCCTGGTGAAAAAATGATTGACATGAACATGTTTTTACTTATACTCAGTCGTGTATTAGTTGCAGGGTGTGTGTAGTCGAATCAGGTGGCAACGCTACTAAATTACCAAGGGATAGCTTTGTTCTCTTTGATCCCGAGGTTCTCGGTAGCCGAATCCATCGCTCGACCTGTGTTAACGTAGACCGGTTTTACCACGAAAGGAAAAAGACCAATGATGAAAGAAATACAAGGTGCCGTATTGACAGTATTGGTTTGCGGCCTGATGGCCGGATCAGCAAACGCGATATCAACCTATTCTTCAAGTTTTGACGCTGCGGATGCCCTCTGGACAGAACACCGCGTGGGAGACTCCGACCAGGTTTATACCTATGGTCAGGCCGGGGGTGGGCTTACGAGTTCTGCCCAGACGGGATTGGTTATTGAGGGCGCTGGTGGCGGTAGTTCGGCAAATGGTACCGGCAAGATCACGACAGGTGCTTTGACCATGCCTGCGGCGGGTGAAACCGCAACCTGGACGGCCACAGTCGGTCCTGTACAGGGTGATATAACCACTTTGGGTGTTGGTATCGGCATTGCAGGCAACGAAGATGTGCCTACCGCGTATGGTATGTATTACAATGCAGACACGGATGTCATTTCTGCAATTGTAGGTGGGGTTGGCAACGTGGGCACCTACAACACCGGCGGCAAATTCAACGGTACCTACAGGATCGTGCTGGATAACGATGGTGGTGCGATTACCGCGGCGTTCGATGTACAGAAATTCGGTGAGGCAGCATGGAACTCAGTCGGTAGCGACTCGAGTACTACGGCAGGTCAGTTTCCTGACGCTTATTCTTTGATAGGTGTTCAGAAAACCAAAGATATTTTTGTTGACCATGCCAGTTACAACGTCGTTAACCCCATTCCTGAGCCGGGGACATTGGCCCTGTTGGGAATTGGTGGGCTGTTCTGTTTTTGCCGACGTCGCCGAGGTTAAACCCTTTAACGACATCGCTGACATTGCAATAATACCGGAGCGCGTCACACCATGTGACGTGCTCCGTTTTTTTATAACTTCGGTCATTTTCCAGCCAGCACCCCTTTTGCCCAGCGCGGAGTCAACGGAGTACCCATGAGAAATGGTTTTGTCGTGATGCATGATTGTTGCCAGAGACAAATTTTGGCTGGCCTGGTGACGACGTTGTTGGTGCTCAACTCCACAGCAGCCCAGGAGCCTCCCCAGCTCTCGCGCGGGTTGAAATGGGTCCGCTCACATCCCTTCACAATCATGGCATTGACCATCTCACCTGCCACCTTTGACGTTGCACATTACCGTGACGGCGCCGGGCTAAATACGATGCTGCCCTGGAAGCCGAAGGCCGATCTGTTCGTGAAAGCCGCGGCCGAGGGTTTGCCCTGGCATTACCACCAACGGCGTCACCCGGATGGCCTGACCGACGAACTCAAAGAGCAGTTTCAGAAACTGCATGACACCTACCCGGGGTGTACCGGGTGGATGGTCTGGGACGAACCGCAAACGCTTGCCATGCCCACGGCGGCTGTCACAATGCAGTGGTTGCGGGAGGCATATCCCGACCAGCTCGTTTATTCCAACGCCCTGCCCCATGGGGCCCGAGTCATGGGCAAGTACTACGGCAGTAATGATTTCCCCGAGGGCTATGACTACGAAGGCTACTTGCGTGATTTTGTCACCATCTTAAAGGGTGATGTGGTGATGTACGATGCCTACATCTTCAAGGAAAGTGGCAAAACCTCGAACATCATGCCCAGCGCGGTAACGGCCCGCAAGCTCGGCCTGGAGTTTGGAATTCCCTACTGGACTTTCGTACAATCGCACTCCGATCCGCGCCGCAAGTATCGCATGCCCAGTGAGTCGGATATTCGCATGCAGGTCTTTTTGCACCTGACGATGGGCTATACCGGGATTGCTTATTTCACTTACGAAGACCAACAAGGTCCCGCCATGGTCAGTTCACCACCGCCGGGAGTGATCAACCCGATCTTTTACGACGTGGGAAGGTTGAATCGAGAGGTCGCCAACCTGGGAACCGCTTTGCGGATGCTTACCAGTACCGACGTAAGCGTTGTCGCAGGGCCCGGAGGGGATCCCCCCGCCCAATTACCAGCATGGAAACCAGGAACTGGTGGAATCACGGCAATTACGATCAACGAAGACGAGCCGGGCAATTGGAAACATCTCCTTGTGGGCACCTTTCGTGACGACGACGGCCAAAAATACCTCATGCTCACCAATCTGTGGCATGATAAGAATATGCGAGCTGTAGACCGGCAGCTTTCGGTGACCTTGTCACTGGAGAAGGGGATCGATTTCGTGGGTCGGCTGTCTCGAGAGACCGGGCATCCGGAACGATTGTCGGTAACCGAGGGGCGCCTGCAGCTCGTGTTGCCCGGCGGAACCGGGGAGTTGTTGTGCCTGGGATCGTCAGAGTTTCCCGGGCTTTGATCATTGCCGCGTATTTTTACGACGGCACCCCTGAACGATTAGCTCAACCCGTGGGGATTCTCTTAAACGCTCAACGGCCGTGCGCGCATTTTCGGTACGCGGCATTGCCACAGTAAATTTGATGAAACGTCGCCAATTCCTACAACGGACGTCTGCCGGATTCATGGCAACCCTGTGCGGGCCGGGTGTCTGGTCCTGTGTTGCCCAGGATCCCGAAACACGGTCTTACGATTTCAGGCCGTATCAGCCAGGCCAGTTGCCTGTCAAGGTTGTGTGCATTACCCCTGACGACGGGTTTTACGTGCACACGTACTACGATGTTTGTCCCTGGAGCCCCAGTGGCCGTTACCTGGCCGTCACGAAAATCCCCTACCAAAAGCAGAAACCACGTTGGGGGGACCTGGCCGAGATTTGTGTGATCGACTTGGCGTTGCAAACCATCACCACGGTCTACCAAACGAAAGCCTGGTCATACCAGTTGGGCGCCAATCTCCAGTGGGCAGGCGAGCGGGACGATTATCTCTACACCAATGACCTCATCGACGGCCTTCCGGTTTGCGTGCGGATCGATCTTGGTGCGCATCAAACACGTGCTTTCACCGGTGCGAAATACGACATTGCGCCTAACGGAAAATTTTGTGTCAGCCCAAACCTGCTGACCATGAATACGCATCAATACGGGTATGCCGTACCCGACCCACCCACGAACACTCCCCGTCAATTCACCGCCGCCGACATGCAGCGGGAAGGGCTCTGGATAACCGATTTAGTCCAGGACCGCACAAGACTGCTTGTTGGATTCGACGAGTTCGCCTCCCAACTGGCCGACCCCGATTTTTATCGTGACGGGCTCTTCTACTGTTTTCACAGCAAGATTAATCGACAAAGCAGTCGCATCATGCAAGTGTTACGGTGGCAAGCTGATGGGAAAGGCCGGTACCCGTCGCTCTTTACGCTTACGCCCGGTGGCGACGAAATCGTCCAGTGCCTCACGCGAAGGCAGTGGATGCACACCGATTCCCGAGGACGAGCTGGCAACCACCCCAACTGGCATCCAGACGGCCAGCATATCATCATGAATTGCGTACCGGTTCGCGATGGTGACGGGCAACTCCGTTTTTGCGCGTTTAAATACGACGGTTCCGATTTTCGCGTGTTGTCAGAAACACGCCCTGGGAGCGGACACCCGACGGTCGACCCCGCGTGGCAGTTTTTGCTGACCGACGATTACTCCGAACAATCTCACCAGCAGCATCATGGTGAGATTCCCATTCGTTTGATCACCCTGCACGATGGCAAAGAAACGGTTTTGTGCACGGTTGCCAACGACGTTGGTGGCGGCGGCAAAGCCTACCTGCCCGACGATAAGAAGTACGGCGGCAGCCAGCACAAACTCGATGCGCATCCTGCCTGGAGCCGGGACTACAAGAAAATCTGTTTCAACGGGGCACCACAGGGACGCCGCCAGGTGTTTGTTCTCGAACTGTAAACAGCGGCCATCGCAGGCCCGGAATCTCAATCGACCCAAAATGAATACAACTTGGCGTTATCCAAGTGGAATTCAAGACGCACCTCTGACTGGTTGAAGGCCGCCAGGTCGGAACCGTTTTGCCAACCGACCTGCATGTCTAAACTATCTCCTTGGAGGGGGTGGCAGTCACCGTGCCCAAACCCCTCAATCGCCTTGCCGCTTCGATCCATCAAGGCGACAGTGATTTTTCCACCTTCGGCAGTCTCGCCGTTGATGTGCAGTGTTGAGCCGTCAAAATCCAAGGGCCTGGTAACGAGGGCCCCGGTTTCATCGCCCCCGTTGATCGATGCGAATCGATCCCGTGGCAAGATAGCCAGCCCAATCGAATTGCCAACCCTTTGTGATTCGGGAAAGTCTGGGTTTTCCATTTCGGCATCGGTAGGCATCCCGTTGTAATAGATCCAAACCTCATCCCCCTCTTCAAACATGGCCACGGGCCGCATTTTCCCCGCGTCCCAGGTGTCTTTTTTCGGATTAAACGCCATGAACGGTTGCTTCGCACCCACACGCGTCCAAATCCGCCCGTCACGGCTGCAATCCAACTCCACGTAAGACGAATGGGCTCGACTTCGGCCTTTGACATAAACCCAGCGCATTCCGATGTACATTCCCTGGTAGATGAAGCCGCGATGGCCGTAGATTTGGTTGTCACCCTCCAGGCCATGGAAGGTTGGAGTGGGGCGGGTCCAGTGAACAAGGTCGTCACTTTCCATGACTCCTCGTACGCGGTTTGTGCCAGGCAACACAAATTTCACGTCGCCGACATATTTCTGGCGCAAGCTGTCCCACCAAAAGCGGCTTGTGTCACCAATCGACTTGGGTGGAAACACATAGCCCATTCCCTGAGGGGTAGGAACATCGCACTTTTCCAAATTACCCGTCCAGTGAATGCCATCGGGTGAAGTATGCAAGTAGTAGCCGGTTGGAATCACCGGATCCCGTTTGTTTCCGTGTCGGCCCGTCTCCACGTTGATCAACGCCTTAAACCGTTTTTGGGGATCCGGTTCGTCCGGCTCGTAGAACAATCCGTGCATTAAGCCATATGGCATCACCAGGTTGTGCAGGTTTGAGCCCTCGAACAAAAACATGTCTAAATTAGGCTTCTGCCAATTTTTGCCGTCGTCCGAGATGGCATACCCGACACCAAATCGGATCGTGTGCCCGTCCTTCCAGGCGTGCCAGTCGGGGTGTCCCCAATACCACATGCGATAACGGGGTGCCTCATCAAATCGCATCACAAACTTGCATACGACCCGATTGTCTCTTCGCTGAAGTTTCGGATCATGCGGCTCCGGAACCACGATCGGATTGCCTTCGTACCGCCGGGGACGGTGTACCTCACGTGAAACGTTTTTGGCAGTCGCGATAAAATAATTGTCCACCAGCAGTTGCCGGTTGCGGTCGATTCGAACCGGAAATTCCGCCATATCCAGGGGAAATATGACCTGTTCGTTGGCAATATGCCTCCAGGTCGTGAGGACGTCTGGAAGGTCATACGGTTCGACGAGCGGACCTCCTGCCAGGTCGTTAGCCTGAGTTTGCGAGAAACCGACCGAAAACAGCATTGCCAGCGAGAGTGCAAGATTCCACCACATACAGCCATCCCCCCATCGAGCGCCAAAAAGTGTTGTAAAACCGGAATCGTAGCTTACGAATTAATGGTAATATAGCAACTAAAGGATTGGAGCAATTCGTTCCCACAAAACGCAGGTGAGCGATCGCTCACTACGACTATGATATCGTACTTCTCCGAAATTTACAGTAGCTGGCCCCGTTGACGATTACCTATGAAACCAACCAGGTTTCTGCTGATAAGCCCGCCTATCCTCCACGGCTATTTGAAGCTGTTTGCCATGGTAATGGCTGTGGTCGGCTCAACGGCAATGGCCGCAGACCGTGTGCTCTCTTCAATTCCGACGGCCCAACCGCTCGCTCAAGACTACACGGTTCTGTTTGAGGCACCCGAACCGCACATCTACACGGGAGCAGCGTCTTTGGTTCATTTGCCTGGTGGCCGGTTGCTTTCGAGCAATGGCTTGTTTACGCGTGTCGGGCGAGACACGGGGCACCCGGACCTCGAAATCGAGACCGTGTTCCGCGTTAGTTGCGATCATGGTGCCAGCTGGGAAACACGCGGATCGGTCCCGCTGGGGGACGGACTTCCCTTTGTGCACCGGGATAAACTCTATTTTTTGTGCAACGGGCGCCACCGCAAAGACATTTTCCTGGTACAAAGTGACGACGAGGGGGCTACCTGGAGTGCCCCGGTCGTACTTTTCAAAGGGAGGTTTTGGAATACGTTTGCACCTCACGTGATTCACAACAACACCTTGTACTGGGGGATGGGGGCAGCCAATGCCGACGGAGAGTTCAATCGCCGAGGGTCCCGTACGGTGATCGTCGCTGGTGACTTGTCTGCCACCGATTTGATGAGTCCCGCGGCGTGGCGCATTTCTGCTCCACTCATTTATCCGGGAACCCCCGCAGGCCTGACCTCAAACCTGTATCCCCCAAGTCAACCAAATTGGGGTGACCATTGGCTGGAGCCCAACGTGATTAATGTCAATGGTAAGCTGCGCGTTCTTTTGCGTTTGCGCTTGGACAGGATGGCGACTGCCCACATGTGTGCAGTGTGTGACCTCCAGGACGATGGCGAGGTACTCGACTACCGATTCACTCAATTCCATCCCGTGCCGGGTGCCCAATGTTATTTTTGTATCATTCGCGACGATGTAACAGGCTATTTTTGGACCGTGGTGAATATGCCGACCAATTCTCAAGACATCGCCTGGGGTAAGAAACTCAATGCTGAGGGGTTCCTGGGAAATCCTGGGAACGAACGTCGCATTTTGATGTTGCACTACAGTGTTGACGCGCTCAACTGGTTTTCTGCGGGTTGCGTTGCCCTATGGCCAAGCCCGCTACAGGGTTTTCAATATGCCGTACCGCTGATCGATGGTGATGATCTGTTAGTGGCCTCGCGGACATCGAAGAACCGTAGCAACCAGCACGATAACGACCTGATCACGCTCCACCGGATACCGAATTTTCGTACGCACGCCTTAAACTTGTTCCCCGGCAAGCGGGCCGACTAGCCGCGTTGCCCCGGCCGCAAGGTGTTTGACGGAGTTGAAAGAGAAATCTTCTTTGAAGTATAAAGCTTCCAGGTTGGTGAAGTTGAGCCAGTCCGTTTTGTTTAAACCAATCCAGGCCCAAGAAGTGCTGTTTTGACTTGTGGCAAGTTGCAGCCCTGCTTGTCGTGGCTAGAAGGGTAACTATCCGTGACGCGCGTGTTGGTATCGTTTGCTCTGTTCGTGTTGTTTGCGGGCATTGGTTCAGCAACGCAGCCGAACATCATTTTTATTCTTTCGGATGACCTGGGTTGGGGAGATTTGGGGTGCTACGGACAGCAGAAGATCCAGACCCCGAACATCGACCGACTGGCTACCGAGGGAATACGGTTTGTCAACGCGTATGCCGGAAACTCGGTATGTGCACCTTCCCGCTCGTGCCTGATGCAAGGTTTGCACCCAGGGCATGCACGGGTACGGGACAACTCATACAAGGGATATCGCCACTCGCTCCAGCGGGAGGATGTGACGATGGCGCAGGTCTTGCGCGGGGCCGGGTATCGAACCGGGTTGTTTGGCAAGTGGGGACTTGGTTTGAGTCGCCAGCCGGGAACTCCCGGGGCAAAAGGTTTTGATGAGTTTTTTGGCTATTTGAACCAGCGCAAGGCACACAGCTATTACCCCCCCTTTCTCTGGAACAACGCCGAAAAGGTTTTTTTCCCCCAGCACGCCGGACATCAGCATCGGCAGCAAAGCAGCTACGATGAAAAGGGCCGCGTGATTCCCCGCGGGATCAAAAACCCGGCAGAGGCGCGCTATTCCTTTGATCTGATTCACGAGCGGTCACTTGACTTTGTGCGCCAAAATTACCAAAAGCCGTTCTTTCTCTACCTGGCGCATACGATCCCTCACGGGCCGATCATCGTCCCGGACCTGGGGCCGTACCGCGATGCTGACTGGCCGTTAGGTCACAAGGAATGGGCAGCGATGATCACGCGACTTGATCATGCCGTGGGAGATGTGTTGAGTCTGCTTGAAGAGCTGCAGATTGATGACCAGACGCTGGTCTTCTTCGCCTCGGACAATGGGTGTTCCCTGCGCGGATACGACCGTGACCGGACCGTGGTACGGATCAGCGAGCACTTTCAAAGCGGTGGTCCGACACGTGGTGGCAAAGGTGATACGTACGACGGCGCTTTTCGCGTACCGGCAGTAGCTCGGTGGCCAGGTCACATTGAAGCTGGTCAGGTGAGTGACCACGTTTGGGCATTTTGGGATGTGCTTCCCACCACTGCAGAACTGGCCGGGGCCACCACGCCGGAAGGGATTGATGGAATCTCCTTTGCACCGACGCTGCTTGGCCACCCGGAGAACCAACAACAGCACGAATATTTATATTGGGAGTTTCAGCAAAACCAGGCGGTACGTCACAACGACTGGTTTGCCCACCGCAAAAATGGTGGGCAGGTGGAACTCTACGACCTGGAGCAAGATCCGCAGCAACAGCACGACCTGGCCGACAAAAATTCCGAGCTTGGCGCCAAGATTCTCGCTTGGATGCAACAGTCGCACCAGCCCAGCGAAGTCTGGCCGAGTCCGGGTGAATCCAGCACTGCTTTTGCTGAGCGGCTGCAACAGGCAGGTGTTCCGAAGCGGGCCAGGAACGTCGACGATTAAGCGTTGGCTTTGGGATCTCTGGACGACTCATCTGATGTGCAGGCCGGATTGCCCCACTGTTTTGCGAGGAACTCATTTGCGGGGGCACGGGGCCACAGGAGGTGCCCAGTGAGGTGGCCCACCGACAGGAGCAAGCAGGCGATTCAATAATCGGGCAAAACGACGCCATCGGCGATATTTGCCAGGGCAGCCAGTACCGGGCCCGAAGTGTTGGCCTCGAGTCCTCGAACGCTCCCGTCGCCAAACACGAACTGGCAGAATCCTGTCGGATGATTACTGCCGAAACGTTTCGAAAACCGGTCGGCAAAATGGTCAGGAGGGCCTGGCAGGTCAGGTTCGGGTTCGGAAACGATTCGAAAATCAAGCATCAGCATCCGGTTGACCAGGATTCCTGCCTTGCGGACAAAATTGTAAGGTTTGTCGTCGTTAAAGTAGCAGTTATCTCCCCATACAATGTTCCCATAGTGTTTGGGATGGACATATTTTTCACCCACCAAAAGCGTATGGCTCAGGCCGTCTTCGACGTGTTTGAATTTACGAAGTCCCTTGAAAGCGAGTACTCGTTTGTGAGGGCATGTCCCTTCTACTCTCAGGGTGTGTCGGGGCCATTCGGCCATGCCGTTGACCGGAGGATGCTGCCATTTACCATCCTGCTGGTGATCGCCCCCGTTCATCGCATAATCAGCCATCGCTCCATGGCGGGGTGACCCACTACCACAGTTGTTCTGGCGCCACGGGTCGTGACTCAGATGGATTGCCGAGCGGCGCGATGGACAATAATAAGAGGGTACCTGGATCTGAATGGCTTCATCGGGCAACGAGTAAAATTGCTGTTCGATATTCAAGATCTCATACAGAGTGGCTTGCTCCAGGTAGGGCATGATGTGCACTAACCAGGTTGCATGTCCCACACCGGAGGTTTGGGCGGGTGGAACTGCTCCGTTAGCGTTCTCAAAATTGTGGATGGCCAGTCCGATTTGCTTGAGGTGGTTCGCGCACTGCGTTCGACGGGCCGCCTCCCGTGCTGCCTGGACGGCCGGCAACAAGAGCGCGATAAGAATCCCAATGATTGCAATGACGACCAACAGCTCGACCAGCGTGAACCCCCGATACTCTGCCTGCCGATGAGATTGGGATAGGATTGTGCTCATCTTTTCTGCCGATCTGGAATAAGTTTCACCCTTCAGTCTAAATGGCAACCGAATTTGGATCAATGTTCCGTTCGACAAGCCGTGGCGGTCGATGACGGCGATCTTCCCCAACGCCCCGGTTTAGCGAGATTGCCTGGCTGTGGAATTCAAGGGGTGGATTGTCCTGGGGGCAGAGTTTGCCAACAATTGACAAGTTAACCGAGGGCGAGATCGATCATTTTATCGATTGTCAGCCGCGGGTCGTAACCGAGCAGTTGGCGTGCTTTTTCGTTGCTGATCGTGTAGCGGCCAAGTCCGGCAAGTTTGACACCTTCCCAGGGTATGCCCAAGGCGTCGGCGATACGGTCGACATGGTCGACGAATTTGAATGGAGCATTCCCTGCAATGTTAAAAATCTGGTTCGTTGCCTGAGCGTGGTTTTTCAGGGCCAGTGCGAATCCGGTGGCAACATCTTCGGCGTGTCCCAGTTGGACTTCTACCGATTCGCCATTTTCATAAAGGGGTGCAATCAAGCAGGGGGCACCGGCAAGAATGGTATTCATCCGCTGACGTTCTTCAGGAGCAGTCAACGATTCCCAGAATTGGGGGCGAAATGCGTCTAACACATCCGTTTCGTCAAGGCACCAACCGACACGAATGACGGCATAGGGCAGGCCGTAAGTTTTCTGGTAATTGGCACACATGCTTTCGGTGGTCGCTTTAGCCATGGCATAAAATCGGCCTGGCCGGGGGCACAATTCGATGTCTTCGGTAATCGGTTCGTGGTGATGTTTGTATATGGCGCAGAACACGGCGTCGCTGCTGGCGTAAACGAACAACTTCACAGTTTTTGCCTGCCGTGCTGCCTCGAGCACGTTGTACGTTCCCCAAATCAAATGTTCAAACAGGTGATCGTTTTCGGAGTCGGTCTCGATCGCACTGCTCATATCAAAAATTGCTGCCAGGTGGCACACGAAGTCACATCCTTGGACGGCATCGGAAAAGCTGCTGCGATCACACAGGTCACCCCGTACCAGCGTCATGTTGTTGCTGGAAATTCCCTCGGGCTCATGATTGTGGACCAGGACTTTGACGTGGTATCCCTGGTCGAGCAGTTGCTTGAGCAGCCGCTTGCCAATTCTTCCGGCGCCACCCGTCAAAAAAACCGTTTCTTGCATGGGTCACCTCGTGACTGGAGTTTCTTATATGGGGCACTTCGTGACTAGGTAAGTTTGTCCCGTTGATCGAGCACCTTTTGGATCGCCATGGCAATCGATTCAAGTTGGTCGTCGTCGGCTAGCAGTGCGTGATGAAAGATCCAGACTGATCGGTCTGCCAGCTCCTGGGAGATGGGAAACTCGCCCTCGGCAAGTCCCCGTTTCTTGAGGCAGTCAATCATGTGGAGAGCCGGATATTGCTCTTCAACGGGAACGCCTTCTGCCTGCAGGGCACGTGTGAAGGCGCAGTGCGGGATGTCTGCCTCGAGGACGAAGGGATAAAGGTAATGACCGTGACGCCCCAGTTCGGCGGTCCGGGTCTGGGGACGCACGCCATCGATACGCCCCAGCAGTTCGGTAAGTTTTGTCCCGGCACGATTCCGCTGGTTGCAGAGTTCTTCCAGGCGCGTCATCTGTGCCAGCAATAAACTCGCATGAAGTTCCGACAAGCGGTAGTTGCTGCCGATGCTGAAGTGGTTGTAATCAACTTCACAGCCATGGCGACCTGCACTGTGAATGGATCGAAGTCGTGTCAACAGGCGTTCGGAATGTGTGACCACGGCCCCTCCTTCACCGCAGCACAACGTCTTGCTCGATTGAAAACTGAACGTACCGATTTCGCCAAAGCTGCCGGCGTACTTTCCGCCCAGGTGGGCCCCATGAGCGTGAGCACAATCTTCAATGACCATCAATCCATATCGGTCAGCGATATGCATGATCTGTTTCATGTCGCACGGGTGACCGCCAAAGTGAACCGGGAGGATAGCCCGTGTCTTGCCGGTGATTGCCGCTTCGACCAGGTCTGGATTCATATTGAAGGTACCCGGGTCGACATCGACCAGTATCGGCTTGATTCCCAGTCGGAGGGGCGCCATGGCGGTTGCTACGAACGTGTAGTCGGGCACAATCACTTCGTCGCCACAGCGAATGTCCAGCGATTCCAGGGCCATTTCAATGGCGACTGTCCCGTTGGCGACGGGTAACACATGGTTCACGTGTTGGAATTCGGCGAACCGCTTTGAAAATTCAACCAGGCTGGTCCCGCCGACTCCCCACACCCCGCTTTCGATGGCGGCCTGTACCGCTTGTTTTTCCGGTTCACCCCAGATTGGCCAATCAGGAAACGGCTTAGAAATCACGGGTCGCCCGGAGTTGATTGCCAACGCCTCGGACATCGGAAGTCCTCCAGTCTCGTTGATTAAGAGAAAATTGAGGTAGGGAAAGAGAATTTATGTCGCACTGATCACCGGTGGGGGAACGAGGTATTCATAGCTCCACAGCATTCCTGAAGTATTCCTGAAGATGATATTTTCACCCGAACTATACCAGCCAAAAAACGGGCAGGCTATATGGTCACTGGTCAGAATAAACCATATTTGGGCGTGTGAAATGTGATTTCACTTCGCGGGGGCTGGTGACCAGTGCGGATGGGTGACAGGTGCCTAAATTGACTGTGCGAACGTCTGGTGCCACCAGCAGTGATTGCAGGTAGTGATCCCGCACTCGTCAAAAATGCCGCCGTAGTGGAAGAGGTCCGGATGCCGGCCGTTGGCCCGGCAGAGAGGGATTTGTTTTCCGTCGGCGTCGTGATAGCCGGCGAAGGCCGGGCAGTCGGTGCGGACCACGTCGTCTTGGCCAGCTGGCTCGTAGCGTTGCCAGGGCGTGTCGAATGCCGTTTCGGGACGCTGTGGACCGCGGCGCCAAACCTCGAGCATTCGTGCTGCCTTCTGCAACGCGTCAACCGCCAGATCATCGGAATCGCGATCTGGCGGCCGCAGCAACAGGCAGTATGGGTCGTCGGCCATGATTGTGGCCATAAAGCTTGCAAACTCTGGAGCGCACATCACTCCTGAAATGCTTTTGCCCACCGGTCCTGTTTTCAGAATGCCGGCCGCGCGGCATACATCCTGCATAATGCCGGGAAATTCATACTGAATCCGCAAGCCAGGCACGCAGTGATTGAGGTGCCTCTCTTGGGGCCAATAATGTCCCACGTAGGGAACTTGTAAAATCTCTTCGTAGTAATGCCACAGTGTGACGGTGTTGACCTGCACGCCCAGGCACAGCAGCCGACCGTCGAGCGCCACCAGTTCTTCAAACGGATTGCCCTCGCCACAGATCGCGGGAGTCTGGCGATGACCAACCAGTAACTGCCTGCTGGCCGGTCCCACCGCTACCCAGGAATGCGTCTTGTGACAACTACGGAAGCTGCCCTCTCGTTTTCGGACACATTCGGTCAACACGCCCTGGAAACCTGGTTGCTGACTGGGACAAAGGCCGTCTCGGCTGCTGCAATCGCAGTCACGGTTGCTGAAGTCGGTGCGATCTCCCCACACGCTGTCGCGAAACACCGGTACCATCAGCGTGCCGTTGGCACCAATCGCATCAAGAATGCCATCGATGACCGTCTCCGCCTCGCCTTCCACAGGCCCCAGTGCACTGAGCGAACTGTGCATCATCACTACGTTTCCCGGGGCAAGACCAAGCCCACGGAGTTGGTCGGCAATTTGGGGACGCGTTAGTGGGGGCATGGTGTGTAAGCACCTTTTGACGCGGTGAAGAAAAATGGTGTGCGGAGTCGTGTGGGCTTGGCAAGCGGCCGTCGGAAACCTTCTTCGGGCCATTTGCCTGTTGCAATTCCGTGCAGTAAGCGTGAGTCCTGAAAGTAGGGAGTGGTGGGACTGGTGTAAAGGTGCCTGGTCGACGCGTCGTGGTAATCATGCTTTATTCTCGAAAAGGAAAGGTCGTGGCTTTGGTCCACGCACAGCAGTGGCCCCCGAAACGAGTTATCAGAATAACGTCCCAGGGGCCGCTATTGCCGTCCTCGGGACCAGGTTCTTCCAGCGGTGGCGGTCCGGTAACTGCTCCGCGGGTCGTCGGTGATGGTAATCGTTTCCCCAGGTCGACCCCCTGCCACAACCCACTCCCGGAACTGTCAATAGCCTGGCTGCTTGGGGTTTGGTAGGATGTCCGGCACACTTGATTTATGATTTCATTTTCTGGACTGGTAATAGTTGAGGTTGAATTTCAAGCATGCTTGCACAAAACCAGGACAAGGAGTTTTACCAGCGCGAGTTGGCATCTTTCCTGCCCGACCGTATTTTCGATGCACACGCCCACCTGTGGCGGGACAAACCTTATAACGATATGTTTTGCTTTTTAGGTGACACCGGTGACGTTGGCTATCATCGGTACGTTGCCTTCATGGAGGACCTGCATCCTGGTCGGTCGGTCTACGGACTCTTTCTGCCGGTGTTTCCCGTTGAGCACCCAGAAACGATTCCCGAGGCAAACCAGTGGGTAGCGCAACAGGCAGCGGAGCATGACGCCAACCGTGGGTTGTTTTTCGTACAGCCCTCCGATGATCCGGAATGGGTTCGCCAGGAAGTTCGGCGTCTTGGATTGCACGGGCTGAAGTGCTACCACACGTTTGCAGATGTAACTCCAACCTGGGAATCGCAGATTCCAGACTTCTTGCCTGAGCCCCTGGTGAAGGTAGCCCATGAAGAAGGTTGGCTGATCACGCTCCACATGGTTCGCTCGCGTGCGGTTGCTGACGAAGGAAATATTCATTGGATCCGACATTACTGCGAAACTTATCCAAACATGAAACTGATTCTGGCGCACTCAGCACGTGGGTTTCAGCCATGTCACAACCTGGAAGGCCTGCCCAAGCTTCGTGGATTGGAAAATCTCTATTGCGACACGAGTGCCAATTGTGAACCGATGGCGCACCAGGCCGTGATTCGTATCCTGGGGCATGATCGGTTGATGTACGGTTCCGATTTACCGATTAGCCATCTGCGCGGTCGCAGCCTGGGAGCGGGAGACGCGTTCCTGTGGATTTATGAAGAGACCCCAATTTGGGGCGAGAAGCACCTTAAGATCGATCCGATCCTGGTTGGATTGGAGCATTTGCGTTCGATCAAGTGGGCTTGTTGGTCTGAAAAACTCACCGACCAACAGGTAGAGGACATTTTCTGGAACAATGCGGCACGGCTCATGGATGTTACCGCTGGTTGAATTCCCTCCCCGCTCGTTAGAAATCCACACCCAGCGACCGGCGGCAGATCAAGGCGACCGCCATGGCGACCAGTCCAAATGTTGCCCACCAGGGAATATCCAGGCCCAGGATGGGCGTTTGACGCCGGGCATACTGAACGTTGATCGCCCGTACCAGCTCGCCACTGGGGCACGGCCGTTCGCGTGGATGAAGCATTTGATCCCACCAGGCACTGCTTGGCCGGCGGGCAGCAATACCCATCAGCGGCCCGTTTGCTTTGGCAACCGCCAGATCCTGCTCGACGACTTCCGCCCCGACCTTCCACCGCAGCATGGTTGGCCGGTCGATTTCCGGCCGCACCCTCCACGAGAGCTGCTGACGGGACGGATCCCAATGCGAGTCGGTTTCTACATCCACACCGGCGGGCGGATCGAGAACAACCTCCGACGGTTGACTTTGCGTGTCGGACGAAAGTTCAAGATCGACCACCGATGCCTGCCCCGGCTCAAGCGGCACGAACTCATACCACTGTGCCAGCTGAATAAACACCAGGCAAATCGGTACCAGCATCACCAGCGTGGGAGGGGTCGAATGCCACAACCTCAGCCCGGTAGTCCGGAGCAATTGCCCCTGGCACCTGAATGTGACAACCAAGTCGTGCTTAAACAACCTGATGGCCAGCAGGTGCGCCTTTGTCTGGTCGGCTAGTTCCTTGAGGCGGCACTGATTGGACGTTTTTCCAAAGATCCACGTCATCACTACCCCACAGACTGCTCCCCAAAAGAGCAGTCCAACCAGTGGATGTGATGCGAACGGGGATAACAGGACGTCGCCGACACGTGACAGGAAAGCGTTGAGAGTACGCATCGGTCAATTACTCGATGTATCCCAGTCCGCGAAGCTGTTTCTCGACTTCCTTGTCGTCGTCGGTATCGCTAAATTTGGCGGCTTCCCGTTCGAGAATGTGCACGACCAGTTCGTCGGTACTTGAGTAACCGCCAGCCTTGGCGATCTCGGCAAGGCGATCGTACAAGGCTTTGTCGAGCTTGATTTTGGTGTTGGAGCGGAACATGAGTGGGAGTTTGTGGAAGTGGCCGTATCTAAAGTTGCCCTGGCCGCGGGCCGACCGACTACCGGGCCAGCATCTGGCGGGCGATGCGACAAACCACCCCCGCCAGCACGATTTGACGGAGACCTCGAACGTAACACAGAACAGGGAACACCGAAACCCGAATGGTCCTGAGTGCCGAAAACACGAATCCCCGACATCTGAACACGGAAATCGTTTCCCTACACGTTCTTCCCGAACACCGGTCTGCCTGCCATGTCGTTTGGCCTGCCGACGCCGCAAAGCTCCAGAATCGAGGGACCCAGGTCTGTTAGTGCGGGCGCTTCCACTTCCAGTGGTCGATTCGCCAGCAGGATACCGGGTACCAGGTCCGATGCCACGCAATGGTCACCACTCCAACGGTTGAGATTGTCGGAGACCGTGTGTTGGCCCAAACCACCCAGGGGCGTTTCCCAGCCTACTCGGTAACCGTGCTCGTAACCTACGATCAAGTCGGGTGCGATTTTGGAGTCGACCTCCGTGAACCGTTCGCGGACTCGGATGACCGACTTGATGGGCGCCGCGTCCGGGTGTTGGGGATCGCGAATCTCTAACAACACTCGAGCCAGTTCATCGACCAGCTGGCGGTGCTCGGCACCGGGCGGTACGATCCCGTGTTTTTCGCGACCTTGCAAATTCACAAACACCGAATTGAGCCCCAGCGCATAGGCTCGCGTTTTTGACCAGTCGACCCCCTCCAGGAAATTAACGGTGGCTGGCCTGACACCTGGTTTTAAAACGAGAAAATCGTGTTCCCACAACAGACGGTTGATATTCACCGAGCGGCGGTAAGTTGTGAACCCGTGGTCGGAGATCACCAGCAGCGTATCTTTATCACGGAGTTGTTGCAGGGTTTCGCCAACCAGCCCATCCATATGGATATAAAGGTCGTCGATCACGTTCGCGTAACGGTCACCTTGGGCCGGATCGCGGCCAGGGTGCTGTGGGTCGCGGTCGCGCCAGAACATGTGACTCACCAGGTCGGTCGTTCCGAAGTAATAGAACAGGCACCCGCTCTGGAATTCCGAAAGCACATGTCGATACTGGTCAACCCGTTCATCGTGGAGGAGATAAGCCTGCTGGAGAAATTCATCTTCGTTGAGTGCCCCTTGTTGCAGGGCATTGTAGTCCTCGGGAATGCCGAGAGTCGAGTAACGACCGTGCCGCTGGGCAAGCTGTTGGGCGATGTCGTCGGGTTGGCTGATCGGGGTAGTCGACTTCAGTGGATCGATGTTGATCGGACTGATGTACAGTTCACATTCGGGATGCACCTGCTTGACGTAAAAGCGGACAATGCCGGGCAAGCTGACCGGCGCTTGTGCCGCTGCGAGTAGAGTTGAGCCCGGGATTTCGGTTGGTAAATTGACGGGAACCCAATCACTCCATTCACCAACCTTCAGGAGCAGGCGGTGCTCCTGGATCTCAATCATGACAAGGTCCTTGGCGGGGTCTCGCGTCACAACCAGCGGCACCTTGAGCCGCGGAAGCGGGCCATCGAAGGCGTCGGGATTGAGCAGGAAATTCTCGGGGCCTTCGAGTTCGAGTTTTGCCTGGTGGCTTGTACCTCGCAGGTTGGCGTAGACGAATTTTCCACCCGTGACTTTTCGCCCTCTTAAAGATGTATGTGGAGTGACGAACGTAAACTCTCCCAGGCTGCCTTGTACATCGGGGGTGCCCATCCCACTGATGGTCTCGAGGTCTCCCGGGCCGGTTGCTCCTTGGGGCGGGTAATTGGAGGGCAGGAAGAAAACTTTGGCGCTCCCTCCCTGCTGGACGAGTGGTTGCCAGAAGGCGCCTCCTCGGCGGAGCAGTTCAGGTGCCTGGCCACTGGAGATCGGAATCTGCCACTTGCCCAGCGACATCGCGCGGGCCGTACCGGTGGATCGGATGTCGGACGTCGAAAAGAAAGGGCGTACGGCACTTTGGCCCTCGGGGTGGGGATCGCGATGAATGAAGTCAAACACCTGGTGGATGCCCGCATCGGCACCGCTGATGATGTTCGAAAATGCAACGGGTGTTTGGGGTGGGTCACTCGTCTTAATCGGTTGAAACGTGCCACGGTTGGCGAGGTCCGAAAAGTTCGGTGCCTTTCCCGCCTGCATCAGTTGGCGGAGCACGACCGGATCCATCCCGTCAAAGGCGAGCACGACGACCCGCCCCTGGTGGCCGGTCAACGGTTTTGGCCTGGCCCGTTCACAACCAAGCACCCAGGGTGCCGTTGAGCTGGAGATCAAGTACTGGAGAAATTTTCGCCTTCGCACAGCAGGGATTTACCATCCATATATTCGGGAGTTGTCACCCCCAACAGGTCCAAGGTGGTGGGTGCCAGGTCGGTAATGTGGGCGTCGCGGTCATCCAGCGGTATGCTGGAAAACAGGATACCCGGCACAAGCGCGGGGTGAATGCAGTGGTCGCCACTCCACGGCTTGACGTTGTTGGAGAAAACTGTGGGGCTGGTTTTGCCCACCGCCGAGTCCCAGGAGACCCGGTATCCAACATTATATCCAGCCACGATATCTGGGGCACCTTCGACGTAGGGCCCCTGGTAGGCACGCTCCCGGGGAACTGCCTCGTGGATGGCCACGGTACCATGGTCCGGGTCGACCAATCCGGTCAACTTTTCGGCGATTTCGCTGACGAGCTGATCTTTTTGAGTTCCGGCCGGAACAATTCCCTGGGCTTCGCGCCCCCGTTGGTTGATGAACAGCCCGGAGAGCCCCACGGCAAACGCGCGAGTCTGTTGCCAGTCGACATCTGCCAGGTAGCTGTTGGAGGATGCCTGGGCCCCATCTTTGAGGTGCAGATAATCGTTTTCCAACAACCAACGATTCAGGTCGACATTACGGCGAAACGGCTTGAAACCATGGTCGCTCATCACGAACAAGGCCGTGTCGGGGCCAATTTTTTCGCGGGCTTCGCCAACCAGCAAATCCATCTTCTGATACATCTCGCGGATCGCTGTGGCATGCGTGTTGGGTCGATCACCGAGGGCCGGATGACCGGGGTCCATAAAACGCCAAAACATGTGCTGAATCCGATCCGGACCATCGAAGACACACACGACCAGTCCGTGGCGTACGCGATCAAGGGCATCGAAGAACATTCGCCGTCGTTCGTCGTGGATTTGGTATGCCTGCTCGAGAAAGGTGTCTTCACTTATTGTGCCGTCCGAGAGTGCCGACGTGTCTTCGGCAAGTCCCAACGTGGCGAACAGTCCCTGCCGGCGGGATAGGTAATGCGCGTACACGGGCGGGTGGGAAATTGGCATGGCGGGCGAGGTGGGATCAAATTGGATCGGCGTGCAGTACAGTTCGAGGTGCGGTTCGACTTGTCTCAAATTGAATCGACAGATCCCGCGGAGCTTGACGGCAGGCGCGAGGCGAAACGTGACGCGTGTCCATTCGCTGTGCTGGCCAACGATCAGTTCTAGGCGCTGTGATCCGATGGTGAGTACCGCCTGTTGGTCAGACTCCCGTTTCACGGTGAAAGGAATCCGAACCTCCTGCCCATCTCCACGCAAAGGATTGGCAGGGCCCTGCAGATATCCGGCGAGCACGTTTCCCTGCGGTTTAAGAGGGAGACATTGCCCTGCTCCGTAGGAGTCGATCGATTCACCGTTGCTAAGTCTGCTTGTAGACTCACCGTTGGCCTCGACATAACGAAAGTGGGTTCCTTGTGTGCCCAGCACGTCTGGCACACTCATCGCGGCCAGTTGCACGCCATCGAAGCGGTCACACGGAAAGGTAATTGGAACGCGGAGTACGGCACTGAACACGCCGGCATCGCCCAGGACCGACCAGAACGGCTTGCTTTTACGCAAACCCCGGATCTCGGCTCGCGACACCGGTAGCCGATACGGGCCGATCGATAGCGTTCGCCGCGGCGGGCGAATGTGAACCGAGGAAATAACCGGACCGTAGGTTGCCGGGTTCCGACTGATGAAATCAAAAATATTGTGTTTGCCCGGATTGGAACCCGTTGAAAAGCTCGACCAGGCGACCGGCGAGAGTGGCGGGTAGGTCGTCCCCAAGCGGTGGTAGGCCCCCTGGGCCCGCAGTGTCGCAAGGTTTGGTAACAATCCTTCGTCGAGAAATTTTTCGGTCAGATCTGCATCGAGCCCGTCCAGGCCGAGCACCACGACACGACCGACCTTGGCTTCGTGAGAGCGTCGTCGTTTTCCGCGGAGCAGGCGCCACACGAGGCGAAACGGCCACGTGAAGATGGCGAGCAGCGCCATCAGCACGGCGATCAGAATGGCCAGGAACGAACCGGCGATGGCAAGTCCTGCGCCCGGCCCGATGTAGGCAAACAGTCCACTGATGTTGTCGAAGGTCCACGACGATGATAATTCGACAAGCGGTTCGACCATCAGGCGGCATCCTGCTTTTGGTGGCGGTACAGGGTTGGCTCGACGGCAGGGTGAAACACCGGCAGCCTCCTTAAAGTCCCGGACTGGGCTTGGCCGGAAATCCAAGTGGTGGTTTTGCCCGTGAGTCGGTAAGGACTGGTTCGGAACCTACCGGCCGCGCCTGCGGTCCCAGTGGAAAAGCTGTCTGGAGGGTAGCACTCTCGCACGAATTTGCCAAGCTGAGGTCCCAACTTGCAATTGCGTTTCTTCGCCCACCGGCGTGCAGTCAGCCGGACGAAAACAATCTCGTTTTCACGAAAAGGGGGGCGAGAGCAGCGGGTCAACTCCATACGGTTTGGCCGGGTGGGAGGTTGTCATGATGAATTCTCGAGGTCCGGATAAAGGGGCAACGACAGGACCGTGCCATTTTCGTCGGCTGACCGAAGGGCTGCTTCCATGACCTCGACACACCGCAATCCCTCTTCCCAGGTTAAACAGGGCTTGGTCCCATCCTTGATCCAACGGACAAAGTCACCAGCTTCCTGTCGGAACGCGTGATTGAACCCGAGGTCGTCAAACCGCTCAAAATGGGGCTCTGTGTCGTCGCGGCTTTGCCAGACGAGGTCGAGGTGTTCCATGGCGGGTACAAAACGCATCCCACCGTTTTCGCAGATAACCAGGGGTCCACCTGACTCGCGGAATTTCAAGAGCGGATAGACCATCGACACGTTCAGCGTTGCGATTGCGCCGGAGGCAAATTGCAGCGAAACATGAAGCGTATCGGGGAAATCGTATCGCGGATCAACCTGGGGCGCAGGCAACGCCCGAACCGTGAGAACGTCGCCGCACATGGCTCGCATCCAGTCGACGATATGCACACCGATGACCGGCAATGTGCCCCCGCACTTCTCGCGACGAGTCCACCAACCCTGGTGATCATAATGCCGTGCGTCAAAATAAGCGCACGACGTGATCGATATCACCTGGCCGAGTTCCTCTCGCAGTTCAATCATGCGTCCCCAGGGCGGACGCAGGCGACGCTTGTGCCCGACCATCAACCGTACGTTAGCTTGTTCGCAGGCACGTACCATCTCCCAGCACTCGGGCACCGTGTTGGCCATGGCCTTTTCACAATAGACATGTTTGCCGGCCTGCGCCGCGGCCACTGCGATTTCTTTATGCGTGAAGTTTGGGCTAGTGATGGCGACGGCATCGACGTCGACTTCAGCCAGCAATTGTTGGTGGTTCTCGAATGCCGGAAGTTTCAGGCCGGTCTCCTTGAAAAAATATTCCTGAGATTGAGGGTTTGGTTCACAAATAGCAACGACTTCGGCAACCTCGTTGATGTACTTGGCAAACTGGGGCCCAAAGTCGCCCGTGCCACACACGGCAAAGCGGAGTTTTTTGTCAGTCACACGTTTTCTCCTTCTGTTGGTTCATGCAAAGCGAGCGACGACATTCGGGAATACCCTTGAAGTCAGCCACATTCTTGCCACAGGAACACGGCTTGTAGCCACAAATCTGTGGACTCACCGGTTCGGTTGGCCACTGGTCTGTACAGCTTGTGGAGTGTCATTTCAACGATGTGCACTTTATCGCACTCCATGAACTGTTACAATCGGTGGCGGAATCCGCGATCTGAAAATGTCAGCGCGAATGCGGTGGCGACGCGGTCTCTGGGACACGCGACAGATGCTCTACGAGTCTTCCCAACTGCTGTTGGGGAGCGTTCTGCACGAAAAGGTTAACCTGGAGGAGTTCGAGTCCTGGATGGGTAGCGTTATGAGTCGCCCCTACTTGATATCAGCCATTGGCACGCCGCTTACTGATAGTGAAGAATTACACGTTGAGGGGCTTGCTGTGCATCTCGATGCGCAAGCCAATGCCTCCATAGATGGCATTCTGGTCGCCGGATCGATGGGCACCATGCAGCTCCTGGCTGATCGTACTTACAGTGAGCTGGTTGCACGGTCTGTCGAACTCTGGCGCCGTCGGGGAGAGCTTTTAGTCGGGGTCGGCGACACCAGCTTTGTCCGTACCCGCGAGCGTATTCGCACAGTCAACCAGTATTCTGTTGATGGAACGGTTGTGCTTGCGCCCTATTTTATCAATTTCTCACAAAGCGAATTGATCGATTATTTCCAAGCCCTGGCAGCCGAGTCGAAAGCACCGCTTTATTTGTATGACTTGCCAGCCCGCACACGAACCAGCCTCACCATCGACACCGTCCTCACGTTGTCTGAAACACCAAACATCGCCGGTATAAAATGCTCGGGCGATGCGTCGCAAACACGCCGTTTGAAAATGGCCCTTGGCGATAGTGCCTTCCGCACGATCTTAGCCAAGCCCATGATGATCGACGCGCTGTTCCAAGCCGGAATGCGTGAACACCTCGATGGCGTGTACGCGATCGTGCCGCAATGGATGAAAAAGATTGCCGACGCGGTGGAGCAACAGGACTGGCAGCAGGCGAGCCAAAAGATTGCTCAGCTTGGGAACTTTTTGGACGTTCTTGTCCAATACGATGTATTCCCGGCAATGACCGAATTGCTGAATGCTCAGGATGTCATGGGCAACTACGCACCTCGGCCCTTTGC
>Ga0310121_10000941_pt1 | contig 30875 bp, 31 predicted proteins | sample CB27_Tmax_986_MG_FD_203504 | JGI IMG/M metagenome (GOLD analysis project Ga0310121, IMG submission 203504) | Marine microbial communities from Western Arctic Ocean, Canada - CB27_Tmax_986 | ecosystem: Environmental > Aquatic > Marine > Oceanic | place: Canada: Western Arctic Ocean | collected... | reverse complement strand
AGTCGGAGCTGCCAAAGAATCAGAGCGGGATTCCCATGACCTATATGCTCGACGGCAAGCAATACATCGTCATCGCAGTCGGCGGTCGCGGTCAGTCGGCCGAGCTCGTGGCCCTTGCAGTGCCTTAGGACGTAGGACTGACGGCCACGTATCGCGCGGCGGGGCATCCCGCCTCGCGGCGTTACTCGTCGGTCACATGCTGCCGGTATGCTCTATCTCGTCGCGCCTGGCGATCCGGGTGCCGCGCCACGCGAATACGTGAGGTCTCGGCCCCGGATCGGGAAACAAATGCCTGTTACAGGCCACTAGTCGGCCAGCGGATGCGGGCGAACCTGGAACCGCACGATCTCACTCGTCGCTCCTCTCCCACCCTCATTGTCGTGCGGTCAAACAATCCGAATGCGTTCTCCCGGAGCATGATCCGTGGCAGCGGTCCATCGAGGTTTGAGCTGACGACCTCGAGCTGTCCTTTGACAACGCCTTTGCGTTTCCCGACCTATGCCGACAATCGGTGGAAGCGTCCAATTCTCATGTTCTCGAATCATGCAAGAAGCCGCGCCTCTCGGGCCGGCCTCTTTGGTTTCCCCTCCTCGGCTCGTGCTTTCCTCACCCCCCCGCGTTGCCTTTTTGCTATGTCACCTTCAGAGGACAGAACCCGCGAATTCCTGGGTATCCGGACGATCCGAAGACACTCGGAGAATATCTGCGCAAGAAACGGATGGATCACGGTCTTCGTCAGAAGGATGTTGCAGCCATCATTGGAGTCAAGAAGGAGACCATCACCAACTGGGAGCTTGGGTACGCAGAACCACACATTCCGTCCATTCCGGAGATTCACCGGTTCCTCGGATACGTGGCATCGGCGGGAGGCAAAGCAGAGCAGCCCACAGCGGAGCGTCTGAAAGAGCGCAGACGGGCTCGCGGTTGGTCGCAGCGGATGGCAGCTGGGTACCTCCAGATAGATCCGACGACGCTTGCTAAATGGGAGAGAGCCGAGCGAGTGCCTCGCGGCCGGTTCGCGAATCTGGTCCGAAACTGGTTGACCCCAGCCTCGCAATCACCCGCAAAGATTTCCTCGCGACCACGCTGACCTGGTCGTCCAAAAAGTCAGTGACTTTGCCGTCCGACGACGCTTCCTCGACGACGACTTTCTTGAGCGCGCCTGTATCGGAATACCACTCAAGACCGTATTTGTTCGTTCCGTCGACCTGCGTAATACCATGCAGGGCGGAAAGAAATACAGATGTGCTGTCGGCAGTGGACACGTCGTGGACCGTCCGAAGAAGCGACTCGACTCTGAAGATTGTAGGTCAGCGGAATCGTCTGCTGTGGGATAAGATGATGGCCGCGAAATAAGGATACGAGGGGAAATTGAGAAAGAGAGAGGTGAGGTCAATGACATCAAAGACGCAGCGTGCCTTGATGGCCGTCGGCGCGGCCGGGGCCATGGCGATGTGGGCAAGCGCCGCCGGCACAGAGCGAGTGGCCGCTCAGACCGCGGTGGAGATCGATGCCGATGACATTGGCGGCACCGTGACGAGCGCCAACGGACCGGAAGCCGGCGTATGGGTGGTCGCGGAAACGACCGACCTGCCGACCCGGTTGATCCGGATCGTGTCTACGGACGAGGACGGCCGCTACGTCGTGCCCGACCTCCCCGAGGCGTCCTACGAGGTCTTTGTTCGTGGCTACGGACTTGTCGACTCCGATCGCGTCTCCGCGGCCCCCGGGCAGATGCTTGACCTGAACGCCATTGTTGCACCCAACGCCCAGGCCGCCGCTCAGGTCTACCCTGCGGCGTGGTGGCTCTCAATGGTCGAGCTCCCAGAGGGCGCGCACTCGCAACAGGCGCTGGGAAGCTCGGTTACAGGCTGTCTCAATTGCCATCAACTTGGCAACAAGGCAACCCGTGAGATTCTCCCCGGCATCCTCAGCCAAGCCGATTCTCACCTCGAGGCGTGGGACCAGCGGGTCGCGATGGGACCTATGGGCGCCGCGATGAACGGGGCCTTTCGGCGTCTCGGCCCCCAACGAGAAATGTTCGCGGATTGGACCGAGCGGATCGCAAACGGAGAAGCCCCAACCCAAACGCCGCCCCGGCCGAGCGGAATCGAGCAAAGCGTCGTCGTCACCCTGTGGGATTGGGGGACGGAGCACGACGGCCGAACCGATAGCGCTCCCGGCGATGTGCGAGACGCGACCTCCAACGCAAACGGGCTGGTCTACGGCGTGGTCCAGCCGAGCGACATTCTCACGGTGCTCGACCCAGTCGACCATCGAGCCACGATGATCGAGATTCCGTCGAACGCCCCGCCGATCCTGACCGACACCCCTACCTCGCCGTATTACGGGGATGAACCGATCTGGGCCCGCCAATCAGACCCACGAAGCGTAGCGATGGATGGAGAGGGTCGGGTCTGGCTCACCGGGCGGGTCCGTGGCGCAGATGACCAGCCCGAGTATTGCAGCGGTGCTGGCAACGCCTTCGCGGAGTACTTCCCAGTTCCCCGCGGGACACGGCAGGTCTTCGTATACGACCCCGAGAGCGAGGCGTTCAGCGAGATCGACACGTGTTTCTCGGCTGACCACAACCAGCTAAGCGAAGACGACGTCTTTTATTTCGGGTTCCGAGAGGGTGTCGGATGGATTGACACCAAGGTGTGGGACGACACCGGGGACGCCGAGGCGGCCCAGGGCTGGTGCCCAACCGTCATCGACACCAACGGCGACGGGGTCATCTCCTCCGGCTGGACCGAGCCAGACGAGCCGGTCGACCCGATGCGGGACCATCGAATCGCCTACGGCTGCTATTCGGCCGCGGTCAACGCGTCCGACGGCAGTGTCTGGTGCTCCGACAACGGGCCTGATGACAACACGCTTGTCCGGCTCGACCTGGGCGACAACGCGCCCGCCTCGTGCATTGCTGAGGTCTACATGCCACCCACGTCTATCGTGAACCCACCACCGTATGGAAGCGGTGGGCTACACGTGACTCACGACGGGATCATCTGGCAGGACTGGCGTGGGAGCGGTCACTTCACCTCGTTTGACCGCAGCCAGTGCGAAGTGACGAACGGGCCGACCGCGACCGGACAGAGCTGCCCCGAAGGCTGGTCGGTGAATCGCATCGACAAACCGACGTATTCGAACGCTGACATGCCGATCAACTCCGATGAGAGCTATCTGACCCAGATCGACCATCACGACGTCCTCGGCCTGGGCCCGGAGACTCCTGTGTATGGCGTGGTCAATACGGATTCGCTCGAGGTTTTCGTGCCGGCGACGGAAGAGTTCGTGACCTTGCGTATTCCATACCCAATGGGCTTCTTTTCTCGGTCGTCAGTCGGCCGTATCGATGACCCCACCACCGGCTGGAAAGGCAAAGGACTCTGGTCGAGCTATTCCAACTACGCAGCATGGCACCTGGAGGGTGGCCCGGGGACGTTGCAGAAGGCGGTGAAGTTTCAGATTCGGCCGCATCCGCTGGCAAAGTAAGGAGTCAGCGCTTCTCAGGCGGATCGAGTAGCACGGATGCTCGGCGGCGCTTTGGTAACGAGCGCCGCCGAGCGCCAAAGCGAATGAGTGGCTCTTCAAGCGCCCATTCGTAGGCTATCGGTGGTTCCCGATTACCCCCCCGGCTAGGGCAAAGGCAACCAGCGACGCATCGGGACCGGCTCCGGTCGCAACCATGATGAATTGGCGGCCCTCTTCCGTCACGTAGGTCATAGGATTCCCGCTCGTCCGGAACTCGGTGGGCACCCGCGCGACTTCGTGACCCAGCGCCACATCGAACGCGTAGAGATAGCGTTCGCCACCCCCGATAAAGACCAGACCGCTTGCTGTCACCATCGGACCATTGGCACCAGGGGTCCCGAGCCGCTCTGGCAGCTCGACGCCGTTCAGCAATGGGTGGGTACGAATCAACGGACTCCCTTCGCCAAAGGGCACCGACCATGCCAACTCGCCCTTGTTGAGATCGATGGCCGTCAGCTTGGCATAGGACGGTTTGATCAACGGAATCGGCCCAAGACGACTGCGGGCCGCTCGCACGCCACGCGGCTGGTTGTTGAAAATTCCTACCGATGCCCCATAGGCGCAGCTGTTCGTATACGCCACGTCGACATCCGGAAGGTCAGGGTCGGTCGCACAGACCTGGTTTGTGGACACCCGCTCCGATGATCGGACAAACAGATACCCGGAGGCTGGGTCGAACGCTGCGCCGCCCCAGTTGGCGCCACCTATCTCATGCGGACGCATCAACGTACCCTGAAGGTTTAGGGAGGCAAACAGCGGACCGAGTCGAAACCGCTGCATCTCCTCGACCGCGATGGCGTGAATCTCCGGCGTCGAGTCGTTCGCATCATCAAGCGACGTGCCTTGACCGGCGAACGGTGGTGGCTTTGTCGGAAATGGTTGGGTCGCATACGGCGCCTCTCCCGTCACGTCTGTCTCTTGACCGACCGGCCGCTCCTCGATTGGCCAGACCGGTTCGCCGGTGGTGCGGTCAAAGACATACGTAAAGCCCTGTTTTGAGACCTCGGCCACCGCGTCCACCGTTTGTCCATCTACCGTCCGCGTCACCAAGTTCGGTGGTGACGTCAGGTCGTACTCCCACCGCCCATGATGCACGGCCTAAAAATGCCACTCGCGTTCGCCCGTGCGCGCATTGAGACACACGAGCGACTCCGCAAACAGTTTGGCACCGACGCGACGCCCGCCCCAAAAATCGCCACTGGGCGCGCTGGTCGAGACATACAAGTGCCCACGCTCCTCGTCTACCGACATGAGCCCCCAGACATTGGCATGCCCCGTGAACCGCCAGGACCAGTTCTCCCAGGTATCGGCCCCAAAAGAGTCATTTGACTGTGGCACCGTATAGCACACCCAGCGGCGTTCGCCGGTATGGACGTCAAAGGCCTGGGTCGACCCCGGCGTATCAAAGCGATGCTGCACACGGTCAGGCACCCGGCTGCCCACAATCACCGGCCCCTCAAAAACGAACGGCGGCGACGTCTGGTCAAACTCGTCACGGGTCACTTCGTTTGGAAACCCGTCGGTCAAGACGACACAACCGTCATCGCCAAAACCAGGAAACGCGACACCAGTGGCCGCATCCAGCGCGAACAAGCGGTCGCGGCTGTTGATAAAAATCCGGAGGTCGTCGCCCGCCCCGTGCACCGCAACTCCGCGATGCTTAAAGCCACCCGGTCCGGCCCCGCGTGGGCCGCTCTCGTAGGCCCTGGGGTCAAATGCCCAGACCTCCTCGCCGGTCGCGGCGTCGAGCGCGACCACTCGCGTATACATCGTCGCGACATACATCACGCCGTCAATCATCAGCGGCGTCGCTTCGAAGCTGCCGGGACGGGTGCCATACTCCGGAAGCGGCCCCCAAAGACGTGACAGGTCACATCTCACCTCCCACACGCACTGCCGCGTATCGACTGCCAATCCTGTCATCCACTCATCCGCGAATCACGAAACCAATCGCGAATTCTAGAGTAAAAGGATGGGCCACTCCATTTGGCGGCCACGCCACACATGACCCGGGCGGTCCACTAGTGGTATAACCCGTGCGGGACAATCGACGCTCGACATAACCGACATTGGGCCCAAGCGACATGGGCCAAGGGAGGTTCGGCCCAGCCGACGTCCGAGCCAATTGAGGAGCGTGACAGTGCACATAAGACATCATCGGGTTCAGCTGAGTTCCGCGACGTGGCTAGCCGCCGCTATCGTGGCCATGGTGACACTGACAAGCCTGACCGCGGCCGCCCAAACCGACCCCACGTGGACGGCTCCAAGAACCGCCGACGGACAGCCCGACCTCCAAGGCGTCTGGGACTTCCGCACTCTCACTCCGCTCCAACGTCCTCAAGACCGTGCCAACCAAGCGGTTCTGACCGACGAGGAAGTGGCCGAAATTGAAGCCGCAGCGGCCCAGCGCACCGCCGAGGCCGACGCCCCGAGCGAGGTCCGCACCGAACCCTTGGAGGCGGGCGGCGATGTAGGCGCGTACAATAACTTCTGGTTTGACCGCGGCGCGGGTGTGGTCGGTGACCAACGAACATCGCTGATTGTCGACCCGCCAAACGGACGTCTGCCGGACCTCGTCGCCGGTGTCAGCGCTCAGGGGCCTCCCGATGACCAAGCCCCATCCGACCGCCCCGTCCGTTTTCGAGTAGGCGGGCTCGGGCTTCAAGGGCCGGAAGACCGCGGACTCGCAGAGCGGTGTCTCTTGGGTTTCAATACCGGGCCGCCGATTACTCCGGGAGGCTACAATCAAAACCTCCAGGTATTTCAGACGCCAGGCTATGTGGCTATCCTGAATGAAATGGTTCACGACGCCCGGATTGTCCCGTTGGATGGACGACCATACTTGCCAGAAGACTTCACGCAATGGATGGGGAATTCACGTGGCTACTGGGAAGGCGACACCCTGGTCGTCGAAACTCGCAACTTCAGCGACCAAACCTCGAGCTTTAGTCCGAGCGTCGTCAGCGCGGTGGGTACCGGTGCCAACATGGTCCTCATCGAACGGTTTCGGCGACTCGACGAAGACACGTTGCACTACGAATACACCGTGAACGACCCCTCGACGTTTGAACGCCCCTTCACTGTCGTTCTTCCCATGCAACGGAGCGACTCGCAGCTATACGAGTACGCCTGTCATGAAGGCAACTACGGCCTGTACAACATGCTCGCGGGTCAGCGTATCGACGAGCTACGCAGCAGCGCTCCGTAGCCAGGGTACAAGGGAACGGTCCCTCCGTGGCTATCAGAGTCGGTCCCAGAGACCCACGGAATGACAACAACGACCGAGCCCACCGACAGACCGGCAGCCCAGGCGCCCAACACCGTGAAGTTACACACGACATAAAGCGCGGCGCATTGGAATGCGACGAACCAGAGACGAAAAAACACCCCAACTAGTCGAAGCGTGAGCTGGACTGGGCTCGACGCGATCTCGGCGTGATACTGGGCCAGGACGCGCGGAATGTCGGCCGTAGTCACGAATGGTGAGAAGCTCAACGGCGCCGGGTCAAACCAGACGACGGCATACACGAGCGTGACCAGCGCCCAGGGCAACTGCGTCACGTAGGCCAGGCAGGTGAACTCGACGGCGCGCTGCGTCCGATTCGATTGCGCAAACACCTGACCGAGCGTGACAACCGCAATGACAGCGGCGACAAGCGCGACCCCCGAAACCAGCACACCAGAGACAAGCGCGATTCCCTCCGCGACCATCGGGGGCAACGGGGCGGCAATCGCTAAGCTCGCGAGCGCTGGTGCGACCGTCGCCTGCGCCGTTCGACCCATGACGACAGCCGTCGCCGAGACCCTCAGCGTATGCAGGACCACAACCACCATTGCCTGAAGCCATCGTGGACTGGTCTCCAGACGAGCGCGAAAACACCGCACCGGACACCAGGAAACGAATACGAGCGCCCTTATTCGTCAGCCCCACGCCTTCTGAATCGCGTATGCCTCGAGAAACGCCGCAACCAAGAGCCCACCCGTGGCACACGCGATGGCGACCACGACCGGCCGTATCACCGTTGTCACCGGCGCACTCCTTAGTATCCAGTCCACGCCAACCAACGCCACTACGAGGCCTGCCCCGCCGCCGACTGCGAATGACACGACTTCAACTGGCACATAAAGCCACATCCAGGGCAAAGCCTCGGGGGCAGACTGCCCCACAATCCAGCTGAGGGCCCCCACTCGGAAACCGTTCATAGCATGTGTCATCACACCAGCAACGCCGAGCGTGCACACGTTCGCGAATAGCAGCAGCACTAGGGCGCGCAAGTTGACGCCGAGGATGCCTGCGTGTCGAACCAGAAGGCTTCCGCCCCGCGCGCCGTCGTGGGTAGCTGGCCGGACGCCGCACCACCGGCGTCCGACCAGACCCAGCCGACGATGGACGCCAACCCGAACGCTGCGACATGCGCGCCGATGCAAGGCGTCCATTGAGTCATCTAAGTTTCAGGCGTATGTGATCAGCCAACACGACCCACCGAGCGCACCGGCCCCAAACGGTCCGAATGCGAAACTTGCCGCGAGACCGTAGCCCCAACACCCCGCACCGGATATGAAGTTGTAGATATCCTCACGGTTGGGCACAGTGCCCTCCCAATCAGCGAAGTATCCCGCGCTCCACTCTGGCGCTCCGTCCACCGGCGAGACACCAGGCGTAACAGCGGTCGCCATTGCGCACAGCACTACCAACACGATCAGGGTCCGTCTTGCTCTGGTCATGCTTGTTCACCCTTCCTTTCCTTTGCGACGCCAACATTCGTTTCTTCACTCCAAGCAACAACACCACGGCACACCCGACTCCCGCGCCAAGCGTCGTGAAGAGCGCGCCGCGTAGAGCCACGGTCGCACCTTCCAGAGGCCACCCGACGCCCATTCGAAGAGCGAATGCCATCACGATGAACACACCGGCTGTCCGAAGATCTCGTGCTTCTATCGGATCGTTGCCTTGAAACCTCCGTAGGCAGTTCACGATGGTTCCAACTGCGACCCCGACGCGGATAGCGCCGTGAGCGGATGAACGACCATCCACGCACCGCCAGCCGCCGCCACGCCGATCAGGACATCGATCAACCACGCCATTTCACCTCCTCGCCTGTTGGGTTGCACGTATCCGCCAACGACAATGCCGACCGAGTGGCGGCACACCGCAACGGCAATGCTCCCGGATTTCTCTCGGCAATGGCATCGACCCCTCGCCCTCTCGCGGAGTCGTCTGTGCCGCTCCTCGCAGACCGCGAGCAGAATCGAAGGGCATCGAATGTGTCACGCATTGTTGTGACGTAATCCCATGCACGGACCACACCGGCACAAAATCCTGCGACATACGCGGTTTGGCCGCGGCGATGTGGAACATTTCGCGAGATCGAACCGCACCGAGCGTCGCAAATCTTTGACTACGACTGAGGTCGATACATCCTGATCTTCCGTTCCCGTTCGGACCCTTCTACACTTGTGGCACTCATGAAGGCATTCTTGACCCTCAGCGTTCTTCTTCTCTTTTTTGGCGTACCGCTACCAGCTGGTCAGGATCGCGAACCCGACCCTCGTTCAATGGGCGGTGGCGACTGCCGCGACAACGTATACAACTGCGCCGACACTCCAAACCCGTTACCGGTGGCACAGACGGTGTGGCTCGAAGAGATGACGTGGATGGATGTCCGGGACGCACTGGCAGGCGGCAAGACGACCGCGATCGTTCCCACCGGCGGCATCGAGCCGAACGGCCCGTGGCTCGCCTTGGGCAAACACAACTACGTGCTGCGGAGCACCTGTGCGGCGACCGCTCGCCTCTTGGAAACCGCCATCTGTACCCCGATTATCAAACTTGTGCCGGAAGGGTCCATCGAGCCGAAGCGCGGCCACATGCGTAGCCCCGGCACCTTGAGCCTCCGCGAGACGACATTCGAGGCGGTTCTCATTGATGTGGCGCGCAGCCTCAAGACCCACGGCTTCGAGTACATCGTCTTTATCGGGGACAGTGGCGGCAATCAACATGGACAGCGCGCCGTGGCGGAGCGGCTGAACGCCGAATGGAACGGCAGCCCGGTGCTAGCGCACGTGCAGGAATATTACGACTACGCCGGCGTTGCCGCGCACATGGCACACCGGGGCCTCGTGTCGGGTCAACGAGACGGACTGCATGACGACCCGGTTATCACGCTGAGTATGTTTCATAGCAACCCGGGCTCGGTCAGATACGACAAGCGCGTAGCCGCAGGGCTCGCGACCATCGACGGGGTCTCCATCGCCGACCGCGTCAATTCATTGGAACTGGCGAGAGACATTGTTGCGTTTCGGGCGGTCCAGACGGCCGATGCGATCAAGAAGGCCATTGCGAACGGCGGCACCCTCCCGACCGAGCCTCGTCCAGCGGCAAACGGCCCCTCGAACCAAGCGAGTGAGCGGCCCGCCCCTGACCCACGGTCGATGGGCGGTGGTGCGTGCGACGTGAACCCGTACAACTGTGTCGACCACCCGAATCCGTTGCCGGCGACCGACACGGTCTGGCTCGAAGAGATGACGTGGATGGATGTGCGGGACGCACTGGCCAAGGGTACGACGACCGCAATCATTCCGACCGGCGGTATCGAGCCGAACGGCCCATGGCTGGTGACCGGCAAACACAACTACGTGCTCCGAACGAACTGCGACACCATCGCGCGCGACCTTGGGAACGCGGTCTGCGCGCCGGTCATCGAACTTGTCCCCGAAGGAGGCATCGAACCTCCGACCGGGCACATGCGTAGTCCCGGCACACTCAGTCTGCGTCGGGAGACCTTCGAAGCCGTGCTCACCGACGTGGCGCGGAGCCTCAAAGTCCATGGCTTCACACAGATCGTTCTCATCGGCGATAGCGGTGGCAATCGCACCGGTATGGAGAACGTCGCCACGGCCTTGACCAGGGAGTGGGCCGGCGACGCGGTTGCCGTCCATATCCCCGAGTACTACCGAGCCCCACCTGGGACACCAAATGTGCTCAACGACCTCGGAGTGACCACGGAGGATACGGAAACTGACGGCCTCCATGACAACCCGGCCATCACCCTCAATATGATGCTGGACGACCCGCGTTCGGTGCGATGGTCAGAGCGCGTCGCAACCGGACAGGCTGCTATCGACGGCGTGTCAATTGCTGACCTCGGACAGTCGCTGCAATTGGGCCAGCGAGTTGCTGACGCGCGGGCCACACGGACGGCGGCCGTGATCCGAACACGCCTGTCCCTATCGGATCTCCAAGACTAGCAGCCCGTGGTGAAAGTGGACTCGCGCAGACGGAGGTTAAGCATGGTTCGAGCCGCGACGCAGCGACGGCCAGGCGCAGCATGCGGACGCAGCGACGGCCAGGATGCCCGATGCGCCCAACCCTGACCCTCGAAGTAGCAATCTTCGACGTTCCCGAACGGAACCAAGAGTTCGAGCACGCTTTCGATATAGCCCTTCATCCTCACGAGGATGAAGGGCTATATCGATCACGGCCTTCATCGATGTATCGAAAAGTCGGGCCGCTATCTTTTCCTGGTGCGATGGAAAACCCTAGAAGACCACACTGAGGGTTTTCGGCGTTCATCCGAGTATCAGCGATGGAAGAGTCTCCTCCATCAGTACTACGACCCTTTTCCCGAGGTCGAACACTATCGTTCAATCGCTGGGTCGTGACCGGGCGCAATCTGCAGCATTTCGTCGTCCTGCCGCTTCGACGACGTGCCAGCGGATCAGCAAGGGCCGCATTGCCTAAGAACAACCAGGCAACGGCGCCTCGAGCACAAGACGTCCACGAGACACACGTCGCTCATCTCCCTGCATAGCTCGACGACTTGAAGCCGCGCGGCATCAATTTAGTGAACTCTCGAGCTAGTGAGCTATCGAGCGGACGACCGGCAGAGCGGGAGACGCCGCTCAGCGATTGAACGGGAACTCGTTAATCCAACGGAAACCGCGGTTCCTGAGCAGTGTGCCCCGCTCGTCCTTCCTCATGACCACGACCGTAGATTTGCCTTCGAATACGCCTTCTAACCGCAACACTCCAGGCTCAACCACAGTAAATCTGAACATCGGCTCGATCGGCGGCTGGACGCCGCGCTCGAAGAACGACATCGTGCCAGCTTCTCCGTCGACCACCGAGCGCATTCGTATGGCGTCGCCTGACGCGCGTTGGATGGTTCCCACAAAGGTGTTGAGACCGACCCGCACCCAGCGGGCCGTGTCCTCGTTCTCGCGGCCGACGACACCGTCTTGCTCGAACGCTTCGACCCGATAGATGCCGACCAGCGGGTCAGGCTTGGCCAACACGCCACGGGTCCGGCTCATCGCCAGATTGCTCGTGACGTGCACGCTCGTCACGACCCCGACGAACACAAGATGCACGGTCATCATCCAACCGGCCGTTCTCGCTGTCCCATGCCAAGATGGCACGATCCGGCGGGCCGCCGCGGGTAGATTGAATACGAGTAATCCGACCAACCGGGGCACCTCCGGAGCGACGAGAAAGAGTGCCACAAGAAGCAGATGGCCGGAAAAAAGTTTTACCGGGACATCGTAGAAGACGTTCACCGCGACGACGTTAGTCAGCACGGCCACAGACGCCAGAGCACCCAATGCCGACGTGCGCCGCCATAGGAGCAAGTACCCTCCGAGCAGCTCAGAGAGACCCGCGAACACTTGATAACCCACGCTCGCTCCCAGGAATGTCCAGGCGAGCCCCATGGGCGACGAGTCACCATACGGTTGTATCAGACGGTCCGGGCCGGGGAGCGGGAACTGCAGCGGGAACGCCTTGATCCATCCGGAGAACAGCATTGTCGTGGCCAGGTAATAGCGCGCGAGGGTGCGCGATACGTCGACCGTGGTGGCACCAACCCGTCGGCCCCTCGACCCGACGGTCCAGCCAGTAGCAATGACCACCGCCAGCATCACGTCGATGCCGACATCCGCGTATTGAAACGACGTATCGCCACTCCCGGTAGCCACCGGACTGACACCACGCCCGAACACCCACGTTCCGAAGCCTTCGACGATGGGCGTCATGACTACGCCGTGTAGCCCCACGACCGTCCCGACGACCGCGCCCAGGCCAGGGATCTCGCCCACGAACGGTATCTGCGACAAATACGCCAGTAGCGTCAGCGGGAACGGCGCCATGTAGACGAGTGCATACGCGATGGCAAGACGAGGCAGCCACGCGCGTATTGACGCCCGTCCCCGCCCGACCTCGTCGGTACGAGCGGGGTCAGTACCTCCGGCGTCCACCCGTGGTTCCTCGTCGGCATCAAGAAACCGTGCCGCATTCTCTGCGGTCGGCACCAGGCAGCTCTCTCGGCGACCAAACCAGCGATAACGATTCCGTGCCACGACGGCGTAGACGGCGTCACGGACTGGTCTCGGTATGATCAATCCCAGCGCCAGCAAGGAATACGGAAATCCCAAATGCCGGGCCACACCGATGGCGGCAGACGAACGCACGCGAACGCCGTGGTCGTCAATAAGAATGAAGCTGTCGGGAACTGGTCTTGGCACGGCGTCGTGCTTAGCAAGCTCGCCGGCCGCCGCGTCGGACTGCAACGAGGCGAAGTGAATACGACCCTCTGGGTCGCGGGCGAGCACCCATTGCACAGCCGCGTTACACAGATTGCAGACACCGTCGAAAAGCATGAGCGGGCGAGGTGGGCTTGTTGACACCGTCTTTTCTCTTCTACTCACGCTGAACTCATGGACGGTCTTGACCCGCTGTCGGCTCTTGTGTGCCCACCAACCTCCAACCGCGTGACCGAGATCGAGCTTATTCCCGTTATCGTCTCAGGCTATCGCCGCGTGTGCAGAATCTCGTCCGATCGACGAGCCGAGCCGAAAAGTCACGCGCCGCCTCGAGCGAACGTCTTCCCGAGATCTTCACCAAACGACCGGGGCCGGGTCAAACTGTAGACTGGTGTTCCTCGATACCTCATCTACTCGCCGTCTCGACGGACGAATACTCTCCCCGTCCGCAAGGAAAGCCGCCACGAGCGCGCCACGGTGATTGAACACGAATCAGAATCGATGAACGTGAGAGAAAACGCGTGGGGCTATTCTGTTTGAGTGGAGTATCGGCGAGACGCAAACGTATCAGCAAGGGGAGATCGGGGTGGGACCGGACAATGACGCAGTCTGTAAACCCTCCGCGAGCGGCAGTCGGAATGCCGCCATTTCCTCACCGTTGCGAACCAGCAAGACGTCACCGACCAGGACCGGCTGGTTCCACGTCTTGCCCTCGACCGCTGGAAAACGTGCGAGCTCAGAAAAACGGGCAGGCGTTGCTTCAACCAACGCCAACTCACCCTGCTCTGTAAGCACGAGGAGTAGATCCTGGTCAGCCAACAGCACCAGCTGACCAGAACCGTACCGTCCGCCTTTCCAGCTGCGCGTGCCGTCGTCGACGCGAATACTCACGAGGATGCTTCCGTCAAAGCCCCAGTATGGCAGTGTTGCCTCGGTGTCCGCGGCGGCGTCACGCGACCACAGGACAGAACGTCTTGGGCGTCTAGCGCGCTCAGAATGCCGGTCGCACCGAAGGTGTAGACACGACCGCCGCTGAGAGCCGGCGTGGCGCGCGGACCCGCGCCGACGTGCGAATCCCAGAACCGAGTGACGTCACGGTGCCTCCAGACCGGTTCGCCGGTGCTCACCTGATAACTGGCGACGACCTCGTCGTCACCGCGCTGCTCCTGCGTATAAAGAAGGTCGCCGTGAACGGCCACGGACGAGACCGCAGGTCCGATTGGCCGGCGCCACATCTCTACCGGAGGCGACGTCGTCCAGTCAGTCTCCATCCGCACGCCGAAGATGGTGCCATCACGGCTGGTGCCCCGGAAGCCAGGCCACTCGCCTCCTGTCTCGGATATCGACGTCGTCCGAACCGCGGCTGGCTCGTCGTCCCCGTCGGCCAGAAGCCTCTCTTCGGCGGTCTATGACCACCGCCATGCGAACTCGGCACCTCCATCGCCGGCACACCATCGCTCCGGACAAGTGTCCATGCTCCGCACGCGAGCACGTTCGTCGCGACCATCGCTAGCCGCGGAGACCTGTGACGAAGGTGAGGCGCGGCCACCGCCCAGACGACAAACGCGAGACTTAGGACCGGGTCGCGACCGACTCATGGAGAAGACGCGGGGTCGCGAACATAGCGACGACGACGAGCACGACGGCGCCCCAACGCGCGAGGCGTGGCGCTCGGCTAAAGAATGGCCACCATAAGAAGACGACCACCCCGCCGAGAAGTCCGCCGATCACACCCAACGCAGCGGCCTCGGGCAGAACGAACGGCACGCCGAACATACCCAGCCATTGGACCGTCACCGCCGCCACGCCAGGCCACAGCCGAAGTAGTGCTGGCGCCTTCAGATTTTTGGTGCCTTTGTTTCTTCTTGACATTGTCTAGTTGGTAGACGATTTTGAGTTTGGTCGTGTTCCGACGGCTGAACCACCTGAGGGAGACCGGCAAGCGACAAACGCAGGAGCCACTCAGCCAGCGGCCCCCGAGTTCGCGCTAGAAGACTGTCGCGCGGCGCGTAAAGCAGGCTCCGCGCCGGCCAGACGCGATGAGGGAGCATCTTGAGCACATGCGCGCGAAGAGCAACGCCGCCGTGGCGGTGGCCCGACCGGATCATGGCGTTGCTCCGCGACAGTCCTCTCGTGCGTCGTCATCGAGACAACGACCATCGACCGAGAACACGAACATGTCTCGAAAATGTGGAGCTACAGCGTGACAGAGAACGTGCCAGAGAAATGGTTAAGACACGCCGTCCTGCTACCCGGCATCCTTTTCATGGGTGTTCTTGGACAAGCACAGCAACCGCAGCTCGGTCCACTCGATGGAGCGTCACTGCCGGCGACTGACCTGGAGCGGGTCCACGTTGGCACGCTCGCGCCCGACTTCCGTCTCACCGATGAGACCGGCGGCGTGCACCAACTCTCCCACCATCGGGGTAAGAATGTCGTCTTGGTGATCTATCGCGGTCACTGGTGAGGCAGCTGCGCCACTCAGCTTGGCAAGCTGAGACACCTTTTGGACGCCGAGCTCGCTCTCACGACGCAGATTCTCGCGTTGAGCCCAGACGACGCTGAAGGCGGGCAAACAATGGTCGACCGCGTCACCAAGGAGTCGGGCGGCCCACCGGGGTTTCCCCTGCTGGGAGACTCGGACTTTGGCGTCATCAACCGCTACGGCGTATTCAATCCCGAAGGCTTTGACGGAAGACGCGTGCCACATCCGGCTGTCTACGTGATCGATCGTTCGGGTACTGTCGTGTGGAAATTCCTGAGCACCGACGCGACCGTTCGGGCAGAGAATGAAGACGTCGTGATGGCGCTGGAACGAACAAGAAACGAGTGACCGCGCCAAGGTGAACGGCGTTGATCCATCCTGGCGCGCGGCCACCGTGAGTGAGCCCGGGGCCGGCCGCGGAGTTAGCGGAGCCCTGCCGCGGCCCTCTCTTCGACGCGTTGTCCGCCTAGCATCACGGGCATCGAGTAGTTCCCTTCGTGGCAGGCGTATTCATACATGTTCTCGGTGTTCTTGCGCATTGGCACCTCCGCCGTCCACGGGGCGGCCCAGGTGTCGGGATCAGTCACGGTGAACACGTATAGGAGCGTCTCCTCGTCGACCCGCGTGAGTCGTTCGATGAGGTGCGCGCTGTTTGTCGTGTTGCGCCACTGACGCTTCGCGTCAAAATTGGTCGTCTCGATGACGAGCGTGTCACCCTCCCAGTGCGCTCGTGAGTCGCCTGACCATTGGCGGATGGTCTGCGGCGCATGAGCGGGACCCTCAATCGCAACAACCCGAGACGTGTTCACCATTTCGGTCATGATCACGACATGGTCGTCGGTTTGAAATAGCTGCATGTTGTTGTTGTAGGCGCTGGGATTCATTGGCGGACCGGCATTGAACCCGAGCACACAACGGACGCCAGAGCTAAACGACGTCGTCCACGCCGAGGGATTGTCTCGGAGGTCGGCTTGGCGAGCATTCCTACGACGTTCACCGCCTGGTGTCATCGGCGGTATTCGTCCGTTTGGCGGGTCGATCACGAGCGACGTTCGGCGGGTCCCGACAGTGTTCGTCCCGCGGTCTATCCAGAACTGGTTATACGACCCGGGCGCTTCCCCCGCTCCTCGACGATCTACGTTTGTTCCGGCCTCGGTTCGCTCAGCCGGTTTGTTCCACAGGCGAATCTCGCGTGCGATGGCCTCTTGGTCGCGAGTCTGAGCCTGCTCCTCGGTCAGGAACGCCTTATCAGCCAAATCTTCCGGTCGTTCCATCGGAGTGGTCGTTCGGAAATCCCACACCCCCTGCAGGTCCGGCCTTCCCGAGGCCACGCGTGGAACATCGTCCTGGGCCGCCGCGGGTCCTGTGACGAGGACGATTCCAGCAAGTATTGCGGCGACGTCTCTTGCGAAAGTATGTCTGCGTGGGCGCACGGCATCCTCCTTCGTGTTCTTTGTACTCAGCGTCGGCAACTCAGCATCCGAGACGGATATTAGCGTGATGCGCGACCGGGAGGGAATCGCTCCCGACCCGACCCGGACTTGAGCCGGTCGCATCGGACATGCGTGGTGTCATGCACGATGTTCCCACCGATCAGAAACTCCACATGCCCCGCATTCCGACCGCCAATTCGCCATAGGAAGCATCGGAGTCGCCGATCGCTCGGGAAACAATGACACGGAACTCGGGCGAGACGTTAAACTGACGTGTCAGTCGCACAGACCATTCCAGGCCGAACAACAGCCCGCCACGACCCTCGCGCTGCCGATGCGCCCTAAACGACTGGCTCGCTTCCTCAGGATCGACGCCAGCCAGGAATTCGACGATCTCGAGAGATTCCGTACGGTCGAAGGCCTGTCCCGCGACACCCGCCCGCCATCGCAATCGAGCACGAGCACCGACGGCTCGTTGCCGTGTCAAGGCCAGTGAAGCGCCAAGACCCGCATCGTATGTGACGGTGCCGCGCGAGACAGGCGAGAGCCGTTCTATCTCTGCCCGTGTCGCGTCTGGGTCGGTCGCGAGACTGAAGAACCTTGCCTCGCGCGTGGATATCGCCCGACCGAGCCTATCGGTGAGGTCGAGAGCCTCACCGTCGCGGCAATCCCCGTCACAAGCATGCCGTCGCTCGTCCGGCCGTCGAGCCACACGCGAGCAACGCGCGCGACCGGTCCGAGCTCTATTTGAGGGGCCAACCTGGGCGGCAACGCCCCCTGGGCGTCGACAAGGGGCTGAGCTCGTGTCGGCGACGCGGCGACGCGGACAACACCGCGAGTATCGTCAAGCCGATCGTGTGAGCACGCATATGCCTCCGACTGCATGGCGGTCCATCTTCATAGCGGTCCACTCGAACAATGCGAGAACGGCGTCGAGAAGAGCTCACGGCACCCGGAGGTCTGGGTGTGTCGATGCCCGCGCAGTGCTCGCTCAACGCTTGAGGCTTGCGTCCGGGGCGGGTATTCTTTGCCTGACTGCGAGTTCGCGAGCCAAGAGCGCGAGCCACGACCGCGAGCCACGATCACAAACTGAGATCACGCAAAGTGAGACCAGCAACCGGGAACACGACTCGAATCACGAGCGGAGGCCGGGCGACCGGCCAGGAGCGACGGAGAGAGTGCGGCGGTCGGCATCTCGGCGCCACAGAGCAGACTCGCAATTGTCAGGGTTGCGTGTAGGCGGCCGACGTTGGCCCACACAGAGTTCAAGAACACTTGACGCCGCAGGCTCAGGCCCAGACGGGGTCGTGAGACATCGGTTTCTCAGGTCAGGACAACGAGGCAAAAGATGGCGAAACGTTTCTGTGGCACCGTCGCGTTGCTCATCTGGGTGGCAGGTCACGCCACCGCCCAGTCATTTCCCCCGGGGTATGTCGATCCCGCCCCGATTCTGGCGGCTGCGGCAGCAGAAATCGGCGAGGCCGATCTGACGTGTATCACCTACTCCGGCACCGGTTACAGCGGCGCCGTCGGCCAGACATTCGAGAACGCGATCAATATCGATTGGCCACGGATCGACTCGATGGCGAACTACACGCGCACCATCAATTGGGACACGGGCACGAGCATCGAGACCTTTGACCGGCAGCCGGGTCAAAACCCGGCGTCCTGGAAATACGGGATGGGTTGGGTCGGTGGGACTCCCACGCAGCAAGCGACCCGTCAGACACACATCGTCAATGGTCAATACGCCTGGCATATGGATGGCGACGGACCGCCTATCGCCGTCTCGCCTGAGCTGGCGGAGGTCTACCAGCTAGAGATGTGGATGAACCCGCCGGGCTTCCTCAAAGCCGCGCGCCTGCCGGGCGCCAACCCCGTCGCCTTGTGGCGGTGGGAGCAGATCGAGAAGGGGCGCGACGGAAACGTCGTAAGCCCGGTGAAGATGCATGTCGTCGCCATTACGATGTTCGGGAAGTATCGCGTCGACGCCACGATCAATCCCCAAAATCAAATACAGCGAATCAAGACCACGGTGAACATCCCTGCACTGGGCGACTTCAATATCGAGCACGAGTCGACCAACCAGATTACTGTCGGCACAGTGAAATGGCCGACAAACTGGCACTCACACCAGGGGTGGGACGACAACTGGCAGTTCTACCGTAAGAGTACGGGACACAACGCGTATGGTGGCACCTTCCCGACGGTGGAGCCAAATGCATGCGATAACCCGGTGCCGGTTCCCTCGTCCGTCACGCAAGCAGATTTCCCTCCACCGGTGACGGTGGAAGAAATGGCCGACGGCGTCTATCTCCTCGGCGGGGGTCCCGCCAATAGCTACATGGTGGAGTTCGACGACTTCGTGGCGGTGTTCGAAGCACCCGTGAACGAAGCCCGCAGTCTCTCGGTCATTGAAGAGGTTGCGAAGCTCGCTCCGGAGAAGCCGATTCGCTGGCTGATCAGCTCTCATCCGCACTTCGACCACATTGGAGGGCTTCGCACCTATCTCCACATCGGCTCGACGATCGTGACCCATCTTCAGAACCTGGAGTTCCTCAACAACGATGTACTGAGCTATGAGCCACGGACCGTCGAACCAGACATCGTTTCGAAATGGCCACCGACAGAGTTGTCCGAGGGCTACAACTACGAGGCCATCCAGGAGAACTACGTGATCACCGACGACTCCCGGATACTGCGTGTCTATTACGTGCAGCCTCTGCGCCATGTCGCCGGCATGTTGATGGCCTACCTTCCCGCCGAGGGCATCGTCTTTCAGGCGGACCTATTCGACACCCATGAGTCGCCGCGCGCCGCGCAGCTCCCGGCGATGCGTAGCCTCCACACCCAAGTGGAACGCATGAAACTGAATGTGGAGACCATCGCCCCAGTGCACGGGAGCCCGGTGCCGTGGAGTGACTTCGTTGCGGCGTTGGACTCGCTGACGAACGAAAATTAAATCAGACAGCCGACGGCGTGGGGTCGTGGCGAACACGCGACGCCACGACGTCGCGGCCAGACCGCAGCGGATCCCTTTCGCAAAGGACTGTGATGCAGACAAGAAAACTGTTGAGTCTCGTTTCTGTGGTTTCACTCACCACCGCGTGTTCAACCGCGCCGGTCGCCGAAACACCAGCGCAGACCGGTGGCGAAGTCCTACAGCCGCTTCCCGGTGTCGATGTCGACCGCGACACTGCGCACGGACAGGTCGTAGACACACAGGGCCGGGCGGGCTGGTATCCCCACGAAGGCAGCCTGATGAAATACCGGGTCGCCATTCGTTTCGGGCAAGAGCCCCCCACCATGCCCGAGGGCTGGTCTTTTGGACGAGTCTCCGCAGTAGCCACCGATTCCAACAATCAAGTCTTTGTGTTTCACCGCGGTGAGACTGCCGACCCCATCGTCGTCTTCGATGCCGACGGCAACTACGTGCGGTCTTTCGGCCGTGGCATGTTCGGCAACGAGCATGGGCTTCGCATCGATCGTTACGACAACGTCTGGGTGACAGACAACGGCGACCATCAAGTCATGAAGTTCAGCAACGACGGCGAACTGCAATTGACGCTGGGCATCAAGGGCGAAGCCGGCACGACTGACGAGACCTTCGACCGTCCGGCGGACGTTTCCTTTGGTCCGAACGATGAGCTGTATGTCGCCGATGGGTATGGGAACAACCGCGTCGTCAAGTTTGATGCGGAGGGAAATTTCTTGACGACCTGGGGAAGTCCCGGCACCGGGCCCGGCGAGTTTGACCTTGTGCACTCCGTCGCCGTTGATTCTCAGGGTCGCGTTTATGTCAGCGACCGCGAGAACAATCGGATTCAGATTTTTGACGAGAACGGTACGTTCTTGGACATGTGGACGCATCTGGGCGCCACGCAGAACATTTTTGTCACGCCCGACGACCAGGCGTGGGTCATTACCCACCGCGACAACATCGAGAACATCACGTATGACACGCTCGCCGGGCGAATCATGCGGATCGACATTGCAACGGGAGACATCATTGGCGCCATGGAGAGCCCGGGCCACTGGCTTGACGTCAGCCCTACCGGTGACATTTTTATCGGCAGCCTCACTGGTAACGTGTTCCGGTGGTATGACGGGCCGTGGGAAGGCATGTGAGGCGGCGACTCTCCACTAGGGCCACAGCATGCGCCAGCTCGTGAAGTATTCCGCCGCTCCCCATGTAATACGTATCGTTCCGGAAGGGCCCTCCTCGTCCCCGACCGGAATGTCCGGCTCCAATGTGATCGCTAGACTTGGTCTCGGCTCAGAGAAGGACCGACGGCGGATCGGCGTGCGACCAAAGTCCAGAGACGGATCGTAGTCAGTGCCCCACTGCCGTGTTTCAAGGCTGACGATCAGCTCGCCCTCATCCTGCCGGGGAAGCATAAATAGGGTGTATTCGCCTCTCGGCACCGTCAGGTCTCCGAGACGCATGTTCATGTCGAGCGTCAAGCGTGTCGCCCAGTTGGCTCCCAGACGCCATACCTGATCGTAGGGAACCAGGTCACCAAAGATGAGGCGGCCACGCGCGTGCGGTTGACCGTAATCGATGGTCATGCGGGAGGGACCAGAATGCGACGGTGTGCCAGTAAACCACCCCCTCGCTCCCGGCAGGATGCGACCATCGAACGTGACGCTCGTTGTGACACGCCCGCTGGGGGCCACGTGAGGTCGAGGCGGAGATTCTTGGGCCGTGAGAAATGCGCCGAGAACAAGTGCGGTGAGCGTCGTTAACCCGGCAGGAGCGTGTGAAATACGCATGTCGCTATCATTCTACGGTAGCCCGACCACAGCGAGCGCTGAATCGAAAACCCCCGACATCCGACGCGCGCTCGGGTGAATGGTCCACCGACATACCGGAGGCTCGCACGCGTTTCGCTCTCTTCTATCGGTCTGAGCTTGCGGACGAGAACCGTGACCGTCGCAGGCGCCTTGCCGGAACAGCTGGTCTTCGTCTGGCGGGACGAGCCGCGCGTCGGACGTCACATCGGTGAGGCGTCGCAGCAAGAACCGACGCGCCAAAGGCATCCTCGCGTCCACTGGTCGATGGTGCAACCCAGTTGACCGCTCCCCTTGTCTCGTGCGCTCCGGAGCGAGACACGCGATGTCCGGTATAGTCAGCGCTGCGCCCGGAGTGCGCGCGGGAGAAGACCGAGATGAGACGCAGTATCTGCTTGGGAATTTTGACCATCGTTGGCGTCGTCACGACCATGACAACTCACGAAGCCCGTCAGGAACGCGCAAGTCTGACGGCACACAACATCGCTGACAACCTCTACATGCTGGCCAACGCCGCGTCAGTGCAAGGGATGGGCGGTGGCGGCAACACCGCCATCTACGTCGCGAGCGATGGGGTCGTGCTTGTCGACACGAAGATCTCAGGTTACGGCCAGGACATCCTCGCCGCCGTCCGGGAGATTACCGACAAGCCCGTAACAACGATCATCAACACCCACACCCATTGGGACCACACCGGGACAAACACGGAATTTCCGGAAACAGTCGACTTCGTCGTGCACGAAAACACCCGCGGACATCTGGCAAGCGATGCGTGCGACGACGGCCGTGGTTTTGAAGGAGGGTCGATCAAGAACTGCGACGTATTCAAGGGCGCCAACGCGACCTATCTTCCCCAGACCACGTATTCGGAGAAGCTAACACTCTTTGCCGGAGCGGACCAGATCGACCTCTACCATTTTGGTCGCGGTCATACGGACGGTGACTCGTTTGTGGTCTTCCGCGCCGCAAGGGCGATGCACACCGGCGATATGTTTCAACGCCTCGCGCTGCCATTTATCGATGTCCCGAATAGCAACGGCAGCGCGACCGAATTCGGCGAGACTCTCAAAAAGGCGGTCGCTGGTATCGCGGACGTCGACACGGTCATCCCCGGACACAACCCCACGTCGGTCACCTGGAACGACTTCGTCAACTTCAGCGGTTTTTACAATGACGTAGTGGCACGGACGCAACGGGGAAAAGCCGACGGTCAGTCAGTCGACGAAATCATCGCCGCCTATAGCGTGCCGAGTCAGTACAGTGACTTCGCCGCGCCGGAAGCTGGCCTTCGAGCCACCGTGCAGTATGTCTTCGACGGCCAGTGACTCGCGCGGAACTGGCTGCGGCTAAGCGAAGTCCGGACCGAACGTTGTGAATTGGTCAAAGAGTACCGGTGAAAGAGAAGAGCGCCAGAAAACCGACGCGAGGCCTTCTCATGTGGAGCCACCGGCGGCGCCGCCACGGGCAGCCGAGCAGCGCCACAAAGAAAGCTGAGAGGATGGCATGTCCGCCGCTGAAACGATAACCGTCAGACGGTCGGCGGCGATGCCTGCGCGTGCGCGGGAACCACAACGGATTCGACGACCGGTTTGACCCAAGCATCAGGTAAGACCTTGACTCCGGCCAGGGCACTACCAGAGACCGCGAGGGCTTTTAGAAGACGACGTCTCGAGACTGTGTTTTCCATGAGAACCTCGTGATGTCAGAAACGCTCCACGCACCTTACAGAGAACCTCTGCGAAACGTAACGTTGCGAGAAGGTATGCAACAGATGGGGTTTTCCGGTGGCAGATCGCTACTTTTACGCCGTTTCGTAGTATTACACTCAACCGTCCACACACCGCGGCACCGATGGGTCTCCGAGCCGCCTCGCGCGACTTCGGGGTGCGGCGTAGTGACCCGCAACGGACACAAGGAGCCTACCAGTCTGCTGGTGCGGGCCTCCTCGACGGCCGACGTAGGTCTTGTCGCTACGGCCCCTCTGGCCACGGTCGATCGGTCATTCGCGCGTTCGGGCCGGCCCGGTCTCGGGGCCGCGCGGACACACGCGTCGACATGTCAAAGGTATCGCCTGGCGCAAGAAAGTAAAACAGGCCGCCCGAGTCGAGGACGCGTTGGTGGTCATAGATTACGGCATAGCTTTGCCCGATCACTTCGAATGTGTCGCCCTGGACAATGATCGCGGTGTCCTCATCCAGACCGATTCCGAGGAGGTCTGGTCGTTCCCGAATAACTTCGATCAGGTCGAACTGTCGATTCCGACGTAGAAGGTGCTGGTCGATGGCGACGCCTCTGACAAACGCCATCCCCTCTTCGTGGTCGCCCATCATGGTCACGTTTGTCGCGGTGTCGCCCCTGACGAGATAGTCACCGAGAATCGTGGCACCGGCCGAGGAGCCGCCCACGACCCCACCGCGGTCGAGGACCTCCTGGATCTCGCGATGCACGGCGGTGTGGAGATACGCGTCAGCGAGCCGCCACTGCCGGCCACCCGAAAACCACACCCCTCGCGCCTCACGAATCGACTGGACGAACGCGTCAGAGTTCGCGACCTCGCGGTCGGTCGTGTGGAGGACCGACACGTTTGTCGCACCGTGTACAACGAACATCGCCAGGCCCGGCCAGGACTGGTCGTAATCGTCGGCGCCACCGGCCGTCGGAATCACCACGATCGGCGCGTCGGCCCCACCGGCCAAACTGAGAAACGTCGCAACAATCGCTGGGTCCCGCACTGCCCCACCGGCAATCACCAGCGACCCTGTCGAGGGTCCGAACTCCTGCCCGCTTGGTGCCGATATCGCCGCCACGAACCACGCCATGACCCAGAACAAACCTGATCTGTGCATTGCGGACCTCCGCTATCCAGGAAGCGGGAATTGTACACGCGCGTCTTCCAGCGCGGAGTAAGGTCCGAGCGCCCCCACGGCCGTGAGGCATCGTGCGCAAGGAATGCGTGACCGAGTAACGCCGTATTCGACGACGATCACATACACTTCGAGCGGTCGACAGCACGTGGCGGCAGCGGCCGTCCGTAAGGCAACGACAACCGAGCGGGGTTACGGACGGCGCCTCGCACTGCGGCGGCACGCCGCGACGGGTGACCCGTTGTCCTCGAATTGAGTGAGACAGGCAAGACATCGACTCATGCATATCGCCGTGACGGGAGCCAACAGCAGCGTCGGAAAGACCTTGCTGAGCCACGTGGCCGAACAGAGCGATATCGAGGTCGTCGCCGGAGTGCGATCCCAGCCCGCGATAGCCACGCTCCCAGTCTCCGCGCAAATCGCTGCCCACGTGATTCGATACGACCGGGATGCATTGTCCCCTGTCCTCGCCGGAGTCCGTTGCGTCGTACATCTCGCCGGAATTCTGTTTGAAAGTCGGACCTCCACATATCAGACGGCCAACGTCGAGGCGACGCAAGCGGTCGTGGATGCCTGCGCGGACGCCGGTGTCCGTCACATCGTGTTTGTCAGTGTGCTCGGCGCTGATCCACGCTCAAGTAATCGATATCTCCGCTCAAAAGGCGATGCGGAGCAGGTGGTCATAGACTCGGGAATCTCGGCCAGCATCATTCGTACGCCAATTCTGCTCGGTCCAGAGACCGCCGGCGGGCGCGCGCTCGTGAGTCTGGCGTCACAGGACCGGGTCAAGGTCCTGGGCGGCGGACACTACTCGATGCGCCCACTGGATGTAGAGGATTTGAGCCACGCGATCCTGCAGTGCTGTCGGGTGGAAGCGGACGGCGCAACCGTTCACGAATTGGCGGGACCGACGCCAACGACGTATCGAGATCTGATCCAGAGTGCCGGACGCCGCCTCGGCAAAGAGATCTCCGTCGGCACACTCCCGGTGTGGGTCGCCAAATCGGGGGCCGCGGTCCTTAGTGCCATACGAGGACACGGGATGACCCCGACGGTGATCGACGTCATTACCGCGAACGAGACGGTGCAGACCAATGCCGACGCCCGCCTCGGCGTCGCGCTCACACCGTTGACCGCAACGCTCGAAAAAACCCTCGGGCTGAGGACCGACCAGCCGTGACCGAATCCGCGACAGAACCGACGAACGAGCACCGGCGGCGCCCGTCAAACACGCGAGGACGCGTGCTCTTCTTGGCTCTCACCGGCGCGTGTTTCGCCTACCTCTACTCGCGTCTGAACGCCGCCGCCATGCGGGAGGGGTTGTCGCTCGTCGAGTATATGACTCAGGTCTTCGCCACCGTGCAGTGGATCCCGTGGCTCGTCCTGATGATGGTGTACTCGGGCGCCTATTTCGCAATCGACACGCTTGTCGTGACCCGGGCCCTCAATTGGTTTGTAAAACCGATTCGTTATCAGGACATCCTCCCGATTCGCGCCAGCTCCTACATCATTTCTATCTTCAATGAACAGATAGGCAAAGGCGCCATGGCCTACTACCTCAACCGACGCGACCATGTGCCGGGCTGGGAAGTTGCCTCAGTAATGCTGTTCGTGATGTTCTGCGAAGTGTTCTACTTGCTGATTTGGGCCACTATCGGCTTCGCCTTCAGCCGGGAGACGCTGCCGGACGTGTTTGGTCTCATACCATATATCTCGGCCGGCGCGGCAGTCGTACTCGTGTTGTGGATGCTCTACTTCCAAGGAACGCTCCTGCCCGGACACTCGTTGCGAGAGAAGCGAATCTTTCACGCGTTTCGTCTGGCGACACCGCAGCACTACGGGTGGTTCTTTTTGCTCCGCTCTCCCGCGCTTCTCGCTGCGGTTCTCGTCTATACCCTCGCGTTGCAGATGTTTGGCGTCGAGGCATCTTTCGTCTCGCTGCTGGGGTATTTGCCCGTCATCTTCTTTGCGGCAGCGATCCCCACGCCCATGCGTGCGGCGGCGATTACATCCTGGGTCATCTTGTTTCCAGAGAATGAAGGCCAAATGGCGGCGTTCGGATTCGTACAGCACAACTTCTTTATCCTCTTCAACGCCTTGATCGGGGTCGCGTTTTGGCGTCGGGCCCAACGGGATTTGTTCGACCGTTAGAGGTGAGACTCGGGCGTGCCAACGAGGCCAGGGACGCGCCCGGTTCGTCGGCGACGCCCTGTGCCGGATCAGGTCATCACGTCGCGATGTTGGGTCGAGGACATCTGTAGTGGCCCATGCGCTTACCGCGGTGAGACTCGGGCTCGTGCTACCTATCGCGTGGGCGTTTGCCCAGCCCGCGCTGCTCGCCCCCCACATTCTGTTCGCGTTGGTATGCCTGGGCATCGCCACCGATTACGCTGATGGAAAAGTCGCCCGAATGACGGGGACGTCTTCGCCTCACGGGCAGCTCTTCGACCACGCCACGGACTTCGTCTTCGTGACCACGGGGCTCGCCGGCGCCGCAGTCGCCGGGCACGTCACGCTCATCCTGCCGCCGCTGATCGTCGTGGCCTTTGGTCAGTACGTGCTGGATTCCTATTACTTATATCGTCAGAAACAGCTTCGAATGAGCGCCATCGGACGCTGGAATGGCGTGCTGTACTTCGTCCCTCTGGTTCTAGTTTCGGCGTCCGGACTCGGTATCCTCGAAGGGGTTGCCGCCATACTGATACTGACGGCTCGCATTGGCAGCTATGTACTGTCGGTGGCGACCGTCGTTTCTGTGATTGACCGCGCGTCGGCGCCGTTGCGCCGCCGACGCTAGCGTGATGTCTCCGTCGTGCCTCGACAGTGGAACCGGAGCGCAGCGCGCGGCTGGCAGGGCGCGACACAGGCGCGCATCGGGCATACGTGACCGAGGAGCACTACGGCCAGACGGCAGCCATGCCCCCGAGACACCCTCCAGACAAGCTGGGGCCACTCCCGCAGCTCGCGGGTCGACCCCGGTGTCGGTTGGGTGCCGGCGAGCGAAAATCCGGCGCTTAGTTAGGACACTGGTCGAGAAACCAAACGGAACGACCACCAATGGTCGGGGCGCGGCGTGTCAAGCGGCGCGGCCGGGTTGTCAGACGTGGCAACGTTCTCTAGTTTGCCCAGTCGAGCCGCCCATGCTCGATCGAGCTCGTCAGGGTCGGTGACTCGTGTGACCGTGACGGGGTATACCGCTTCACCCAGTCGAATCCTGGCCCGGGTATCAGTCAACACGGCGTTCGACCAACGCTTGCCATCGCATTGCGAGCAGCTCAGATAGAGCTCCCCGGTGCTCGCGGCCATACAGTTGAGGTTAATCGAGTGCGGGAGGAGCCCCGCGTGGATCTGTATCTGACACAACTCGACGTCGTTGGCGAACGCCCAATCATCCACCGCCTCGTCGACCTCGGGCCCCAGCAGAAAGCCGCCGGGCATTCGGTCGCACGGGCACGTAAAGAACCAGAACGAAAATACGCCGGCGGCAGCGAGCAGTATGCCGACCGCGACGAGTCTGAGAACGATGTTGCTCTCCGGCGGCGTGGGCGATGTGTTGTCCGGTGTTGTCATAGGCCGTCCTCTCGCACCGCCGCTCGGCACACCCGGCGAACTGACGTGCCCGCAGAGTAGTGCTCATCCGTAGCGAAGTAAAGCAGTGGCGACGCGCATCTGTTCGGTTGTCGCCGCCGACAGGACGGTAGTGTGAGTTATCGCACTCTGTGGCCGTTGATGACCCCGACCTACGTCGTCGCGGGACGAATCCGGTCCACTTGAAACGTTCGGCCACACACATTGCAAAGAAAGACGCCAGCTTGCTCCGGCACGGGCTCCGTGCTTGCGAAGGAGTCGCAGTCTGGGCACTCCGGCGTCAAAGACTTCTTCACCCGTGGTCGATTTATTTGTTGATGTTTGGCAGGCACGTGCCTATAATATTCGCTTTTTATTCGCCATGCCAAGACGTGACGTTCAGTGTGTCTATTTCGCGTCGTATTGCACAAGAAAATGACCGACACCGCGCGGGTTGTGATCGGAGTCGCTCTCCGACGGGAAGGCTTCGACCCTGCCTCTCCTGCGAACGCTGGAATGGAACGGCGCGTTGCCGCGGCCTTGTCATTGGTCAGCTACGCCGCGCCAGTGACCAGGTATCCCACCCCGTGTCACTTGCTCGCAGTGGCGTTTCTCATAGGACCAATGAATAAGATGCGATGGCGTGTCTACGACGAACCCGGGTATCCACCACCGGACAAAATCCCGCCGCTCATTCAACTCTGGTGTGACCGTTTGCCGACGTGGTCACCCGAAAAGGCCGAGGCCGCGCTCCGCCAAGTGCGACCATTCGGGAGAGATACCGGGGTCGTGTCGTGGGTGGTCTATCAATGGCTTCGAGGCACCTGGAACAACCCGAGCGCGCCCCCCGACCCCGGCGCCGGAATTCGCGGCGTCACGTCCTGATCACCGGTCGCTATCTTGACCCAGTGGACAACCCGGTGGTGGCTCGATCATCCGCGCGGGCACCAGCCAAGAGGTTCGTCATGCCATAGTTTCCCTCGTGACAGGCGTATTCGAACATCGGGGCAGCACTACGCTGCATCGGAATAACGGCGGTCCACGGTTGGGTGAAGTGCTGTGGATCCTCGATCGTGAACTCGTAGACCAGCGTCCCGCCACTCGAGCGCGTGAAACGCTCTACGAGACGGAGGGCCTCGCCCGACCCCGTGAAGCCAGTCTCACGCAAGAAGTTCGTTGTTTCGACCACGAGCGTATCGCCCTCCCAATGACCGCGCGAATCCCCGACTTGCTGTCGCAGCCGATCCGTCAGATGGTCGCGTCCGTCCAAAGGCACGATCCGCGCGTTGTGGACCATCTCGTTGAGGATGACGACGTGGTCCGGCGTCTGCAGAAGCTGCACGTTGTTGTTGTACGCGCTGGGCAGCATCGGCGGCCCGGAGTTGAACCCGATAATGCATCGTTCCCACAACGGTCGGTCTTCCGGACCGGCCGGGATCGCGGCATCGCCAAACTGTCCGCGATTGAACGCGCCGTCCTTGCGGGGGATCCGACCATCCGGAGGGTCCACAACGAGCGACGTCCGCCGGTCATCGGTCAAGCTGTCCCCGAAATCCCACCAAAACTGGTTATACGCATTGGCGACGTCCTGGTCGGCGCCGATACCATCCGACGCACGTAGGTCCTTGTCGCGCGCGGCGAGTGTCTCTTCCTCATACGCGGCCGCCTCCTCGGCGGTCAGTACCGCGCGGTCACCCAGGGACTCTGGCCGCTCAAGCGGTGTGATCGTTCGAAAATCCCAAATTCCCTGTAGGTCCGGGTGCCCCCACGCAGTCTGCTCCGACGTCTGGGCAACCGCCACCGAGGAGAGCACGAGCAACGTGCACGGGAGGAGCAACATATAGCGGAGTCGAGGAATCATCGGATTCTCCAAAAAAGTTCGCAATACCAGGACGCGACGCTCTCAGGGACGCCGGTCCTTACCGTAGCCAGTTTCGACCCGATGCGCAAAGGGACAATTGAGTTCGGTCAGCCCAACGGGCGGGCCCCCCTCATGATGTCGGCATCATCGAGTGACCCGAACTCGCCGAGTCGATGAAAGTCCGGCTGCGGACCCAACGTGGGCTTCCACGCCAAGTATCGCCGCCGTGGTCCGGTCCCGTGCATCGCGAATGCGTTTATTCGGCGTGTCGCGACTGGAACCCACCCCATAGGTATGCGCGCCACGCCTCGCCACCGATTGCCGGCGATCTCGGCACGGTAATCGAGCACGACATCGCGATGGGTGACCGTGCGTATCCCGTGGAGGAACAGCACGAGGTGCCGACTATGTGGCGACAACTCCACTTCGAGGTAGATATCGTCCGTACCAACGAGCATCACCTCGACCACCTCGTGCCTCCACAGATCGGCCGAGTCGGGTGGCGCATCGTTGTGAAATGGCGCATCCACTCGCAGAGTCAACTCGAGGTCGCCGAGTTCCAGCTCCACCTGCACGACCTCGTCTGGGCCAAGCGTCACGCCGTCCCAAGTCTGCTGAATCGGCAACACCCAGCGCGTACCGGGGGCTGCGGAGACACGGGTTGGACGCTGCTCGTAAAACCGCTCGAACAGCAACGTGTCGCCTAGGACTCCAGGGACGCGGCCGCAACCGACAAACCCGACCTTTTCGATCACGCGAACCGAGGCGCCATTTGGTCGGTCGACCGCGGCAACCACGCGCGA
>Ga0310121_10000940_pt1 | contig 30883 bp, 28 predicted proteins | sample CB27_Tmax_986_MG_FD_203504 | JGI IMG/M metagenome (GOLD analysis project Ga0310121, IMG submission 203504) | Marine microbial communities from Western Arctic Ocean, Canada - CB27_Tmax_986 | ecosystem: Environmental > Aquatic > Marine > Oceanic | place: Canada: Western Arctic Ocean | collected... | reverse complement strand
AGCGGAACATCGAAGTCGAACGCACTGCGGATCATTCGATCCAGATCCGAGGGCTCGAATTCCGCTCCGAGAAGGTGCTCCGCGACGACACGTGACACCTTGGCGAAGGACCGTCCGCGTAACGCGTCCAGCGCTCCCGAGTCGATCGGCGTCAGGTGATCCGGGAGGTAGAGTCCCCCGTCGGGTGCCAATCCTTGCTCCAGGGCCGTTCTCAAGTCTGTGGGAGGACATCGGCCCTCCGTGCTGATCAACCTCAAGTCGTGTCCTTCACGATACGGGCGCCCCCTGGGTCCACCAGCGACACGTACCGATCGACGGCTTCGAGCCCGCCGGAACCGAACGCTCGCATCATGGCGTCCGCCACGACCTCGGCGGTCCCGATGTTCTTGCAGAAGCCGAACATCGAGGGACCCGACCCGGACAGCCCGGCGCCTACCGCTCCCGCCTCCACGGCGGCTGAGCACACGTCGGCGAAGCCGGGGATGAACGGGCTTCGCGCCGGTTGAGCGATTCGGTCCACGAGCGCCCGGGAGATGAGGTCCCAATCTTCTTCGTAGAGGCCGACCACGAGGGCGGCGCAGTCGGCCCACTGCGCTACGGCTCGTGTCAGGGGCACGTCCGGTGCAAGTGCCTCTCGCATGGCCTTGGTCTCGAGCTCCAGGTGGGGATGTACGAGCGCGATGGCGACACCCTCGGGCACCGGAAGATCGATGGCCACGGAGGGGGCGTCGGGCCGCACCATGACGATTCCCCCGTGTAGAGCCGGCGCGACGTTGTCGGGATGGATGGACCCTGTGGGTTTCTGCTCCCCCTTCAGGGCGCAGCGGAGCAGGGCTTCTTTCGACAATCCCGCCCCGACCAGCTTGTCCGTTGCCAACGCCGCCGCGACCGAACTGGCGGCGCTGCCTCCCATGCCACCAGCGAGCGGAAGCCCTTTCCAGATCTCGACCTCGAGTCCGACATCCTGCTTCTCGCATTCCACGAGCACCGCTCGGGCAGCCACGCTAGCCACGTTGCGATCGGACTCGGTCGGGATACGGCCGCCGTCCCCGTGGATGGCGATGATCACGACGCCCGGCTCTGCGCGATGTCTCACCTCGACCTCGTCTCCCGGAGCCTCCAGGGCGAGCCCGAAGACGTCGAAGCCGCAGATCACATTTCCGACGGTCGCTGGAGCGAAGGCTCGGACGCTCGGTCTTTCTATCATGCGGAAGGTTGCCGAGGGAGGGGCCAGGGCGCAAACTCTCCGCGAGACAGGGGCCGAAGAAAGCCATACGGAAGGCTAACGACCCTGAAACACGACCATAGGAAAAGAGGACTACGCGCCATGAGCCGATATGTGACTGAAGTCGTGGGGACCTTCTTTCTGGTCTTCACCACTGGCCTCACGACGATGGGCGGGACACCGTTGGCTCCCTTGGCGATCGGCGCGGCGCTCATGGCGATGGTATACATGGGAGGGCACATCTCCGGGGCCCACTACAACCCCGCGGTAAGTGTGGCAATCCTCATTCGGGGCAAGATGCCCGCGAGGGACCTGCTACCGTATTGGATCGCACAGCTCCTCGGCGCGATTCTGGCTTGCCTCGCGGTTCGGGTGATCACCGGCGGAACGTTCGCCCCGGCCCCGGGCGCCGACGTCGGGCTCGTAGCCGTGTTGCTGGCAGAGAGTCTCTTCACGTTTGCGTTGGCTCTCGTCATCCTCAACGTTGCGACCGACGAGGGGACGGAGGGCAACGCTTTCTATGGTTTGGCCATCGGCTTCACGGTGATGGCCGGCGCCTTCTCTGTGGGCTCGATTTCCGGCGGCGTGTTCAACCCGGCGGTGGGAACAGGTCCGATCCTTATCGACACGTTCCTGGGTGACGGATCGTGGTCGAATCTTTGGATCTATTGGGTCGGCCCCCTTCTCGGAGGCGTGGCTGCTGCGGGAGTCTTCGACCTGCAGCACACCGAAACGGCGCCGTGACTACAGGCGGCGTCACTCGTTCCGCCCTCCGGTGACGAGTTGAACCAGCTTCTTCAGCGGATCATAAGCCTCGTCCACAATCCGCTCCTTGAGCGGAATGATGGCGTTGTCAGTGATCGTAATGCCTTCGGGACAGACGTTCGTGCAACACTTCGTGATGTTGCAGAGCCCTGTTCCGTGAGACGTCCGTAGGTCTTCCCGACGGTCCTCGGTATCGAGCGGATGCATCTCGAGGGCCGCCGTGTGAACCAGGAAGCGTGGGCCGATGAACTCGTCGTGCATGTGGTGCTCGCGCAGGACGTGGCACACGTCCTGACAGAGGAAGCATTCGATGCACTTGCGGAACTCCATCACCCGATCCACGTCGGACTGATGCATCCGCCACGATCCGTCGTCGAAGTCGGGCTTGCGCGGCTTGAAGGGACGGATCTTCTTCTTGACCTCGTAGTTCCATGACACGTCCGTCACGAGGTCCTTCACGAGCGGAAAGGCCCTCATCGGCTCGACCGTCACGGGGCGATCCGCCGGAAGATCATCCATGCGCGTCATGCACATGAGCCGCGGCATGCCATTGACCTCGGCCGAGCACGAGCCGCACTTGCCGGCCTTGCAGTTCCAGCGTACCGCCAGGTCGTGTGCGTCCTCGGCCTGCACCTGATGGACGGCATCCAGCACGACCATGCCCTCGTCGAGCTTCGTCTCGTATTCCTTGAACTCTCCACCACTCGCGTCGCCGCGCCAGATCCTGAGCTTCGTCGTCGACATCAGCCTTGTTCCTCGATAATCTTCTTGAGTGCGTCCGGCATGGGCGGCAGCTCCTGTTTCGCGACCTCCATGCTCCCATCCGGTCCCTTCTTGAGGCCGATGATGTACTTGCCCCACTCAGGGTCCTTCTCTGGGAAGTCGACTCGAGAGTGGGCCCCACGGCTCTCCTCGCGGGCCAGCGCCGCCCGTGCGCAGGCTTCACCCACCGTGAAGAGGTTCTTCAGGTCGAGATAGGTGTGCCAGCCCGGGTTGAACTGTCGGTTGCCCGTCACGGCCAAACCCTCGCCCTTCTTCCTCAGCTCCACTACTTCATCCACCGCCTCGGCCAGCGTCCCTTCCTCACGCACGATCCCTACCTTCTCCTGCATCAGGTCCTGAAGCTCGTACTGCACCTTGTAGGCGCCGATGCTCTCGCTCCCGTCTTGTCTCTCGAAGGGAGATAGGGCCTCCCGTTGAGCTCTTTCGACCGCTTCGGGATCGAGTGTGCCGCGCCCGTGCTCTTTGGCGAACGCCGCCGCATACTCCCCTGCCCGTTTGCCGAACACGACCAGGTCCGAAAGCGAATTGCCACCCAGCCGGTTGGCTCCGTGAAGCCCCGCCGCGACTTCCCCCGCGGCGAAGAGGCCCCGGACGGTCGACATCTGCGTCTCGGGGTCCACCCGAAGGCCGCCCATCACGTAGTGCGTCGTGGGGCCCACCTCCATGGGCTCCTTCGTGATGTCGAGGCCCGCCAACTCCTTGAACTGGTGGTACATGGAGGGAAGCTTCCGCTTGATGTGCTCCTCCCCGTTGGGGATTTTTTCCTTGATCCAAGCGATGTCCAGGAAGACTCCCCCGTGCGGGCTACCCCGGCCTTCCTTGACCTCGCGCACGATGCAGCGTGCCACATGGTCTCGGGTCAACAATTCGGCGGGACGGCGAGCACTACGGTCACCCGTCACGTATCTCCAGCCCTCTTCGGGCGTGTCCGCCGTCTGGTTCTTGTAGAGGGGTGGGATGTCGTCGAACATGAAACGGCGGCCCTCCGAGTTCTTCAGCGCACCGCCTTCGCCTCTTACACCCTCGGTCACCAGCAACCCTCGCACGCTCGGAGGCCACACCATGCCGGTGGGGTGGAACTGGATAAACTCCATGTCGATCAGCTCGGCGCCCGCGTCGTAACCCAGGGCGTGGCCGTCCCCCGTCCCCTCCCAACTGTTGGAGGTGATCTTGTACGCCTGGCCGATACCGCCCGTTGCGAGGATGACGGCGCCGGCATGGAACACTCGAAAGCGCCCACTCTCGCGATCGTAGCCGAAGGCCCCCACGACCCGATCACCGTCTTTGAGTAGCCTCGTGATCGTGCACTCCTGGTAGTCGTCGAATCCCTGGTGCACTCCGTGATCCTGAAGTGTGCGGATCATCTCGAGTCCTGTGCGGTCACCCACGTGAGCGAGCCTCGGGTGCGCGTGTCCGCCGAAATTCCGTTGGAGGATCCTGCCCTCCTTGGTCCGGTCGAAGACGGCTCCCCACGCCTCCAGCTCTCGCACGCGGTCTGGAGACTCTTTCGCGTGGATCTCGGCCATCTTCCAGTTGTTGAGGTACTGGCCCCCCCTCATGGTATCGGCGAAGTGGACCTCCCAACTGTCCCGCTCGTCCACGTTGCCCATGGCTGCTGCCATGCCTCCCTCGGCCATCACCGTATGGGCTTTTCCGAGCAGGGATTTGCTGACCAATGCGACCGAAGCGCCCAACGCCGAGGCCTCGATCGCGGCGCGGAGGCCGGCGCCTCCCGACCCGATGATCAAGACGTCGTGCTCGTGACTCGTGTGTTCCGCCATCCTAGAAGATCCTCCAGTCGGTCCAGATCCCCATCGAGCAGAGTCGCACGTATACGTCCGAGAATCCGACCCAGACCAGGCTCATCCAGGCGAACAGCATGTGGCGTCGGTTCAGGCAGGTCACACAGTCGTGCGCGACCCGACGCACGGGCTTGTCGAACAGCACGTTGAGTCCGCCGCCGACGAGATGCCGCAAGGAGTGGCAGCCGAACGTGTAGCCACTCAAGAGGATCACGTTGGTGGCCAGAACCAAGGTTCCAACACCGACGCCGAAGGTCTCCTCGCCGGTCGCGGGATCGACGAACCAGAGGGCGTGCCACACGTCGAGGGACAGAAAGACCACCAATAGCAGTGCGAAGAACAGGAAGTAACGGTGCACGTTCTGCATGATCAGCGGGAAGGAGCGCTCGCCCCAGTACGATTTGCGGGGCTCGCCCACGGCACACGAAGGAGGATCGGCCCAAAAGGCCTTGTAATAGGCTCCACGATAGTAGTAGCAGGTGAGGCGAAATCCGCCCGGCGCCCACAGGATCAGGAAGGCCGGAGACCACGGGAGCCAGCTCAGCCACCAACTCGGCTTCGGACCAAAGAGCGCATGGGGCGTCTCGCCGAAGATCTCCGGGGAGTAGAAGGGCGACAGTAAGTTCCCGTACGCATAGTACTCTCCCTGGAACGCGGCCCAGGTCGAGTAGACGACAAAGCCTCCCAGGCCCAGGAAGACGACTACGGGTTGCAGCCACCACAGGTCAGAACGCGTCGTCTGTCCGAACGATCTTTGCACGGGGAGTGAGGTCGTACTTGAAGCCATACGGCTCTCCTTTGGGCACTCAGGCGATCTTCAGAAAGACAATACCTAAAGGGGCGACGAAGTCCAATTGGTCGTGCGGAGAATCGCGCGTCGGGGGGCCTCGGGGTTCGGAATGACCTGGTGTCGGGACGGATCCTTGCGCGATCGTCGGCATGACCGGGGGAAGGGGGTAGGGTGGGGGCGCGCTTGGCGCGGAGGGCCGCTGTCGTCTACCTTGAGCCCGACCCGACGATCTGCCCCGATCCGCCAAGCCGGCGGCAGGAGTGCGCTGACGATGGACATCTCTCGGAGAGAACTCCTCAAGGCCTCGGCTCTCGCGGGTGGGGCCGGCCTGGTGAGCGCGCTGGGATTCGACTTGAAGCCTGCGTACGCGGCCGCTCACGATCTCAAGATCTCCAACGCACGGGAATTCAAGACGGTGTGCCCGTACTGTGCCGTTGGATGCGGGGCGATCGCTTATGTGCACGGGAGCGGGGGTATCAACACGGTGAACTCCATCATCCACGTGGAGGGCGATCCGGACAGCCCCATCAACGGCGGGACGCTGTGCCCGAAGGGCGCCGCCCAGATGCAGCTCGCCATGAGCCCACGCCTCCAGGAGGGTCCCCTCCACCGTGAGGCGGGCGCCTCGGAGTGGACCGAGGTCACCTGGGACTGGGCGATGGAATGGTTCGCCAGGAAGTTCAAGGATTCCCGAGACGCCTCGTTCGTGGAGCGGGACGAGGAGGGCCGGACGGTCAACCGCTGCGAAGGCATCGGCTGGGTGGGAAGCGCCACGGTGGCCAACGAGGACGCCTACCTCATCACCAAGACGATGCGCGCCATGGGCCTGGTCTACATCGATCACCAGGCCCGAATATGACACAGCCCCACAGTGGCCAGTTTGGCCGCAACGTTCGGTCGGGGTGCCATGACCAACCACTGGAAGGACATCCAGAACGCCGACGTAGTGTTGGTCATGGGAGCGAACCCCGCGGAGAACCATCCTTGCGGGTTCAAGTGGGCGCTCGAAGCCAGGGATGAGCGCGGCGCCAAGATCATAACGGTCGACCCCCGTTATACGCGCACCTCGGCCGTCGCCGATCATCACCTGCAGATTCGGCCCGGCTCAGACATCGCAGTCCTGGGCGGGATGATTCACAAGATCCTCGACGAAGGGCTCTTCCACGAGGAGTACGTCCGGCTGCACACCAATGCGTCCTTCATGGTGGTAGAAGGCTTCGGATTCGAGAACGGTCTCTTCGCGGGCTTCGACCAGGCCCAGGGCGCCTACGACAAGACGGCCTGGGAGTACGAGCTCGGCTCGGACGGCTTCGTGCGCCGGGACCTGACGCTCCAGGACCCGCGCTGTGTCTTCCAGTTGATGAAGACCCACTACAGCCGATACACGCCCGACGTCGTCGCGCAGATCGCGGGCTGCTCAGCCGAGCAGTTCCTCGCCATGGCGGACATCGTGTGTTCCACGGGGACCGCCGACCGGGTCGGCACCATCATGTACGCCGTGGGCTGGACCATGCACACCGTCGGGAGCCAGATCATCCGCACGGCGGCGATCCTCCAGCTCATCCTCGGAAACATCGGCCGGCCGGGAGGGGGCATCAACGCGCTCAGGGGTCACGCCAACGTGCAGGGCGCGACGGATCACGCCATCGTCGCCGGGATTCTTCCTGGCTACTTGAGCGTTCCGAGCCCCGCTCAGACGTCCCTGGCAAGCCATCTCGCGGAGTCCATACCGAAGCCACTGGTGCCCGACACGGTCAACTACTGGGGCAACTATCCCAAGTTCCTGATCTCCCAGCTCAAGGCGTGGTTCGGCGACACGGTCGGGCCGGAGAACGAGTACGGCTATCACTACCTGGGCAAACCGGCCGGTGATGCGACTTGGCTCTCCATGTGGGACCAGGCGCACCAGGGGAGGCTAGAGGGGCTGGTGGCCTTGGGCTTCAATCCGCTCCTCGCGGGACCCGATGTGCCCCGCCTCCTTCAGGCCATGGCGAACCTGAAGTGGAAGGTGGTCATCGATCCGTTCATGCTGGACTCCGCGGAGTTCTGGAGGGCACCGGACGTCGATCCCGCCGACATCCAGACCGAGGTGCTCTTCCTCCCGGCCACACACTGGGTCGAGCGCGCGGGCTCCTTTACCAACTCGGGCCGGTGGGCCCAATGGAAGGAGCAGGCCATTGACCCGCCGGACGGGGTCCGATCCGACACCTGGATCCTTTCCGAGCTCTTCTGGCGCGTGAAGGAGCTGTACGAGGAAGAGGGGGGAGCGTACCACGAGCCGATCCTGAACCTGCAGTGGAACTACCTTAACCAGCGGGAGCCACGCCTGGAGGAACTGGCCCAGGAGATCAACGGGTCCGACCTCCGCACCGGCGAGCTCCTCTCGTCCTTCGGACAGATCCGCGACGACGGCACCACCACGTCGGGGAACTGGCTCTACACGGGCAGCTTCACGGAAGAGGGGAACATGATGGCCCGGCGCGGGACCGACGATCCCAGCGGAATGGGCTTCCATCATGACTGGGGGTTCAGCTGGCCCGCCAACCGGCGCGTGTTATACAACCGGGCTTCGGCAGACGGGGACGGCAAGCCGTGGGACGCCAGCCGGCCGGGGATCCGATGGACGGGCGACAAGTGGATCGGCGACGTCCCGGACTACGGCCCGACCACGCCGCCCGATCAGGCGGGCGCCTTCATCATGACCGAGGAGGGTGTGGCTCGGCTGTTCACCACGTATCTGGTGGACGGACCGTTCTCCGAGCACTACGAGCCGGTAGAAAGTCCCACCCCCAACATCCTCCACGAGGACGTCCCGACCAACCCGCTGATCCATTGGTACGACGGTGTCCGAGAGACGCTGGCCAACGGCAGGGACGACTACCCCTACGTATGCACGGTCTACCGTGTCGTAGAGCGCGAGCACTTCGTCACGTCCAACGTCCCCTACCTCGTCGAGTTGATGCCGGACTTCTTTGTCGAAGTCCCGTACGGCCTCGCCGAGGAGAAAGGGATCAAGAACGGCGAGCAGGTCCGCGTGTGGTCCAAACGTGGTGAGGTGCAGGGAGTGGCCGTGGTCACGAAGCGGATCAAGCCTCTCATCGTAAACGGCGAAACGTGCTGGACCGTCGGCGTCCCCGTTCACTGGGGATTCAAGGGAATCACTACCGGCTCGATGGCCAACAACCTCACGCCCTTCGTTGGGGACGCCAACACGAGCTGCCCCGAGTTCAAGGCCTTCCTCGTGAACATGGAGAAAGCCTGATGGCCCCGGACGAAGGCGTGCCGGCCCAGGCCGCGCAGGCCCCTCAGGGCGGCCTCCGCATCAGGCGGATCTCGGCTACACCAGGCCACTCGCTCGAGCTAGGGCCCGACGGCGCGCCCGCTCCCCGAACGGGACCCGAGTACGCAAAGCTCATCGACATCTCGCGCTGTATCGGCTGCAAAGGGTGCGAGGTGGCGTGCAAGGAGTGGAACGAATTAGGTGTGGAGCCCACGGAGAACTTCGGGAGCATGCAGAGCCACCGTGACCTCAGCCCGGATACGTGGCTCCTCATGCGCTTCAACGAGATCGAGATCGATGATGATCTCCAGTGGCTGATCAAGAAAGACGCCTGTCTGCACTGTGAGGAACCCGGCTGTTTGTACGCATGCCCGGCGCCCGGAGCGATCGTTCAGTACGAGAACGGGATCGTCGACTTCAACCAGGAACAGTGTATCGGCTGTCAGCTATGCGTGTCCGGTTGCCCGTTCGACATCCCCCGGTTCAATCCGGAGAGCAAGAAAGTCTACAAGTGCAACATGTGCGTCGATCGGGTCGAGGCGGGCCTTGAGCCAGCGTGCGTAAAGACGTGTCCCACGAACGCGATCTCCTGGGGCACAAAGGAGGATATGCAGGCATTGGCGGCGAAGAAGGTGGCGGGGTTGCAAGCCAGAGGTCTCGAGCACGCTACCCTCTACGATCCGGCCGGAGTGGGTGGGACGCACATGATGTATGTGGTTCCGCACGGCGATCAGCTCGACGAGTACGATCTGCCGGCCGATCCCACGGCCGCCCCAGGCGCCTTGGCCGCTTTGGGAGGCCTTAGGCAGCTCGGTGCGTCCGCGCTCGGACTCGGGCTCCTTGCCACCGCGCTTCACTACCTGGGATTCGGTCCCCAGGAGCCGGAGACGGAGAGCGTCGGGACAGACGCGACTGGTACTGGAACGGTTACGGCTGGTGGTGGCACGGTAGCGGCGCCCGGTAATGACTCCGGGGGGACGGAGGGATGAGTGGTAGCGGCGACGTCCAACGCTTCACGTTTGCCGAAAGGGTCACCCACTGGGTGGCTGGCCTCTCTTTCGTGTTCCTCCTCTTCACGGGACTGGCCTTCTCTCATCCCCGGCTCTTCTGGATAACGAGCCTCGTCGGTGGTGGATCCACGGCTCGCGTCCTTCACCCGTGGATGGGCGTGCTTTTCACCGGATCCATGGTCGTCATGTTGGTGATGTGGGCCAGGGAGATGGGGATTGGGGAAGGGGACCGGGCGTGGCTGAAGGCGGTGAAGAGCTATGCGGTCCACGACAAAGACAACGTCCCGCCGGCGGGAAAGTACAACGCCGGTCAGAAGCTGTTCTTCTGGGCGATGGCCCTGCTCGGCATCGCGTACATCGTCACGGGGGTTCCCATGTGGTTGCCCGGGGGCGCTCTCGGCCTGGGTCCGTTCTACGGCGGTGTCGTGAACGGCATGCGCTTGGTCCATTACCTCGCGACGGTGGGCGGCGGCCTGCTCTTGATCGTGCACGTATACCTCGGCACGATCGCCTATCCGGGGACCCTCCGGGGAATGCTCCACGGATCCGTGACGGGCGCCTGGGCGAAGTTCCACCACCCGCTTTGGCAGAAGGACCAGTCGGGGCCTTGAGCCCCGACGGCTCACGATCCCTGGAAGGCCGCTCGGTGGAAACCCTCTGGAGGATTCGGCGCGCACGTGCCGTCCATCTCCTCGGTGAAAATCCGCACGCGGAGGAGATCCTCGACTTCTACGTCGGACTCACCGAGGCGCAGGAACGCGTGGCGTACAATGTGCCGGCCGTGGACTGGTTGGAACTCGTCCGGGCCAGCGAAGGTGACTTCCCATGGTTCCAAGTGCGAAAGATCCCACTGGATGAGCTCGCCGACTCTTTCCGCGACTTCCTGTCCGAGATTGAAGCAATCGGAACCGAGACCCTGAAAGACGGCGCCCAGGCCCTCCTCTCTCGAGACGATAGCGACCGACGCGAACCGCTTTGGGCGGCGCTCGAGGCTTGGGGGAAAGCAAACAACGAGGACGACGATTACCACTTCTACACGCGAGCCTTCCTCGAGCCCGTAGTCACGTCAATCGCACAGGCGCACTCGAGTCAGCCCACGACTTGGACCGGGAACGTCTGCCTCGCATGCGGCGGGCTACCGCAGCTGGCCGTCATCCGAGATCTTCCCGACGCAGTCGGAGCTCGCAACCTGACGTGCTCCATGTGCGCTACGGAGTGGCGTTTTCGGCGCCTGACATGTCCGTACTGTGGTGAGACCGATGCCGCCAAGCTTCCGGTGCATACGGCGGAGTCCATCGCCCATGTTCGGGTCGACGCGTGCACGAGCTGCTCTCGGTACATCACGACGGTGGATCTGCGTAAGAGGGGCGACGCCATACCTCTCGTCGACGCGTTGGCCACCGTCGAGCTGGATCTTTGGGCCCGAGAGCAGGGGCTAACGAAGATTCGAGCGAACGTTCTGGGATTATAGGAACCGGCCGGCCCCGGCTCACATCCTCACCTCGCGCGTAAGCTATGGGGCTTCGCGCACGACGCAACACGACCTTGATCGGGTACCAGCGGAATGACCGTCCCGTCATCGTCGTACAAAACGGGATACGTGTAGGAAGAGGATCGATCGATCGGTTCGGGACGAATAGACGAGGGGGTGACGTGGAGATCGAGTCATGGAGATGGGCCGGGCTTTTTCTTGTTTTTGCTTCAATCGGAACGACGGCGCTCAGCGCTCAGGACAGCTCGCCGCTGCCGACGGGGGTTCGAGAGTGGCTCGAGCGCGATCAAGTCCAGCGTTGGGCACAGATGATCGAAGAGGGAGACGAGCTCTTTCACGGCCGAAGCTGCGTGAGGTGCCACGGCGAAGGCGGGAAGGAAGGGCGGTGGGGTCCCGACCTGACGGACTCGGAGTGGGTCCAGAGTGACGGCGATCTACAGGGTACTTGGGACACGATCTTCTGGGGCGTCAAGCGAGATGACTTCTCGGACCCTGCACGCCGGTTTGAAATGAACCCGGGTGGGGGCGCTCGGCTGGAATGGGATGAGCTCTCGGCGGTCGCGGCCTACGTATGGAGCCTGAGCAACGGTACGTATCTGCCCACTGGCCCGGGCGGCTAGAGCGCTGAGGAGCGGTCGTTGTTAGCTCGCGGCGAGAAAGTCATTCGGAGAAGAACGATGCCATGGCGTCCGCACTCGCAGCCAAGCATTTCTCCCCCAATTCCGCACTCAGGCCTCGACCGTCCCCGAGGATCCCATTCTCCGTTACGGCCTGCAGACCCTCGCGGAAGATCCGATCCAGGAGTTCGCCCGACAGCTCACCCGGGTACCCGCTCTCGGCCCGCTCGATCTTGACGAGGTCGGGGCGGATGGCCAGCATCTCCGACCCCTCGGCTACGTCGGCGTGGCCGCCCACCCGCTCCTCCATCCCCGCTTCGCCGCCGACCCGCTTCCAGATTTCGAGGAAGCCCAGCAGGTCCGTATAGGCGAGGACCGTGCAGCCGGGTTCGACCGCCTTCCGAAGCTCGTCGAGCATGTTGGCCAGCGGCAGGAAGTTGCCACCGTGGGACGGCACTATACAAATCCGTGTGAACCCGTGGTGGGCGAGGCTCACGCAGTAGTCCGTACATACCGCCCGCAACGTCGACTCCCGTACCGAGATCGTTCCCGAGAAGGCCATGTGATGTTCGGAGCAGCCCACCCGGATGGTGGGCGCGACGAGGGCATTGCCGAGGCGTTGGGCCACATCGCAAGCGAGCCGTGTGCCCCGCTCGGCATCGACGCACAACGGGAGGTGTGGACCGTGCTGTTCCACGGCGCCCGCCGCGACGACGACAGTGGTCTTGCCGTTCTCCAACGCAGCGGCCACGTCCGGCCACGTCATTTCCTCGAGCTTGAGAGTCTCCATAACCATGCGTCCGATTGTGAACGTACGTCGCGGCTCTGGCAAGAGAGGCGAAGAGAGTTGGACCGTGTCAGCCACATCGTGGCTGAGGCTTGTCGGGTCGGCGACCATTTCGGTACTCTCGGTGCTCCCATCGTAGGCCACCCCTGTAAGACAGGAGACTTCTTGGGCGAGAAAAAGCATATCGTGCTGGTAGGGGGCGGACACGCCCACATCCAGACGCTCAGCCAATTCGCCAGCACGCCTCCTCCCGGTATGCGGACCACCATGGTGGTAGACCTGCCGATCGCCGTCTACTCTGGAATGGTGCCCGGCTTCGTCGCTGGGCAGTATCGTCAGGAGGAGGTCGAGATCGATGTGGTCGGTCTGTGCCGCAAGGCCGGCGTCGCCCTCATTCTCGGCCGAGTCGTCCGGGTCGACCCTGACGGCCAACGAATCCTCATGGAGGACGGAGCCTCCGTTTCCTACGACGCGGCCTCGTTCAACATTGGCTCCACCGTTGCGGGCCTCGACCTCCCGGGTGTCCGCGAGCACGCTCTTCCGACGAGGCCCATCGGCCGATTCTGCTCACTTGTGGAAGAGGCTGTGGAGCGGATTCCACGTGGGACACCCAGCGAGCCTGTTAGCGAGCCTGTCAGGGAGCCTGTGCAGGTCGTCGTGGTCGGCGGTGGAGCGGGAGGGGTGGAGGTGGCGTTCACGATAGAGCAGAGGATTCGCGGCCTCGGTGCGCCGGTGCGGGTTCGGATACTCGAGGGCGGGCCCGAGATTCTCGCCAACTATTTCGAGCCACTGCGCCGACGCTTAGAACGTCAGGCCCGGAAGAAAAACATCGAGATCCTCCGTGAACGCCGGGTCGAATCGGTTGATGGCGGCTCGGTCATGCTTGCGGGAGGCGAGAGAATCGGCTGTGACATTCTCCTGTGGGTTGCCGGCTCACGCAGTCACGACGTCTTCGAAGCGTCGGGGGTTGCGGTGGACGATCGTGGCTTCGTCCTGATCCGTCCCACGTTACAGTTCAAGGATTACGACAATCTGTTTGCCGTGGGCGATTGCGGGACCTTCATCGACTTTCCCGAGACGCCGAAGGCGGGCGTATACGCGGTGCGCCAGGGTCCGTTCGTGACACACAATCTCGTAGCGTGGCTGGATGGCCTTCCTCTGCGTCGTTATAGGCCACAGGGGGACTTTCTGACTCTGATGAATCTGGGCGACGGAAGCGCGGTAGGGGGTAAGTGGGGCTGGTCGTTCCAGGGGAAGTGGGTGATGAAGTGGAAAGACCGTATCGACAGGGAGTTCATGGGGCGCTTCCTGACTACCCCTTGACTTGTGCAAGATGACCTATTTGCTTGCCGATCTATGTTGCGAAGGCGGGAAATTTGCTGTACAGGAAAGGTGTGACGAGCGAATGCAGAGACGCGTGCCGATTATTGCGGTTACCGTTCTTTCGCTCGCCGGGGTCGTAATCGATCCTGTCGAGCGAGGGTTCGCGTGTGCCTTGCCCGGGGTGACATAGACCGGAAGCAAAGCGAGAGTGACGCGGCGGGCCCTCCAAGCGAAATCGGGGGCCCGCTTCTTTTTTTGCCTTCGCCTTCGAGGGGCCCCGAGTGTACGCTCGACTTCAGCAGGAACAAATCCAGAAATGACCGGAGAGACAAGAGCATGACTGACCAGGCGCCCAGGGAAGGATTTTTCGAAGCGAGTGATGCGGACCGCAGCGTGTTGGACGGCCGACGCGTGGCCGTGATCGGGTACGGAAGCCAAGGACACGCACATGCCCTGAACCTCCGAGACAGTGGCATTTCAGTGGTCGTGGGGCTCTATGAAGGGAGCCCTTCCGCGGCTTCGGCCCGAGAGCAGGGCCTCGAAGTCAAGACGGTTGCCGAGGCCTGCGAGTGGGCCGACATGGTGGCACTGCTCATACCGGATACGATGCAGGCCGCCGTCTATCATGTCGACATAGAGACCCATCTCGCCGATGGCGACGTGCTTCTCTTCGCTCACGGCTTCAACGTCCACTACGACGAGATCAAGCCCCCGGAGAGGGTAGACACCATTCTCGTCGCGCCCAAATCTCCGGGAAACAAGGTTCGCGCCGAATACGAGGCGGGCCGAGGTGTTCCCGCGCTCGTTGGTGTTCACAACGACGCCAGTGGGCGGGCGCTCGACATCGCGCTGGCTTATGCCGACGCACTCGGCTGCGCAAGAGCGGGTGTTCTACAAACTACGTTCGCCGCGGAGACGGAAACGGACCTGTTCGGGGAGCAGGCCGTCTTGTGTGGCGGCTTGAGTGAGTTGGTGAAGGCCGGATTCGAGACGCTCGTGGACGCGGGCTACGATCCGCAACTCGCCTACTTCGAGTGCTTGCATGAGATGAAGTTGATCGTCGACTTGGCCTACGCGAAGGGCCTTTCAGGGATGAGGACCGAGGTCAGCGACACGGCTGAGTATGGCGACTACGTGAGCGGTCCCCGAGTCATCGGGGAGGCGAGCCGCGCCGCCATGAAAGAGGTTCTGGAGGAGATCCAGTCCGGTGCGTTCGCTCGAAAATGGATCGAAGAGGCGCGCTGTGGCAGCCCGAATTTTCACCGTAAGCGCGCCGAAGAGCGTAACCACGGCATCGAGGCTGTGGGGGAAGAGTTGAGATCACGCATGGCCTGGCTGTGAGTAGAGGGGAGGAACCGACGATGTCGACGTTCGCCGAAAAGACCGAGTGGATCTGGAAAAATGGCGAGTTGGTCCCTTGGGAGTCCGCGCAGGTCCATGTGTTGAGTCATGTCGTACACTACGGCTCATCCATCTTCGAGGGCATACGCTTCTACGACACGCCGGATGGACCGTCGATCTTCCGGCTAGAGGATCACATCAAGCGATTCCAGGACTCGGGCCGGATCTACCGCATGGACCTGCGCTTCGACATCGCTGAGCTCGTCGAGGCTTGTCATGAGGTCGTTCGGGCGAACGGACTGAACTCCGGGTATATCCGGCCGGTGGCACTCCGGGGATTGGGAGCTCTGGGGCTCCACCCCGGGGCGAGTCCAGTCGAGATCTACATCATCTGCTGGCCTTGGGGGCAGTACCTCGGCTCGGGGGCACTCGAACAGGGGGTGGACGTGGGGGTGTCCAGTTGGAGTCGCCCGGCGCCCAACACGCTGCCGACCCTCGCCAAGGCCGGGGGCACCTACCTGGTCAGCCAGCTCATGAGGATGGAGGCGGAGGCCAATGGATATGCCGAAGCCATCGGTCTGGGACCCAACGGGTTGGTGAGTGAGGGAAGCGGCCAGAATTTGTTCTTGGTGAGCGACGGTGTGCTCAGGACGCCTCCCCTCGGTGGCACGCTGCTTCGAGGCCTCACGCGGGATTCAGTTCTCAGGTTGGCTAGCGATTTGGGCATACCCACTGCGGAGCAAGACTTGCCGCGGGAGATGCTTTATGTGGCCGACGAACTCTTCTTCACCGGTACCGCCTCCGAGATCACGCCGATCAGAAGCGTGGATAGAATCGAGGTCGGGGGCGGCTTGGTCGGCCCCATCACCAAGGTGCTACAAAAGGAGTATCTAGGCGTTGCCGTAGGGGAGCGCCCTGACCCTTATGGCTGGCGCGATCTCGTCGTGCAGCGGGCTGAAGCGCCGATCGGATGAGCAAGTCACCGCGCCGCCTCCCGCTCATCAGCGACCAGCTCGTTCTTGGGCGGGACCGCGCGGCCGCCCGCTCGATGCTCCGAGCGGTCGGGCTTGAAGATGACGATTTCGGACGACCGTTGATCGGGGTTGCCAACACGTGGAGTGATACGACTCCATGCAACTCGCATTTGCGTGAGGTCGCTGCTTGGGTCAAGGAGGGGGTCCGGGCCGCGGGTGGAGTGGCTCTCGAGTTCAATACGATCGTCGTTTCGGATGGGATCACGATGGGCACATCCGGCATGACCGCCTCGCTCGTGAGCAGGGAAGTGGTGGCGGACTCCATCGAACTCGTGAGTCGTGGCTATTTTTTCGACGGCCTGGTGACGCTTTCCGGATGCGACAAGACCATCCCGGGGACGGTGATGGCGATGGCGAGGCTCGATCGCCCCTCGGTCATGCTCTATGGCGGCTCGATACAGCCCGGGCGCTACAACGGTCGGGATGTGACGATTCAGGACGTTTTCGAGGGCATCGGAGCGTGCGCGGCGGGGCGCATCACGGAAGAGGAGCTGGGGGAGCTGGAGCGGGCAGCGTGTCCGGGCGCGGGAGCGTGTGGAGGTCAGTTCACGGCCAACACCATGGCCACCCTGTTCGAGGCCATGGGCGTCTCCCCGATGGGGAGCGGCTCCGTACCGGCCGTCGATCCGGCGAAGGAAGACGTCGCCCGGGAGTGCGGACGTTTGGTCGTCGAGTTGGTGCGCTCGGGGCTGAAGGCGCGCGACCTCATCACGCGAAAGAGTATCGAGAACGGGATCGCCGTCGCCGTCGCCACGGGAGGATCGACCAACTCGGTGCTGCACCTCTTGGCATTGGCCCATGAGGCCGGCGTAGAGCTGGATATTGATGATTTCGATGTCATCAGTGCCCGAACGCCTCTTATCGCCGACCTGAAGCCCGGTGGCCGCTTCGTGGCCACGGATCTACATCGCGCGGGGGGCGTGGCGCTGGTCGCGCGCCGATTGCTCGAGGCCGGTCTCCTTCACGGTGACTGCATGACCGTGACCGGTCGCACGTTGGCCGAAGAGGTCGGCGAGGCGATCGAGACCCCTGGACAGGAGGTCGTACGAACCCTCTCTGATCCTTTGAAGCCTCAAGGAGGACTCGTCGTGCTCAGGGGCAACCTGGCCCCAGATGGGTGCGTACTGAAGGTGGCAGGTCACGAGAGAACCTTCCACAAGGGTCCGGCCCGCGTGTTCGAGCGTGAAGAGGACGCCTTCGAGGCCGTGCAGAACGGGTTGATCCGCGAGGGAGACGTCGTCGTGATTCGGGGTGAGGGGCCGCGGGGAGGGCCGGGAATGAGGGAGATGCTGGGCGTCACTGCGGCCATCGCAGGCGCCGGGCTCGGAGAGTCAGTCGGACTGCTTACCGACGGTCGCTTTTCCGGAGCTACACACGGCTTGATGGCCGGTCACGTCGCCCCGGAGGCGGTCGCGGGTGGACCCATCGCCGGTGTTCGAGATGGGGATGAGATCATCTTCGACATTCCTGCCCGGACGCTTTCGTTGGTTGTCGACGAGCACGAATTGAAGGACCGGATCGCTCAGTGGCAGCCTCGGAGCGAATCCGTCCCCCCGGGGGTCATGGCCAAGTACGCGCGCCTAGTGTCTTCGGCGGCGACTGGAGCCACGACTAGCTAGAAACGGCTGTGTGACAACGGCTAGCTGAGAACGACCCGATTCTTTTCGAACGCGTCGATTCGCCCTTCGTGCTGGAGCGTCAGCGCGATGTCGTCCAGTCCTTCCAGGAGGCAACGGCGCTGAAACGGATCCATCGAGAATGTAGCGCTCCAGCCATCCTGGTCCCGTACCACCTGGGCCTCCAAGTCGACCGTGAGCCTGCACCCTCCCTCGCTCTGTGCCGAAGCCATGACGTGAGCGACTTCCGCTGCTGAGAGCTCGACTGGCAGCAGGCCGTTCTGGTGGCAGTTGCTCTTGAAGATGTCCGCGAAGCCCGATGAGATCACCGCCCGGAACCCGTGTTCCAACAGTGCCCACGCCGCATGCTCTCTAGAGGATCCACATCCGAAGTTCCTGCCGGTGACCAGAATCGTGGCGCTTAGATGTTCGGAGCGGTTGAGTACGAAGTCCGGATCCGGCGTTCCATCCGGCCGGTTTCGCCAATCGTGGAAGAGGAACTGTCCGTAGCCGGTACGTTCGATGCGCTTGAGAAACTGCTTCGGGATGATCTGATCCGTATCTACGTCCACCCGATCGAGGGGCGCGACCATGCCTTCGTGTGATGTAAAGGCAATCACGGGCTCATCCACTCCCGAACGTCGACAAAGTGGCCGGCCACTGCGGCTGCCGCAGCCATTTCCGGGCTCACGAGATGGGTTCGGCCTCCACGGCCCTGTCGTCCTTCGAAGTTTCGGTTGGAGGTGGATGCGCACCGCTCTCCGGGGCCCAGGATGTCAGGATTCATGCCGAGGCACATTGAACAGCCAGCCTCTCGCCACTCGAAGCCTGCTTCCAGAAAAATCCGGTCTAACCCTTCGACCTCGGCGGCCCTCTTGATGGCGCCCGATCCGGGCACGACCATGGCCTGGACGCGTTCGTGCACCTTGCGGCCATCCAGTATGGCCGCGGCCGCCCTGAGGTCGTCGAGACGGGCGTTCGTACATGAGCCCACGAAGACTCGGTCCACGGTGACGTCCTGAATCGGAGTTCCGGGCTTTAGGTCCATGTAAGCCAGAGCCCTCTCCATCGCCTCCAGGTCGTCTGGGGAAGTAGCGTCTTCGAGTCGTGGCACCGAGCCGGTAACCGGAACTGTCATCCCCGGGTTGGTTCCCCAGGTTACGAAGGGCTCGAGAGAGGTCGCGTCGATCTCGACGGTGCGGTCGAACACGGCGCCTTCATCGGTACGAAACCCCTCCCAGCGGGCCACGGCCTCGTCGAACACGTCGGCCCCGGGTGCGTTGGGGCGCCCACGCAGATAGCGTGCGGTCTCTTGGTCGGGAGCGATCATTCCGGCGCGAGCTCCGGCTTCGATCGACATGTTGCAGACCGTCATGCGCCCCTCCATCGAAAGTGTGCGCACGGCTTCGCCCGTATACTCGATCACATGGCCCACGCCGCCGTCTATGCCGATATGGCTGATGATCCCCAGAATCAGGTCCTTGGCGGTCACGCCTGGCGGAAGGGCGCCATTCACCCTGATCTCCATCGACTTCGGGCGAGTGAGCGGCAGGCACTGGGTCGCCAACACGTGCTCGACCTGTGACGTGCCAATGCCGAAGGCCAGTGCTCCGAAAGCTCCATGCGTGGAGGTGTGGCTATCGCCGCACACGATCGTCATCCCCGGTTGGGTAAGTCCCAACTCGGGGCCGATGACGTGTACGATGCCCTGATGCGGACTGTCGATATCGTAAAACGTGACGTCGAACTCCGCTGCGTTCGTACGAAGGGCCTCGATTTGACGTCGGGCAAGGTTGTCCACGATCGGCAGCGACCGGTCTGTAGTCGGCACGTTATGATCGATCGTGGCCACGCACAGATCAGGCCTGCGCACCCCTCGGCCGGCGAGGCGAAGTCCTTCGAAGGCTTGGGCCGACGTAACCTCGTGGAGGAGGTGGAGGGCGATGTAAATGAGGTCGGGATGGCCGGCCTCGCTGTGGACCACGTGCGCATCCCAGATCTTGTCCAGCATGGTTCTAGGCATTCCGCTGAGCACCCTCCGTCCCTTCCGAGACCGCTTCTGCGACCGCTGCTCCCATCTGTGCGGTCGTGACGGTCGCTTCGCCTTGACGGGCGAGATCGGCCGTTCGAAGTCCACTGGTCAGGACGCTTTCCACTGCGCGCTCGATGGCAACGGCTTCGTCTTCCAGCTGATACGTGTGACGAAGCAGCATGGCGGCGGACAGAATCATCGCGAGGGGGTTGGCCACTCCGGCACCTGCGATGTCCGGAGCGGACCCGTGTATGGGCTCGAAGATACCCCTTTCGCCGCCCACGCTCGCCGACGCGAGCAGGCCGATCGACCCTACCACTGCGGCGGCTTCATCGCTGAGAACGTCCCCGAACAGATTGGCCGTCAGTATGACGTCGAAATGGGAAGGGTTCAGAACGAGCTCCATGGCGGCTCGGTCGACGAGCATGTGATCGCACGTCACGTCCGCATATTGCTCGGCGATTTCGTCGACCACTTCGCGCCAGAGGCGGGAGCAATACAGGACGTTTGCTTTGTCGATCGAAAGGACGCTCTTTCGGCGATCCCGGGCGGCTTCAAAGGCCACTCTCGCGATGCGAACGACCTCGTCCCGATGATACGTCATCGTGTCGACCGCCGCCCGACCGTCCTCCCTGGGCCCCCGTGGCTCACCGTAATAGAGCCCTCCGGCGAGCTCGCGAACGATGAGGATGTCCGTACCCTCCACGATCTCGGGGCGGAGGGGAGAAGCCGAAGCCAGTGCGGGTGACAGCTTTACCGGCCGGAGGTTAGCGAAGCAACCCATTTCCTGGCGAAGCGTCAGAAGTGCGGCTTCGGGACGCAGCTCGATGGCCACTCCCTCCGAGCGGGGATCCCCCACTGCCCCGAGAAGTACGGCGTCGGCTTCTTGGCAGGCCGCGAGCGTGTCTTGGGGCAGGGGCGTTCCGTGCTTCTCGAAGGCGGACCAGCCCACGTCCTCGAGGTCGACGATGAACTCGTGGTCGAATCGCGCTGCGGTCTCCCGGAGCACTTGGAGGGCGGCCTCCGAGACCTCGGGGCCCACGCCGTCACCCGGGAGCACAGCAAGGCGCCACCTCACGTCACACGCCCCAAAGGTAGTTCTCCTTCTCCAGTTCGATCCCTTCCATGGCCTTGGCCTGCTCCGCCTTGTTGAGGGCGTTGATGTACGCGCGAGCCGCGGCGTCGACCACGTCTGTCGAAGCGCCACGCCCTGCGAACGTGCGGCCGCCGATGCGAGCGTGAAGGTTGACTTCGCCCACGGCGTCTCGGCCCGGCGTCGCGGCCACGATCGCGAAGTCCACGATCTCGACCGTTGTGTCGATCAGTGCATCGATGGCCGAGAACGCCGCAGCGATGGGGCCGTCCCCCTTGCCGGAGGCTTCCATCTCCGGGCCGTTGCCGTGTGTCACTCGGACTCGAGCCGTAGACCACTCACCCCCACAGTTGACGTCCAGCTCGACGAGCCGGAAGGACCTGGGAGCGTCCATCATCGTCCCATGGTGGAGGATCACGAGAAGATCTTCGTCGAGAACCGACTTCTTCTGGTCCGCGAGCAGGGTGAACAACTTGTAAGCCCTGTCCAGCTCTTCAGGTGCCAGTTCGTATCCCAGTTCCTTGTAACGGTTTCCCAGACCATGACGACCCGAGTGTTTACCGAGCACCAGCTGGGTGCCCGGTGCACCCACGATCTCGGGGGTCATGATCTCATAGGTCATTTTTTCCTTTAGCATACCGTGTTGGTGGATGCCTGCCTCGTGAGCGAACGCGTTCTTGCCCACGATGGCCTTGTTGGGTTGAGGATGGATTCCGGTGATGTGAGACAGGAGTTGGCTGGCTTTGTAGATAGCCCTGCTTTCTACGTCTGTGTGGTGCGCGGTCAGGTCGCTACGGACCTTGAGTGCCATCACGATTTCTTCGAGAGATGCGTTGCCGGCACGCTCGCCGATTCCGTTGACCGTGCATTCCACCTGGCGTGCGCCCGCTTCGATCGCCGCCAGGGAGTTGGCCACGGCGAGACCGAGGTCGTCATGGCAGTGCACGCTCACCACGGTGTCGTCCAAGCCCTCGACGTCACGGAAAAGCGTCTCGATCAGCGCTGCGTACTCACCAGGAAGGGTATAACCCACGGTATCGGGGATATTGATGGTCGTCGCTCCGGCTTCCACGGCTGCCCGAACGACCTGACAGAGGAAGTCGACGTCCGTGCGGGTGGCGTCCTCCGCACTGAACTCCACGTCCTCTACAAGGCGCTTCGCTCTCTCCACTCCATCCACGATTCGCTGGAGGCATTCGTCTCGACCGATCTCTAGCTTGTGCTGGAGGTGTATATCCGACGTCGCGAGAAAGACGTGAATGCGTGGGTTCCCCGCCTCTTCGATGGCTTCAGCCGCTCGATCAATGTCGGCTAAATGGGCCCGGGCGAGCGCGGCGATCACCGGACGACGCACCTCGCGAACGATCGCCTGGACGCCGGCGAAGTCGTCTTGGGATGCGATCGGGAACCCTGCCTCGATGACGTCGACTCCTAAATTGTCGAGCTGTGCCGCCATCCTGAGCTTCTCAGCTGTAGACATCGTGGCGCCTGGCGACTGCTCACCATCACGGAGTGTCGTATCGAAGATCGTGATTTTAGCCATGATCGTTCCTCTGCTGCCTGCAATAAAAAACGGGCCCCTCGTCGCCGAGAGGGCCCGCGCATCCCGCGCATCCGGTGGTCAGTCCGCTAAACGGAACTGAGTCTCGGGGTTCGGCGCCCTCTCATCCGGTGAGTAAGCCCCGTAAGTCGAAAGACCCCCGGGTCCAGAATTTCGAGAATGATTCGCAAGGTGCCCCTCGCTCGGAAAGCGGTGTCACAAGTACGAAAATCCAATTTTTAGATAGAAGAAACATCTGGTGCTGTCAACCCTCCGCAAGAAGGGGGCGGCTGACGGGAATGTTTCGTTTGGTGTCGTGCCGAGAAAAGTGTTGGATGCCCCCGGCTCCACGTCTTCTGCATTGAAGGAGCGTGGGCCTTGGAGGCCCGTGCCGGTGACTTCGTAACCATCGATCTGTTGTCGGACGATTTCGATAGCCATTTGCGTGTCGCGGGCCGCTCGGCGGAGAACTGGGAACGTTTACCCTGCGTGTGCGCTGAGGCAGGGAGTAGCCGGGAAGCCCCGGCTACTCCTTTCCCGATTTCGTGGCGCCCAGTGATGCGGGCGCCACCCGGTCAGCAGCCGCAGCCGCCGTCGCCGCAGCCACCACCGCCGCAGTTACAGGTCAGCAGGCTGGCTATTGAGATTCGGCTGTTCTGGATCATGTTACCTCTCCGTAAAAGGTCAAAAGGAAATCGATCAGCAGTCGCGCTCGGATGAGCCCTCGAGCTCGTCGAACAACTGATCGATGCCGGCGCGGAGGCGCCGGAGGCAGTCCGTGTCCACGCAGTAGCAGGAACGCGGCTATGGCAAGTCCCGTTCCTGCTATACTGTGCCCCAGTCTAGAAACAGTGAAACGGAACGGAGAGTAAATGAAGATCGGGTTGGTGGGATTCGCGGGCTCGGGTAAGACGGCTGTCTTCAATACGATGACGGGGCAGGACGTGTCCGTGGGTTTCGGTGGGGAACTGCGACTCGGCACGGTACAGGTCCCGGACGAGCGGATCGACGCGCTAGCCGCCGTGTTCTCGCCGAAGAAAACGACGTATGCCGAGATGAATTTTTGCGACATTCCGGGCGAGCACGGCGCCGAGAAGAAAGGTCTATCGCCTCACTCCCTTCAGCAGATCCGAGACCAAGAGGCTCTCTGTCTCGTGATACGGGACTTCCCTAATCCTACGCTGGAGGGTGATCCGGACCCAGCGAGAGATCTGGAAGCCTTCCACCTCGAGTGTGTGTTGGCCGATCTGTTGATCGTAGAACGGAGGCTCGAGCGGGCGAAGAAGGAGCGTGCGGAGGCTCCGGAGGTCGCTGCATTCGAGATGATGAAGTCGAGCCTGGAGTCCGAGCGGCCTCTGAGGTCACTCTCCCCCGAGGAGCTGAACCGCGACTATCTAAAAGGCTATGGGTTGGTCACGGACCGTCCGTTGCTCGTGGCGCTGAACCGCGCCGAAGCGGAAGTGGCGGAGCCCTTGTCAGGAGAGTTCTTGGCTCGACTCGAAGATCTGCAGGCGGCTGGAATGGTCCTGTCCGCCAGCGTTGAGGCCGAGATCGCCGGACTGGATCCGGAGGATCAGAAGGCCTTCCTAGAGGATCTCGGACTCGATGAGTCGGCCCTGTCGCGCTTCATCCGCACCGCGTATGGCCTTTTGGATCTCATGTCGTTCTTCACGGTCGGTGAGGACGAGGTGCGAGCGTGGACGATTCAGCGTGGCACGCGGGCACGCGCTGCGGCGGGCAAGATCCATTCCGACCTCGAGCGAGGATTCATCCGGGCGGAGGTCACCCCCTACGAGACCTTCAGAGAGCTCGGGTCCGAGCAGGCGGTCAAGGAGGCCGGCCGGCTTCAGGTGGAGGGTAAGGACTACGTCGTCGAGGATGGCGACATCATGCACGTCCGCTTCAACGTTTGACAGCAGGGCGAGACACGTTCGGAGGGAACCTGGCTTGGACTACGTCGCCGTAACCGTCATCGGCCTGTATTTCGCCGGAGTCACCGCGGTCGGGGCCGTGATGGCGCGTCGGTCGAAGGCGTCCAAGGACTGGGCAGTAGCCGGGGGAGGGATGTCGGGCGTTCTGGTGGCCTTCGGGCTGGCGGGTGCCCGCATCGGTGGGGCGGGAACGTACGGCGTGGCGGGCGACGTGATGAATGGCGGTGTCTGGAACATGTGGTGGTACGCCATCAGCTCGCTCTCTGCGATGATCCTGGTCGGCCTCGCCTTTGCCGTCTACTACCGACGCCTTGGGCTCCAGACCGTCGGTGAGCTGTTCACGCTTCGATTCGGTTCGGAGCGGTGCCAATGGCTGACCAGTCTCTGTGTCCAGACCGAGTACGGCATCGTCAACGTCATCGAGGCTTATGTGATCGGGGTGATCATCAGCTCACTCACGCCCCTGTCCATGTTCCACGGAACGATGATCGCGGCCGCGGTGCTGGCCACCTACGTGTCACTGGGAGGCCTTTGGGGCACGGCCGTGACCAACGTGATCCACTGCATCGTGATCCTGGTGGCTTTGTTCGCCGTCGGCCTGGTGGGCATTCGCGACTTCGGTGGGTGGGACGTGGTTACCCAGCAGGTGGACGCAGGGCTCGCGCGAACGTCTGGGACCCCCGGTCGCTGGTGGGCGTTCACAGGTGGAGGGATGGGCGCGATTCTGGCGATGTTCTTTTCCGCGACCATCCACTCTCCGGCCGCCTCAATCTATGCGAACTACTCGACGGCCATCCGGAGCGAGAGGAGTCTCGCCCCGGCGTTCATAGTTGGAGGAGCTATCGCGGCCCTGATGCCGATTTTGGCGGGTGTCGTAGGAATTCTTACGCTCGCTCGGTATGGACCGAACCAGGGATTGGCCGGTTACCGCAATCTCACGACACTGGCGGCGGAGATCAGTCCCATTTGGGGGGGAGTCGCCCTGGCCGCTGTGCTTGCGGCGGTCATTTCGTCGGGCGGCCCGATTCTCCTCTCGGGTGCGACCATGTTCGTTCGAGACTGGATGCCGTGGACGCGTGAGTACTCCTCGGAACGCAGGTTGCGCTTCTATCGGAGGGTCACCGTCGGCTACGCCGTGTTGTCCGCCCTGGTCGCGTGGTGGATCGCCACCGGCACGACCGTCTCCATCCTGGATATGCTACTCTTCGCGTTCGCCATGGTCGTGCCGGCGGCCATCTCCGTGACGTTTGTGCTCTATTGGCGCCGCACAACGGAGCCAGGGGCCTTCTGGGGCATGCTCGTGGGCTACGGAGCGGGTGCGGTGTGGTTCCTGCTGATCAAGTGGGCTTTGTGGACCGACCTGCAGGCGTCGCCCGCCGCGTCATCGATCGTCCGCCTGGTCGTCTCGCTCCTGACGGCGAACGGAGAGGGTCTCGATCCGGCGTACGTCACGACACTGGTTCCGTTGATCGTCGTCCCGGCCGTCTCGCTGTGCACCGAGTTGTCCTTGGAGAAAGAGGCCGAGTTCCGGGAGCGCCTCGCTTCTCCGGCCGAAGCGGAATAGTACTGCAGGGTCCGAGGCCACGGGCCCGACTCAAGCGATGGCCGCCCTCGGGTCCCCTACCCGCTGGAGAAGAAACAGCCCGAGAAAGAAGAAGCCGGCCAGCATCAGGAAGCCGGGTCTCTGGTTCCCGCCACCCATCAGCGTCACGTAGCCGAAGAGCGTCGGCCCCAGGACGGAGGACGCCTTCCCGCACAGTGCGTAGAAGCCGAACATCTCCGATTCCTTTCCCTCAGGGATCAGCAACGCCATGAAGCTCTGGCTCGCGGCCTGAACAGAGCCCAACCCGAGCCCGGCGACCACCGCCACCCGTAGAAGACCATCGGATCCCGGATGAAGAAGGCCGAGATGCTCACCATGATCCAGACGACGAGCACCCCATTCAGCACTTTCTTGGGAGCCCAACGGTCGGTGGGCTTGGCCAGAGAGAAGGCCCCGATCAGCGCAGAGAACTGGACGATCAAGAAGAGCATGATCGTATCGGCTTGGTTGAAGCCGAACGTAGAAGTCGCGACGATCCCGGCGTAGACGATGATCGTGAGCACGCCGTCGATGTAGAAGAAGAAAGCGAAGAGGAAGTTTCGTAGCTCTCTCAACTGCCAAACTTCCCCCACGATCGTCCTGAAGTGGGTGAGGCCCCAACGAGCGGCCTCGGGAACGGTCATGTCCCCCCTCTGGTCGGCCGGTAGGAAGAGGAATGCCGGCACGGAGAAGAGGAGGAAGAATCCGGCGACCAGGAACCATACGACCTCCCATCGGTCTCCCGCGAAGGGAATGACAATGACGAGTCCGATCGCCGAGCCGAGGTAACCGACGCCGAATCCGAGACCCGACACCCATCCCCGCTTCTCGCGGGGCGCGATGTCAGGGAGGTAGGCGTTGTAGAAGACAAGCGCTCTCTCGAAGCCGACGTTGGCGACGACGAAGAGGATGAATCCCTGCACCACCATGCCCGCTTCGAGCGTGGACATCATTGCAACGCCTATGAGACAGAGCGCCACGTAGAAGATCATGAACTTCTTGCCGCGCCCCCCCTCGGTCCGCGATCGCGCCCAGAAGCGGAGCCGAGGCCGCCACGATCAGTGCGGACAGGGACACACCGCCCGACCCCACCACCACTCACCCTGACCGCTGTCGTTGCCCACCACGACGCCGACGTAGAAGAGTGGGAAGACGGTCGTGGTCATCACCGCGGGATAGACTGAATTCGCGAAGTCGAAGAGCGCCCAGCCGCCAACCTGCTTCTTGTCCATTCGGTCTCCCGCGGGGGGCGAGTCGCAGGGAGGGTAGTGCGGGAGAGTCGACCGTGTCCAGTGGCGGCGGGCGAGGAGGCGTTGAGCGCCACCCGCCAGGCCCTCGGGATCATGTGGGAGGGCGTGTCACTCCCGTAGAAATCACTAGACGAAACCCTATGAAGGGACGGCGCACACCGGGGTCGGCTCCTCCTCTCGTGGCCGTGCGAACGTTCCTCGCCGGGTCTCCAAACGAGCCGCCGCGCATCACCCAGAGGGCGTCGACGTCCAGGTCTTCACGGTCATCCGTCTCGTCGTAGGGGTAGAGCTGATGGGGACTTCGCGTCCACTCCCATACGTTGCCCGCCATGTCATGGAGCCCGAAGGGACACTCGGGACATTCGAAGCTTCCCACCGGGGTTGGGCTCCTCCCGCCGAAGTTCGCTCGATCCCTCCTCGGCTGACTCCCCCACGGATAGATCCGGCCATCTGTCCCTCGCGCAGCCTTCTCCCATTCCGCCTCGCTCGGCAAAGTGACCGTCCCTCCGTCGCGGAGTAGTCGACTGAGCACGGGCGGCGTCTGAGGCCAATCCTTCAGCGTCCTTTCGAGCCATCGAGAGTAGGCCAGAGCATCGGTCCACGACACGGCCCCTACGGGATGATCGGGAGGTGCCTGTAGGGCGGCCTGGTCGGTGACTCTGAAGCCCGTATCCTCGACGAAGGCGTTGAACTGTGCCACCGTCACCTCGTACCGACTGATGTAGAAGAGGGGTAGATCCACCGTGCCTCGCGTACCGGACCATAGCTCATTGTCGAACGCCTGCGGGTCCATCGCCTGGTCGCTGCCCATGATGAATGGCCCAGCCGGGATCTCCACGAATCCGAGAATATCTTCATCGGGAAGAAACCAGGCGTTTGTACGAAATCCGGGAGCATCCGCTTGTGTGGTCGTCGGTAAGGGAAGGCCCTCTGATACGGTCGGCGCCGCAACTCGTGAGGGCTGGTCGTGCATCCACGAAGCGACGACCAGGATCAGCGCCGTCATGGCCGCTACTCTGCGAAGAGTTTCGCCCCCCCGACACACGGCGGCGATGCTGGTGACAACACGATCCGACATGAGGTATCCGATTGAGATCTGCAGGATCGGCCAAGCTAGGTCGTCGAGCACGGTGCCGAAACCGACCCGCTTCCCGTGATGTCTATTCGTCGAGTGGGCATCTCGATCACAGAGAAACGAGTGAGGGAGGGCTGGCCCTCCGCTCTGCCCTCACTACTTTCTCGGAAATGAACGTCCAAATTTTCGGCATCAAGAACGACGCGAACACACGCAAGGCACTTCGCTTCTTCAAGGAGCGCCGCGTCTCAGTTCACTTTGTCGATTTCAAAGTGAAGGGGCCATCCAAGGGCGAACTCAAGCGCTTTGCGCAACGGTTCGGTGGAGCCGAGGCACTGATCGACCGTAGCGGAAAACGGTTCAACGCAGTCGGCCTTCAGACCGCGTACTACGGGGACGAGGGCTGGCTAGATATGGCGGTGGACGAGCCGATGATCCTGCGCCTCCCCCTGGTTCGGAATCAGAATCAGCTCACTGTCGGGCTCGCTGAGGCTGATTGGAAGGAGTGGACGGACCGATAGCGTCACAACGCCCCATCGCAGGCGAAGCTCCAACCGTGATCGCAGGCTCGAGCACGTAGGTCGGGCTCCGGCATTGCCATCAAGTTTTGGCCTCCCTCACGCAGCAGCAGCCGGAGGTCGAGAGTTTTCGGATCCGCCCGGCTGAACGTCCCCGGTACCAGAGCGTTCACGCATCCGGCCTGAAACCTGGTCTCGCACGCCCGCGAGAAATACCTGAAGGCGAGTTCCGAGTCCGAGGGTATGATCACACCTTGTGTGTAGTGCCTCCCGAGCTCATTACAGGCCCACCCCGAGTTGTCTCCGCAATAGGTGGACTCGATTTGGATCAGGCGCCGACAAGCGTTCCGCCGGCCCTCCTCACAGGCCTGTTCCCAAAAAGGCAAGCTGTCGCCGGTGTGCTTTCCGTCGCTCCGTCCCATTAGAGTCATCGCTCCGAAGAACACGATCCACAGGGCCATCTGGGACAAGTTGTTGCGTGCGGGCGCCCAGTCCCTACCCCATCGGATCCAGCCGGGGCTCTGTCTCACCGAATGGACGAGGCGGTCGATCCTCTGAACGCTCAAATTCAGGAGCGGCACGCACAGCAATTTGTCGTAGAACGTCGGGACGCCGACGGCGCCGAGCAGCGCGTAGAGGCCGAAGACGCCGAGCCCGTAGAGCCCTCCGAATACACTCTTGCCGAGTGGCGTTCTCGGTGACGTGGATGGATCGGTTACGAGAAGGTGAAGCCCCAGAAACACTGCGGCTGGGATCTCGGAATCGAGAAAATAGGGCACCCCCGTCAGCGCCGCATACATGGCGCTCAAGGCGAACAGCGTGATGGCTGCGGTTCCGGCGATGAGTGTGATCGAAAAGAAGTACATGACGACGAGGCCGATCACGAACAGGAAGGAATAAATCATCGGCGCGAGTGTCAGCGTCGTCGCGATCTCCTGACCCCGGGTCAACTCGGTCGTGCCCGTTACGATCAACACAAGTGAAAACAGGCCCAGCGAGAAGGCGGACGGATTGAAGATGTGCACCTTCCTGCCTTCGCGCTGCCACCTCACGAACTCCTTACCCAGGAATCCCACCGCGATCATGAGGAACTGCAAGTAGAACCAGTCGTCCCTGAACCACAGAAACAGGTTCGTGCTGAAGATGATCGGAAACGGCCCAAAACCGAGGACGTAGCTGTCTTTTCGTGACCAGGCCAACAGCATGTCGAAGGCATAGGCGAACACCAGCTGTGCCACCAGAAGCCATGCAAGGTCGTAGACCGGGCGCCAGGACCATCCCCAGTAAGCGAACACCGCCAGCTGAACCATGGCCTGCAGGTAATGCTGTCGACGCAGGATCACACTGAACGATCGCGTCTCCGAGGAACGCTTCAGCCTCGAGAAGAGCGCAATTAGCCAGACCGAGAGCACCCCGGCCGCACCCCAAAACGAACGAGTGAGCGTGGGGTTTTCGTGAACACGAGGCACGAAAGACAGCGTCACGAGGGCGAGCGTCAGCGCGAGCGGGAGCCAGAACACGCGAAGGGGGGACGCTGCCGGTGTCGAACCGGGGGTGCCTCCCGCCCGTTTTGGTGTCTCTTGTCGGCGGCCCTGCTGGGGTCGTCGTCGTGCAGATGCCATGGACTCTCCGCTGGTGATGGCCTTAGTTGTGCGGCGGTGGGCTAGTTCGTGCAACCCGGAGCTGCTTCCCGCGCCCTCTACTCTCCGCGAAGGACCTCCAGGAGGTCGAGCCGGCTGGCTTTCCTGCCGGCGCACCGCACCTAGGTATCCGGCACTGTTTTGCGGGTCCGGTGAGGTGATTTGTGCGCGGCGTCTGGCCATAGGTTCAGGATGACGGCGGTTCCTCTGAGGCAGGCGAGGGTTTCTGCTGGGTATTGGAGTCCCGATCTATGGGGAGTTCTTTATTAAGCAATTTGGATATGAGTCTCTTCTGATCCTTCGGGGAAAGCTTCATCAATAACTCTAGTCCTGTGATCGTTTCGTTGGGTCCCATTT
>Ga0310121_10000939_pt1 | contig 30888 bp, 23 predicted proteins | sample CB27_Tmax_986_MG_FD_203504 | JGI IMG/M metagenome (GOLD analysis project Ga0310121, IMG submission 203504) | Marine microbial communities from Western Arctic Ocean, Canada - CB27_Tmax_986 | ecosystem: Environmental > Aquatic > Marine > Oceanic | place: Canada: Western Arctic Ocean | collected... | reverse complement strand
CGTACGAGCGGGGGCGGGAGCGGATTCGTCATCGGCGCCGGCGGCGCGGCGCCGGCTGCTCGTACGAGCGGGGGCGGGAGCGGATTCGTCATCGGCGCCGGCGGCGCGGCGCCGGCTGCTCGTACGGGCGGGAGCGGCTTCGTTGTCGTCCGCCGCGCTGCGCCGGGTGCTCGTGCGGGCGGGAGCGGGAGCGGGTTCGTCATCGGCGGCGGCGGCGCGACGTCGGCCCCGTGCGCGTGTGGGCGCGGGCTCTTCGTCGTCGTCGCCGGCTGCGCGGCGCCGGCTGCTCGCGCGGGCGGGTGCGGGCTCGGAGTCGTCGTCGGCCGTTGCTCGCCGGCGGCGCGGGGCGCGCGCGGGGGCCGGTTCGGCCTCGTCACGCGCGTCCGCATCTGCGGTGCGGGCGCTGGTCGAGCGCCCGCCGCGGCTGCCGCGGCGCGTCGGGCGCCGGCGGCTGGCGGTGTCGGAAGTTTCATCGTTGGGTTCGGAGTCGTCGGTTGAAGTCGCGGCCTCGTCGGTTGTGGTGCCTCGACCTGTGAGGAAATTGAGTGCCATTGGGGGTTAAGTTCCCATCCTTTGCAAAACGCTGATCCGGGCGGCGACGCTGCCCGCGATCCCGTGCAGGGCCTCGGTCGAGGCAGATTCGGCCGCGCCAATGACGAACGGCACTCCTCGATCGGAGCTTTCGCGAATCTCTGGTTCAATCGGGATCTCGCCGAGGAAGTCGATGCCGAGCTCCTCCGCTGCGTCGCGGGCGCCACCGTGCCCGAAGATGTCGTATCGCTTCCCGGTATCGGGAGCGATGAAATAGCTCATGTTCTCGATCATGCCGAAAACCGGCACGTCGAGCTTTTCGAACATCGAGACGGCCTTCATCGCGTCTTCCAAAGAGACGTCCTGAGGCGTCGAGACGATAACGGCCCCGGCGATCGGCGCTTCCTGCGCCATGCTCATCGAGGCATCGCTGGTGCCCGGGGGGAGATCGATGATGAGGTAATCGATGTCCTCCCAGGGCACGTCGTGGAGGAGTTGCCGGACGGCGCTGCCGATCATCGGGCCGCGCCAGACTACTGGGGTCCCCTTTGGCAGCAGGAACCCCATGGAGACCAGCTGGACGCCGTGCTTCTCGACCGGCCGCAGTCCGTCGCTGTTCCCCATTTGGTGGCCCGCCGCGAAGCCGAACATGGTCGGCAAGTTCGGCCCCGTGATGTCCGCATCCACGAGGCCCACCTTCGCCCCGCTGGCCGCGAGGGAGACGGCGAGGTTGGAGGCGACCGTCGACTTGCCGACGCCTCCCTTGTTCGAGGCCACGGCGATGACGTTGCGCACGCCGTCGATCGCCTTCTGGCCTTCGCGCGGGTCACTCGCACGTACCTGGGCACCCCAGTCGAGCGCGACCGACTCGACGCCGGGCAGGGGCTCGAGCGCCGCGCGGACGTCCTGCTCGATGATGTCCTTCATCGGGCAGGCGGGCGTCGTGAGCTCGACCTTGAGGCTGATCGCGCCACCCTCGATGGCCAGCTCTTCGACCATCCCCAGGGAGACGATGTCGCGATGCAGCTCCGGATCGTTGACCGTCGCCAAAGCGGCGAGGACGGCGTCTCGGTCAACAGCAGTAGGGACGCTCATTGCGTGGGGCGAATCCTTCGCGTACGCCAGTCCCGCAGGTGCGAGCCCGCCGCAGGAACGATGCTGGCCAAGGAAGAATTACGGCGGGAACGCGAACGGGAGACGTTGGGCCTCGAGCGTGATACGCGGAAGATTGTGTCTTGAGCCTACCCCGCTTGGGGGCGTTACACCAGCGGGGCTACGTCGCGGCCGGTCGTTGGGGCCCCGGTTGCGCCTCGGCCGCGATGCCGGCCTGGTGCTCGTAGCGGCGCAGCATCATCCCCGTGGCGGGGGTAATCCCGAGCGATTCGTAGAAGCCCTGGAGCTCCGCATCGCAGAGCAGATCGACCATGTAGAAGTCTTCGAGCAGCGCGATCATCCGGCGGACGAGCTCGCTGCCGATTCCTCGCCCGCGGCATTCCGGAACGACTTCGAGCAGCGGGATGTAGGCCGAGAGGACGCCGTCGGAGATGGCCGTGATGAAGCCCACGACTCGCCGGGCCTCTTCGTCGACCGCCAGCACGATCTCCGCGCTACTCTCTAGCAGCTGCAGGTGGGTCGCGGGGCTCGGTGGGTTCGGCCAGCCCTCGAAGAATCCGAAGAGTTCCCGAGGGGTCAGCCCCTTAGCGCTGGTCGAATAGCGGATCCGCCGGAGCCCCTCCGAGTTCGCTAGCTCCCCCACGGGATGATCGCGGCCTTCAACCGTGCATAGCCTTCGAGGAAGCCGGGGCGCTCGCTTCCGTAGACCGCGTCGAACTTCGCGAGGGCCTCGTCGAGCCAGGCGTGGAGTTCGGCGTTGTCGGGGTTCGCGTCGCGATAGGCGTCGCGGATGAGGACGAAGTGGATGCGTGGGTCGTACGGCCGCTTCGTGCCGCCCAGCGACTCGTCGCCGTCGAGGAGGCGCAGGAGCATCGCGTCGGCCGACCCCAGCGTTTGCTCGTGGATGGGCGGTCCCTGCATGCGGTACATCACCGAGGTCATGTCGCGGCCGTTGCCGGTGGTGTAGCCCATCTCGCCCCAGAGGTCGCGCATCTTGGCGTCTCCGCCCTGGTGGTCGATCACCCGCTGCCCGAACGCGCGCAGCGGCTCGGAGACATCGGCGAGGAGGTCGGTGAGGCGGTCACCGTCGAGGTCGGTGGCAAGAACGATGACGTCCTGCTGCTCGATCAGGTCCCAGAGCAGGAGGCCGTAGTTCGTGTCGGCGATGTGCTGCTCGATCTGGCCGCCCCACTCCTCCATCCCGTCTTTGAAGTCGGCCGGGAGGAGGGCGACGATGCGGTCGACGGCCTCGCGGTGCTCGACGTAGCCGTCGACCGCGTACCTACGGCCGACGTTGAACTTCGTCCCCTGGAGCATCCACGAGAGCAGGCCCGCGTTGATGCCGTCCTCCATCGCCTGGGTCGGCTTGAACGCGACCCGGCCGAGGCGGCCGGTTTCGTGCACAAGCTGGAGGAAGCGACGGTTGGCGTAGGCCATCTGCACGCCCGGGGTGTTCATCTCCGAATGGATGTTCCCGGTCTCCGCGTTGACGTCGAAGACGCCCCGGTTCTGGGAGTAGGGCAGGCAGGGCATGCAGCGCACGACCGTGATCGGGCCGTAGGGACGGACGTTGCAGTACACGCCCGCCTGCGTACGTAGGGGGGCGTTGCCCGACTTCCCCATGACGACCACACGCCCGCCCTGTCCGTCATTGACGTAGGCGTCGCCGGCCGTCGACCACTTGATCGAGGTGCAGGGCATGTTGCCGAACCAGCTCAGCGCTTCGAGCTTCGTGTCGTGGCGGTACTGCGCCCACATGGGCACGCCGTAGTACGGCAGGCCGAGGATGTCGGTCGCTGCGATCGTCCCCAGGAGGGCGTAGGCATCGGTGAGCGAATGGGCGACCGGCTGCACCCGTCCGCCGTGGTTGCCGCCCTGCCAGATGACCGCATCGGGGTACCCCGTGGGTTTGACGGCCGCGGGCTCAAAGAGCGCGGCCAGCGCTCCCAAGAGGTCGCCGCCATCGGCTTCCGTGCGGGCAATCTTCAACAGATCGAGCATCGTTTCGTTCCCCTCGTGTGCGTGGTCGTGGATTCGATCGAGCGTCTGCGCTCACGCGCCCCTGCCGGCCGCGAGCTGTCGCAGCACGTAGGGGAGGATGCCGCCGTGACGGTAGTAGTCGAGCTCCACGGGAGTATCGATCCGCACCGCCGCCTCGAACGTGATCGTCGCACCCGCGTCGCTGGTCGCGGTGACCGCCACGCGGCCTCCAGGGCGAAGGCCTTCCGCGATCCCGCTGATCGCGAATTTTTCTTCTCCGTCCACGCCCAGGGTTTCGCGGCTCTCGCTGGGCAGGTACTGGAGGGGCAGGATGCCCATCCCCACGAGGTTGCTGCGGTGGATGCGCTCATAGCTCTCGGCGATCACGGCGCGCACACCGAGGAGCCGCGGTCCCTTCGCCGCCCAGTCGCGTGACGAACCGGTGCCGTACTCCTTGCCGGCGAGCAGCATCAGGGGCACGCCCTCGTCGCGGTAGGCCATGGCGGCATCGAAGACGCTCAGCTCCTCGCCGTCCGGCAGGTGCCGGGTGACGCCGCCCTCCGTTCCCGGGGCGAGCTGGTTGCGCAGACGGATGTTCGCGAAGGTGCCGCGCATCATCACTTCGTGGTTGCCGCGCCGCGCCCCGTACGAGTTGAAGTCCTCGCGCTTGATGTCGTTGTCGAACAGGTAGGCGGCGGCGGGGCCGTTCGGGGCGATGCTCCCTGCCGGCGAGATGTGGTCGGTGGTCACCGAGTCGCCGACCATCACGAGCACGCGCGCGCCGTCGATGTCCTCGAGTGCGCCCGGCTGCTCGGACAGGTTCTCGAAATAGGGTGGGTTCTTCACGTAGGTCGAGTCGCTGTCCCAGGCGTAGCGACTGCCGTCGGGGACGGCGAGCTCGCTCCAGGCGGCGTCCCCCTCGAAAACGGCCCCGTACTCCTTGCGGAACATCTCCGACTTCACCGCCTGGCGGACGGAGGCCTCGATCTCGTGCTGCGCGGGCCAGAGGTCGCTGAGCAGCACCGGTTGCCCCTGCGCGTCCTCACCCAAGGGCTCCGTCAGCGGGTCGAAGTCCATGCGTCCGGCAAGGGCGTAGGCCACAACGAGCGGCGGCGAGGCGAGGTAGTTCGCGCGTACCACCGGGTTCACGCGGCCTTCGAAGTTGCGGTTGCCCGAGAGCACGGCCGCGGCGACCAGGTGACCTTCGGTCACGGCTGCGGCGACGTCGGGGTCGACCGGGCCCGAGTTGCCGATACAGGTCGTGCAGCCGTAGCCGACGAGGTTGAAACCGAGCTGGTCGAGGTACGGCGTCAGGCCCGCGGCATCCAGGTAGTCCGTGACGACCTTCGAGCCGGGCGCGAGGCTCGTCTTCACCCAAGGCTTGCGCTGCAGCCCGCGTTCAACCGCCGCCTTTGCGACCAGCCCGGCGGCCAGCAACACCTCGGGATTCGACGTGTTCGTGCAGCTCGTGATCGCTGCAATCACGACCGACCCGTGGCCGACCTCGAAGGACGAGCCGTTACGCGCAACTTCGACCGGCTGGCGCCCGGCATCATCGCCGGCGAGCTCAGCCAGGCCGTCCTGCCAGGCTGCTTTCGACTCGCGCAGGGGGACGCGGTCCTGCGGGCGCCGCGGCCCCGCGAGTGACGGCTCGACATCGCCCAGATCGAGTTCGAGTGTGTCCGAGAACGCCGGGTCGGGCATCTCGTCCGTGCGGAAGAGGCCTTGGGTCTTGCAGTACGCCTCGACGAGCGCGACCTGGGCCTCGTCGCGGCCGGTGAAGCGCAGATAGTTGAGCGTCTCCTCGTCGACCGGGAAGAAGCCGACGGTGGCGCCGTACTCGGGCGCCATATTCGCGATCGTCGCGCGGGTCGGTAGCGGCAGCTGCGAGATGCCGCTGCCGAAGAACTCCACGAACTTCCCCACGACGCCGAGTCCGCGCAGCATCTGCGTGACCGTGAGAACGAGGTCGGTGCCGGTCGCGCCCTCGGGCAGGGCGCCTGTCAGGCGAAAGCCGACGACCTCCGGGATGAGCATCGAGACGGGCTGGCCGAGCATCGCCGCCTCGGCCTCGATGCCGCCCACGCCCCAGCCCAGCACCCCGAGGCCGTTGATCATCGTCGTGTGCGAATCGGTGCCGACGAGCGTGTCGGGGTAGACGAGGCCGGTGGCCTCGTCGCGGAAGACGACGCTCGCCAGGTACTCGAGGTTGACCTGGTGGACGATGCCGGTGCCCGGCGGCACCACGCGGAAGTTGTCGAACGCCTGCTGGCCCCAGCGCAGGAAGAGATAGCGCTCGTGGTTGCGCTCGTACTCGGTCGCGACGTTCTGGGCGAAGGCCGTATTCGTGCCGTAGGCGTCGACCTGCACAGAGTGGTCGATAACGAGGTCGACGGGCTGGAGGGGGTTGATGCGTTCGGGGTCCCCGCCCATCGCCTCGAGCGCTTCGCGCATCGAGGCGAGGTCGACGACTGCGGGCACGCCCGTGAAGTCCTGGAGGAGGACGCGCGCAGGCGCGAACGCGACCTCACGCTCCTCGCCCGAATTCGGGCGCCAGTGCGCGAGCGCTTCGATGTCGTCGCGTGTGACGGCGTCGCCGTCCTCGCGGCGCAGCAGGTTCTCGAGGAGAACGCGCTGCGTGAACGGGAGGCGGAGCGCGTCAGCGCCCTGGAGGACAGCGTCGAGCCGATGGAAGGCGACGGTGCGGCCCCCCGCGGTGAGCTCGCTGCGGCTGTCGAAGCTATCGGCCATGGTGATGACTCCTCTGCCACGCGTGACCCGTGCGGCGGGTAGTGTGCGCTCGTCTCTAGTCGCGCTCGATTTGATTGGGCAGCGCCGCGCGGGATTTGCGGCCGCCCCCTTCCCCGAGGCCGCCGGCGGCGGCCTCGGGCGGCCCTCGTCCGGCGGCAGCGCGAGCTACGCCGGGAACTTCGTCCCACCGCGCCCGCGACTTCCCCCAAGGGGACCGTTGGGCCCGGGCCCGGCCTGCGCGAGGACGAATCGCTGCGATTATAGCTGGCCGTTGGCCGTTGGCCGTTGGCCGTTGGCCGTTGGCCGTTGGCCGTTGGCCGTTGGCTCTTGGCCGTTGGCTCTTGGCCGTTGGCTCTTGGCCGTTGGCTGTTGGCCGTTGGCTCTTGGCTCTTGGCTCTTGGCTCTTGGCTCTTGGCTCTTGGCTCTTGGCCGTTGGCTGTTGGCTGTTTGCTCTTGGCCGTTGGCCGTTGGCCCTTGGCCCGCGCCGTCCCCCTCTGAACCCTGAACGCTGAACTCCCCCCCCGTCCCTCTTTGAACTCTAAACTCTGAACCTTGAACTCCGAACGCGGGCTCCGCACACTGCGGAGTCGGGGCCTGTAGCTCAGCGGTCAGAGCGCCCGGCTCATAACCGGTTGGTCGGTGGTTCGAACCCACCCGGGCCCACCAGCGCCCTTTTTCTCCCCAGCCCGTTGTGGCAGTCGATCGGCCCTGCTGCGGGCTTCGAGCGCACACTCCCCCCAGATCCTCTTCGAATCGCCGGGCAAGCCATTCCCCAGCCTGGGCAGGCAGCCGGGGGTCGTGAGCCTCGGCTGTATCCGCACCGCTTGCGGTTCGATGGACAGGACCGCGCCGTCGCAGGAATCGAGCACGAGCGACCGAGCGCCACGGGCGGTTCGTCGCAGGCGGTGACCGCCCAGGACCGTTCGGGTGAGCCCGCCGGCCCCCCCGCCATGGGCAGGGTCACCCGTCCCGCAGTCCTGTACGATCGCTCCGTCGCGACACGCGGTCCAAGAGGAGTTCAAAAGTGGCAGATGAGATGCGGATCCAGGTCATGAACGGCGGTCCCTACGTGGTCTCCGGCGGAGTCCCGCTCAAGGAGATGGCGCCCGTCCACACATTCAACGGCGAGCCCGTCGACTGGCACGTCCTCCGTGAGATCGACGAGTCCCGCGAGATGTACGCGCTCTGCCGCTGCGGCCAGTCCAACGACAAGCCGTACTGCGACGGCTCCCACGCCACCGCCACCTGGGCGGAAGCGGAGACCGCCGACCGCGGCCCGCTAGCCACGCGCGCAAAGCGTGTAGAGGGCAGTGGTGGCGGTGTCATGCTCGACGATGAGTCGGCTTGTATAGGGGCCGGCTTCTGCGGCACCCGCACCACGAACGCCTGGGAGCTCATGAGCGAAGCGGGCGATGAGGCGCGGGCGCAGGCGGTCGGGATGATCTCGATGTGCCCGTCGGGCCGCCTCTCCTACGTCGCCGAAGGCGCGAGCGCGCCGGCCGAGCCCGATCTCGGGCCCGAGGTGGCGATCCTTCCCGGGGGCCCGCTTTGGGTGCGAGGGGGCATCCGCGTCGAGAGCGCGGACGGCACCGTCTGGGAAGATCAGAACCGGCGCAACCTCTGCCGCTGCGGCGAGTCCAAGAACAAGCCGTTCTGCGACGGCGCTCACAGCGACCTCAACTTCGACGAGCGTTAGCGATGCCCGTCCCGCCACGGATCGTCCGGCCCGAGGAGCGTGAGAGCGACCCCGTCTCGGCGGCGGGGGGCGATATCTACGCAACCCTCGCCACCGGCGCCGAAACGGACGGCTCCTACTACCTCCAGCACGCGATCGTGCCGGCGGGGGGCGGGCCGCCCGCTCACATCCACACCCGCGAGGAGGAGGCGTTCTACGTCATCCGTGGCGAGCTCACGTTCCTCGTGGGTGACGAGCGCGTTGCCGTTGGGCCAGGCACGTTCCTCAACGTCCCGAAGGGCACCAAGCACCAGTTCCACAACGCCGCGGACCAGGAGGCGGAGATGATCTTTTGGTTCGCGCCCGCCGGCATCGAGGGGCTCTTCCGCGAACTCGGCGAGAATCCGCAGGACATCGTCGCCATCGGCAAGAAGTACGGCACGGAGTACTTCTTCGATTAGCTGCTGTTTCGGGCCAAGCCGACCTCTCTCACCAACGGCCGCTGGGCGAACTTTGGGGCCGGCGGGGGGCGCGTCGGTACCGGGCCGAGGGCTGAGCCGGTAAAGCCGTGGTTCACCGAGGCGCGCGGCGGCCTGGCCGAAGCCGTCTCCGCTCGGCACTCTTGGGCCTCGCTGGGCCATGGGAATGACGACCTGGCACCCACGGGAGGTTCAGCCATGCGACTCGCGCTGATAACGATGGCGGCGGCGTTGCTGCTGGCTGCCTGCGGCGGTGACGAGTTGCCGACAGCGACTCCAGCGGACGCTGTCTCGACGATCACTTCTACGGCTGACGACCCATCGTCGACCGGATCGGACGCGGCGACATCCGAAGCCGCGCCCACCGAGGCCGCGGCTGCCGAACCCACCGAAGCCGTCTTGGGCGAGGAGCTGCGCCTGACCCCCGCCCAGGGCGAGGGGCCGTTCTATCCCGTCGAGATCCCCGCGGATCACGACAACGACCTGACGGTTGTGGGGGACAGCGACGGGGCTGCGCAGGGCGAGGTGCTCCTCCTCGGCGGCCGCCTGCTCTTCGAGGATGGAACGCCGGTTGCGGGGGCATTCATTGAGATCTGGCAGGTTGATGCGAACGGCATCTACCTGCACCCGAACGACGACCTGGCCAGCCGCGACCCAAACTTCCAGGGCTATGGCGAGAGCTTGACCGACGCCGACGGCAACTGGTCGTTCCGCACGATCTACCCCGCTCGTTACGAGCCTCGGCCGCGGCACGTGCACGTCAAGGTGAGGCTCGATGGCGCTGAGCTCCTGACGACCCAGATCTACTTCGTGGGCGATGAGAATCTCGAAAGCGACCGCCTGTTCGCGGACGCTGAGGATGGCGAACTGCTCGTTGTCGAGATTGAGCGGACCGAGGGCAGGGACGGCTCGGCCGTCCTCGTGGCGAACCACCTCCTCGTTGTGTCGAACTAAGCGCGCCTGCCTTCTGGTCGGCGATAATCGGGCGGTTCCGGGCCCACCGGATGGAGCGCCGCCGTGTCAGATCTCCGTCGCCGCCTCATGGGTAGTGGTGCCGCCGCTGGCGGTGCGCCTCCCTCGCTCGATCTCTCGAGCGGTTACTTCGACCTCGGCATCGTGGGCGAGTCGTTCCACCAGGATGAGCTCATGCCCCTACGCATCTCCCAGCGGGGGCGGCCCTTCGAGGTACGGCTCGTGCCGGAGCCGGAGAACCCGTACGACGCGAACGCTGTCGCGATTCAGGTGGCGAAGTCGGGCGCGCTGATCGGCCATCTCAGCCGGGAGGAGGCGGCGCGCCAGCAGCCCCACCTCCTCCGCCTGGCCGCGGCCGGGCTCGTGGTGACGTGTAAAGGCCGCACGGTGGGCGGCGACCCCGAGCGCCCCACGATTGGCGTCTGGCTCGACATCGACCTCCGCCGCCTGGAGGAAGCGCAGCCTCCCACCAAAGGCGCGTGAGGATCGCGACGGTACCGGTTCGGCAACGGCCTCCGGCGCGAATCCGCTCGCCGTTGGCCGTGAGCAAGCAGGCAGCGGGTGAGGGACAATAGTTCGTAGGAGGGACCCTCCGTGGCCCCTGAGTCCAGCGCCCCAATTCGCCCCGAAGATCGAGGTCCTCTTCTGGCGCGGATCAGGCGCCTGGAGGAGCTGATCATCACCCGTCGAGGATCGCTGGATGCCGCCGAGTTGGACGAGGTTGTGGATGAGGTCCACGGTGCCTCAAAGTAGTGCTTCGCTCGATTCCGCCTTCTTAGCTCACGCGCTTATCCCTACCCAGGCACACCCCTGAAGCGATTGCCGTTGCTCAGCACCGGCGTTGAGTTGATAGCGAGCCCCGGGCTCCAGCTAGCCCGTCGCTCCTTCGGAGGCTCGTGGCGAGGGGGATCTTGGTGGACGAAGAGGTGGGATCATTGTTCGAGATCTTCCTCGATCTTGGCGTCCAGCCTGTCCAGTTGGATCGTCAGATGTTGCGCCGCGCTGGGGACATCTCCGTCGACCTCGGACAGTCCGATGTCTTCGACGCGGCTGGCTACGTGGTTGCGGCGGCGACGAATGGGGAGTTCGTGACGAGCGACGTGCGTTTCACGAATGCAGCCCTCAATCGCGGATACACGGGAGTCCGGAAGGTACCTTCGGCGCCCTAGATCACTGTCGGCGGGCGGTACTCGCCGAAAACCTCACGCATGGCGCCGCAGATCTCCCCCAGGGTCGCGTAGGCGCGGACCGCTTCGAGGATCGGTGGCATCAGGTTCGTGTCGCCCGTGCACGCTGCCTCGAGCGCGGCGAGTGACGCGGTGACCGCGTCGGCGTCCCGCTCCTGCCGGTGGTGCGCCAGCCGTGAGAGCTGCTCGTCCACCAGGCTCCGGTCGACGCTGAAGATGGTCTGGGGCTGCTCACCGCCTTCGCGGTAGTCGTTCACGCCCACCACCACCTCGTCCCCGCCATCCACGCGCTGTTGATGGCGCCAGCTGGCGTCCGCGATCTGGTTCTGCATCCAGCCCGTCTCGATCGCGGCCACCGAACCGCCCATCGCCTCCACCTCGGCCATGATCGCGAGCGCTTCGCGCTCCAGCTCGTTCGTGAGGTGCTCGACGTAGTAGCTGCCGGCGAGCGGGTCGACGGTGTCCGCGGCGCCCGTCTCGTGCGCGATGATCTGCTGTGTCCGGAGGGCGATCCGCTGGGCGTCGTCGGTGGGCAGGGCGAGCGCCTCGTCGAAGCAGCTCAGGGCGATGCTCTGCACTCCGCCCGTGACGGCGGCGAGCGTCTGGATGGCGGCGCGCACGATGTTGTTTTCGGGCTGCTGCGCCATCAGCGTGCTGCCGCCCGTCTGGGTGTGCGTGCGCAGCGTCATCGACCGCGGGTCCGTGGCGCCGTAGCGCTCCTTCATCAGCCGCGCCCAGACACGGCGCAGGGCACGGTACTTCGCCACCTCCTCGAAGAAGTGATTGTGGGTGTTGAAGATCCAGCTGATGCGGGGCGCGAACTCGTCGATGGCGAGCCCTCGCGCGAGCGCCGCGTCGATGTATGCGCAGGCGTTCGCGAAGCTGAACCCGATCTCCTGCGCGGCCGTCGAGCCGGCGTCACGGATGTGATAGCCGCTCACGCTGATCGTGTTCCAGCGGGGCACGTCCTTCGCGCAATAGGCCATGATGTCGGCGGCCAGGCGCACGCTCGGGCCCGGTGGGAAGATGTAGGTGCCCCGCGCGACGTACTCCTTGAGCACATCGTTCTGAACGGTGCCGCGCAGCTTCTCCGCGGGCACGCCCTGTTTCTCGCCGGCCACCAGATACATCGCCAGCATCACCGCCGCCGGCGCGTTGATCGTCATGCTCGTCGACACCTTGTCGAGGGGGATGTCGGCGAAGAGTGTCTCCATGTCATAGAGCGAGTCGATCGCGACCCCGACCTGGCCCACCTCCGCGATCGCCAGTGGGTCGTCGGAGTCGTAGCCGAGTTGGCTGGGGAGGTCGAAGGCGACGGAGAGGCCCGTCTGCCCCTGGTCGAGGAGGTAGCGGAACTTCTGGTTCGACTCGTCGGCGGTGCCGAAGCCGGCGTACTGGCGCATGGTCCACAGCCGGCCGCGGTACATGGTCGGCTGCACACCGCGCGTGAACGGATACTCGCCGGGGAAGCCGAGGTCGCGCTCGTAGTCGAGCTCCGCGATATCGAGCGGCGTGTACAAGCGGCCGACATCGTGGCTGCTGGTCGAGAACTCAGCTGCGCGCTCCGGCGAACGCTGCACCGCCTTCGCGAGCGGCCCCTCTTCCCAACCATGCACGGCCCGCGACAGTCCCGCGAGCGCCTCCTGCGAGAACAGGCTGAGCTGCGTGGCCCTCGTTTCGGTAGCGTCGCTCATCGGGCGGCCTCCACTGCACGGCCAGTGTATCTGGAGGGGGCTCGGGCCGGCAGCGCACATCGTGCAGGGCTACTGGCCGAGGGCCGCCAGCCGTTCCTCGGTCGGTCACGCCCGTGATTGGCCTGGCCGTGCTGCGGGGCGTACGCTGCGCCGCACGATGCCACCCGAAAACGCGCTCTTCCTTCCCCCCGGCGTGGTTCCGCCCAGCGCCGCCGCGGCTGCCCCCGCCCTCGCCGGCGGTCCGCCCTTCAACCGCGAGTTCTTTGAGCAGGTCCTACCGATGTCGGTGAAGTCGTTCTGTAGCCAGGTCTCGTGCGACTCACCGATCGTGGAGCTCCACGCCGTCGACGGCTCGAAGCACTTCGTGAAGGCGATCTCCGGCGTCTCCGATTCATGGGTCGCGCTCCACACGACGCACGAGGACCACGACCACGACGTCCAGATCTTCCTTCCCTTCACGACCATCTTCCGGGTCGAGATCCACCCGGAAGAGGACGAAGCGCAGCGCCGCCTCGGCTTCCTCGCCATCCGCGCCGCGGAAGAGGACGAGGAAGAGGCAGAGGCGGCGGAGGGCGAGTAGCTCGCGCGCCGTGCCCAGCCCCTACGTCGCGCTGCTACGCGGCATCAACGTGGGCGGCCATCGGCGCGTGCCCATGGCCGATCTGCGCGGGCTTTGTGAAGGGCTCGGCTTCGGCGAGGTCGCCACGTACATCCAGAGCGGGAACGTCGTCTTCACGAGCGACCGCTCAGGCGAGGAGGTCGGCCGCAGGCTCGAAGCCGCGATCGCGGAGCGCTTCGGCTTCGCGGTCGCCGTCGTCGTCCGCACCCGCGCCGAGCTCGCCGCAGTCGCGGCGAGTCACCCGTTCGCCGGCCGCCAAACCGACCCCGCGAAGCTGCACGTCGTTTTCTTCGAGAAGCCGCCCCCTCCCGAAGCCGTCGCTGCCCTGAAGGCCGCGGACACCTCGCCCGACGAGGTCGCAGTCGACGGCCGCGAAGCGTTCGTGCATTACCCGAACGGCGCCGGCCGCTCGAAGCTGAACCTGGACGCGCTCGGCGAAGGCACGGCCCGCAACTGGCGCACGGTCGCGAAGCTACTGGAATTGCCAGGCGCCAAGTAGTAGGAGGCCAGCTGATGGGTCAGGCTCATAAAGTGGTCGCCCTGGCGCTGGGCTCGCTCATCGCCCTCGCGCTCGTTGGCGCTGCAGCCGCTGACGCGGAGGTCACCGCGGAGCTTGGCCCATCACCGGACTCCTATTACAGCATTGGCTCCGGGTTTACCCCAGGCGATCTCGTCAACATCGTCGAGGTCGCCTGTCCCGAGTTGCCATGCCCCAGTGACGGGCTCGCGGCGGTGCGCGACGTTTCGGTGGCTCCGGATGGAGCCTTTCGCGTACTGCTCCAGACCCATACGGGCGTGGTGCCGGGTGAAGGACAGGATTACCGAGTCATCGTGATTCAGGAGCCCGGAGTGCCTCTTGCTTCGGAAGGATCACCCTTCGTCCAAGTTCCGCTCCACCACGATGGCGTCGGGCCGCCAACTGTCGGCTCCGGTTTCGACGTCGCGCCTCACTCCGGAGTGCCGGTGCGTCCCGGCCCCGTTACGGTGATCGTCCTCGCGGTCGCGCTACTCGGGGGCGGCTGGCTCGTGGCTCGTGGCTCGCCGAGCCCGCTAGCACATATGTCCTAGCTGCCCGTCTGGCACAATCCCCCGATGGTGCAGGCCCCCGCCTCCCCCGCTCTCGCTCGCTTCAGCGAGCCCACCCGGACCTGGTTCCGCGAGGCCTTCCGCGAGCCGACGCCCGTCCAGGAGCGGGGCTGGGAGGCGATCGCTGGGGGCGGCCACGCCCTGCTGCTCGCACCCACCGGGTCGGGGAAGACGCTGGCGGCGTTCCTCTGGGCGCTCGACCGCCTGTCGACCCAGCCCCCGCCCCTGACGAAGACGGGCAAGCGTGCGGGCGTACGCGTCCTCTACGTCTCGCCCCTGAAGGCGCTTTCGTACGACATCGAGCGCAACCTGCGCGCGCCCCTCGCGGGACTCCGTATTGCCGCCGCGCGGGAGGGCCTCCCCGCCCCCGACATCCGAGTCGCGACGCGCACGGGCGATACCTCCCAGCGTGAGCGCGACCTCATCCGGCGTCAGCCACCGGACATCCTCATCACCACCCCCGAGTCGCTGTACCTGATGCTCACGTCGCGCGCACGTGAGGTCCTGCGCACGGTCGAAACGGTGATCGTCGACGAGATCCACACCATGGCGCCGACGAAGCGGGGCGCGCACCTCGCCCTCTCCCTCGAACGGCTGGAGGCGATCGCGAACACACCGCCCCAGCGCGTCGGTCTCTCGGCCACGCAACGCCCCCTCGAAGAGGTGGCGCGCTACCTCGGCGGTGAGCGTCAGGTCAGCATCGTCGACGCCGGTAGCCACCCCCTGCTCGACCTCCAGGTCGTCGTGCCCGTTGAGGACATGACCCGCCCCGGCGATGAGTTCGCGGCCGCCGCCGTGGCGGAGGGTGCCGCCGCTGCGGAGTCACGCAGCTCGATCTGGCCCGCGATGTACCCGCAGCTCCTGGATCTCGTCCGCGCGCACCGCTCGACCCTCATCTTCGTGAACAACCGCCGCCTCGCCGAGCGCGTTGCGCTGCGCGTGAACGAGCTCGCGGGCGAGGAGCTCGTCCGCACCCACCACGGCTCGATGTCCAGCGAGCAGCGTTCCGAAGTCGAGGACGCCCTCAAGGGCGGCGAGCTGCCTGCGCTCGTCTGCACCAGCTCGATGGAACTGGGCATCGACATGGGTGCGGTCGACCTCGTCATCCAGGTCGAGTCGCCGAAGTCCGTCGCCCGCGGCCTGCAGCGTATCGGCCGCGCCGGTCACCAGGTGGGGGAGGTGAGCGTCGGCCGCATCTTCCCCAAGTTCCGCGGCGACCTCCTCGAATGCGCCGCGCTGACCAAGCGTATGGACGAAGGCGCGATCGAGGCCTCATCGGTGCCGCGCAACCCGCTCGACGTGCTCGCCCAGCAAATCGTGGCGATGTGCGCGCTCGACACTTTCACCGTCGACGAGGTCGAAGCGATCGTGCGGCGCTGCTACAACTTCGCCGACCTCAGCCGCGAAGCCCTCGAAAACGTCCTCGGCATGCTCGCGGGCCATTACCCCTCGGACGAATTCGCCGACCTCCAGCCGCGCCTCATCTGGGACCGCGCGACAGACACGCTCGAAGCGCGCGGCGACGCGCGCACGACCGCCATCGTCAACGGCGGCACGATTCCCGACCGCGGGCTCTACGAGGTGTTCCTGGGGGAGGGAGGGCCGCGCGTAGGCGAGCTCGATGAGGAGATGGTGTACGAGAGCCGTGCCGGCGAGACCTTCCTGCTCGGTGCCTCGACCTGGCGGATCGAGCAGATCACCCAGGACCGCGTAATCGTCTCGCCCGCCCCCGGCGAGCCGGGCAAGATGCCGTTCTGGCGGGGCGACGGCATCGGCCGGCCGCTCGAGTTCAGCCGCGCGATCGGCGCGATTACCCGCGAACTCGACGCCCTCCCCCCCGCGGCCGCGGCCGAGCAGTTGCGCGAGCAGCACCACCTCGACGAGCGCGCCGCCTCGAATCTCCTTGCCTATCTCGCGGAGCAGAAGGAGGCGACGGGTGCGCTCCCCACGGATCGCACCCTCGTCGTGGAGCGGTTCCATGACGAGCTCGGCGACTGGCGCGTCGTCATCCTCTCCCCCTTCGGGGGCCAGGTGCACGCGCCCTGGGCGCTCGCGCTCGAGACCGTGCTCGCCGACCGCAGCGGCTTCGAGGTGCAGACGATCTGGAGCGACGATGGCATCGCCCTGCGTTTCGCGGGCGGCGAGGAGATCCCGCCGGAAAGCCTGCTGTTTCCCGCACCGGAAGAGGTCGAGGAGCTATTGCTGGGCCGCCTCGCGGACTCCGCGCTCTTCGCCTCCCGCTTCCGCGAGAACGCAGCGCGCGCGCTGCTCCTGCCGCGCCGGCGGCCGGGCGCTCGCACCCCCCTCTGGCTGCAGCGGCAGCGCGCCGCCGGGCTCCTTGCCGTCGCCCGCCGCTACGAGGCGTTCCCCATCGTCCTGGAGACGTACCGCGAGTGTCTGCGCGATGTCTTCGACGTCCCCGGCCTGGTCGAGGTCCTGGCGGGTGTCCGCAGCGGCGAAATCAGCATGGTGCCGGTGGAGACGAACGAGGCGTCGCCGTTCTCGCGCTCGCTGGTGTTCGACTACGTCGCCGCCTATATGTACGAGGGCGATGCCCCCCTCGCCGAGCAACGCGCGCAAGCGCTGACCCTCGATCGCAAGCTGCTTCGCGATCTGCTCGGCGAGGACGAGCTGCGTGAGCTGCTCGATCCGGAAGCGCTCGAGGCGATCGAGCTCGAGCTGCAGGCCTTGGCGGACGGCCGCCAGGCCCGCAACCCAGACCAGCTCCACGACGTCCTTCGCCGCCTCGGCGACCTTTCCGCCGATGAGGCCGTCGCGCGCGTGACCGAGCCCGGCGCCGCGCCAGATTGGCTCGCCATCCTCGAAGGCACGCGCCGCGCCTGCCGCGTGCGCATCGCCGGCGAAGAGCGCTGGATCCCGATCGAAGACGCGGGCCGCTACCGCGATGCGCTCGGCGTCTCGCCCCCGCTCGGTGTCCCCGAGCCGTTCTTGGTGTCAACGGCCGGCGCGATCGACGGCCTGGTCGCCCGCTTCGCGCGCAGCCACGCCCCCTTCACCCCCGCCGACCCCGCCGCCCGCTGGTCCGTTCCGGAGGCCCTCGTGCGTGAGGCCCTCGTCCGCCTGGAGGCGGCGGGCACGGTCGTGCATGGCGCGCTCCGGCCCGGCGGCCTCGGCCATGAATGGTGCGATGCCGAAGTCCTGCGGCGGCTGCGCGGGCGCTCCCTCGCGCGGCTCCGCCGCGAGGTCGAGCCCGTGGATGGCGCCGCTTTCGCGCGTTTCCTCGCGAAGTGGCAGGGTCTGGGCGGTCGTGCGGCCGGTCTCAACCGCCTGCGCGACGTCCTCGGTCAGCTGGAGGGCCTACCCCTCCCCGCTTCAGTCTTCGAGCGCGACGTTCTTGCCGCCCGCGTCCCCGACTACCAGCCCCGGCTGCTCGACGAGCTCGGCGCCTCCGGCGAGATCGCCTGGCTGGGCGCCGGATCGCTCGGTCGCGACGACGGCCGCATCGCCATCCTCCCGCGGGCGGCGCTCTTCGAGCGGCCGCCCGCGGCCGCGCTTCCTGAAAGCGGCGAGATCCATGAGCGGTTGCTCGCTTGGCTGAGCGAGCGCGGCGCCTCCTTCTTTGCGGACCTCGTCGGCGCGGCGGACGCGCCCCCCCGCGACACCCTCGCCGCCCTTTGGGATCTCGTCTGGGCCGGGCACGTCACGAACGACACGTTTGCGCCTCTCCGCGCTCTGCCGCAGATGCGCCGGACGAGCTCGAAGCGCCCAGGCCCCTCGCGCGGGGCGCTCGTCCCTCCCGATGCCGCGGGCCGCTGGTCGCTCGTGCCGAGCGCGGAGGACGACACGGTCAACGCGACCGCCCGTGCCCACGCGCTGGCGACGACGCTGCTCGAGCGCTATGGCGTGGTCACCCGCGAGGCGGTGAACGCCGAGGGCGTGGCCGGTGGCTTCTCGGCTGTGTATCCGGTACTGAAGGCGATGGAGGAGGCGGGCAAGATCCGCCGCGGGTACTTCGTCGAAGGGCTTGGTGCCGCGCAGTTCGCGCTACCCGGCGCGATCGAGCGGCTTCGCGCCGAGCGCGAGCAGCCGCAGGAGCCCGCCGCGCAGCTGCTCGCCGCCACGGACCCCGCCAACCCCTACGGCGCCGCCGTCGCCTGGCCCGATCGCGCGGACAGCGAGCGGCGCTCTCCTGCACGCGCGGCGGGTGCGTTTGTCGTGCTCGTGGATGGTGAGCCCGCGCTCTACCTGGAGCGCGGCGGCCGTGCGCTTCTCACCTTCGCGCTGGTGGAGGATGAGGGCGTCGCCCGGCTCGCAATCGCGACGCTCACTGCCCTCGCGCCCCGCCTCCCCCGAAAAGCGCTCACGATCGAAAGGGTCGATGGCCAGCCCGCAGGCTCGACACCCCTTGGGGAGCGGCTCGCCGAGTTCGGCTTCTCGTCCGGCTATCGTGGTCTCACGTACCGCGAGCCGAGCGGGGCCGCTGCCCCGCCCGGTGCGCGGTAACGCTTCGCTCCATGTCCTACCCGCAGCCAGCCTCGCCCGATCAGCGAGCCGCCGGTGCCTGAGGGCGATAGCCTCTATCGCTACGCAAAGCGCCTCGACGCCGCGCTCGCCGGCAAGCGTATCGAGCAAGCGGAGGCGCGTGGCCCGGGGCGAATCCCCCAGGTGGGCCGCCTCGAGGGCGCTACCTGTACCGGTGCGCGCTCGCACGGCAAGAACGTCATCCTCTCCTTCGACAACGGCCTGGCCCTGCGCGTGCATCTGCGGATGTGGGGCAAGTGGGGCATCTATGCGCCGGGCGAGCCCTGGACGATCGGCCGCGGGAGCGGCCCCGCCCACCCCCGCCTGATCCTCCAAACCAACGACGTTGTCGCCGTCTGCTTCGACGTCCCGGTGGTCGAACTCGTTGCCGAGCGGGCGCTCTCCGTGCAGCACGGCCTGGCCACCCTCGGGCCAGATCTTCTTGGCGATGACTTTGACGCGGCCGCGGTCCTGAGGGCGTTCCGCGACCCGCCCTCGCCGAGCTCAGCATCGGCGACGCGATCATGGATCAGCGCTTGATGGCGGGCGTTGGCAACATCTGGAAGCACGAGACCCTCTTCCGCTGCCGGCTGAACCCCTGGCGCACGGTCGGCGAGCTCGACGACGAGGCGCTCACGAACATGATTACGACGGCGCGGACGCTGCTGCAGGCCAGCGTTGGCAAGGATGGTGCCCGCCGTCCGACGATGTACGTCTACGGCAAGGTCGGGCAGCGCTGTCGTCGCTGTAGCACGCGGATCCTGCGCCAACGCCAGGGCCGCGATATCCGCTGGACCGCCTGGTGTCCCAAGTGCCAGCCCGGCGAGGGCCCGTCCGGCTAGGTCTCGTCCCTGCCGAGGTCCTCGAAGAGCGCCGCGAGGTCGCGCGCGAGCTGGTCGTCGCCGCGCTCGCGGAGCCGTTCGGTGGGGGCGTGGAAGATCTGGTTGAGGAGCGAACGCGTCATCGCGTCCAACGTTTCCACGGCGATTTCGGGATGGCGTTTCTCGAGCCGCCCCAATTCCCGCCGCCTCGCCCGCTCGACAGACGCTCGGAGCGCCCCGACCGCAGTCGTTGACGTCTCCCGGCGGCCCGCGATTCGGCGCTCGATCAGGGTGCTGAGCCGTTCCCGCAGTGCGCCCCGCCGCGCCTGCGTGTGCGGGCGCCGCGCCTCGTCCGAAAGCAGCCCCGCGATCGTGATCACGCGCGCCTCGGCGCTGCCCTCGAAGTTCCGGGGCGTGCCGAGGTCGAGTACCAGCGCGGACGGCGGCAGCCGGTCGAGCGGAATCGCCTTCGCGCCCGAACCGAGGCAGCCGGCAACAGCGGTCACCGGCGGCAGCGCCGCCACCCGTGCGAGCGCCACGAACTCGCCGGCGATTGGCCGAGGCGGCGGCCGCCGCCCCGCAATGATGACCTCGCCGAATCCGATCTCGCCACCACGCTCCGCCACGAGCCGTGCCATCGCGCCGGTGCCGAGCACTAGCAACCGTCCCTGCGGCTCGAGGCCCGCCAGCGCGAGACCGCGATCGAGGAGATGCCCCGCGTGGCTGTCGAACGCCGTCTCCGCGCGGAGCTCTCGCGCAGCCGCGATTGCGACGCTGCCAAGCTGCTGGAGGGCGGCGTCGCTCGCCTCGAAGGCGCGGCGGCTCTGCCCGAGGATCTGGGCTTCGCCGAGGACGACCGAGTGCAGCCCTGCGGCGACCTCGCCGAGATGCTGCACTGCTGCTGCTCCCGCCCAGCGGGCGGGCGCCGCGCAGTCGCAGGGCGCGAGCGCGTACGCCTCGATGCGTTGACACGTGCGGACGATGGCGGCGCCGGCGTGGGCGGCCTCGGCCGTGCAAAGCACGGCCGAGGCCGCTTCGCGCCCGAGCGAGGTCGTGTCCCAGCCGCACGCAGTCAGCTGGTCGAGGCTCGCGAGCGCTTCGAGGCGAGCAGCTGTTCCCGAGGCTTCCCGCGCCCGCGTTGCTAGGCTCCCCCGCCGTTGCCGCTGCGGCCCAGTCCCGTGACCGCGGGGATCGGGCGCTCGCTGGTGCGGTACTGCTGCTTCCCTTCCTCGAGGAGGTCGCCGCCCTCGGCATCGTTCACGACGATCGCGGGGAAGCCCTCCACCTCCAGACGCCGGATCGCCTCCGTGCCCAGGTCTTCGAAGGCGATCACTTCGACCGTCTTGATATGGCGGTTGAGCAGCGCCCCGGTGCCCCCCACAGCGATGCAATAGACCGCATGGCTCGCCCGGATCGCCTCGCGCACCTCGGGCCCGCGGCCGCCCTTACCGATGATGCCTTTCACCCCGAGATCGAGGATGCGCGGCGTATACGGGTCGAGGCGCATCGCCGTGGTGGGGCCCGCGGAGCCGATCACCCGGCCGGGGCGAGGGGGCGTCGGTCCCACGTAGTAGATGACCTGACCGCGCAGATCGAGCGGCAGATCTTCGCCCGCGTCCGCGATTGCGATGAGACGCTTGTGGGCGGCATCGCGCGCCGTATAGATGACCCCACTGAACGTGACGTGATCGCCGACCCGCAGGGTGTCGATCGTTTCGTCCGTGAGGGGCAGGGTGATCGCCTTGCTGTCGGCCATCGTTCCCCCCTACAGGACCACGTGCTTCGTGCGCGCGCTGTGGCACTGCACGTTCACCGCCACCGGCAGTGCCGTGATGTGGGTTGCGTGAGTCTCGACGAACACGTCCAGCGCGGTAGTCGAGCCGCCGACCGCTTGCGGCCCCACGCCGAGCGCATTCACGGCAGTGAGGAGCTCGCCTTCGAGGCTGGCCACGTCGGCGTCCGCATTGCGATCGCCGATCGTGCGGAAGAGCGAGTGTTTCGCCATGGTCATCGCCTTCTCCGCGGTGCCCCCCACGCCGACGCCGATCACGAGCGGTGGGCAGGGATTGCCGCCGGAGAGGTCGACCGTCTCGCAGACGAAGTCGATCACGGCTTCGCGGCCCGCGCCGGGCAGGAAGTTCTGATAGCGCGACATGTTCTCGCAGCCGCCGCCCTTCGGCATGAAGCCGATGTGCAGTTCGTCGCCCCGCACGATCTCCGTGTGGATCACGCCGGGGGTGTTCGTGCCCGTGTTCTTCCGGTCGCCGAAGGGGTGGTCCACGATCGACTTGCGCAGGTAGCCATCGCCGTAGCCCTGCTCGATCCCGGCGTTGATCGCGTCGATGAGGTAGCCGCCGGTGACGTGCAGGTCCTGGCCGAGCTCCACGTGGACGACGGCGGTGCCGGTGTCCTGGCAGAGGGGCAACATCCGCTCGCGTGCGATCTCCGCGTTTTCGAGGATCTCGTCGATGATCTGCACGCCCAGCGGCGAGCGCTCGGTCTCGCGGGCGTCGCGGATCGCGCCCTCGACGTCCTCCGGCAGGAAGTGCGTCGCCTCCACCGCCAACTTCGCAACGGCCTCAGTGATCGCGCCTGCCTCGATCTCACGCATCAGCGTCCCTCTGTGGCGTGAAGACCGCCACAAAGCGGCCCCACCCCTCGATACGAGGATCGTAGCCGCTCGCTCGGGCCACCGCACGCGTGGGATGGATGACTCAGTCGGTCCGACTCGCGCGCTCCAGCTGGACGGCCGTGTTGATCGCGCCGAGGTGGGAGAAGGCTTGAGGGAAGTTCCCCATCAGCTGGCCCGTGGCTGGCTCGATCTGCTCGCTCAGCAGGCCCAGGTCGTTCGAATAGCCGATCACGTGCTCGAAGAGTTCGCGCGCTTCGTCGACCTCGCCGAGAGCGATGAGGTTGTCCGCGAGCCAGAAGGAGCACATGACGAAGGCGCCCTCCTCGCCCTGGAGGCCATCGTCGTACCCGCGGTAGCGGTAGACGAGGCCCTGCTCGGAGACGAGGTCGCGCTGCGTGGCGCGAATGGTGCTGCGCATGCGCTCGTCTGTGGCGGGGAGGAAGCGGACGAGCGGCAGCATCAGGTTCGCGGCGTCCAGGAGCTTGCTCCCGTACGACTGCGTGAACGCCCCGAGCTCGGCGTCGTACCCGTTCTCCAGCACGTCGTCGCGGATCTCTTCCCGCACTCGCTTCCAGGCGACGGTGTCGCCTTCGAGGTCGAGCGCGCTTGCGGCGCGAATCGCACGGTCGATCGCCACCCAGCACATCACCTTCGAGAAAACGAAGTGCTCACGGTCGCCGCGAGTCTCCCAGAGACCCTCGTCCGGCTCGCGCCAGCGCTCGATGACTACCTGGACCACCCCTTGGAGGTAGTCCCAGTAGGCGTCATCGATCATCCCCCCGCCGAGGCGCCTGTAGATGTGGGCCGAATCCAACAGCTCGCCGTAGATATCGAGTTGGAACTGCTTCGCTGCGCCATTGCCGATGCGAACCGGGCGCGAGTCGCGGTAACCCTGCAGTTCGTGCAGCGCGACCTCCGTGAGCCGCCGCTCGCCGTCGATGCCGTACATGATCTGGAGGTCGGCGGCGCGCCCGAGCGTGCTCCACTCGATCCAGCTCTTGAACTCGCGCACCTCCGCCTGGTACCCGAGGATCGCGAGCGCGTACTGCGCGAACGAGGCATCCCGGATCCAGGTGAAGCGGTAGTCCCAGTTGCGTTCCCCCCCGATCGGGGCGGGCAGCGATGTGGTCGCCGCTGCCAGAAGCGCCCCCGACGGTGCGTACGTCAGCAACTTCAGCGTACGCGCCCAGCGACGGACCTCGCGCTGATAGCGCCCTCGGTAAGTGCAGATGCCCGACCACTCCTCCCAAAACCGCTTCGTCTCGGCCAGGCGATACGCGACATCGGCGCTGCTCATCGCTACGAGCTGCTCGCCCCGCTCCGAGCTCGCGCCGTGCGAACGGTCGAGGGTTCCCGGTACGTGGTAAGTCGCGACGGCCTCAACCCGTTCGCCGGCCGTCAGCTCGCCTTGGGCGCTGAAGCCCGCGTCTCCTTCCGTCATGGGCGCGGAACAGTAGAGCGAGAGGGCGTCGGGGCCGCCGTGGGAGACACCCAGGTGGTCCGTATCGAGATGTGCGTGGGGCACGATCGTCCCGTAATCGAACCGCGCCTGGAAGTCCAGGGAGAAGCGAACGCTGCCCGCGGTGCACTCGAGTATGCGTACGATCTGATGGTCGCTGGTGAGCTCCCGGGGCCGGTCCGGGGCGGCACCCGCAGGGACCGGCATGAAGTCGCGCAGCACGGCTTCGCCGCTGTCGGTTTCGAAGCGCGTCTCCAAGATCGCTGTCCGCGCGACGTAGTCGCGCGTGACCCGGCGCACGCCGTCCGGGGCGAGGCGGAAGTACCCGCCTCGTTCGTCGAGCATGCGGGCGAAGACGGCGGGGCTATCGAAGCGCGGGAAGCAGCACCAGTCGATGCTTCCCTCCCGGGACACGAGCGCGCACGAATGCATGTCGCCGATGAGCCCGTAGTCGCCGATTGCTGGGAAGGCGCTCGCGTCTGCCATTGGTCTGCCATCCTTCGCCGCCGGGTCGCGCATAGCCTAGCGCCCCTGGAGCGTGGGTCGAGTGGGATCGCCCAGCTCCTCCTGCGCGCGATATCTACAGGAAAACGCTTAGGGAGTTGCCTTCATTCCTGGTGAGAAACGAACGTGCTACATTCGCCTTGGGCGCCCGTGAGAACGGCCCTCCCCGCGGCTGCTCTGCGAGCCGCCGATCTCTTCCCGGAGCGCGCCCGCCATGACCGCAACAACCGTCGGCACCTTGCACCACCAGGCGATCAATACCATCCGCACCCTCTCGATGGATGCGGTGCAGGCCGCCAACTCGGGCCACCCCGGCGCCCCGATGGGCGCGGCGCCCATGGCCTACGTCCTCTGGACGCGCTTCCTCCGCCATAACCCCGCCGACCCCGCTTGGCCCGACCGCGACCGCTTCGTGCTCTCGGCGGGGCATGCGTCGATGCTGCTCTACAGCCTCCTCCACCTCACCGGCTACGACCTCCCGCTCGAAGAGCTGAAGCGCTTCCGCCAGTGGGGCAGCAAGACGCCCGGCCACCCAGAGCACGGGCTCACCGCGGGCGTCGAGGTGACGACCGGGCCCCTGGGCTCGGGGATCTCGAACGCCGTCGGCATGGCGATCACCGAACGGATGCTCGCGGCCCGCTTCAACCGCCCCGGCCACACGATCGTTGACCACACGACCTACGCGCTTGTGAGCGACGGCGACCTGATGGAGGGCATCGCCTCCGAGGCGACGTCGCTCGCGGGGACCCTCGGCCTGGGGAAGCTGATCTTTCTCTACGACGACAACGAGATCTCGATCGAAGGGGACACGGACCTCTCCTTCCGCGAGGACGTAGGCAAGCGCTTCGAGGCTTACGGCTGGCACGTTCAACACGTCGATGGCAACGACCTCGATGCGATCGAGGCGGCCATTCGCGCGGGCCGCGCTGCCAAAGATCGGCCCTCGATCATCGTGGCCACGACCGAGATCGCCCACGGGAGCCCGAACAAGGCGGGCTCGGCCGACGCCCACGGGGCGGCGTTAGGCGAGGACGAAGTGCGCCTCACGAAGGAGGCGCTCGGTTGGCCTGCGGAGCCGCCCTTCCATATCCCCGCCGAGACGCTGGCCGAGTTCCGCGTCGCTCTCGAGCAGGGTGCGGCCTGGCAGGGCGATTGGCAGGAGCGGGTCGAGGCGCACGGCCGCGATTTCCCCGCGGAGGCCGCCGAGTGGCAGCGCGTCGCCGCGGGCGAGCTGCCTCTCGGTTGGGAGGCCGAGATCCCGGCCTTCTCAGCCCAGGACACGCCCGCGATGGCGACTCGCCAGGCCTCAGGCAAGGTCCTCAATGCGATCGCGCCTGTGCTCACCAACCTCGTTGGTGGCTCCGCCGATCTGGCCCCTTCGAATAACACCCACCTTTCCGGCTTCGGCGATTTCGCCGATGGCAGCTGGGACGGTCGCAACCTCCACTTCGGCGTGCGCGAGCATGCGATGGGTGGGATCGTGAACGGCATCGCCGCGCACGGCGGGCTCATCCCCTATAGCGGCACCTTCCTCGCGTTCTCCGACTGGATGCGCGGGGCGATCCGCCTCGGTGCGCTCATGCAGTGCCACGCCATCTACGTTTTCACGCACGACAGCATCGCGCTCGGCGAAGACGGCCCCACGCACCAGCCCGTCGAGCAGCTCGCTGCTCTGCGGGCGATGCCCGGCCTTGTCGTCCTTCGCCCCGCGGACGCGAACGAAACCGCTGCCGCCTGGAAGGTCGCCATCGAGCGCTCAGGGCCGAGCCTGCTGGCGCTCACGCGCCAGGGCCTGCCCGTTATCGACAACATCGAGCGCGTCCGTGCCGGCGTTCCGCGGGGGGCCTACATCCTCGACGATCCGCCGGTGGCCACGCCCGACGTCATCCTCATCGCGACCGGCTCGGAAGTCTCGTTGGCGCGGGAGGCGGCGGCCCTCCTAGGCGAACGTGGTCTCGCGGCGCGGGTCGTGAGCATGCCCAGTTGGGAGCTGTTCGCGGAGCAACCGCAAAGCTATCGCGAGCAGGTCCTGCCTCCGACCGTCCCCGCTCGGATCGCAGTCGAGGCCGCTTCGAGTTTCGGCTGGGAGCGCCACGTTGGCGCCCACGGCGAGATCGTCGGGATCGACCGCTTCGGGGCCTCGGCCCCGGGTAAGGTGGTTATGGAGCAGTACGGATTCACAGCGAGCGCGGTCGCAGAACGCGCAATCTCCGTAATTGAGCGCCTGCGCGCCCGCTAGCCCCACCCCCGGAGGGAAGCACATGGCAATCCCCACCCAGCAGCTCATTGAGCAGGGCCAGAGCGTTTGGCTCGACTACATCCGTCGCGGTCTCCTCACCTCGGGCGGCGTCGCGCGCATGGTCGAGGACGGCTGGATCACGGGCATGACCTCGAATCCCACGATCTTCGACAAGGCCATCTCCGGCTCGAGCGATTACGAAGAGGCCCTTCAGGCGATCATTCGCATGGGTGAAGCCGACCCCTACGACGCCTTCGTCGCTCTCGCCTCCGAGGACATCCAGATGGCCGCGGACGCCCTCCGGCCCGTCTACGACGCGACCGCAGCGGTCGACGGCTACGTCTCCCTCGAGGTCCCGCCAGGCATCGAGCACGACCGCGATGCGACCGTCGCCGAAGCCCAGCGCCTGTTCCGCCTCGTCGATCGCCCGAACGTGATGATCAAAGTTCCCGGCACCTCCGCGGGTGTCGAAGCGCTGACGGAGCTGATCGCCGATGGCGTCAACGTGAATGTGACGCTCCTCTTCGCCGTCGCTGTCTACGAGCGCGTTGCCGACGCCTATATCGCTGGGCTCGAACGTCGTCTCGCGGCGGGCGGCTCTGTGAAGACCATCGCCAGCGTCGCCTCGTTCTTCGTTTCGCGGGTGGACACAGCCGTCGACGGAGCGCTCCCCGAGGACTCGCCCCTGCGCGGCACGGTCGCGGTCGCGAACGCGCGCTATGCCTACGAGCGCTTCCTCGAGATCTTCTCTGGGCCGCGCTGGGAGGCCCTTGCCGCGGCCGGCGCCCACCCCCAGCGGCCCCTCTGGGCCTCCACGGGCACGAAGAACGCCGCCTACTCCGACACGCTTTACGTTGAGACGCTGATCGCGCCCCACACCGTGAACACGATGCCGCAGGCCACCCTCGACGCCGTCCTCGATCACCTTGTCGTCGAGCCGACGCTCGAGCCGAACCTCGACGATGCGCGCCGCGTGCTTGATGAGCTTGCCGGCGCCGGCGTCGACCTCACGGCCGTGACGGACAAGCTGCTCGTGGACGGCCTCGCCTCGTTCGAGGGCGATTTCGTCGCGCTTCTCGACAAGCTCGGCCGCCGTCTCGCGACCGCCCCCGGCCGCCGCCCCGCGGCGCAACTCGCGCTCGGCGACCTCGCCGAGCGCGTCGACGAGCGGTTGGCCGCCATGCGCGGCGACGAGATCGTCGATCGCATCTGGGCGGGCGACCACACGGTCTGGAAGCCCGACCCTACCGAGATCAGCGACCGCCTCGGTTTCCTCACGGTCGCGGACCGCGCCCGCGCCGAGGCCGCCGATCTCGCCGCTTTTGCCGCCGACGTGACCGCCGCGGGCTACACCGATGCCGTGCTCCTGGGCATGGGTGGCTCGAGCCTCGCACCGGAGGTGCTGCGAACGACGCTCGGCCGCGCCGATGGTGCCCTCGAACTGCACGTCCTCGATACGACCGATCCCGAGCAGATCCTCGATCTCGAGGCGCAGCTCGATCTCGCCAAGACCCTGTTCATCGTCGCCAGCAAGTCCGGTGGCACCATCGAGCCGAACTCGCAGTTCGCCTACTTCTGGGAGCGCATTCCCGACGGCGCCCACTTCATCGCCATCACCGATCCTGGCACGTCGCTCGAGGCCCTTGGCCGCGAGCACGGTTTCCGCCGCGTCTTCAACGCGCAGCCGGACATCGGCGGGCGCTACTCGGCGCTCTCAGCCTTCGGCATGGTCCCGGCGGCCCTCATCGGCGCGGATCCGGGCCAGCTCGCGATGCGCGCTCAGGAGATGTTCGAGGCCTGCCGCAATCCGGTGCCCCACGAAAACCCCGGCGCCCTCCTCGGCGCCGTCATGGGCGAAGCGGCCCGCGGCGGCCGCGACAAGCTCACACTCGTCCTTCCGGACGAGATGCGCAGCTTCGGCTACTGGGTCGAACAGCTTATCGCCGAGTCCACGGGTAAGGAGGGCACCGGTATCTTGCCCGTGGAGGGCGAGCCCCTCGGTGGCCCCGAGGTCTACGGCGACGATCGCCTTTTCGTCGCGCTGGGGGAGCACGCTGACCTGGCCGCACTCGAAGCGGCGGGCCATCCCGTCGTGCGTCTGCCGTACTGCGACGCCGCCCAGCTTCCGGCCGAGTTCGCGCGTTGGGAGTTCGCGACCGCGGTTGCGGGCCACGTGCTCGGGATCCAGCCGTTCGACCAGCCCAACGTCCAGGAAGCGAAGGACGCCACGGCCCGCGTTTTGGCCGACCCCGTGCCGCCCCCCGAGACGGGGTCACTCGCCAATCTGCTCAGCTCATTGGGCTCCGGCGATTACCTCGCCCTGCTCGCCTACCTCCCCCGAACAGCGGAGAACCAAGCCATCCTCCAGAGTCTGCGTACGCGGCTGCGCGACCGCTATCGCGTCGCGACGACGGTGGGCTTCGGCCCCCGCTTCCTGCACTCGACCGGCCAGCTCCACAAAGGCGGCCCCGCGAGCGGGGCCTTCGTCCAGATCGTGCGCGACGACCCCGTCGACGCCGCGATCCCGGGGAAGCCGTACTCGTTCTCGCAACTAAAGACGGCGCAGGCGCAGGGCGATCTCGAGTCGTTGGTCGCGAGAGGGAGACGCGTTGCGCGCGTCACTCTCGACGAGCTCGTCGGTGAGGTGACCGCGTGAAGATCGGAATGGTCGGTCTGGGCCGCATGGGCATGGGCCTGACGCGGCGTGCCCGCGACGGCGGCCACGAGGTCGTCGGCTACGACCGCAACCCGGACGTCTCCGATGTCGCCTCGCTCGAAGAGCTCGTCGCGGCCCTGCCCGCGCCCCGGGTCGTCTGGGTGATGGTCCCCTCAGGCGACATAACCGAGAGTACCGTAAGCGATGTCGCCGCGCTCCTCAGTCCAGGCGACATCCTCATCGACGGCGGCAACAGCAACTTCCGGGACTCCGTTCGGCGCGCGCACCAGGTGAAGCCGCAGGGCTTGCATTACCTCGACATCGGGACCTCTGGCGGAGTCTGGGGCTTCGAGGTCGGCTTCTGCCTCATGATCGGCGGCCCCCGCGAGGCCTTCGAGCACGTCGAGCCGCTCCTGGCCACGCTCGCTCCGCCCGATGGCTACGGCCATATGGGCAACTCCGGCGCCGGCCACTTCGTAAAGATGGTCCACAACGGCATCGAGTACGGCCTCATGCAGGCCTACGCCGAGGGCTTCGATCTGTTGCAAGCGTCCGAGTACCCCCTCGACCTGCACGAGATCGCGGGGCTCTGGGGGCAAGGCAGCGTTGTCCGATCCTGGCTGCTCGAACTCCTCGAGGGCGCCCTCGAGGAAGATCCGCGTTTGGAGCAGCTCCGCGCCTATGCGGATGACTCCGGCGAGGGCCGCTGGACGGTCAAGGAGTCAGTCGACCACGCGGTCAACGCGTCCGTGATCTCGCAGTCGTTGTTCGCGCGCTTCACCTCTCGCCAGGAGGATCCGTTCGCGATGCGTGTCATCGCGGCGCTTCGCAACCAGTTCGGCGGCCACGCTGTGAAGTCGCAGTGAGCCTGGATCCCCCTGCCGATCAGGACATCGTCATCATCGGCGCGACCGGCGATCTCGCCAAACGCAAGCTGCTCCCGGCCCTCTACAACCTTCACCTCGGCGGTCTCCTCCCGCGCAATGGCCACATCATCGGCTACGCGCGCCGTCCCCTGAGTGACGCCGAGTTCCGCGACTCCGCAGCCGCTTCGATCCGCGAGTTCTCGCGTACGGAGCTCGACGAGGGCTCTTGGCCCGCCTTCGCCGAGCGACTCCGCTACGTCGACAGCGGGCAGGGTCTCGCCGAGGTCGCTCGCTGCTGCTCCCACCTCGAGCGGCTCATCTACCTCTCGATTCCGCCATCGGCGTTCCCGACGACGATCGCCGAGGTCGCGTCGGGCGGGCTCGTCGAGGGCGCCCGCATCGTCGTGGAGAAGCCGTTCGGCCACGATCTCGAGTCTGCGTACGACCTCGACGGCACGATCCACAAGCACTTCGAAGAACAACAGGTCTTCCGCATCGACCACTACCTCGGCAAGGAAACGGTCCAGAACATCCTCGTCTTCCGCTTGGGCAACTCGGTCTTCGAGCGCGTTTGGAACCGCGACGCGATCGACCACGTCCAAATCACCGTCGCCGAGTCGATCGGGATCGAAGGCCGTGGCGCCTTTTACGAAGAGGCCGGTGCTCTCCGCGACATCCTCCAGAACCACGTCCTCCAGGTCTTGGCGATGCTGACGATGGAGCCTCCCGCGTCCTTCCACCCGGAAGCCGTGCGCGATGAAGCCGCGAAGCTGTTCCACGCCATCCGCCCGATCGACCCCGCCGACGCCGTCCGCGGGCAGTACATCCGTGCCCAGGACGGCGGTGAGATCCTCCCCGGCTATCGCGAGGAGACGGGCGTAGCCGCCAGCTCCGAGGTCGAGACCTTCGCCGCGATTCGGCTGTTCATCGACAACTGGCGCTGGTCGGGCGTGCCCATCTTCCTGCGGACCGGCAAGCGCATGCCCCGAAAGGCCACGGAAGTCGCGATCTCCTTCCGCGAGGCGCCGGTGAGGATGTTCGAGGGCACTGGCGTGGGCTACCTCCGTCCGAATCTGCTCACGCTTTCGATCCAGCCGGACGAGGAGATCTCCTTCCGCTTTCTCGCCAAGGAGCCGGGCCCC
>Ga0310121_10000938_pt1 | contig 30891 bp, 42 predicted proteins | sample CB27_Tmax_986_MG_FD_203504 | JGI IMG/M metagenome (GOLD analysis project Ga0310121, IMG submission 203504) | Marine microbial communities from Western Arctic Ocean, Canada - CB27_Tmax_986 | ecosystem: Environmental > Aquatic > Marine > Oceanic | place: Canada: Western Arctic Ocean | collected... | reverse complement strand
GCGGGTTCTCCCCATGCTTCTCAGGCCGGTTGAGGGTGCGCCAGACCTGCTCCATTTTGTCGACCACATGGTCATCTACGAAAAGGTGGGTTCCGGCACCGATGTTGATGATCTTTCCGTGGTGGGCTGGTGGTCGAACTGGATAAGCGAATGAGATTAGAAGGCCGACACAGAGTGACAGTATCAGAAGCTGCTTAAGCATATTCACCATGACTTTCTCAAGTTCTTTCCTGGACCGTCGAACGACCGTTAACAAAAAGCGGACGTTCAAGTCATCCCAATTTGAATTTGGTGACTGGCCGAGTTCCACCATAGGTGGTCACTTCTTGAAGCAGAAGACATTAGCTGGCACAGGCAGTGTATCAAACGGGTTTGGCACTTAGAACATTTCCGTGCCCCACAGGTCATGGAGATGAATGATGCCGATGACCCTTCCCCTTTCGTCGGGCACGACCAGCGCCGTGATCTTCTTCTGCTCCATCAGGTGAAGTGCCTTGACAGCCAATTCTCCCTCTCCTACCGTGACCGGTTCGGGTGTCATGCATTCCTGGTCGGCGGCGAAGGCTTCAGGCAGGACCTTCAGCGCCACATCCCGGTTGAGCTTGGTATCGGTGGCCAGATACACCTCTCCCATCCCGCCTTTGCCCAACTTCGACGTGATCTTGTAGTGGGAGATGTTCTGGCCTATCAACGAGCCTCCAGACTGCACGGGAGTCTATATGGCAATACTAGATCTTTGGATCTGGAAGGACAATCTCACGGCGATGGCATATAGAGAAATCTGAGACTTCGTCACGGCCAGACCACACCGGATCGAAAAGCAACTTCCTATTGACTCCACTCGCAGGGTTGAGGGCGGCGCACACCAAGAGGCTCGACGCGATGAGTCGGACGGCGGCCCTGATTGTGGCGAGGCAAGTGGTCACGGTGAGGTTTCGGCGTGCGGGTGATTGCCTGAGAACTGACATTATACAGGAGCGCCACTCCTGGTTTGCCGAACAACGTATTGGTCTGGCGTAGAGCTACTCACGTGAATCACCCTCCGCACGCCGCAGACATTTGGCGCGGGGAACAAAAAGATCATTCGCGGTCACGTTTCCAACCACCGGGCTTACCGGCCAACGGATCGAAGATATTGCGGAGATCTGAATCGGGCGCCGCCGCGCGGATCGTGTTGCTGTCGTTCAGCCTTGCTCCGCTGAGTTGCCAGCGCACCAAGCCGATGTCCCGACGATGTTTAGCGACAGGTCCCTTAGACCGATATCCGGTGCCGAATGCGGTCAGTATCTTGCCGTCCAGCAACAGAACCGACGACACACCCTGTGGGCTTTGATACAAGGCGTCAAAGCCTTTCATGGTGGCCTCCCACCGGTGCAGCAGATAGCGGTGATCAAGGTCCCAGGTCTCGCCGTGATCGCGGCTAACAACCGCTTCGATCCCAAACTGCGGGTAGCCTTTCGGCGTCATCACATAGCCCTTCCGTGCCACGTAGGTCATCACGATTTCGCTGCTCGGCATCAGGACGAGCGAGGGATGATGCCGGCCCCAGTCGTATAGCTTCTTCACCGAAGACCACGTCTGCCCGCCATCTTTGGAGATTGAAATCCCGAGACCCTCCCAGTGGTCGATGTTCTTTTGCTTATACTTCTCGGGGATGGAAGGGCGGCACCCTGCCAAATAATTGCCGTTTGCGGCGCGGAACAGGGCGACTTCACTGACCTCCTTCCACTGCGGCACACGAACGCCCTCGGTCCAAGTTCGACCCTTGTCGGTGCTAAACCGAAGATAGCCTTGTTCCCAACTCACTCCATTATCTCGCGATTGAAAGAAGTTCCAGCCTGTTTCCAACAACCGCGTGACCTCACCGGTCTCTTTGTCACGCTCGACCAATAGCGGGTCCCACGGATGCCAAGCCTTTCCTTGGGGCGTGGGACCGACCTTTCCAAGTTTAGCCCAGGTGCTGCCATAGTCACGGCTGAACAGCCGGACGCCCTTGCTGTCCCCCAGGTGCATCAACAATTGACCCTGACCAAGGTAGGTCAGGCTCAGCCCCAGGCCCTGCGTCGGCGCTCCGTCAGTACCTGGGAGGACAACCTTTGGTTTAGACCACGTGGTCCCATGGTCTTCGCTCGTAGTCACCATGGCGTGAGGATCTATCATCGGCCTCGGCTGAAAGGTGACCAACATCAGCAGTCTGTCCTTCTCAGGCATGTAGACGAGGTAGGGCACTAGCGCCACTGAATTCGCCTCTTCGGTGACGACTTGAAACCTGGCAGGAACACGGATTTCTCCGTCGACTCCGCCGAACTGCCGCACGATATGCGACGTCCATTCGGCTGCTGCCCCTGGCATGGACAAGCCGAGCACAACGAGTACACACACGCAATGTTGCGAGATTGTCATGGAGACTCCTCCTAGATGCACCGCGTAGATTTTGTGAGACCTACCGCTTGCTGGTTTGGATTGAGTACAAGTCGGCGTCTTTCATTACGAAGCGGAAGCGAACCGGCTTGCCGGCCAGGGCGCTAATGTCGGCTCCGCTCTTCCACGACACGACTCGTTCGATGTCGTCGCCATAGATGTCCGTCGAGTCCTCCAGCCGGTAACCTTGGATCGGCACACCCTCGTTGTCCTGTATCTCAACGCGCACGCTACCGGCGGCCGAGGTCGAAAGATTGATGATGAGTCGATCGCCGTCGAAAACCAACGGCTTGGTGACCATGTCTCCGCCGGCCAGCGGGGCCTGAACCGAGACGAACCCGTCGATACGATAAGTGTAGCGACGCAACTGGCAGCTCGTGCCGACATAGTAACCTTCAATCGAGTAGATCGACAGCTTATCTGGTGTATCGGGGATGGTCGACTTGGTAACAACCACTCCCGGTGCCACATAGTTGTTGCGGTTGACCCATCGGGCCTTCTGCAAACCCGGCCGGATGACCGCCTCGCCCCAGCGCCGGAAGGTTCGACCGTCGCGACTGCTCATCAGCAGGACGTCGGACGTGCCTCTTTTGAAATGTCCCCTCGGATTCCGCGATGGCACGAAACGCTTGGGAAAGCCAATGAAGATGTGCGGTGCGCGGTAGTAAGGGGCAATCGAATTCGTATAGAGGTGCTCGGGAGAAGCATCGGGATATTCCAGAAACACCGGCTGGGTCCAGTTGCGAAAGTCGGTCGAGGTACACGTCAGGATGTCGCGGTATTTGTTACGGAAACCGCGGTGGAAGTCGACATAGCGATTCCGGGTCGTATCCCAAAACGCCAGGTTCACCGAATCGAACGCACCATGGGTGATGACCGGCCCACGGGACAACGGCGACCAATGAATCCCGTCGGGCGACTTGAAAGTCCAGATGCCGCCATCGCCTGCCACGCCAGCAAACGCTTTGTACCTTGCGTTGGGTGAGCAGTCTGGGTTGGCATCCTTAAAGGGCGCGAAGTTCTGCCGGCCGCGACCCATGAAGACGATGTTATTCCTGTTCGACCCGTTGAACTTGTGCAGTCCCAGCTCTGGCTTGGTCCAATGGATGCCGTCTTTACTCTCGGCGTAACAAGCCGAGTAGTGGAGCTGATCATCGGTTGTCTCATCCCACTCGGCAGCCCGGTAATACATGCGGTAGAGACTGCCGTCCTGAAAGACGACGTGGCCGTGGCTGGTGCTGCCTTCCCACGGCGCATCGTGCACGATCACCACCTCCCGCGGCGTCGGCTTGTGCAGCTTGAGTTCGCCGCCGTCTAGCCTGTCGATTAGAGCGTTGTCCACGAACAACTCAACTCGGCTGCCAATATCAATTGGCCGCACCGAGCCCGCATTCCTTCGAAGCTGTGAAAACGCAGTTTTCGGCATCGGCCCTAAATCGGAATAGCTCGCGAAAACTAAGAAACAGGCGATGACCCGCCAACGACGGGTTTCAGCAATCGTCTGATATCTGAGCATACTTTTTCCCTGCGACTAGTTCAGATCCCTGGACTCGGCGAACTGAAGGAGGTGTCCGCGCCGAGGGGACACCGCTGCAGATGCACTGGCGCTCAACTCGCAACGAATTGTATTGCGCACGGGAAGTTCTTGCATCGCGGAGTGGATACTGTTGGTCTCAACCTTTGGACCTCCTCTTTGACAGGACCAGCGCTCCACTCAGGGACGAATCGCTGCTGACGTTCAGTGACGCCAGCACCTGGGATTCACGGGAGAAGCGGGCCATACGTTCGCGATCGGCGGCAAAGGCTTCGGGCAGGACCTTCAGGGCGACATCTCGGTTGAGCTTGGTGTCGGTGGCCCGAAAGACCTGGCCCATCCCACCTTCGCCGAGTTTCTCCAGAATGCGGTAGTGCGAGATGGTCTGGCCGATCACCGCGGGCCTCCGTCCTGCAAGGGAACCTATCTCGGAAATACTAGATCCTTGAGTCCGGAAGGGCAATGTCAGCGGAGGGCACGTATAGAAATCGGCAGGATAGGCGGAATTCAATCCGCTTTACCACTGACACCCGGAATGTCGTTCGCTGCGAAGCTGGTCGTGTGCTTTGAAACTGCCATCCTCATCCCTTGTTGCTCCGCAAAGGCGACCCTTTGCGCGGAATGACTGCTTATGGGCCCGTTAGCGGTCGTTCATTCGTCGTCTCCGTGGAGAATCTGGATGGCGGCTTCTAGGCGAAAGCAGCCGGTCAGGGGAGCTCTATTCTGACACAGTTTTTGCGGTCAGATCTGGGCTATTACACTTTCATGGTCCCGAATACGGCCCCTTCAGAGAGCGATTCGAGGAGTAGATCCTGGAACGCACTGCCAACCACCCCTGCCTCTTAGGTTCCCAGCCCTGTACAAGCCCCCCATGGTCCGCCCATTCGGCCACCTCCACGAGCGATTCGAGGATTACATCTTAGAGCGCACGGCAGACTACCCGTCAGCGGTTCCCATGATCATGGAGGAGCAGGGCAAAGCCAGCTTTCGTCTCGTCTGCAAGGAGACCCTCAATCACAGCAACTTCTCGCCCTGGTTTGACGAAGCCAGTCTGTGGGGTGGACCCGGGATGCTTGAGCTAGACCATGCGATTGTGGTTTGTATTGGGGAGTTGGAAGAAGACCGACGCAGTGGGGTCTCCGTTCGGGAGTTACTGCGACGCGAGAAGGAGGATGGCGATTACCGGCCCTAGCCAATGCTCAAGCTCGATTCCTGGGGGCGCGATACCCGAAGAGATCACGACTTCCTGTGCCCTGTCCTTTCAGGACTCTGACCCCATTGATCCTTCCAGTCCACCGAGATAACCTAGCCCCCAGCAAGGAGGATGGATGATGAGGAAGGCGCTGCTTGTTTTCAGTCTGCTGCTCTCAGTGGCGGCGGCATCGGCGAACCCAGCCGAGACCACAGAGGCCCTGGATATCGGCTCCCGGCTGGAACTGTTTGTGGACGACTATCTGATCGAATCGATGAACGGGGTGCAGCTTCGCCTGCATTCTCCCCGTTCCGCGGGCCAGGTCCTCGCCTTTGATCGTCCCTGGGAGGGCAACACGAGCCTGTACTCCACGGTCTTCCGCGACGGAGACATCTATCGACTGTACTATCGGGGTAGCAGCCATCCCGACTACGTGGTGCGTCGTCTTATGGAAACGGGTGAAGAGGTGGTGCCCTCCCACCCGCAGGTCACCTGTTATGCCGAGAGTCGTGACGGGATCCACTGGGAGAGGCCCTCTCTCGGCCTCTACGAGTTTGACGGTTCCCGGGACAACAGCATCGTCTGGATCGGCGACGGTGGGCACAACTTCGCTCCCTTCAAGGACGGGAACCCGGCTGCCGAGCCTACCCAACGGTACAAGGCGCTCGGCGGTGGCCCCCTCTGGGCATTTCGCTCTGTGGACGGCATCCGCTGGGAGAAGATCCGGGAGGAGCCCGTCATCACAGACGGGGCCTTCGACTCCTTGAACGTGCCCTTCTGGGACTCGGTGCGGCAGCTGTACGTAGCCATCTATAGGGACTTCGCCAACGGGGTCCGGACCATCAAGTGTGCCACTTCCAAGGACTTTATCCACTGGACTCCGGGTGAGTGGGCCGACTACGGAGACGCGCCCCGCGAACACCTGTACACCAACGCCACCACACCCTACTTCCGCGCTCCCCATATCTATGTGGCCTTTCCCAAGCGCTTCCTGCCGTGGCGACATCAGCTTCCGGTGCCCGAGGGGGACGAGGGGCTTTCAGACGGTGTATTCATGTCCAGCCGGGACGGAATCCATTGGGACCGGCGCTTCCTGGAAGCATTTATCCGCCCAGGCCGGGATCGGCGGAACTGGATTCACCGTTCCAACATGGTCAGCGTAGGAGTGATGGCCACGGCCCCGGAGGAGATGTCCATCTACGTGGCTCGCCACTACACTTTTCCGAGTGCCCACCTGGAGCGGATGGTGCTGCGGACCGACGGGTTCGTCTCGGTGAACACAGGCTACCCGGGAGGCGAACTGGTCACCAAGCCACTGGTCTTTCAAGGGGACAACCTGGTCCTCAACTTTGCCACGTCAGCAGCGGGCAGCATCCGCGTGGAGATCCAGGATGCCCAAGGGAACCCACTACCAGGCTTTGCCCTGGAGGAATCACCCCTGATCTGGGGAGACGAGATCGAGCACACGGTGCGGTGGGAGCGGAGCCATGCCAAGGCGACTTCAGATAAGCCCCTGGCCAGGATTGCAGGCAAGCCGGTCCGCCTCCGCTTCGTGATGAGGGATGCGGATCTCTATTCCCTGAGGTTCAGGGAGAAGTAGGGTGGATACCCTGGATCTAACGATCAGGGAAATCTAGCCAAAGATCCCATTCAGTAGCTTTGCCAACCTCACTCCCCCCTTCTTGAGCTGCTCTTCAACGACGCCGGTGTTGACGGCCAGATAGTCCCGACCCAGCTGGCCGTTGCCGATCTGGCAAGCGTTCGATAAGGCGAGCTTGTAGGACTTATATCGTTGTGCGTGATGGCACTGTTGAGTCCGTTGGCGTATAGCTATAGAGGCCTGGCCCCCACCTTGAGGACTTACCTCCCGGTAGAAGCCATGGGACACCGGACAAACCATAGGAAGGTCTCACGATTCTCCATGTTCCAGCAGATCAGATCAGAGGACCCCAGGGCTTTCGGTCCAGAACCTGGCGGGCGAAGCTCAGGAAGTTCTTTCCCAGGATCTTCTGGATCTCGTCGTCGCTGAATCCCCGACAGACCAGACCGACCGTGAAGTAGGGCCAATTGGTCCAGTCCATGGCGTGGGGTTTGTGGATTCCCGAGGCGGTGGGGTGAGGCAGAAAGGTCAAGTCTGTCCCGATGGCCACATGATCGATACCCGCCACCTGGATGGCGTGCTCCAGATGCCGGGCGAAATCGTCAAAGGTGGGAGATTCCCTCTCGGACAACTGCCTTGGCCAGGCATAGACCGCGGCCAGACCTCCTTTCCTGGCCAGGCTTCTCAGGTAGTGGTCGTCCTGGTTGGCGATTCGTCTGGGACTATCGTAGATAGCCTTGCAGGCCACGTGGGCGTTGTAGACCGGAGCTTCGGAGACCTCGATCACTTCCAGCGCCGTGCGCTCCCCCGCGTGGGCCAGATGGATCATCACGCCCAGGTCATTCAGACGGCGGACCACCCGCCGGCCTAGCGGCGTGAGGCCTGTGTCCCTTCTTTGCTGATCCGAGCTGCACAGAAGGTTCTTCTGCCGATAGGTGAGCTGGGTTGCTCGTACCCCGAGGGCGTAGAGTAGATCCAGATTCTCCAGGGGTGTGTCGGCCTCTGCAAAGGAGCCCACTCCCGCCAGGTGGTAGATGAGGGCAGGTTTGCCCTCATCTCGTGCCCGCTGGATGTCCTCGAAGCGGCTGACCTTCACCACGTCCTGCCCGCTTTCGTACACGTACTGGCAGCGGGCAAGATGCTTCAAAGCCCTTCGAAAGGTATTCTCCGGGGGGTGGGCCACATCCTCGATGGCCAGGTCTACACCTGTGAGCCGGTACAGTCCCAGGTAGTCCTGGCGCCACTGGGGATCGAAGGCCGACTCGAACGCCTTCATCCTCCTCCACCTCTCCTGGACGCGCTGTTCTCGCTCCTCCTCCCCGATGCCCTTTGCTTCCAGACTCTGGCGGAACTGAGCCAGGTCCTCCCGGAGCCGGTCACCGATCATGGTGATGACGGGATCGGCCACGTAGAGGCTCCCCATCACTTCAGCCACATAGCTGTTGAAATGCAGATCCAGTCCCCTCTGGAGTTGGGCCTGGGTCGGCTTCAACTCGTCCAGGATGATCTGGCGGCCCACCTCCACCCTCTCGGCCGTCTCTTTCCGAAGCTGGAACTGACGGAAGTCCGCCGGGGTAAGAGACTTCCTCTGGGCGTATAGGGCTTGGGACAGACTCAGAGTGGCGGCTGACTGTTGAAGAAAACCTCGCCTGGAAAGGGGATCCTGGTTCATCGTTGGCCTGCCTTCACCGAGCCTTTACACGATCTTGTAATGGGAAGCGGTCTGGCCGACCACGATGTTCCCCCAAGCGATCTAATGAAGAGTTCCCTTGATCCTAGACCTTTCAGCGGTTCATAGCAATGTCATCAGTACCGGGGGCAAGGAACCCGCCATGATGGTGTCGCCGATCTCCAGGCCCAGGGGTTCCTTCCGGGGGGCCATCATCTGGCGTGGCGAAGGCATGCGGAACGAGGAGGGCATGGTCCTGATCTCCCCGGGGATGAGGGGCAAGGTGATCACGAGGAGCGAGAATCTGTTGGCTCATGCAGCAAGGAAGGCTGGCCTGCACATCACTGCGGGGCCGTGGGTGCTGGTGGAGCTTGAGAACGGGTTCAGGCTCGTGGTGGACAGCAGGGCGAAGGTTGAAAAGGTGAGGAAGGAACTTCGGCGCGGTGCCGGAAGGCCAGCATGAGATGGATGGGCAAGGAGGGCGCACGGAAGGACAACAAGGTAGTGGTCTTCGAGAAAGAGGGCGATGCGATCTACAGTGGCTCCACCCGGACCCTTGGGAACGCAGTCAAAGATGCTTGCAAGGCGATTAGAAAGGAAGAGGATCAGTGAAACTCTCCCAACGAACGCGCCTTGAGCCATCCAGAAGTTTGCCTCCCAAAGACTGGGCCCTGTGCTCTTTCGTTCAGTGCAGCTTGGGAGGCTCCAGGAGCTTGACCTCACGCTCGTCCGGCTTTCGATGGAAGTAACTTTGGAACTCGTCGATGGTGGGTTTCCGCCCCAGCTCTTTGGTGTGCCTCACGATGAACTCGAGAGTAGGAGTCGGAACCCTGGCCAGCTCCAAGTGGACATGCTGATGCTGGTGCAAGGTCTGCTTCTCGCTGGGTCCCTCCTCAGGTGGCTCCACCGTCCTGGCCCAGCGGCTTCGATAGCGCCGCTCCAGGATCCAGGCTGCCGCTTTCCAATCCTTTTCCGCCGCCGCTTGGACCTGCTCCAGGGCCCTGAGCTCCCCCTCCGCCATGGCCTCCATCACCCTCAGGTAGAGCTCGTGATAGATCCCTCTCTTCTGCTGGGATCCTCTCCTCATCCAGTCTGAGAAAGTCTGCCTCGGGACTCCGCTCGCCTCGGCTGCTGCACTTGGAAAAGCTCCTTGCCGGAGGGCCATGAGGATGGCCTCTTCGAGCTTGGGATTGATCGACGGAGGACGGCCCCCTAATTTGCCATTGAGCCTGGCCCTTTCAGCGATCGCCTCACGGGTCCACTTTTTTTCTCTGGGTCCTTCTTGTCCGGACCCGACTGCCCTGAGACGGTGCCCCTTAACTGGCCCCCCTTTCTTACTTCTCATAGCTGGTCCATACTACTCGCCCCGTCCGACAACCTCATTGCTACCAGACACTTAAGGCCCCTTTGCTGGCTCGTTTGGAGCCTTCTTGAGGTTCTGTCTGGGAACCGCCCCTTGTGGGGGTCCTTTCCTGTTGAACCGCCCGGGGCCCTGTACGGTTGTTCGTGTATCTCGATTAGCGGGAGGTTATTGCAATCGGGTACGGCTATGCAGGGAGGGACAAGGATGGGGTCAAGCGTGAGGGATTGCTGCTCGGGTCTCTTCGATAGCTATCCTCTCCTGAAGCAGGTAATGAGATTTGCGGATGTGGGATCCGTTAGAGACCCTGAGTGTGGGACCTGTTCAGCTCATTGGCGCTCCTAGACTCGTGTCTCTGGCACGCCGTCATCAGGCGTGAGGAGGCAATCAGCTACTTCTCCAACCCACCCTTTATGACTAACCCCGACCTTTATTGCTATCTTCGCTTTTCCAACAGATAAGACAGCCGATAGCGGCTGCGGCAGTCAAGGCACCGAGTTCAACAAACATTCTGCGCATATTTACTCTTGCCGACTCCCGCGGAGGACTGACGAGAAACGCATAACCCTGATCACGACTTCTTGCTTTTCCTTCCACGGAGGGGAGATGCCAGGGAACATAAAGAAATGCAGCTAGTACAAGGGAAGCGTATATGATCAGGACCACCCTGACAGGATTGGACTTTTCCGGAGGGCCGACGTTTTCAGAACCTTCTTCGTTCATCGTCGGGGTGACCTCGTAAGTAAAGGGCTCGTTAATTGGCTCGGAGGAGCCACCCAATCCCTCCTTCCACATCTTCTCCATTCGTGACCATGTTTCTTCAGGCACTATCTTGGGACTTCCCCAAGAACCTAAGAAAGGTCCAACCAACAAACCGGTCCCACACTCCTTACATTTCCAAACTGCCTTTCCCTCAAATTGGCCACGCACCTCAAAACCACTTGCACTCATATGGCCGCACTTTGGACACTTCATCGATTCTGACTCCCTCCCCGATGGGAACGACAAAGTAAGGAGGTGCCCTTTAGCGTACTAGAGCGAAGTTACTGTGTCAGTTTTTGTGTCACTTTGGTCGTCGCACTCATTCTGAGACTCACAAGAGCCGTACCTACTCCGTTTTTCGATGCGGTAGGGCACAAAAATGGGCACAATTCTCACCGAAGGCTGCTGAAGGTTCCGAATGTCTGGCTGTAAACTGTTGAAAGGATTGGCTCCTCAGGTAGGACTCGAACCTACAACCCTCCGGTTAACAGCCGGATGCTCTACCAATTGAGCTACTGAGGAGCACTCGGTGGGCTGCAATATATCGAAAAGGGATAATCGCGTCAAGATTCAGGTCCCTGTTGCTAGCTACCGGTCTGGGTCGTTCAGAGGAAAATTCAGTGTCGAGAAGGCAGGATCGTGCTGCTGACTCGAGGGCAGGACTTCGTCCTGGAGGCCAGAGCTGCGTTCGCAAATCACGTTTCAGGTTAGTGCAGCCCCCAGCCACGCTGGATCATTCAGGTAGAAACTTGTAGGGCGAAGAGCGGCGTTGCCGCGAGCATCTTTTCATGGGGACGCTGTCCCCAAACCCCTGGTCGATCTCACCGGAAAGACCGGCTGCGCCATCGTCGACGGCCAGCGCAACCCGCACCGCTTGGCCACGTTTCGCGATTGCCGCTGCAAGAAATCCGAAGGGGAGATCGCCGAATACCTCACCGGAACTTGGCGCTCCGAACACCTGTTCAACCTCAAGACGAGCTTACAGCTGTGCGACAAGATCGCCCAGATGCGGGCCGACTATGAGGCCGAGATCAGCCGCTGCTTGGCAGCCCTGCAGCCCACCGAGCGAGCCCAGGCCCAAGCCGCTCCCCATCCCAATTCCGCCAAGGAAAAGGCGCTGACCCGACGCGGCGAACAAGCGCTGCGCACCGCCTTATGGCGTCTGACGGGGGTCGATCTGACCCGCATCGACGGCATTGCTCCCTCGACGGCCCAACTGATCTTCAACGAAGTCGGGACGGACCTGCAAAGCTTTCCCACCGAAGACCACTTTGCTTCCTGGTTGCGCCTCACCCCCCGTCTGGCCATCACCGGGGGAAAGCCGATCCGAAAGCGCAAGAACCAGGGCACCGGCGCCAACCGAGTGGCCGCCGCCCTGCGCATGGGAGCGCTTTCCTTCAAACACTCCGACTCGGCTCTGGGAGCCTCCGATCGCCGCCTGGCACGATGCAAAGACGCCTCCGTGGCCATCTTTGCCACCGCTCGTAAGCTGGCGATCTTGATCTACCGGATGCTCAAGTACGGTACCGCTTACGTCGATGAAGGCTCCAAAGCCTACGCAGAGCGATTCCGACACAAACGATTACATTCGATCCGAAACCCGCCAAATCAATGGGTTATCAGCTTGTTGCCGTCGAGGCTACTGGTTAAGTTTCAGGTCAGTGACTCCCCAGGAAGCCCTGGCCCCATTCGAGAAAGAAACTCCAGTGTCCTACAGTGGCACGGGCATCCCTGCCCGTGATGACCGATCCGTCGAGCCAAGGGCTCGACAATCACGGCCTGGAAGGCCGTGCCACGGTTTTCAGACGATCGCTTGGAGAAAGTCCTACCCAACTTAGCCTAGACTATAGATTCTCTAGAATGAACCTCGTCATCAGTTGATAGAGGTGGTTTCGCTGGGTTCCTCCCGTGACTCCGTGGCGGGATTTGGGATAGAGCATCATTTCGAAGCTCTTTCCCTTCTTCTGGAGTCGCTCGACTAGCTGGATCGTGTTCTGTAGGTGGACGTTGTCGTCTATCGTTCCGTGGATCAGTAGTAGCTTGCCGCTCAGGGCGTCCGCTGACTCTAGCACGGAGCTCTTTTTGTAGCCTTCGGGGTTTTCCCGGGGTAGACCCATGTATCGCTCCGTGTAGATGGTGTTATAGAGTTTCCAATCGGTTACCGGAGCCCCCGCGATCCCTATCTTGAAACTGGAACTGTGCGTCAGGGCGTAAGACGTCAGGTAACCACCATAGCTCCAGCCCCAGATCCCTATCCGCTCTGAATCGACGTAGGTCTTCTTGCGCAGCCAGTCCAGGCTCTCCTCCACGTCACGCAGTTCCAATTCGCCGAGGTTGCGGAAGACCGGCCAGGCCGACTGCGCCCCTTTTCCACTGGCGCTGCGGTTGTCGCACATCCAGATAATGTAGCCCTTCTGAGCCAGGAACTGGTGCCATAGATATCGTCTTCCACCCCATCGGTTCTTTACCCTCGGTATCTGCGGGCCCCCATAGACGTAGTGCAAGACCGGATACTTCTTCTTGGAATCGAAATCAGCGGGCCGGATCATCATCGCTTCCATCGAGAAACCGTCGCTGGTCTTGATCTGCATAAACTCCGGAGACGGAAGCTGTAGTTCATCCAGAGCCTCGACCCTGTTCTCGTCGACCATCCGAATCAGGTCGCCCTCCGACTCGTGCAGAGCGACCCTGACCGGTGTCTTGATGTCGCTCCAGGAGTCGATGAAGTGACTGAATTGAGAATTGAAGTTAGCACGGTGTGTGCCAGGCCTGCTAGAGAGACGCGTCAAGCGTCCGCCGTCCAAGCGGACACGGTACACGTGCTGGTCGATCGGCTTGTCTCGGTACCCCGAAAAATAGACCCACTTCGCGTCCTGGTCGGCTCCAAAGAGGCTCGAGACCTCCCACTTGCCATCGGTGACGGGCCGGATGAGCTTGCCCTCCGCCGTGTAGTGATAAATGTGCTTCCAGCCGCTCCGCTCGCTTAGCCAGAGAAAGGATCCGTCATCCAACCACTCAGGCTCGCCCAAGACACTGGTCCAGGCCGGTGTTTTCTCACGCAACAGCGTTACCGTCTTTCGCTCATCCAGATCGAAGCGGTTCAGGTCCAACCAGGTCTGCTGCCGATTCTGTACCTGGAACAGCACGGCCTTGCTGTCGGGAGTCCATCCCACACCAGTGATGAGAAACTCAGATCCCTGGTATTTGAACGTCTTCACCCAATGAGTCTTCCCGGCAGCGGCGGAAATCAGACCCAGGCGGACTCCCGGATTCGGATCGCCAGCCTTGGGATAGCGCATCACCTCGAGTCCCAGGTGAAGCGGCAGATGATCCACTACGGTGAACTCCGGCACCTGGGACTCGTCCAGTTGGAGGTAGGCGATGCGTGAAGAATCCGGGCTCCACCAGTATCCCCTAAAGTTCCCCCGCCCGTAGATTTCTTCCTGGTAGACCCAATCCAGTTCGCCGTTGAGAAGCTCGCCGCTGCCGTCGGTCGTAAGCCGGCGCTCTCTTCCCTCCTTGATATCGACGACATAGAGATCGCTGTCACGGACGAAGCTCACCATGCCGCTGTCGGGGCTGAAGCCGGCAAGCTTCTCCCCCTGGGGAGTACGGGTGAGGCGGAGGGCTCCATCAGCACCGAAGCGATGGTAGAAGAGATCCCCTGCATGACGAATCAGAACGCCCTTCTCATCGGGGCTCAATTCAAATCGGCTCTCCTTCGATGTCTTCTCAAGCGAGGATTCTGTGAATCCAGGCAGGGCCGCCAGCGAAACTCTCAGGTCGGCTCCATCAAAGAGAGACTCCTCCTGGCCCGTGGCAGCGTTCACCCGAACCAAGCTCCCGGATGCGCGCCCACTGCCCTTCAGATAGTGCTCACCATCTTCGAGCCACTTCAGCCCAGAAGCAGGCGATCCGCTGAAGTTGATCTTCTGTTGGGGATCAAAGAGATCGGCCAGCGTCAGTTGACGAAGCTGGGCAGAAGTTGGCAGGGAGAAAAGAATGAGGCAGGAGAAAAAAACCAGGGCAGCACCGACTCGCTGCCGTGTGCCCGAACGATTTGGAACCTGATGCTTGGAGCTTGGAATTTGCTTGTATCTTGTATCTTGTATCTTGGTGCCTGACGAAGTATAGAACCCCAACTATTCCTTGTCTTCTTTGCTTTCTTTCTCTTCCTTCTTATCCTTCTTATCCTTCGTGGGTGTGTCTGCCAAAGCCTGGAACTCGCTACCCACAAGCTCGAGCAGGGCGATCTCGGCGCTATCGCCACGCCGGAATCCGAGCCGGACAATGCGGGTGTAGCCACCGTTGCGATCGGCAAAGCGCGGCGCCAGATCGTCGAACAGCTTCCGCACCACCGCTTTTCTTCGAATAATGGAGAGGGCCCGGCGGCGGGCAGGGAGGGATTCCTTCTTCCCCAGAGTGATCATCTTCTCAGCGACAGGGCGAAGTTCCTTCGCTTTGGCTACCGTGGTGACAAGATGCTCTTTGTCCAGAAAATCGGTAACCATGTTGCGAAACAGGGCCTTCCGATGGCTCGCGTTTCGCCCTAACTTTCGGCCTTGCCTACGGTGTCGCATCGCTCTTTCTCACTCCCCGCGGGCTACAATCATTCCTGCGGCGCAGGCTCTTACGCCTCCACGGCCCCTTGAATGAGTCGCCCCTTACTATCAATCTTCATGCCGAAGGAGAGTCCCATGTCCGCCAGGAGTTCCTTGATTTCGTTCAAGGACTTGCGTCCGAAATTCTTCGTCTTCAGCATCTCCCCTTCGGTTCGGACGACCAGCTCGCCAATCGTCTGGACGCTGGCGTTCTTGAGACAGTTGTATGCCCTGACCGAGAGCTCCAGCTCTTCCACGGACTTGGTCAAGTTCTCATTGACGACATGCAACTCGTTATCCTCTTCCAAGACCGGCTCTTCCGGCTCTTCTTGGAAGTTGATGAACAAGTAGAGATGGTCCTTGAGGATCTTGGCGGCCTGACCGACTGCGTCCTGAGGACTCAAGCTCCCATTGGTCCACACATCCAGGTTCAACCGCTCGTACTCGGTCGACTGGCCCAGGCGCGCTGCCTCGACTCCAAAGTTGGCCTTTTTGACCGGTGTGTGAACCGAGTCCACCGGAATGTATCCTATATCCAACTCTTCGTCATAGTTTTCGCTGGCCGGGACGTAGCCTCTTCCCCTATTGACCTGGATTTCCATGACGAGCTTGGACGCTTTGTTCTTGGTCAAGATGTAGATGTCCTTGTCCAAGATCTCGACGTCCGGGTCGGGCTTGATGTCTCCTGATTTCACTTCACCCTCACCGGTGGCCTCCAGGTGGAGGGTTTTGGGGTGATCTACGTGGAGCATCAGTGGAATCTGCTTCAAATTCATCAGAATGTCGGTCACGTCCTCACGCACACCGGGAATCGAGGAAAACTCGTGTAGGACATCTTCAATCTTCACGGCCGTGATGGCGGCTCCCTCGGTAGAGGAGAGCAGGATTCGGCGAAGTGCGTTCCCTATCGTTGTGGCGTAACCGCGCTCAAAAGGCTGCGCGTAAAAATGCCCAAAGGTCGGAGTCAGCGTCTTCGCATCGTAGAATAGTCGCTTCGGTCTTTGAAACCCTTTCATCGATTCATCTCCACTCTGGTGTTCTGGGTGCGGCTGCGGAGGTCTTACTTCGAATAAAGCTCGACCACCAATGACTCTTCGATCGGGATCGCAATCTCATCCCGCCTGGGCAATTCGACAATCTGGCCTTTGAGACCCGCCTTATCCAGATTGAGCCAGCTGGGAACGCCCCGCCCTGCAACCTCCTCCAGGGAGCTCAGGATAAAGGGATTCTTTGTGCTCTTCTGGCGGATGGCAATCTCATCGCCCTTCTTCACTAGGTAGGAAGGAATGTTCACCTTGCGACCGTTGACGGTCAGATGTCCGTGACGCACGAACTGTCTGGCCTGGCTGCGCGAGGTCGCAAAACCGAGGCGGTAGACTACGTTGTCCAGCCGCAACTCCAGAAACTGCAATAGCAGCTCTCCGGTAATGCCCTTGCGCTTGGCCGCCTTTTTGAAATAGAGGCGGAACTGGCGTTCGAGAACGCCATAAATGCGCTTGACCTTCTGCTTCTCTCGCAGCTGCAAACCGTATCCGATTACCTTGGCCCGGGTTCGCATATCTCGGCCGTGCTCACCCGGAACAAAATTACGCTTATCAACCGCGCAACTCGCCGACAAACACCTTTGTCCCTTCAAGAATAGCTTCATGCCTTCTCGCCTACAGAGGCGACAAACAGGACCTATATTGCGTGCCAAAACCGATTCTCCTCTCTCTAACTCAGTTCCTCGCTGCCGCTGCTCAAACCACTCAGCAGCAGAAACGTTGCAATTCAGATTCGTACCGTCGGCCGGTCACACTCGCCTCCGTTTGGGAGGTCGACAGCCGTTGTGGGGGATAGGGGTCACATCCTTGATGGACCTGATTTCGATACCCGAAGCCTGGATGGAGCGCACCGCCGATTCCCGGCCGGAACCAGGTCCTTTGACCCACACTTCACAGCTTCGCATGCCATATTGATCCCGCACCTTGTTGGCAGCCGTGTGGCCTGCCTGAGATGATGCGAAAGGAGTACTCTTGCGGCTGCCCTTGAAGCCCTGCATCCCCGAGCTGCCCGCGGCCAGGACGTTGCCGTCCTGATCTGTGATGCTGATCATGGTGTTGTTAAAACTCGACTTGATGTGGACGATCCCATGAGTGATCGTCCTCTTTTCCTTCTTCTTGCTCGACTTCTTTTTTCCTGCTTTGGCGGATTTTTCCATGGTCTTCCTCGTAGCCTACTGGCGTTTCTTACGACGTAGGATTCTGCCCTTGCGGGGACCCTTTCGGGTTCGTGCGTTGGTGTGCGTGCGCTGCCCTCGTGCGGGCAGACCGCGCCGGTGACGTAGACCGCGATAGCAGCCAATATCCATCAAGCGCTTGATGTTGATCTGAAGCTCCTTTCGCAGATCGCCCTCGATCCGGCCCTGATCTTCGATGATCCGCCGGAGCTGTGTGGCTTCGTCTTCGGTAATATCCTTGGCCTTCTTGTCCCAATCTATGCCGGCCTCACTCAAAATCTTCCCGGAACGTACTCTCCCGATCCCGTAGATATAGGTGAGAGCTATCTCGATCCGCTTGTGGTCTGGGATGTTCACTCCTATGATTCGCATGGCACTCCCTGTTGACCTTGATTCTTCATGCCCGGTCCAGGGCAGATGATTGCGGCGACGTACATGACTAACCTTGCCGCTGCTTATGCTTCGGGTTCGTACAAATCACTCGAACCACCCCTTTTCGACGGACAATCCTGCACTGGCGACAGATGCGTTTGACCGATGTGCGAACCTTCATCCTTCAATCATCCTTTCCTGATCTAGCCTCGGCCCCTCTGGTTGCCATTGGCTAGACTCAAGATCCAGGGGCCATCCTCGGTTACAGCCACCGAGTGTTCGAAGTGTGCGCTGTAGCCCCCGTCTGCGGTGACCGCGGTCCAGCGGTCCTCCAACACCTTCACACCGGGTCCCTTGCTGTTGACCATCGGCTCAATCGCCAGCACCATCCCCGCCTGGAGTTTTGGACCTCGTCCCGGCTGACCGAAATTGGGAATCTGCGGTTCCTCGTGCAGGGCCTTCCCGATCCCGTGCCCCACAAATTCGCGCACTACTGTAAAACCGTGGTTCTCGACGTGCTGCTGAATGCTATGGGAAATATCCGAGATCCGGTTCCCAACCACCACCTTTTCGATACCCTTGTAGAGCGACTCCCTGGTGACGTCCAGCAAACTCTCTAATTCCTTGGAAATGGCTCCGACGGAGAAGCTCCAGGCCGAGTCTCCAAAGAAGCCCTTATAGCAAACCCCAACATCCAAGCCGATAATGTCACCCTGTTTCAAGGGATCGTCGTTGGGAATACCGTGGACGATCCGATCGTTGACAGAGGCACATACGGTCGCTGGGTAGCCCCGATAACCCTTGAAAGCCGGCTTGGCACCTGCCTTAAAAATCATATCCTCAGCTACCGCATCAAGTTCACTGGTCGTGATGCCCGGCTGGATCAGGCTGCCGAGATGGTCGAGAACCTGGGCCACGATTAAATTGGCCTCTCTCATCTTGTCCAGCTCAGCTTTCCCCTTGCAGACGATCACTCTTATTCCTGTCTACGCCGGCACCCCAAGCCCTGCTCTGGTGTCCCGCAACGAGGGACGAGAGCTCCTCGAAGACCGAATCCATGCCTAGGCTGCCGTCTACCTCGAAGTAGCCCTCACGGCTCCTATAGAACTCAATGAGAGGCCTGGTCTGCTCCTGATAGACTCTGAGACGCTCCCGAACCACCGTTTCGACATCGTCGGGACGCTGGAGCAACCCTCCCCCACACCCATCACAGATACCTTCCTCTGTGGGAGCAGAGTAGTAGCCGTTGTAGATTCTACCACAGCCAGCGCAGTGCCGACGCCCCGCCAGCCGCTTGACGACCTCTTCTTCACTCAAGTGCAGATTCACTGCGATCTGTTCGAAATCTCCCGGCAGGGACTCCAGATACTCAGCTTGCGGCACCGTCCGTGGGAAACCATCCAACAAGATATCCGGGGGGACATCCTGGCTGCCGAGCCGGTCACCGACGATCTCTGCCACCAACTGATCCGAAACCAGCGCACCGGAATTCATAATCTCTTCGACCTTCGTTCCTACAGGTGTACCCGATCGAACTTCCTGCCTCAGGATGTCGCCAGTCGAAATATGAACAAAGTCAAACTTCTCGGCCAACATCTTAGCCTGCGTGCCTTTTCCGGCACCTGGAGGTCCCATCAGGATAACAACGCTCTCGGCTGCCATCTTATTACTTCGAAAGAGCCATCAAACGCGACCAGAAACGGTCTCGCTCTCAGCCTCTTCTGCCTCGAATTCTTCCCTTCTTCAGAAAACCCTCGTAGTGACGCATGATCAGCTGGGACTCAATTTGCTTCACCGTATCCATAGCGACTCCGACTACGATCAGCAGCGAGGTCCCTCCAAAGTAGAAGGTGACCCCCAGTCCGGTGGTGATGAAATCCAGATCGTAGTTGACCAGGAAATTGTCAATCCCAGGCCCTATCCAGGGAATGGGCTGCACCTTGAATCCGGTGATCAGGAACTCTGGAAGCAAGCACACCAAAACCAGATACACCGCACCTGCCGCGGTCAAACGACTGAGGGTACGATCGATATACTCGGCGGTCCTCCTGCCAGGACGAATCCCGGGAATGTAGCCGCCATATTTACGAATGTTGTCGGCAACTTCGTCGGGGTTGAAAATGATACTGACGTAGAAGAAGCAGAAGAACATGATGCCGCTGATGTAGAGCAAGTTGTACAGCGGAAATCCCTGCCGCAGCTGTTCGGACATCGCCTGCATCCAGGACACGTCGGGAAAAACCAGTCCCAGGGTGGAGGGAAAAGCGACGATAGAAGCCGCAAAGATGACTGGAATGACGCCTCCCGAGTTCACCCGAAGGGGTAGGTGGGTCGCCTGCCCCCCGTACATTTTTCTACCGACCACACGTTTGGCGTACTGGATCGGAATGCGCCGTTGACCCCGTTCAACATAGACGATGGCAGCGATCACCAGTACCATCATGGCCAACAGGGCAAGGATGGCAACGATGTGAAGCTCTCCCGCAACCCAGTCCTGCAGCAAAGAGTAGGCGGCACTGGGAAGGCCCACCACGATGCCCGCGAAGATGATCAACGAGATTCCGTTCCCAATGCCGCGCTCGGAGATCTGCTCTCCAAGCCACATGACGAAGGTGGTCCCGGTAGTGAGCGTCAACATGGTCATCAGGCGAAAACCCCAGCCCGGATTGGGTACGATCGGAGGAAGGGCTTCGGTTCGTTCCAGTGCGATCGAGGTCGCCATACTCTGGAACAGGCACAACCCGACGGTGAGGTAGCGCGTGTACTGATTGATCTTCTTTCTCCCCAGCTCGCCTTCCTTGGATAGACGCTCCAGGAAAGGCCAGACTACCGTGAGGAGCTGCAGGATGATCGAAGCGGTAATATAGGGGGTGATGCCCAGAGCAAAAATAGAAAGCCGGCTCAGGTTTCCGCCCGAGAACATATCCATGAAACCAAAGATCGTGCCTGTCTGTTGACTGAAAAACTCCTGCATGGCAGCGCTATCCACCCCCGGCGTGGGGATGAAGCTCCCGACCCGGTAGATGGCCAACAGGCCCAACATAAAGAGCACGCGCTTACGCAGGTCCGGGATTCGGTAGATGTTTAGAAAACTACCGAGGACGGGGTTGAATTCCGCCATCAGGCCAACACCTCGATCTGACCGCCCGCTTCCTCAATCTTCTTCCTGGCCGACTCGCTGAAATGATGGGCTTTTACGGTGAGCTTTCGAGTCAATTCCCCAGAGCCCAGGATGCGCAGCCCATCCTTCATTTTCTTGGCCACTCCCTGCTCGATGAGAAACTCAGGAGACACCTTACTGCCGCTCTTGAAGCGATTCAGATCGCGGACATTCAAGACCACGAACACCTTCTTGAAAGGGTTCTTGAATCCTCTCTTGGGAAGACGGCGATGGAGCGGCATCTGGCCACCCTCGAAGCCGGCCCTGGCAGCGTAACCGGAACGAGACTTCTGCCCGTTGGATCCGCGCCCGGACGTCTTGCCGCGGCCCGAGCCTGGACCTCTGCCCACACGTCTTCGCTTCCGGTTTGCTCCCTTGGCTGGCTTCAGCGTATGCAGCTGATGGGTCACAACTAATCTCCCTGAACGATTTGTACCAGGTGAGGTATCTTGGCAACCATCCCTCGGATTGAAGGGGTATCTGGCCGCTCCACCACCTGATTCATCTTCCGAAGCCCCAGGCCCTGGAGTATTCGCTTCTGGCGATAAGACCTGCCAATAGCACTGCGGAAGTATCGAATCTTGATTTTAGCAACGTCCTTGGTCGGCGACTTCGCACTTGCCTGCTTGGGCTTCTTGGACACCGCTTTCGTCGGAGCAGACGCCTTCGGAGCCTCTGGCTGGGACTCTTCCGCCGCCGTAGCCTTTGCAGCCGCTTTCGGTTCCTGTGCAGCCGCCTGGGGCTTCGCGCTAGTCTTCTTCGGTTTCTCCGTCTTTGGCGGAGACTTCGCGGCTGTCCTCTTGGGCTTGGCTCTCGGAGCGGACTTCGTGGCCGTCTTCTTGGGCTTGGCCGCCGCCGATGTGGTTTTGGTAGTCGACGCGCCGGCCTTCTTCGCCGCGCTCGCGGACTCAGGCTTCTCGCTCTTCTCCGCCACTACAGATCCTCCACCGCGAGGCCTCGAAGCTTCGCTACCTGCTGGGCATCTCGGAGCTGCGATAGACCCTCGAAGGTCGCCTTGACCACGTTGTGGGGATTCGTGGTCCCCACCGACTTGGTCACCACGTCCCTGATACCCACCGATTCCATGACGGCCCGAACCGGCCCGCCCGCAATGATACCGGTTCCCTCTGGAGCCGGCTTGAGGATCACCAGACCCGCACCGAACCGGCCCCTCACGCTGTGAGGTATGGTCGATCCCTTGAGGGGAACGTCCAGTAAAGCCCCTCTCGCCTTCTCAACACCCTTGCGGATGGCCGCGGGTACTTCGCGAGCCTTGCCCATTCCGTAACCGGCCCGCCCATTCTGGTCTCCAACCACCACCAGAGCGCTGAAAGTGAGGTTCTTTCCGCCCTTGACCACTTTGGTCACCCGATTGATCGAGATGACCTGATCTTTCAGTTCGACTTCAATATTTGATTGATTCCCCATCGATCGTCTTCGGGGCCCCGTCTCTCAGTCGTTACCGCGTCCCACTCATCCACCCTGACTTCGCTACGCCGTGAAGCAAGCTTTGCCGGGGCGGCACCTGTGACGCCTCATTACGGCTGAGAACTAGAACTTCAGCCCGCCTTCCCGAGCCGCCTTGGCCAGCGCCTCTATCCGTCCGAAATAAAGATAGCCATTACGATCAAAGACTACGGTCTTGATCCCCGCCTCCGCGGCCTTCTCTGCAACTGCCTTGCCCACACTGCGAGCAGCCTTTATGCCGCCTCCATTGCCCAGCTTCTTGCCGTCGAGCTTCAGCGTCGAAACGGTTACAAGATTTTCCCCGGAAAGATCATCGACAATCTGAGCGTAGATATGCTTGAGACTTCGAAACACGCAAAGTCTCGGCCTTTCCGAGGTTCCCGTGATCTTCTTGCGAATTCTCTTGTGGATCCTTCTTCTCCGATCCGCTTTACTGATTTTGCTTGCCATTAGCCTGCTACTCGAAAACTCAAACCCATTCCACTTGCCCGCCTAGGAGGCGATATTCCGACCTGCTCCAGTGGGCCCGACAACCTGAAACTTGCAACCCAGGGAATCAAGCGCCCTTCTTGCCCACCTTCAGACGTATTCGTTCGTCACTGTAACGGATCCCCTTGCCCTTATACGGATCGGGGGGTCTCAATGCCCGGATGTTGGCCGCGACCTGTCCCACTTGACACTTGTCAACTCCCTCGACCACCATCGAGGTGACGTAGTTCTGAATGGGCTTGTTGGTTTGTTCCACGTTGACCTTGATGCCCTCGGGGAGGGGAAATTCGATCGAATGCGAGTATCCCAAGGACAGCGTAAGAGTGCCCGAATCTGACTCCGCCCGATAGCCTATTCCAATGACGTCGAGCTCCTTTTTGAAGCCCTCGCTAACTCCCGTGACCGCATTGGCCAGCAGGGAGCGAGTCAAGCCGTGGAGTGACTTCAGTGTCTTGCTATCATTCCGTCTCTGGGCGGTCAAAGTTTCGTCCTCAAGACTCGCCGTGATGCCCTCAGGCACCGACATCGTCAGCTCCCCCAGGGGCCCCTTGACCATCACCTGGCGACCTTCCACTGAGACCTTAACGGTCCCAGGAACCGAAATGGGTTTTCCACCTACGCGCGACATAATGAATCACTCAAAAGTTGATGGACCGTCAATCAGTAAACCTCGCACAGCAGCTCGCCGCCCACACCCTGCGCCGAAGCCTTCTTACCGGTTAGCAATCCCTTCGAAGTCGAAAGAATACTGATCCCCAACCCACCCAGCACCGGCCGGATCTCGTCCTTTCCCACGTAGTAACGGCGACCCGGCTTGCTGACACACTGTAAAACCCGGATCGCCGGCGTCTGGTCCGCGGTATACTTCAGCACGATCGACAACGTCCAGAAGGGCGTCTTTTCATTGACCTTATACGCGCTGAGATAACCCTCTTCCTTGAGGATCCTGAGCACTTCGGCTCTCAGCTTCGAAAAGGGAACTTCCACCGAATCGTGCCGCGCACTCTGGGCGTTGCGAATCCGGGTTAGGAGATCTGCGACTGCGTTTGGGACTGGCATCTTCGTTACTCTCGACTCTGCTCAGGGAAGATCCCTGTTTATACCTAGAATTGGGTCACTACCAACTTGCCTTGGTCACTCCTGGAATCTCACCCTGCAGTGCCAGCTGTCGAAAACAGATCCGGCACAGCTGGAACTTCCTCAGGTAAGCTCGGGCCCTGCCACAGCGCCGGCAGCGCGTGTAGCCCCGGACCCCAAACTTGGGTGTCCTCTGCTGTTTTGCTATGAGCCCTTGTCGCGCCATCTACCTGTCCTTCCTCCTGCCCAGTCTCTCACGGCCTGGGACTCGCTAATCCAGCCCATCAATTCCTTCACTATAGAACGGCCATCCGCCTTTCTTCTTTCCCTGCGAAAGGCATCCCCATCCCAGCCAAAAGAAAACGCGCCTCATCGTCTGACTGAGCCTTCACCACGACGGTGATGTTCAGCCCATGGATATGCTCGGTCTTCCCCAGATCGATCTCCGGAAAGATCAACTGGTCCTTGATCCCGATCGTGTAGTTGCCTCGACCGTCGAAGGAATCGGCAGAAACCCCGCGAAAATCTCTGACTCGAGGCAGACAGATGTTGATGAACCTGTCGAGGAACTCGTACATCCGTTCTCCCCGAAGGGTAACCATCAAGCCGATGGGCATACCGGCACGAAGTTTAAAGCCGGCGATCGCCCGTCTCGCCTTGGTGATGATGGGCTTCTGACCGGTTATGGTTGAGAGCTCTGCGGCAGCGATGTCCAGCAGCTTGGCATTCTGGATCGCCATACCGAGTCCCATGTTCAGCACAACCTTCTCTACTTGGGGCAGTGCCATGACGTTTCGATTCTCGAAACGCTCGAGCATGGCAGGCTTTAATTCATTCAGGTACTTGTCTCTGAGTCTTGTCATCTTCCTCGAACCCGATTGACCGGCTCAAGCCCGGCCGACTACTTATCGATGGACCCGTCGCACTTCTTACAGACCCGGACCTTCTTGCCATCGGCGAGCCGACTGAAGCCAACCCGGCTCGGCTCTCCACACTCGCGGCACACCACCTTCAAGTTGGAAAGGTGGATGGAACCCTCGCGCTCCAGGATTCCGCCCTGGATATTCTTCTGAGGATTCGGACGCGTGTGCTTCCGAATCATGTTGACGCCTTCGACTATGGCACGGTTCCTGGTCGGCAAGACCCGCAGGACACGGCCCTTCTTGCCGCGGTCCTTACCCCCAAGCACCACCACTTGATCTTCCTTCTTTACGTGGAGCATCGCCGAAACAATCCTTCAGTGCACGGCAGAAAGTGATCTGCTGCTAAAACAGTAGAATCGGTCCCTATTTCCCCGCTCTATCGCCACCATCAGTTCTATCCTGAATACTGCTAGAGCACCTCAGGTGCCAGCGAGACAATTCTTGTAAACTGTTTCTCTCTCAGCTCCCGCGCTACTGGACCAAAGACGCGGGTACCAAGCGGCTCTCTCGTATTGTTGATCAGGACGGCAGCGTTTTCGTCAAACCGGATATACGACCCGTCGGGTCGCCGACTTTCTTTCCGCATTCGAACCACGACGGCCCGCACTACTTCACCCTTCTTCACTCCACCATCGGGACTGGCCTCCTTGACCGAAGCCGTGATGACGTCACCCAAACCGGCGCCTCTCCCCACGTCTCCCCCGATTGTCGAGATACATGCAAGCTTACGGGCCCCCGAGTTGTCTGCCACCCGGAGGATCGTCTGCATTTGAATCATGAGCCCACCTCCTCCTGCCTTGATCTCGCCTCACAAGCCCCACCGGAAAACCCGTAAAAATCTGTATTACAACGTACTGGACCGATCATGATAGTCTCGCCTAACTCTTGGCCCTGTCGAGTACTTCCAGCACGGTCCAGCGCTTGCGCTTACTCATCGGGCGCGTCTCACCGATCAGGACCGTGTCGCCCACTCGACAGTCGTCCTTTTCGTCGTGCGCCATGAAGCGGCTTGTCCGACGAATCGTCTTCTTGTAGAGGGGGTGGGTCACCAGGCGGTCTACCCCGACTACCACGCTCTTGACCATCGAGGCAGAAACGACTCGACCGGATTTCGTTGCCCTTTTCTTCTGGGGTGCCTGCTGCTCGGTTTCATTCATTTCCGGATTCTGTTCCTCAATTGGCTTGGGCTTCCGACTCCCGCTGCTTCTCGGTCAGGACCGTCTTCAGGCGTGCCAGATCACGTCGTATCTGACGGGTCTTCATCATGTCTTCCAGCTGCCCTGTTGCCTTCTGAAGTCTCAGACGGAAAAGCTGCTCCGAGAGCTCCGTGCTCTCATCGACCAGCTCTTCAACCGACATCTCTCTCAACTTCGATGCTTTCATCACTCTCCGGGACGCGTCACGAAACGAGTACGGATCGGAAGCTTCATCGCCGCCCTTCGCATGGCCTCACGAGCCAGCTCCATCGGCATGCCTTCCATCTCGTACAGAATACGGCCTGGCTTCACCACCGCAACCCAGCCCACGGGAGTGCCCTTGCCCTTTCCCATGCGGGTTTCGGCCGGCTTCTTGGTCACCGGCTTATCGGGGAAAATCCGGATCCAGATCTTACCTCCCCTTTTGACGTAGCGCGTCATGGCGATCCGAGCCGCCTCGATCTGTCGGTCAGTGATCCAGCCAGGCTGTACTGCCTTCAACCCATAATCGCCAAATGACATGCTGCTGCCGCGCAAAGCCTTGCCCGCCATACGGCCGGTTTGCTGCTTTCTATAGCGTACTTTCTTGGGCATTAACATGGTCCAGCTACTCCTCTATCGACTCGTTTGCTCTCTGTCTAAGGCTCCTGTCTCCTTAGCGTCGAAGACCTCGCCCTTGTTGACCCAGACCTTGATGCCAATGACTCCGTAGGTGGTGAAGGCCTGCGCAAAACCGTAATCGATCTGGGCACGCATAGTATGCAGCGGAAGACGTCCGTGGAGATACCATTCGGCCCGTGCTATTTCCGCCCCATTGAGTCGACCTCCACAGCGAACCTTGATCCCCTGGCCGCCAAAGCGGATAGCCGTATCGACGGATCTCCTCATGGCCCGGCGAAAGGCCACCCGTTTCACCAGCTGCTGCGCGATAGACTCTGCAACCAGTTGGGCATCCAGCTCGGGCTTCTGCTCTTCCTGGATATTGATGTAGACCTCACGACCAGTCACTGCCTGCAGCTCATTTCTGAGCTTGTCGATTTCGCTGCCCTTGCGCCCGATGATAATGCCCGGTCGCGAGGAACGGATGATTACGGTCAGCTTGTTAGCAGCCCGCTCGATCTCGATCCTGGAGATTCCGGCGTGGAAAAAGCGGGCCTTGAGCTTCTTCTTGATCTTCAAGTCTTCGTGCAGGAGATCCCCATAGCCCTTGTTGGCGAACCAACGGGACTTCCAGGTAGTCGTGTATCCGAGACGAAAACCGTACGGATGTACCTTTTGACCCAAAACTTCCTCCTATTCCTTACCGTCCGAGACGCGTACCGTGATGTGGCTTTGGCGTCTGCGCTCACGGAAGGCGCGACCCATTGGGGCAGGTCTCGTCCTCCAGCGGAACTTCGTCGGTCCCAGATCCACATAGGCTTCCTTCACAACCAATTCTTCCAGATCGACCGTCGGCTCCTTTTGCTCGGCATTGGCAATCGCCGAACGCAGGGCCTTTTCGATCGGCACCGCTGCCCGCTTTCGCGAGAAGCGAAGCAAACCCAAAGCTTCTTCGACCTTTTTGCCCCGAATCAGGTCGATGACCAGGCGCGCCTTCTGAGGCGAACCCTTAACATACTTGGCAATCGAAAATGCTTCCACAGGCGTCTCCACGACTCCTTCTGTTCGGGCGACCTAAAACTCAGGCCTACCGGATTCTGGCAGATCGATCTCCTCTGCCAGTGTGCCCTCTAAACGTTCGGGTCGGAGCAAACTCTCCCAGCTTATGGCCGACCATGTTTTCCGTAATGTATATAGGGACAAACTTCTTCCCGTTGTGGACTGCGATGGTGTGCCCCACCATGCCAGGGGTGATAGTCGACCTCCGAGACCAGGTCCTGATCACAACTCTTTCGTCTGTCTCGTTCAGATGATGAAGCTTCTTCTGAAGATGGTCATCTACAAAAGGCCCCTTCTTAACCGACCTCGGCATTATTCCTCCCGGCCTACTTTCTTCTGCGGACGATGAACTTGGAGGTCCGCTTGTTTCTCCGAGTCCGGTAACCCTTGGTCTTCCAGCCCCAGGGAGAGGTCGGATGGCGTCCGCCGGACGTCCTACCCTCACCACCACCCATGGGGTGGTCCACCGGGTTCATGGCCACACCTCGGACCTTGGGACGGCGGCCACGCCAACGCGTCGCCCCTGCTTTTCCCAAGGAAACGTTCTCATGATCCAGGTTACCCACCTGTCCTATCGTCGCTCGGCAAAGAAGGTGAACCCTTCGCACTTCTCCTGAAGGAAGCTTGAGCTGAGCGTAAGTCCCCTCTTTCGCCACCAGCTGGGCCGAGCCCCCTGCCGAGCGTACCAACTGTCCCCCTCGACCCTGAGTCAGCTCGATGTTATGGAGCACGGCCCCGAGGGGAATATTGATGATGGGAAGACAGTTCCCAGGGATGATATCCACATCCGGCCCGGAAGCGATCTCATCTCCCACCTTCAGTCCCGCCGGAGCAAGAATATAGCGCTTCTCTCCGTCCATGTAATGGAGACGGGCGAGGTTCGCGCTTCGATTGGGATCGTACTCGATCGCGGCTACCCTTGCTGGAATCCCATCCTTGTTGCGCTTGAAATCAACGATCCGGTAACGCCGCTTATGGCCACCACCTCGGCGACGCACAGAGATCTGCCCTGAGTTGTTGCGGCCGCTGATCCTTTTCTTCCCTTTGGTCAGCCGCTTCAGCGGTTTTATGTCGGTCAGTTCGTCCCGGGTCTGTACCGTTCGAAAACGGCTCCCGGGCGAAGTTGGTTTGTAGCTTCTCAACGCCATGATGTCCTACGCTGTATCGAAGAATTCCGGCATCTTTTGATCCGGCTTCAGAGTGACATAGGCCTTTTTCCACTTAGCGCGTCGTCCGCTGTAGCGGCCCTGGCGCTTGACCTTGCCCTCAAAGTTCGCTGTACGCACGTGCTCGACTTCCACGCTAAAGATCTTCTTCACAGCCTCCTTCACCTGGTGCTTGTTGGCGTTCCTATCGACCTTGAACACCACCACCCGGCCCTCACTCTGCTCTTTCTGAAGCGCTGCCTTCTCGGTGATATGCGGGTATCTCAATACATTAAAGGATTCGGTCATCGCAGTAACACCTCCTGCAATTCCAGCAACGAGCCTTTGCTGATCATCAGGTGACTGCAGTTGAGCAGGTCATAGACGTTCAAGCCGATTGGCTGCACCATCTTAGTCCCAGGAAGATTACGGGTGCTGAGAAATAAATTACGATTCTCTCGGGCGTCGACCACCAGAAGCTTCTTCTCCAGTCCGAACGCCTTCATCACGCCCACAAACTCCTGGGTGCGGTAGCTGGGTAGCTCGAAATCCTCGATAACGAGAATCCTTTCGTCTTTAAGCTTGTCGGACAGGACCATCTTGATAGCCCCACGCCGTTTCTTCTTGGGAAAGGGCTGGCTGTAGTCCCGAGGTTGCGGCCCGAAAGTAACACCACCACCACGCCAGATGGGGCTTCGGCTGCTACCTGCCCGCGCCCTTCCCGTTCCCTTCTGTCTCCAGGGCTTCTTTCCCCCGCCCCGGACCTCACCGCGGCGCTTGGTCGAATGGGTCCCCTTCCGTTGACCGGCCAGATAGGCATTTACCGCCTCCCAGACCAGCGTGTCGGAAGCGGCATAGGCGAACACCTCATCCGAAAGGTCGAGCTTGGCTACGACCTTGTTCTTTAAATTCTTTACCTCAACTTCTGCCATGAGCTGGCCTCACCCTTGGGCCTGTGCCTGCAAGATCAAGACGTAGTTACCCCGACTCCCGGGAACAGCCCCTTTGACCAACATCAGATTCCTCTCCGAGTCGATCTGGATGACTTCCAGGTTGCGCACCTTCACTCTCTTGTTCCCCATTCTTCCGGGACCCTTCATCCCCTTGAAAACGCGGCCGGGGTAGGCACTCTGACCGATGGAACCAGGAGCCCGGTGAAACATCGAACCATGGGTGGCGTTACCCCCACTGAAGCCATGCCGCTTGATGACTCCCTGAAACCCTCGCCCCTTCCCGGAGCCGACAATGTCGACTCGGTCATTTGGCTCGAACAGGTCGTTGACCAGCACCTGGGCCCCTACTTCGAGCGAAGCCTCTTCGGTCCCCTGGTATGAAAACTCCCTCAGGATCCGCGTAGGCGGAACCTCTGCTTTCTTGAAATGCCCAGTCATGGGTGAATTGGCGCGCCGACGCTTCTGCTCGACCAGACCCAGCTGGATCGCTTCGTACCCTTCCTTTTCGGAAGTCTTTCTTTGCACGACCACACAGGGCCCAGCCTCCAGCACCGTCACCGGAATGACCCTGCCGTTCTCATCGAAGATCTGAGTCATCCCCACCTTTTTACCGATCAAGCCGCCGATCATCGTTATTCCTTCTCGCTCCCAAACGCTTTGATTTCGACATTAATAGCCGCTGGCAGGTCCAGCTTCATCAGTGCATCTACCGTCTGGGGAGTGGGCTCCAGAATATCCACGAGCCGCTTATGGGTACGGATCTCAAATTGCTCGCGAGATTTCTTGTCCACATGCGGCGAGCGCAGCACAGTATAGCGTGCGATACGGGTGGGCAGCGGAATCGGACCAGAGACCACCGCGCCAGTGCGCCTGGCAATCTCGACGATCTCACGCGTGGATTGATCTAATGCCCGGTGGTCATAAGCTTTGAGCCTGATTCGAATTTTTTCGTTTGTCATCCTTGCCTGCCGCCTACTCGAGAATGTCGGTAATGGTGCCGGCGCCGACGGTATGGCCGCCTTCTCGGATGGCGAAGCGCAGTCCCTTCTCCATCGCGATCGGCGTAATCAGATTGATCTGCAGCGAGACGTTG
>Ga0310121_10000936_pt1 | contig 30957 bp, 25 predicted proteins | sample CB27_Tmax_986_MG_FD_203504 | JGI IMG/M metagenome (GOLD analysis project Ga0310121, IMG submission 203504) | Marine microbial communities from Western Arctic Ocean, Canada - CB27_Tmax_986 | ecosystem: Environmental > Aquatic > Marine > Oceanic | place: Canada: Western Arctic Ocean | collected... | reverse complement strand
GGCATCTCAAACAAGAACACCGCATGGATCGCTGCCGGCTGTGGGACGCCGAGGGCGACGCGTTCAATGCAATCGCAAGCGCGGCGGGGATGAATTTCAGGAAACTGCTGGCCCACGCGGCGGTTTTGCATTATCTTTTGCTGCGTCTGGCGCAAATCACGAGTCGAAAACGGATGCCTCTGGTTCACCCGAGTTCAGCTCTGATCGGCTGGGCTGCTTGAGCAGGGCTTTTTCAGGATCGACTAATCCATTAACAGGCCTCCGTTAACATCTACAATCTCTCCCGTTATATACCGCGCGTCTTCACTGGCTAGAAACGCGATCGTCTTGGCCACATCAATCGGTTCACCGGGTTTTTGGCCGAGCGGGATGTGGACGAAGTGCTTGCGAATGCCGGGAATCGTCTCAAGCAGTTCCGTGTTAATGATTCCAGGGGCGACCGCATTGACCGTCACGTTATAGGGAGCCAAGGCAAGAGCCACGGACTTCGTCAAGCAAATCACGGCGGCTTTGCTCGCGGGGTAATGCGGCCCGAGGACCAGGCCTCCCGTTTTGCCCGCTTGTGAGGCCATATTGATGATCCTTCCCCATTTCTGAGCGCGCATGGCGGGAGCGACGGTTTGACAGCCGAACAGCGTGCCCTTCAAATTCACGGCAAACACCTTGTCCCACTCAGCCTCTGAAACTTCCTCGAATTTCGTCATCGGGACGACCGCGGCATTGTTGACTAGAATATGAATGGCGCCGAACTCCTTGTGCACGCGGTCCAAGACCTTCACCCACTGAGTTTTCTTGGTGACGTCCAGTCTAAACCCCCGAGCTCGATCGTCGATCTTCGCGACCAGTTTCGACGCTTCCGAAAGTCTCTTGACGTCGATGTCGGTTAAAATGGGAATGATCCCGCGCCGCGCAAATTCCTTTGCGGTCTCCAGTCCCAGCCCCTTGGCTGCTCCGGTCACGATCGCGACCTTGCTGGACGCGCTTTTTGTCGTCATTTCAGTCGCGGCGGGGCGGTTTGGGGCTTTAGGTCCCATGGTCTGAGCCAGAAAGATTGATCCGGGTAAATTCAGGAATGAAGGATCACCTTCATCAAGCCGGCGTCGCGATGAACCAGTCGATCGAACCCCGTCGGCCCTTCCTCGATCGTCGAGATCAAGGGCGATGATCCGACCGCGGCGCGCGAGTTTCAAGGTCTGAATGGCCGGCCGGCCGAGCATCCCGCCGCCGATGACGATCCCAGTGTCCCCCGATCTTACCCCCGATCGACCCACGGGGGGGACTCCAATCGGGGCGGGTTCGGTCAGGGCGGCCTGCTCAAGACTCAAGGCGGCGGGTACCGGAGAGGCCGGTGGATGCTTTGCGACCGGCCCCCAGGAATTGATCTGATGGAATGGGGGCTATTCCCGGGGGGCGGGGTCAATATTGAGCTCGCGAGGCATGTTCGAGCTGTTCAACCAGCCCCGCTTAGCGCTCTAAGTCATTGTAAATCAAGGGTTTACATTCTCATCGGACGATTGGTCCCCCAAAACCGTGCCCTTGACCCCTCCCACGCAGATGTTGTGCCACCCCGGCCTGTCGGCCCAAAAATCATTGTTGACATTCACTATGCTCCCGAAGTGTAGACCATCCATGAAGCTGACCCCGCTAGCGGAGACGGTGACGTGTGGGAGTGCAGACTGGGGCCTATGGAGTTAGCAGGGAGGCCAAAATTTGAAGTGGCGCAAACGGATTGATAAATCGCTCGGATCTGAATAAGAGGAGCAGCCTATGAGCCTTTAGCCGACGGATCGTTTACCGTATTAGGCCGCACGTCCAATTTGCCGCCGATACACAATCTTTTCTCTAAATCCAAATCTGAGGAGAAGACTTAATCATGAGTATCTGTAAAAGAGTAGCGTTGTTTTTGTCTGCGTGGCTGCTGTTGATTACGATTTATTCCCCGGCAACCGCCGCCCCCATTTTTTCCGATGAATTTGATAGCGGTCCGCTAGATCTCACGAACTGGGTCAAGGGTACTGGGAGCGCCAACGCATTCCAGGATCACGGCGACCTTTCTATTCCGGCCTCGATTGCTTCCCGCTTTCTGAATGTGGTCACGGCCGATGGCGACATCAACGGGGCGCTATTGATCGCCGATGGGATTGGCAACGGCTCCGACTATGTCTATGTCGAATATCAAACGCCGATTAGCCGGGGCAACAACGTAGTTGCTCAATTTGCATCATGGGGCAACCCCGCGGCCCCAGCCTCCGTGGGTGGCACGGTCCTGCCGTGGACATCCGTAACGACCAGACCCTATGGACCTTGGCATAACGATCCGGACGGATCGGGCACGGATGGTCCCGTTGGCCTTCCTCAAAGCTTTATTCTTGGAGGCGTTGGCGACGGCGGCCCCACCAATGCTAGATTCATTGCAACCTCTGCGTGGCAATCGGGTCCGAATATTGAGCAGGCGTTCGTGGATGCCTGGAATGCCGCGACCGATCGGGTAAACGCAATTTGGATCAGGGTCTGGCTGGGCAACACCGAAGGTGCCTACGGCGAGTGGTCCGCCGATGCCGGCGCGACTTGGAATCCATTTCGCGAGGAAGGCACTGGAACGGTCATCGACCTTAGAGACATGGGAGTGGGAGGAGCGAGTGCCACTGATCCGGTATACATGGCCATTGGAGGCCCCCAAAGTGGTGGTGGTCACCGTTGGTACGACCACGTTGAAATAGGAGATGATTCCAACTCTCTATCCAATCCCTCTGGGTTTGAAGTACCAGCCGAACTGTCCGATTTCGTCGTCGAATAAGAGAGGGACGCTTCGATTTCACTCGAAATCGAACTCGAAGCCGCAGTGGCTATCAAGCGAACCATCGCCTCTCCCGGTCCCTTGGGACCGGGAGAGTGTTTATCTATGAGGAAGATGTACCGTGAATGACTTGAAGAGAATCGGATCGTTCTGGATCGCGTGCCACTGCTTTTGTCTGTGGGCTTTTGCCTCTAATGTTAATGCTCAGCCGACAGCTTTGATCCCATTCTGCGAGGACTTCAACGCCGGAGGACCGGTGGACATCGCAACGTGGGTGCGAGGCGGAGACGCGTCGGCCAACAGCATTCCGATTCAAGACATCAACGATCTGACCATGCCGGCCAACAGTAGCGGAAGATACGTCAACGTCGTCACACTTGATGGCGACACCGATCCCGCGCTTCTGATCGGAGACGGGAGCGGCAACGGCTCCGACTACATCTACTTGGAGGCCAAGCTCCCCTTCGTGCGCGGGAATAACTTGGTCTGTCAGTTTCAGTCCTGGAGCGATCACGAGAATCCGGGCACCGTGAACGGCGAGCCGGTTCCTTGGACGGACATGACATCAAGTCCGTATGGTCCATGGCATTGCGATCCCAACGGCTCAGACGTAAACGGACCGGTTGGGCTCCCTCAAAGTGGTATTCTAGGGGGAGTTGGAGACGGGAGTCCCGAGACCTTCCACAAGTTTATATCGACCTGCGCTTGGCAATCGGGGCCCAATATTGAAGTGGCGTTCCGCGATGCTTGGCTCGGTGCCAGGACACGTGCGACGTCGATTTGGATTCGGGTTTGGCTAGGCGATACGGATGGCGCCTACGGCGAGTGGTCTGACGATGCCGGCATAATTTGGAATCCATTCCGTGAGGAAGGCACTGGGACGGTCATCGACACGAGGGACACGGGATCGAATGCGACCGACCCCGCCTGGCTGGCCTTTGGAGCCACCCCCTCCTTTGGAGGCCACCGGTGGTACGACAACATTTATGTTGGGGATGACTCCAATCCCCCCCCGAATCCGGGATCATTCGCGTGCGGGGCCACCCCGACCCCGACTCCGTCGCCCGTCCCGACCGATACGCCCGTACCCACGCCCACATCCGAGCCCACCCCCACGCCCGAGCCCACCCCCACGCCCGAGCCCAACATCGCGGCGCTCCCCTTCTGCGACGACTTCAACGCGGGAGGGCCCGTGGATATCGAAAAGTGGGTCAGGGGGGGAGACGCTACGGTGGGCGAAAATCCAAGCTTTCCGATTCAAGACATCAACGATCTGACCATGCCACCGGACGATTTCGGGAGATACGTCAACGTCGTCACGCTCGATGGCGACACCGATCCCGCGCTTCTGATCGGAGACGGGAGCGGCAACGGCTCCGACTACATCTACCTGGAGGCCAAGCTTCCGTTCGCGCGCGGGAATAACCTTGTCTGTCAATTCCAGTCGTGGAGTGATCACGAGAATCCGGGCACCGTCAATGGCGACCCGATTCCCTGGATGGCCCAGTCATCAAGTCCGTTCGGTCCATGGCATTGCGATCCCAACGGCTCGGAAGTAAATGGACCCGTTGGCCTCCCTCAAAGTTTAATTTTGGGGGGAATCGGAGACGGCAGCCCTGAAACATTCCATAAGTTCATATCGACTTGCCAGTGGCGGACGGGACCCAATATCGAAGTGGCGTTCCGCGAGGCTTGGTTCGGCGCCCGAACACGCGCCTCTTCGATTTGGATAAGGGTTTGGCTGGGCGACATGGATGGAGCGTACGGGGAGTGGTCCTCCGATCAGGGAGGGGTCTGGAACCCCATGCGGGAGGCTTCGTCGGGCGCGGTGATTGATACGAGGAACACGGGAACGAACGCGACGGACCCCGCCTGGCTGGCCTTCGGAGCCACCTGCTGTGTCGGCTACCGGTGCTACGACAACATCTACGTCGGGGATGACTCCAACCCCCTTCCGGATCCCGGATCCGGTTGTGTGACGACCCCGCCCGCAAATCAGGCTCGTCGTGGTGATTTGTATGAATAAGCTGAGGTTCGTATGATTCCCTGCATGAAGAGATGAATGACGGGAGCGTTCGTCTAAAACCGAATGAGACGACCCGTCAATAAATCGCCACGCTCGCGTAAGTGACAATCGAGTCGGTCGGCTCCTCTTTCCATTGTTCGTAATCAATCTGTTCGGCCACCCCCTCGGTGCCCAGGGTGTGCATCAGCACGTAGACCGACGTGACGGCGTCCACGTTGCGGGCGTTGGCGTCGGCGCGGAAGTGGTTGAAGAATCCCTCGGCGTCGCGCGTGGCGATCTGATCGAGCATCCGCTGGTCGGCCGAGCGCACGTCCCTGGCGCGGTTTTCATTGACGCCCTCGGGGTCGCCGAACTTCAGCCCCACGTGACTGAGATCGACGCTGGCGATGATGCAAACGTTCCCTTCGTGCTCATCGATGAGCCGGCGCATCGCTTCGATGAACTCCCCGACTTCCGGCACTTCGCGCGGGGTGAGCGACCCGTCCTCCATGATCTCATGCAGCGAGCCGCACAGGATCGGGAGGATTTTGAACCCGGGAGCCTCGCGGTGGTGATAGCGCAAACTGACCGCCTGGAACTCCACGCTATGCTCGAGTTTGTGGACGATCTGACCGTCGAGGCGGTCGGCCCCGTAAAGCTCGCGCAGCCGCCCGGCAGCCGCCTGGTCGGTCTCGGCCAGGCCAAGCGGCGTTTCGAACGATTTGTCGGTCAGCGTGAACAGGTTCTTCGAAAACCCATGGGCCACGCCGAGGATGATATACAGGTCCGGGGGCATTTGCGGATCGAGCGTGACCAAGCCCTTGGCCAGGCAACGTCCGCCCACCCGCATATCGATATGGGGCAAGACCAGGCCGCGCGGACGCCCGCGCGCGCCCGCGCCGTCGAGCAACCCATCAAACATCTCAGCGAACATCCGCGAGCACTCCTCGGGGTCGTCGGGATAGGCCTTGCCGGCATGGACCGCCGGTCGCGTTTGCAGCAGGTCGAACTCGCGCATCAGTTCCTCGCGCCGCTGGGCCGCCCGTTCGTTCTCCAGCAGGTAGTGGCTGTCGAGTTCCTGGACGATCCGCTCGATCTCCTCGGTGGGTATCATCTGACCTCCCGAAGCCTTGGCGACTTCCTGTTGGAGGCCTTGCGCGTCGCGCCGGCCGTCGATCAGCGTCATGATGAAATAAAGCGGCATCGGGACGGCCAAGGTATCGCTCATGATTCCCTCGGGGTCGTTTAACACAACCAGGCGTTGACCTTCGTGCTCGACCGGCGTGGCTTGAACGTATCGCAGGGGCGGGAACACCATCTTTCTTATCCTTCATCCGAATTCAAAAATGTTTACGGCGGGGAGATGAGATAAAAACCCCCCGCGTAACGGCCGGCGGGGGGTGTCGGTTGAACTCGCGGCAACGGGGCGAAGGCGCGGGATGGCCCGTCCCCTACTCTTTCCATTTGATGTTGCAGCCCATCGAAGCGTTTTGCTCCGAGGCCGCCGGGCGGCCTTCGAGGACGGCCTCAATCGCCTCGCGCAACTCGTGGCGGGTGACCTTATCGGGCTCCTGCCAGTTGTCATCGATCCGGCCGCGATAGGCCAGCCGCTGATCGGCGTCGAACAGGAAGGGGTCGGGCGTGCAGGCCGCGTGGTACGCGCGGGCCACGTCCTGCGTCTCATCCAGGCAATACGGGAAGGGAAACCCCTTGGCTTCGGCCCGCTCCTTCATTTTGTCGAACGAATCATCGGGGTAGTTGACGACGTCGTTGGAGTTGATCAGGACCGTCCCCAGTCCCTTGGGCCCGAAATCCTCGGCGATTCGGACCAGGCGATCCTCGACGGCTTGGGCGTAGGGGCAGTGGTTGCAGGTAAAGACGATCAGCAGTGCCTTGGCCCACTGGAAATCGGCCGGGCCGTGGTCCTTGCCGTCGGTGGCGGGCAGGTTGAAGTCGGGCACCTTGGTGCCCAGCTCCAGCATGGTTGAATAGGTCAACGCCATTGTCCTGATGCTCCTTTGGTCGAGTGCTTCCGGTCCTATCGGAAACCGCTATTCTAGGCTGCCACCGGGTGCGGCGCAAGGGAAAGAGACGCGCAATCCGACTCTTCAACACGGGTGGATCTCGCGGATCCGGAAATGCGCCCGCGCAAACCAGAAATGTCGCGGTTTTTCGCTTGCACCCGCCCAAGTCGCCTGTTATCATTCCGTGTTTTGTCCAGACCGGGAGAAGCTCTGACAGGCTTCCGGGTCAATTTTTCAAGAAGGCAAGAGGATCGGCGGTGCCATGGACTCTAGGGTCGGAAACTACCAAAAAAAGTTTATGAAACGCGAAGTCCCCGACTTCCGCGCGGGCGATACGGTCCGGGTGCTGGTCCGCATCGTCGAGGGCAATCGCGAGCGCCTGCAGCGCTTCGAGGGGGTCTGCATCGCCCGCCACGGGGGTGGCATGGACCAGACCTTCACCGTGCGCCGGGTCTCGTTCGGCATCGGGATGGAGCGGATCTTTGCCCTGCATTCGCCGCGCGTGGAGACCATCCAGGTCCTGCGCCACGGCCAGGTGCGCCGCGCCAAGCTCTATTACCTGCGCGAGCTGTCGGGCAAACGGGCCCGCATCCCCGATACCCGCCGCAAGCGTCCCGCCAAGGACGCCATGATTCAACTGATCGCCACCGACACGCCCGAGGACCCCGGCGAGGAGCTTGTGGCCGAGGCAGCCGAAGCCCCGCCCGAGTCGAGCCAAGCCGAGCTCCCTGAATCCGCCGCGCCGGAGGCCGCCCAAGCCGAACCGGCCGGGGAAACGGCGAAAGCCGGCAAGCCGGAACCGGGCCAGGCATCCGTCCAAGAGTCCCCCACCAAGCCCCAATCCGCCCCGAGCGAAAGCAAAAAAGCGAAGGATGAAGGCTGAAGTAACCAGGTCGATCGGACAGTTTTCGACCCACATTCATTCCTCTCCGCCAAGAACGAATGGGTACATCTCACGGATCCGCGAGATGCACCCCTGCCAACCGGGGGTGCTAATCGAGCCTGTCCTCTTGCTCGACCCCGCAGGGGTCGAATGTGATTAGCCGTGGGTGTCAACCCACGGTTCGCGGTCCCATCATCGCGACAACCCTGAAAGGGTTGAACAATAACGTGACGCGGCCTGTTCGACCCCTTCAGGGAGCCAGAGAACGGAATTGTGCTCCCAGCCCGCTAGTGCATCTCACGGATGCGCGAGATACACCAAGAACCAATCGGATCCGTATTCTATCCTTGACCCCTTCTCCATTTCGCCGACGTGCCTGCGATGACTGAGGCCCTGGACGACCAGGTGGCCGTCGTGACCGGCGGGACCCGCGGGATCGGGCGGGCCATCGCAACGGCCTTGGCCGAACGCCGGGCGAGTGTCGTCCTGACCGGGCGTAACGGGGATACGGCGAAGGCCGTGGCCGATGAGATCGCCGGGCGGACCGGCGCGACGGTCGAAGGCGCGGCCTGCGATGTCTCGCGCGTGGAAGAGTGCGCCGCCCTCGTCCAGGACGCGGCCAAGCGCCACGGCCGGCTCGATATCCTGGTCAATAACGCGGGCATCACCCAGGACGGCCTGCTCGCCCGGATGAGCGAAGAGGCCTGGCAGTCGGTCCTGGATACCAACCTGCGTTCGGTCTACGCCTGCTCGAAGGCCGCGGCGCGCATCATGCAGCGCCAGCGATCGGGCCGCATCATCTCGATCACTTCGGTCGTGGGCCTGACCGGCAACCCCGGCCAGTGCAACTACGCGGCCTCCAAGGCGGGGATCATCGGCTTCACCAAATCGCTGGCGCGCGAGATCGGGAGCCGCGGCGTGACGGTCAACTGCATCGCCCCCGGATACGTTCAGACCTCGATGACCGAATCCCTGCCCGAGGACTTGAAGGCGATGATGCTCAAGCAAATCCCGCTCGGCCGCCTGGGCAGTCCCGAAGACGTGGCCGAGGCCGTCGCCTTTCTGGCCTCGCCCGCCGCCGGCTACGTCACCGGTACGGTCCTGAGCGTCGACGGCGGCATGGCGATGCATTAGGCGTCGATCCTCGAAAACAGTCTCGCTCAGTACCCGCGTAAGCCCACATCGCACCCGTGCAAGGATCACAGCCGGGGATGGGGTGCCATCACGACCAGCAGGCTGGCGGGAGCCCGGGAGGTATTGCGCACGCCGTGGACGACCCCCGCCGGCGCGACGGCCACCTCGCCAGGCCGCAGCGTCCGTCTCTCTTCGCCGATGCAAACCTCGGCCGTCCCGCTGAGCTGATGGTAAATCTTGTCGTTTTCGGCGTGGGCGTGCTCCTTTTGCGCCTGACCGGGCAGGAGGCAGTAAACGTCGCAAAACAGACGCGGCGACTTGTAAAGGTTGATCTTCTTCATTTTATCGGGCGCGTAATCGGCCTCGGCCTCGGTATCAAAGAAATACTCCGGCATGAGATAACGCTCCTCTCTCATGGAAACGATTCGCCATGAACAAGAATCCCCGTTCTCAATGAGGGGAACCTCTAAAAAGTCAGCCCCTGAGGGCCGGACACTTTCAGTTTACCGTAGCCTTGGCGAAGGCGGGAATGCGAGCAAAATGGGACATGAAGTCCCGGCGGGGACGAATGAATTCGAGCACAAGCCGATCCGCAGCCAGAACAGGGACCCTTCGTCGAAGCGGCGTCCACCCCCAAAACCGAATCATACCCGACGACGCGACGCCGATGCTTGGTGGTGGCGTCCGGCGGGTGACCTGTGATTGAATATCGGGGACTCCTCGCCGATGAGGAAGCCAGGGCAGTGCGCGAGCAACGCGGGACTCTTGGAGCCCCAGGGTCCGCTACTAGGAAACCAACAGTGAGAGTGAGAGTCTTGACACCATCCGTTCCCATCCTCGGTCGCCTCGAGCGGCGCATCCTGTTTCTCTGCACGGTGCTGATTTTGTGTGGCGGGGCATTGATCCTGCGGATGCCCCAGCACATCGCCGCCATGGAGGAGCAACGCCAATACGAAACCGAATTCTACGAGTTCGCCGAGGTCTTCAGCGAAATCTACGCGACCATCCGAGAGCGGTATTACGATGAAATGGACAGCAGCCAGTTGTTCGAAGGGGCGATCAATGGGATGTTCTGGACGCTCGACGGCCATAGCTCCTATCTGCCCCCGATCGACCAAGAGATGCTGACCAAGGACACCGAAGGGGAATATTCGGGCGTGGGTCTGCACATCACGCGCGACAAGGACAAAGTGCTGACCGTCATGTCGCCGATCTCCGGCTCGCCGGCCGCCCGCGTGGGGGTCCAACCGTGGGACCGCATCGTCGAGATCGATGGGGAGAGCACCAAAGGGATTACGCTGATTGAAGCGGTCAAGAAACTGACCGGTCCCACTGGCGCCAAGGTGGATATCAAGGTCTGGCGCGAAGGGGAACCGAGATTGCTCGAGTTTGCCATCAAGCGCGAAGTCATCCACGTGCAAAGCGCTTTTTCCAAGATCGTCGACGACGATATCGGTTACCTGAGAATCGACAAGTTCCAGGACGATACGAACACCGAAGTGAAGAAATCGCTCAAGGAGTTCAACCGCGAAAACGTCAAGGGCGTGATCGTCGACCTGCGCTTCAATGCCGGCGGCCTGCTCGACCGGGCCGTCGATATCTGCGATTTTTTCCTGGACAAGGGCGCGCTCATCGTCTCGACCAAGGGCCGGGAGGGGGCCGACGACGAACGGCGCTACCTCGCCGAGCACGAGAAACTGTGCAAACAATGGCTCGTGGTTCTCGTCAATTTCGGGTCGGCCTCCGCATCGGAGATTTTCGCCGGCGCGATGCAGGATTTGCGCCGCGGCATCATCATCGGCCCCAAGGGCACAAACACCTATGGCAAGGGTTCGGTCCAAACCATCAGCTCGCTGAAACATTCGCTCGATCGCGACGAAAACGGCGACCTCAAACCCGCGGGGATGCGGCTCACCACGGCACTCTACTATACGCCCTCGGGCATATCGATTCATGATACGGGCATCAAGCCCGATATCGGCGTGGCCCTACCCCCCGGTCATGAGCGCGATTTGATGATGCGCGGCTTGTTGGGGATGCCCAGCCAAATCGAACCCGATGCCAAAGACAAGAACGGCGACGGGGTTCAAGACGATCTCGACGCCGACGCCGAGGATGATCAAACCGCGCCCGAAGCCGACGACGCCGAAGGGGATGACAAGGAAGAGTCGGGAGACGATGACCAAGGGGCCAGTGGGGAAGACCAGAACCCCGACGACCTGACCCAGATGCTCAAACGGCGTTCCGAGGACGGCGGTAACGAAGAAGCGGATAACGAAGACGAGGAATTCAGCGACATCCTCCTCGACGAGGCCATCAAATACTTGAACGCCATTCTCTTCTTCAACCAACAGAAGGCGGCCTGATGGCGCCTGGCCGCCATTGCCCGCGGCATTGGATGCGCACGTATCGCTCATGACATGGAAGGGAAGTTCCCATGCCCCGCACCGTGATCACCGGCGGCGCCGGCTTTCTCGGATCCCATCTGGCTGATCGCTTACTGGCCGAAGGCCACGAGGTGATCGCCATCGACAACCTTCTGACCGGCTCGCTCGACAATATCGATCACATCCGGTCCGAGCGGTTCCGGTTTATCAAGCAGGACGTGACCGAGTATCTGTACCTGACCGGCCCGGTCGATTTCGTCCTGCATTTTGCCTCGCCGGCCTCGCCGATCGATTACCTGCGCATGCCGATCCAAACGCTCAAGGTCGGCGCGCTGGGGACGCACAAGGCACTGGGGCTGGCGCGCGAGAAGGGCGCCTGCTTCCTGCTGGCCTCCACCTCCGAAGTCTACGGCGACCCCCAGGTCCACCCCCAACCCGAAGACTACTGGGGACACGTCAACCCCATCGGGCCGCGTGGGGTCTATGACGAGGCCAAACGCTATGCCGAGGCGATGACGATGGCTTATCACCGCTTCCACCAAATCGATACGCGCATCGTGCGCATCTTCAACACCTACGGCCCACGCATGCGTTTGGGCGACGGGCGCGTGGTGCCCGCCTTCGTTGATGAGGCCATGCGCGGCGAACCGATCACCGTTTTCGGCGACGGCTCCCAGACCCGATCCTTTACGTTCGTCGAGGACCTAGTCGAGGGGATCTGGCGTCTGTTGAATTCGGATATTGCCGAGCCCATCAATGTCGGTTCCGAGGACGAATGGTCGATCCTCGACTTTGCCAAGATGATCATCCGCTTGACCAACAGCCCGAGCGAGATCATCCACGACGACCTGCCTATCGACGATCCAAAGACGCGCCGCCCCGACATCACCAGGGCGCGTCGCCTGCTCGGATGGGAGTCCAAAATGCCGCTCGAAGAGGGACTGCGCCGGACGATCCAATTCTTCCGTGCCAAGGCCGAGCGTGAAGGTCGCCTGCCGTCGGGACCCGACGCCTCATAGATTCCACTTAGAGCATGTGCCGATGCTAAGCGCCGCGGACATCCGCCAGAAATACATCGACTTCTTCGTGATGCGTGGACACAGCCTCGTCCCGAGCAGCCCGCTGGTCCCGCCCGATGACCCGACCCTCCTGTTCACCACCGCCGGGATGGTCCAGTTCAAGGCCCTCTATTCGGGCTCGACGCCGCTCCCTTACACGTGCGCCGTCAGCGTCCAGAAATGCCTGCGCGCGGGGGGAAAAGGCTCTGACCTGGAAAACGTCGGCAAGACCCTGCGCCACCACACCTTCTTCGAGATGCTCGGCAATTTCTCGTTCGGCGACTACTTCAAGGCCGAAGCGATTCGCTGGGCCTGGGAGTTTTGCACCGACCCGCAATGGCTGGGCCTGCCCGCCGAGCGCATCTTCCCGACCGTATATGGCAAACAGCGCAAGGACGGAACCGAGGACAGGGATGAACCTGCTTTGACTGCATGGTACGGTCAAACAGGGATTGTCATCGACATCCGGCTTGTCAACAATGTTACATTGCTCGATGAAAAGGAGAACTTCTGGGGGCCTGCGGGCGAGACGGGTGCCTGCGGCATGTGTTCCGAAATAAAATTCTTTACGGGCACTGAGGAACAACTAGAATTCTATCACAATCTCTCTTATTCCAAGGAGCCCGCCGATCACGAGAGACTCCAACGCGATATCGTTGACGAAGGCGATCTATTTCTGGAGATTTGGAATTTGGTCTTTCCGGAATTCGATCGACAATTGGACGGTTCACGTCTGCGGCTCAAGAATCGCGGCATCGACACCGGCGCGGGACTGGAACGTATCACAACCGCCGTTCAATTCTGTCAAAGCGACGGGAAGGTGAATAGTCCTTACGAAACCGACCTGCTACAACCCATCGTGGAGAAAGTCAGTCAGTGTGCCGGCGGCCTACCGTACCCATTCTTGTCGGGTGGGGAGTGGGCTGAACAAGAACTGCGTAATCGGGGACTCGATCCCGCAGCCGTTCGCCTGGCCATGAACGCCTGCGCCGATCACGCCCGCGCGCTGACGTTCACGTTGTCCGAAGGCATCGTCCCCTCCAACGAAGGTCGCGGCTACGTCCTGCGCCGGATTCTGAGGCGCGCGGCGCGCTTCGGACTCAAGATCGGGATCGCCGAGCCTTTCCTCTGGCGTCTCGTCGAGCCCGTTGTCGAGTTAATGGGCGCGGTCTACCCCGAAATCACCCAGCACGTCGAGATGGTCCAGAAAACGATCCGGGCCGAGGAGGAACGCTTCACGCGGGCGCTGACCCAGGGCGGCGAAATTCTCGACCAGATACTCGCGGAAATACGGCCCGGCGAGCCGCTGAGCGGCGAACAAGCCTATCGGTTGCATGATACGTTCGGTTACCCCCTCGACCTGACAATCGAAGCCACCGAGGAACAGGGCAAGACGGTGGACACCGCGGGCTTCGAGCGTTGCCTGGCCGAAGGCCGCTCCAAGGCGCGCGCTTCCTGGAAAGGCACCGCCGGCGCGGCGCGCTGGGACGAGTTGCTCAAGGGTCTGGACGACCGGGGCAAGACAGAGTTCGTTGGATACGACGCGCTGGAATGCCCGGCCAAGGTTTTGGCGATCATCCAGGGCGACCGGTTGGTCGATCGCCTCGAGGCCGGGCACGGCGGCGTGGTGGTCCTCGACCGCACGCCCTGCTACGCCGAGGCGGGGGGCCAAATCGGGGACCGCGGCCTGCTTACCGAAGAAGCCGCCCTGGGCTATACCCTGACCCGTCAGGAGAAGTGCCTGGCCAGGCTCTTCGCGATCGAAGACACGCAAAAGACCAACAACGGTTCATATCTCCACTTCGGCGAGGCCGCCGAACAGCTTCGAGTCGGCCAGGAATTGGTCGTCCGCGTCGACGCCGAACGCCGCGCGTCCACCCGCCGCAATCACTCGGTGACCCACCTGATGCAGGCCGCGCTCAAGGAGTTGATCGGCCGGCACGTGACCCAACAGGGTTCATTCGTCGGCCCCGAGGGGCTGCGTTTCGACTTCACGAACCCCGAGCCTGTCGGCGAGGCGCTGCTCGGGCGAATCGAGCGGCGGGTCAATGATCACATCCGCGCCAACCTGCCGGTCCGGACCGAGGTGATGGACCTGGAGCAGGCGCGGGCCACCGGGGCGATCGCGCCGTTTGGCGAGAAGTACGGTGCCCGGGTCCGCGTGGTCTCCATGGGCGACGTCTCCCAGGAGTTTTGTGGCGGCACCCATGTCACGGCGAGCGGCGATATCGGGTTGTTCGTGATCACGGGGGAGTCCTCGGTGGCCGCGGGCATCCGGCGCATTGAGGCCCGCGCGGGCACCGGGGCGCTCGACACCGTCAACCACGAGCGGGCGATCGTTCAGGGCCTCGCCCGTTCCCTGTCGGTCTCTCCCGAGGCACTCGAGGAGCGGGTCCATGCCCTCCAGGAGGAGCTGAAGCAACTGCGCCGCCAGGCCGAGACCGCCCGCGCCGAGCAGGCCCGCCGTCAAATGGCCAAGGCGGCCGAAGAGTTCCAGGAAGTCGCCGGCCTAAAGCTTACCCACCAGCGCATCGACGGCGCCAACCACCAAGCCCTGGCCGAGGCATGGGACGCGTTGCGCCAGCAATCGCCGGATCGCACTGTCGGGCTTTTCTACTCGGTCCAGGGCGAGAAGGTAAACCTGGTCGTCGGCGCCACCAGCGACGTCGCCCCCAGCCGGCTCCTGGCGGGGGACGTGCTCAAGGAAACCGCCGCGATCGTCGGCGGAAAAGGCGGTGGCAAACCCACTCTGGCCCGCGGCGGCGGCACAAAACCCGACAAGCTCAACGAAGCACTCCAAGCCTTCCCCGCCATCGTGGAGAATTGCGCCAAGAAGACGTGACGGACGCTCGGGTTGCGCCAGAGTTGCGCGACGAAAGGGTTGCGCTCGTCCGTCTGCCGATCTCAACGATAAAGTTGCCAATCATGCGAAGCGTTGCCGCGCGTATCGAGCACGAAGGCGTTAGATACGCCCTGACCACAAGGTCCGGCGCAATCAAGAGTGTCGAGCACAAACGCATTCGAAACCCCTTCGCCGATGCCGCCGCCTGCGCGGGTGTCGGGCACGAACGCACTTGAAATACCCTCGCCGCTATCGGCGCCAGGGCCCGCGCAAAGTACAACACCGAAGACGGCGTGAATAAACATAAGCCTTTAGACGACATATTCCCATGATCTTAAATCGGAATATCACTCCGGGTGCGATTCAGTTTCGTGATGATCTCATGGTTCAAGAAATCGCGCATACTCACTCGCTTGAAACAGAATAAAGGGAACATGGACGTTATTCAGTATTAGTCCTCGCCAACCGAAACCAAATGTCGAAGAACCGAAAGTCCGGGTTGTCCCTGAGGCGGTTGGCGGACCGACAGAGCGCCGCATTGAGGGTCCAGTGGCCGCCGCGGACCACCCGAGAAGCACCCGCGGGCGATTCCCAAGCGCGACCGTCCTGGGGTGCGTCCGTATAATCGCCATGCCACCAATTCTGACACCACTCCCACAGGTTTCCATGCATATCATGCAAGCCCCAGGCGTTGGGTAGCTTCATCCCACTCGCCTTCGCCCCGGGGGTCTCATTGTTGCCGCAATACCACATGTAATCCGAGCGAAATCCGTCTGTTCCCTCGCAATCGGAGCAATCGTCCTCGCATTAGAGCGAATCACCGAAGTAAAACCGCGTTGTCGTCCCCGCCCGGCAGCCGTATTCCCATTCAGCCTCGCTGGGGAGCCGGAACGAGGCCGGCCCCTGTCCCGTACCGTCGACGTGCGTATTGAGCGCCGAGATGAAGTTCTGAGTGTCGTTCCATGAAACGTAATAGGCGGGATGAGCACCGTCCCCGGCCAGCTCCCCATCAGCACCAGCCACTGTTCCTGCGTCACGGCGGTTTTGCCCATTTGAAAACTATAACCGAACGTCACCGTGTGGTCCGGCCCTTCGGCGCCGCTGCGTGAGCGCTCGGCGTCGGGCGAGCCCATTTCGAAGCTGCCGGCCGGGATCAAAATCACCTCCAACGCAACGCCTTCCGGCAGTGTGATCGTAAGCGTCTCGCCGCCGACACCGCCCTCGGTCGCGATCACCTTGGCCCGGGCCAGGGACGCGAATATGCCCGGCTGATCCGTCCCCGCGTCCCAGACGATATGCTTTCCAGTCCCGTTCCCGATTCCCGGCCCCACGTCGCCCGAGAGATGTTCGTCCAGGGGCACGATCGAAAACGTGGCCCCGTCGTCGGTGGAGAAGGTAACGGTAACGGTCATCGGCTCGACGCCGCCCGCAAGGTCATACAAAACATCGACCAGTTTCGACCCGTCCGTCCGCTGGCCGGCCTCGACATTGGTCACCACGGGCGCCGCCCAGGACGCGAATGAAACCGAAGCAACCACCAGAATGCCAATAAAGGTTCGCAGCCCAGGAAGGCCGGATTCAAACAAACGGCATGATCCCACCTTTGGCGAGCGCATTGGCCCCATCCTCCCTGAACAACATTGAAAGCCGAGATTCGACCCAACCTCTTCAAATGCTGGTGACTTCGAAATCGATCACGGTCTACGAAAATCGTTGAAACTTGCTGGATTTACACCCCGTCGCAAGATAAGAGCCTCGTCTGGGGATGTCCAGATCAAATCCCCGCAATCCAGCCGTCCCCGTTCAAACTTCGTGGGTGGCGAGTTTCGATTCGGATGTGATACAAGCGATGAGTGTTGCGGCCTGGCGACCGGCTGGCTGATGCTGGCGATTTGGGGCCCAACGCGCAAGACGGCGGCGGATAGACCTCATGGGTAAGCCCGTAAAATACAATAGCGCGCTAACCGAGCGAATCGACCTGACCGATAAACTGGCCTTCTTTCGCGTCAAGCCGGACGCGGATTGGGGCAAGCAGGGCGACGGGCGCATTCCGGACTTCGAGGCGGGCCAATACGTCGTCCTGGGGCTCAATAACCAACGCGAGCCGGACAAAGGTTCGGTCCTGAGGTCCTACTCCATCGCCTCGCCCCCCCAACAGAAGGACTACCTCGAATTCTACATCCGTTACGTCGACCACCCCGAGTCCGACAACCCGTTGACCCACCTGCTGTGGGAAGCCCGCGACGGGGACCGCATCTATCTGGGACCCAAGATCACGGGGCATTTCAACCTGGTCCGGACCATCGGCCCCGACGACCCGCGGATCAAGGTCTTCGTCGCCTCCGGCACCGGGCTGGCCCCGTTCGTCAGCATGGTCCTGGCGACGCTCCATCGCGGAGGCTCCGCCGACCAGTTCGCGGTGCTCCACGGCGCGAGCTTCCCCGCGGACCTGGCCTACGCCGATCTGCTCCGCGAGGTTTTCAAAGACCTGCCGGACCGATACATGGCGACGATCAGCCGGCCCCACCTGGCCCCCGATTGGACCGGCGACACGGGCCGCGTCGAGACCTACTTCAGCGACGAGGAGTTCGGCGAAGTTGAACGGCGGCTGGGCCTGGAACCCGGTGCCATGACCCCCGAGTGCTGCGTGGTCTACATCTGCGGCCTGCAAGGGACGATCCAGAACACGTTGGTGGGCCTGATGCGGCGCGGATTCGTCCCCAGCGACCGAGCGATCCGCAAAGGCCTGGGCCTCGGCGACCTGACCCCCAGCCTGTTCTACGAACAGTACGACAACACCCCGATCCTCGACCTAAAAAACCGCCCCGAAATGGAACGCCTGCTGGCCCAAACCCCGTTCGCCGACCGCTTGCCTGAATCATCATCCTAAGGGTCAATCCGTTGCTCGGTTCGACCCCGATGATGTGAGTCGTTTCAACCCACGCATTGTCGAATTCACCCTCTTTCATCACATTTTGGGATGGGGATCGCGAACTTTTTAAGAATTTCGCCGGTTGTGCATCGTTGTTGACTGTGGGACTGAATCGTGTAGAATCCTGTGGCGGTCCGGCACTGTTTAGCGGAAGCGCGAGTCGAGTATCATGACGGTTAGTTCCATGCCCATTTCAGCCCAGCTCAGTCCGCCCCAATGGGGTGAAGCCATTCAAGTCCACTCCGATGGCTCCCTGGCCGTTCCCAGCCATCCGATCATCCCGCAAATCGTTGGCGACGGGATCGGCCGGGACGTCTCGCCGGTGATGACGCAGGTCATCGACGCGGCGATCGAGAAGGCCTATGGGGCCGAGCGGCGGATCGCCTGGTTCGAGGTTCCCGCCGGGGAAGAGGCCTGCAAGGAGACCGGCGAGTCGCTGCCCAACGAGACCCTCGAGGCCATCCGCGCCTATCGCGTGGCGATCAAGGGGCCGCTGACCACGCCGGTGGGGGGTGGCATCCGATCGCTCAACGTGGCGATGCGTCAGATCTTCGAACTCTACGCCTGTGTGCGTCCCGTGCGTTGGTTCAGGGGGGTGCCCGCGCCCGTCAAGCATCCCAATAAGCTCAATATCATTATCTTCCGAGAGAACATGGAGGATGTATACCGGGGCATCGAGTGGCCGGAGGGCAGCGCGGAGGCTCTGCGCCTCATCGAGTTTCTCGGTTCCGAATTCGACGTCGATATTCCCCTGGATTCCGGCATGGGGATCAAACCGATTTCGGCCACCGGTTCCAAGCGGCTGATCCGCATGGCGATCCGCCACGCCATCGAGCACGAGTTGCCGTCGGTGACGCTGGTGCACAAGGGCAACATCATGAAGTACACCGAGGGTGCCTTCCGCGATTGGGGTTACGAGCTGGCGCGCGAGGAATTCGCCGATCAGACCATCACCGAAACGCAATTATGGGACGAATACGACGGCCATCCGCCCGAAGACAAGGTGGTGATCAAGGACCGGATCGCCGACGCGATGTTTCAGCAACTCCTCCTGCGGCCCGACGAATATTCCGTCCTGGCCACGCCCAACCTCAACGGGGATTACCTTTCGGACGCGTCCGCCGCGCAGGTGGGCGGCCTGGGGCTGGCGCCGGGTGCCAATATCGGCAAGTCGGTCGCGCTGTTCGAGGCGACCCACGGTTCCGCCCCCAAATACGCCGGCAAGAACATGGTCAACCCCGGCTCGATCATTCTGTCGGCCGTCATGATGCTGACCCATCTGGGCTGGACCGAGGCCGCCGATATGGTTGTGCGCGGCATCGAGGGCGCCATCGCCGCCAAGACGGTCACCTACGACCTCGAACGCCAGATTCACGGGGCCACCAAGGTCTCGACCTCCGGATTCGGCGAAGCCATCATCGCACATATGAGTTGACCCCACCGCCATGGGCAAATACGCATTCACTCAGCGAGGACTGCTGCTCGTCATCTCCGCCCCGTCCGGAGGGGGCAAGTCGGCGGTGTTGCGCCGCCTGATCGAGCAAGAACCCAACCTGGACTATTCGGTCTCGGCCACCTCGCGCCCCCCGCGCACCGACGAGGTCGACGGCAAGGATTATGACTTCGTCAGCCGCGAGCGGTTCGAGGAGCTGGCCCGCGAGGATGTCTTTTACGAATGGGCCGAGGTGCACGGCAACCTCTACGGCACGCGCTCCGACACCATCGACAAGGCCCTGGAGGCGGGCAAGGACGTGACGCTCGATATCGACGTTCAGGGCGGCCTATCGGTCAAGTTCCGCTCGCCCGATTCAGTGCTGGTGTTCCTGATGCCCCCGGCGTTCGAGGTCCTCGAACAACGCCTGCGCGGGCGCGGGTCAGACGCCGAGGAAGACATCCGCCTGCGCTTGGAGAACGCCCGCCGCGAGATGATCTACTGGCGTCAGTACAATTACGTCGTCGTCAACGACGACCTGGAGGAGACCGTCGAAGCCGTCCGCGGCATCCTCCACGCCGAACGCCGCCGCGTCAGCCGGATGAAGATGGCGCAGTAACCCCACCCTTTGCGACACGTATCCGATTTATAGTTATCGCCCGTTCACCAGCGCGAAGACGAGTGAGCAATTGTGGCCACCGAAGCCGAGCGAGTTGCTCATGGCGTACTGGATTTCGGCCTTTTGCGCGGTGTTGGGGACATAGTCGAGGTCGCATTCGGGGTCGGGGTCGGTCAGGTTGATCGTGGGGGGCATGATCTGTTCCTGGAGCGTCTTGACCGTCGCGATGGCCTCGACGGCCCCCGCCGCGCCCAGCAGGTGGCCGATCATCGATTTGTTGGAGCTGATCTTCAGCGCGTGGGCGTGATCGCCGAAGACGGTCTTGATCGCCTCGGTCTCGTTCTTGTCGTTGAGCGTCGTGCTGGTGCCGTGCGCGTTGATGTATTGAATCTCACTGGGCGGCAGGCCCGCGCTGCGGACGGCATTGGCCATCGCGCGCGCGCCGCCTTCGCCGTTGGGCGAGGGGGCGGTGATGTGGAAGGCGTCCGAGCTGAGGCCGTAGCCGAGGATTTCGGCCAGAATATTGGCCCCGCGGGCCTTGGCGTGCTCATAATCCTCGAGGACGAGCATTCCGGCCCCTTCGCCCATGACGAATCCGGAACGGTGGGTGTCGAAGGGCCGGCTGGCTTTCTCCGGCTCGTCGTTCGAGTTGGTGCACAGGGCCTTCATGTTCGAGAAGCCCAAGATCGCGATCTGGCAGACGGCGGCCTCGGACCCCCCGGCGAGCATCGCCACCGCGTCGCCGCGCTGGATCACGCTGGCGGCCTCGCCGATGGCGTGGGTGCCGGCGGCACAGGCGGTGACGGTCGTGAACGACGGCCCGCGCAGCCCCAGGTCGATCGTGACCTGGCCCGGGGCCATGTTGGTGATGATCTTAGGGATGAGCATCGGGCTGACCCGGCGCGCGCCATGCTTGACCATGCGGCGCACCTGATCCTCGATGTAACTGATCCCGCCGATCCCGACCCCCATGATGCAACCGATTTGGTCCCTGTCGAGGCCCGATTCAAGGATCCCGCTGTCTTGCACCGCCTGCCGTCCGGTGATGAGCGCATACTTGGTGAAATCCTCGTTCTTGCGGATGTCCTTCTTGTCAAGATACTGATCGAAATCCAGCCCGCGCACCTCGGCGGCCACCTTGGAGGGGCATTGCTCCGGATCGAACTTCTTGATACGCGCAATCCCGCTGCGACCGGCCAGCAGATTTTCCCAGAAATCCTGTACAGTATTGCCGATGGGCGTTAAAGCACCCATGCCCGTGATTACGACCCGTTTGTTCTGGAGCATCCTCTGCTTAAACTCTCCCGCTGTACGAGGCTTTCACGCTTGATCCAGCGTGCCCGGTGGGCGAATGGGAAAACGTCACTTTGGCCCTTGGCGGACCGGCTGGAAGGAATAAAATCTTCTGATCACCGCGACGCGGTTCATCGGGCGCGGCTGAGACCCCCCATCTCCTTGAACGCATCATGGGGCGGGGGGACCGGATGGGTCCATCTCCTCAGGACTCGGACTTGTCCGATAAATAGGAGACCGCGTCGCCGACGGTCACGATTTTTTCAGTGTCCTCATCGGGGATCTCCACTTCGAATACCTCTTCGAACCGCATAATCAATTCGACCTGATCGAGCGAGTCGGCACCCAAGTCGTCAATGAATTTTGCCTCCGGTTTGACCTGATCTTCGTTGACTCCAAGTTCCTCCACGATGATTTGCTTGATACGTTCCTCGACTGACGCCATGGTACTGCGCCCTCCTTTTCAGCTCGTCAGGGGCCGGTTATACGATCCGCCTGACTAATCGACTTCCATGCGCTCCGAAAAACGCGTCTTTTTGCGTATGAAGACCGCGAAATTAAGCCCGCGGCCCCAGTGCGCCGATCCATCCGGGTCGGCACCAAACTCCCCCGTCTATACTGAGTCCACCGTTGAGAAGCAAGCAAAAAACTGCCTCAGGGAACCGCCGGGCACCTGGTTACCAATGATGAGAAGGGCGGAGTCACACTGGATCGTCTATCCGAATTCGACGCCGATATCAAGGTTTTTCAGGCGATTCGGTCCACCGCGCGGCTGGCTCGGCCCGCTCCGTCCCCTCGCGGACGAAGATGCCGTGGTAGTTCGTGCTCAGGGGCGTGGTGACGAAATTTCGCCGATATTGCTCCTGAAAAATAGGGTGATCGAGCGTAACGAATAGTCCGGGATAGGTTCGACGCTCGTGCGCTTCCTGAAAGGCCTTGGGATCGTTGACCAGTCGGGCGTTGATCCCGGCGATCACGACGTCCGGGCGGCGACCGAACGAATATGCGGCGTCATACTTATTGTGGCCGGGCTGATAGTCGGCGGGCGGGGAAGCGAGGCGGGCGAGATGGGAATCGTTCTTGCCGAGCATGTCGAGGGCGGGGCGCTCGGAGAAGTAAGGCGCCGCTCCGGCCCAGTAGTGGGCGACGAGGGCGTCGGGGCGGGTATGTCTTCTCAGCATCAGACCGATGCGGACGTTCTGGCACTCCATCTCGCCGCGGACCTCGCCGAGTTTGTGCAGTTCGCCCGGCAGCGCGATCGAGCGTACCGCCACCAACCCCATCAAGAGGACCACGAGCCCGTAACGCAGGCTGGGCGAGCATTCTCGCAATGGACGGCTCATACTCAATACGCGGTCCAATCCCGCCAACGCCAGCAGCAGCAACAGCGGAACCACCGGCACGTAGAAGCGGTATTCGGCCAACTCATCGCCCCCGACGTAGGCCACGTAGGCCAGCAGCGCCAGCGCGGGACAGCCGATCCAACCCGCCCGGGGGTTGCGCGCCGTCAGCATGCCGATCACGGCCAGCACGAGAACCCCATCGAACAGCATCGCGAAATAGCTTGCGTGAAACAGCCCGTACATGACCCGCGTCGGCACTTCGGAAACGCGCAGGAAATAAGTATTCGGCAGCCATTGGCCGTAATAGGAGTGACGCCAGAGAAAGAGCGCGAGCGGCAAGATCAGGGCCGGAAGCCAGGCAAACGCTCGCGTCCTCCCCCGCCGGGCCAACGCCGCCCAGATAACGGCCAGGAGAGCCGTCAGGAGCAACCCATCGGCCCGTACCAGTGCCAGCAAACCGATCAGGCCACCTTCGACCCACCCCAGGGGGGCCGCGCGGCGGGCCGCTAGGATGCGGTCGGTGAGAAACATCAGGATCAAACCCAGCAGGATCGCTTCGGAGCCGCCGACGGCCCAATAGAGGACCCAGCGGTTGGAAGCGATCAGGAGTAAACCGACCCCGCGCAACCCCGGCCGCAGGCCCAAACGCCGACCCACCGACCACGCCAGCCACAGGATCCCGAGCAGCCCGATGAGGTTCAGGAGGAGAATCGGCGCGGACGCCATCTCGGACGGCACCTCCAAGACGTGAGGAATCGCCATCGTGAGCGTCCACAGCAGGTTCGTGAAACCTTCGACGGGCGGCTCCCCGGAATTCCAAACCAGCCCGCCCCCCTGGGCCAACTGCCACGCATAGCGCATCGAGATCATCATGTCGTCATCAAGCCAAAAGGTGCGTGTCCCCTCAAGCAGGGCCGTTTTGGTCGCCGCGACCCGATTGACGAAGAGGAACGCGGCGAGCGCCATCACCGCAACAACGCTCACCCCTCTCAGGTGACGCGAACGGTCTGGGTCCAGAAGAGGCGTCCCATAATGAGTGAACCAAGTCTGGCCCAGGATAAGGCATCCGCACGCGGCCAGCAGAAACGCCAGGTCCGACTCCATCCCAAGAAAAACGTCGATCCGCGAGTCGAATGGGGGCATTGCCCACCACACCCAGCCGCCGACGAACAGACACCCCAGCCCCATCGCCAAACCGGGGAAAGGTCCTTTCAGGAGGCGATGGGCTTGGGACCGAGCCATGGGAATCATCTACCTACGTTCAATCAGTGAGGATGACCAGAAATGGTGCGGCGGCGACGGGAGTGGCCACCATCTTCGCCACGCTCAAGAAGAACACGGCCCCGCGCCGGACCCGGACTACGGGTAACAGAGACCGTGCCGTGTGTTCAACATCTTTGACAGGGCAAGGTCGAGCCGGATCGATCGGCCACGAGAGACGTTCGATGACAACGCCCATTCCCATAGTCTAGCCGCGGATTCACCCAGGCGCATTTTTTCTTCCACGGGTGCATTTTTTTCTTGCGCGTAAATTTGAGCCTGTTTACAGTAGGCAACGGTTGTTGTCCAAGGTTAACGGATGATGGCCTTATTTGACAAATGGTGGTCTAGTTAAACAGATGATGTCCCCACCGAATTTCAGGCAACGTCGGTTAACAATCCGCCGCCCCGCCCATCCGGGGCCGCGAGCCACCGCCACCGTGATGGAAGAGGATCTGGCCATGTCCAGCATCCAAGTCACCCCCGCGCCCGCTTCCCGGAAGGGGACCGGCGCGTTCACCCTGATCGAACTGTTGATCGTGGTCGCCATAATCGCCATTGTGGCCGCCATCGCCGTCCCCAATTTCCTCGAGGCCCAGGTCCGCTCGAAGGCCTCGCGCGTCAAGGCCGACATGCGCGCCCTGGCCACGGGTCTGGAGGCTTACCGCGTCGACCATAACAAGTATCCCGAAGGGACGGATGACCCCGCCAAGTATGATCAGCGGATCGGGGATTACTTGGGCGTGCTGGCACCGAGCTTTTACGCGATTCGGACGCGCGACACGAACCCCACGGTCATCGCGGGCCAGCAATTTCATACGCTGACCACGCCCATCGCGTATACGACCGAGTTCTTCACGGATCCGTTCGTCCGGGAGGCGGCCGGGTTTTTGCCCTATTGCTATCGGCCCGAGAAGTCCCAGGGACGGGGTTACATCCTGACCTCATTCGGCCCCGACGCCGACATCTTCGACCAGCTCCAAACCCGCCCCGGCGTGGGAACTGAAAACCCAAACCCACTGAGCACCTCCTCGGACCCCAAGACGCCCGCCCGCCTCGGGGACATCAATGAGCGGGCCGTGATCCACGTCATCGAGGGCAACTTGGATAAGCTCCCCAGCCCCGATGCGCTTGAGCCGTACGGGGACCTGAGGGGGGCCCTGGGAGACCTTTCGTACGATCCGACGAACGGGAGCGTCAGCGACGGCGACATCTATCGACTCGGTCCAAACTGATCAACTCATACGCCGGGGGGGCGACCGCAATTCTTTATTCCCGCCGGTTTTTCGGATAGGCTCCGGTATGGCCCGCCGCCCGGCCATATCTTCCAGCGTGATCGATACTTAGGCCCGTGGGAAAAATATTTGGGTTTGCGCTTTTGGGGATGCTTCTCCTCTTGACCGTCCATGAGGTGACGCGTTACATGCGCGCGTGCCGCGACGAGGAGGATATTCCCTATCCGCGCCGGCGTCTTTCGCGCCGGATGGGTATCGCCGTCCTCTTCAGCTCGGTGCTCATCCTCGCGATCTACTGGCCCAAGACCTCCCCCAAGAGCCAGTTGGTTCTGATCGGCTCGCTTTTGTTTTCGGCATTGTTTGGTCTGGTGCTGGTGTGGCGCGACTTGCGCGAGACGAGCCGGGCCGTCGTTGCTCACGCGTCCCGCATGAGCGAAGAAGCCAGCCACGACCTGGCCGAGGCCATCAAGCGACACAAAGGCGGCCAGGGCAGGCCCAAACACGGCAAGAAGCGCAGACGTTAGTGGTCTGCCGCGACATGCGTCGCTCGCGGGGTTGACAGCGTCTCGGGTGATGGTCAGAATGCCGGGCTGAGTAGGCGTTTGATGCGCATGGCGTCAGGTTTGAACGACGCTTGCGACCCATTTAAAGGGGACCCGCGGGCCCTCGTGCTGGAGCCAATGACATTGGGACCGGATTTGAACCAATGAGCGATGACCTCTTCCAAGACGTCCACCGCGTGGTGATTGCCGGATCGGGTCCGGCGGGGCTGACGGCCGCGCTCTACGCTTCGCGCGCCGATCTGGAGCCGGTCCTTGTCGAGGGATTCGAGGCCGGGGGCCAGTTGACGCTGACCACCGACGTCGAGAACTACCCCGGATTCCCCGACGGGATCATGGGCCCCGAGCTGGTCGCCGTCATGCGCAAACAGGCTGAGCGGTTCGGCACGCGCTTCCTCCGGGGCGATATCCAGCGAATCGACCTGGCCCAGCTTCCCTTCACGATCCACATCGAAGGCGGCAAGGCGTTGCGCGCGCACACATTCATCATCGGGACCGGGGCCAGCGCTCGCTGGCTGGGCCTGGAATCCGAGCAGATCCTGGTGCGCGCGGGAGGTGGAGTCTCGGCGTGCGCGACGTGCGACGGCGCTTTCTTCCGCGGCAAGAAGGTCATGGTCGTCGGCGGGGGCGATACCGCGATGGAGGAAGCCAGTTTCCTGACCAAGTTTGCCAGTTCGGTCACCGTGATCCACCGCCGCGATAAACTCCGCGCGAGCAAGATCATGCAGCAACGCGCCCTCAAGAACCCCAAGATCGATTTCATCTGGGATTCGGCGGTGGAGGATGTCATCGGGGTCGAGGAGAAAAAGATTCGCGCCCTGCGCCTGCTGAATCTGAAGACCCGGGAAACCAGCGAGGTCCCCTGCGAAGGTCTCTTCATCGCCATCGGCCACGAGCCGAACACCAAGTTCCTGGGTGACCAGATCAAAACCGACAACAAAGGCTTCATCCTCGTTGAGGAACCCACCAGCCGTACCTCGGTCGAAGGGGTTTTCGCCTGCGGCGACGTGATGGACCCCAGCTATCGCCAGGCGGTAACGGCGGCCGGAACCGGCTGCAAGGCCGCCATCGACGCCGAACGCTACATCGAAGCCAACGAGCTGAAAAAAACAGCCATTGCCGAGGCCTAAGCACCATGGCCGACGCCCAGAGGCCGCTACGCATCCTGCACCTGCTGAGTAGTAAGCGCTGGACGGGAGCGGCCGAACCGGCGGCGATGCTCGCGGCCGAGCAGCAGCGGCAGGGACATGCGGTCGAGTTCGCCGCGCCCGGCGGCGGAGGCGTCGAGCAGTGCCTGGGCGAGATCGGCATCCCGTTCGTCGAGGGATTCCATTTCAACCGGCGATTCCAGCCTTTCCACCTGATGGCGGACATGCGCCGTTTGGGGCGTTTGCTGCGCGACGAGTCGGTCGACGTGCTCCATTGTCACCTGCCCCACGACCACTGGGTGGCGGCTTCGACCTTGCGGCGACCGCTCGCTCGGGGTGGCCGGCTGCCGACGACGATCGTGCGCACGATCCATCGCGAAGCCGACCCTTATCACGATCTCGCCCACCGCTGGCTGGTCGGCAAGGGGGCCGAGATGTTGATCACCGTCAGCCAGTCCCAGCGCCGGCGCATGATCGAGCGGGTGGGCGTGCCCAGTCCGCGCGTGGCCTGGGTGCGCGGGGCGATCGACCTGGAACGCTTCAGGCCCGGGCTGTCGGGGGCGAAAATCCGCAAGCATTACAAAATCCCCGAGTCGGCCCGCGTGGCCGGCATGGTGGCGCGCATGCAGCCCCATAGGGGGCATCATTTCTTCCTGGACGCGATCGAGGCAGTCGTCGAGCGTCAGCCGGCGGCCCTGTTCGCGCTGGCGGGGCGGGGGGAATTGAAATACGAACTGATCGACCGGATCAAGGGCCACCCGTTGCGCGACCACTTGCGGCGCATCGGTTACCGCAAGAACGACCTGCCCGAGGCATACTCGGCCATGGACGTGACCGTCCTGCTCGTGCCGGGGTCCGACGGTGCCTGCCGGGCGATGTTGGAAGCGATGGCTTGCGGCCGGCCGGTCATCGGTGCCGGCGTCGGGGCCATCGCCGATACCATCACCCACCGCGCGACCGGCTGGCTGTTCGAGCCGGGCGACCGCCGCGGGCTGGCCGACGCGCTGATCGAAGCCCTGACTGATATTGACTCGACAAGAAAGATGGGGGAAGCGGCACGGGGCCGAGTCGAGACCGATCACACCTACCGGCGGCAGTGCGAGCAGACGCTGGAGGTCTACCGCGCCGCGATGGAAAGACGGCTGCGATCTCTCGAGTGAACTCGCCAAGGGTGAGTGAGCGTTTCCGATGGCCGACGCCTAGGACGCCGCCGACTCGACCTCATTGACGACCGACATAAGCTGCATCGAGGCCTGTTCCATCCCGCGCTCGTCGCTGAGTTCCATTTCGCTTTCGAGCGTGGAGACGAGGCGCGACATTTCCTCGCCGCGCGGGTGACCGGGGGTGCTGGCCATGAAATCGCGCGCGCGGCGGATCAGGTCGTCCGCCTCCTCGCGCACATTCTCGCGCATGCGCTGGCGCAGCATGGAGGCCACCCGCTCGCGCGCATCCTTGACCATGCGGTTCTTATCGCTCTCGGACAGGCGCGAACCGGTCGAGGCGATGGTGATGACCTTCTCGACGCCCGTGGCCAGGTCCTCGGCCCGCGCCTCGAGGATGCGGTCGGCGTTGAGCCGGAACGTGACCTCGATGCGCGGCACGCCGCGCGGGGCGGGCGTGACCCCTTCGATACGCAGCAGGTCCAGGAACGTGTTCTCCGAAGCGAGGCTCTCCTCCCCCTCGTAGATCGGGAAGGAGATCGCGTCCTGGAAATCGCGCGTGGTCGTGAAGATGTCCTTGGCTTCGGTGGGATAGGTCGAGTTGCGCTCGATGATCGGCGCGAAGGTGTCGTTCTGCAGCGCAACGCCCAGGCTGAACGGCGTCATGTGGATGATGACCGGTTTTTCCTTGCTGTAGAAGGTCGCCATCGAGTCTTCCATGTCGCCCTCGAGCGGCGCCAGCACCAGCGTCTGGACGGCCGCCCCCAACCCCACAACCTCATCGGGTGAAATGTCGCGCACGGGGCTCCTGCCGGCGATCGATTTGACGGTGTTCAACACCAGCGGAATACGGGTCGAACCACCCACGAGCAGCACTGCCGTGATCTGCTCGACCGTCAGGCCCGCGTCCTTCATGGCGGTGGTCATCGGCTCCACGGTCTTTTCGACGAGGTCCCGAATCAGGTCCTCGAACTTGGAGCGGGTGAGCGTGTAATCCAGCGTCAGCGGTCCTTTCTCACCCATGGTGATGGCCTCGATCAGGATCTGGGTCTCGTTGATCTCGGAAAGCTCGATCTTGGCCTCTTCGGACGCGTCGCGCAGGCGCATGATGGCGACCGGATCGTTGTTTAGATCGACGCCGTGTTCGTTTTTGAATTCCTCGACCAGGAATTGGAGGATGCGTTGGTCGAAATCATCCCCGCCCAGTTGCGTGTTGCCCTGGATGGCCATCACACGGAACACCCCCGACATCACCTCGATGATCGACACGTCGAACGTGCCGCCGCCGAGGTCGTAGACCATGATGGTTTGGTCCTGATCCTTATCCAGACCATAGGCCATGGCCGCGGCCGTGGGCTCGTCGATGACCCGACGCACGTTGAACCCGGCGATCTCGCCGGCGTCCTTGGTGGCCTGGCGTTGGGCATCGGTGAAATAAGCCGGCACCGTGACGACCGCCTGCTTGATCTCCTCGCCGAAGAAATCCTCGGCGTCCTGCTTGAGCTTTTGCAGGATGATCCCCGAGATTTCCTGCGGGGTGTATTCCTTGCCGTCGATCCGCACACGGTGGTTGGTCCCCATGTGACGTTTGATCGAGAAGACGGTGCGCCCGGTGTTCATCACCGCTCCGCGCTTGGCCTTCTTCCCAACGAGGATCTCGCCGCTCTTGGTGAATCCGACCACTGAAGCGGTGAGGCGGTCGCCGAGGCTGTTGGGAACGACGACCGGTCCATTGCGGTCCATCACCGAGACCACCGAATTGGTCGTCCCCAGATCGATTCCAATGATTCGTGCCATGATCCTTGATCTCTCCCGTCTACCGATTTGACCGACATCGAGCCCCCGTCACGGGGTTACTCACCACGCGCCACGATGACCTTGGCATCGCGCAACAACCGTCCTCGAAAAACGACGGCCTTCTTCAATTCGCGAATCACGGTGTTGGGCCGGTATTCGCCAGCGGCGCGATACTCTACCACCTCCTGGTAATTCAGATCAACTGCCTTGCCGACGCTGTTGATTACGACCAGTCCGTAATCCTCAAGGATTTTAATCATCCGGAAATGCAGACCCTCCACGGTCTTGAGCCAATTGTTCAGTTCCTCGGAGGGGGGATGTTCACGGGCCAGATCCAGCGCACGGTCGAAATTATCCAAAAATGGCATCATCTGCCTCACGAATTTTCCAAACTCGTCGTCACCGCCCGCTTTTTGGAGCTGGCGGGCCTTCTGCTCCAGGCGAACCTGCTCGGTCAGAAGTCCGGACATCTGGGTCACCAGATCCGACCGGGCCGCCGCCTTCCCGCGGTCCGGCGCGGGTTGTCCCGGCCCATCTCCACCGTCCGGCTCGGCCGACTGATGGTCGGACGGCCGTTCGACCGACCAGACGTGAAGCCGCGTCTCGTCAATCAAGAACTCCTGAGGGAGGAAAAAATCCCGCAATTTCAACAGCCCCCAAAGCATCATTCCACAGGTCCGATCGACCGCACAGTTCCCCTTTTTATCCTCCGTTCCCACCAGGATGGGTTCGTGGACCGGACGCGAATAATCCCTCGCGGCCCAAAGGGCTCATCATGTCTTCTAACCACGCCGTCCAGGGAAGCGATCAAGCGCAAGAACCGGCCCCGCCACGGCCAATTCCCTCCGTCCCAGGTTAGAATAGGCCACCCGTCGGGCTTCGATCAAGACAAATTCGTCATAGGGAGCCAATTTGTTCGCGCTAGCCCATTTTCCGCAGTTCAGAGCTTAGAAGTGCCCGTTTTCGAGTAAATTTGAATTTTTCGGGTAAAAGTCTGCACTACATTTTGAATTCTTTTGGGTCGGTTCGGCAGTGGAAGCCCCAGACG
>Ga0310121_10000935_pt1 | contig 30969 bp, 29 predicted proteins | sample CB27_Tmax_986_MG_FD_203504 | JGI IMG/M metagenome (GOLD analysis project Ga0310121, IMG submission 203504) | Marine microbial communities from Western Arctic Ocean, Canada - CB27_Tmax_986 | ecosystem: Environmental > Aquatic > Marine > Oceanic | place: Canada: Western Arctic Ocean | collected... | reverse complement strand
GCAGCGATTCAAGTGGTCATGATCGGTCGCGTGCAGGCGGCCGCGGAATCGGAGGTCGGTGGCGGTGGCGACGGCCCCTGGTGGAAGGTCGGCTGGCTGGCGATTCGAGCGGACCCCGTGGTGCTCGGGGCCGCGATCGAACTGACGCTGATCTCGATGGCGCTGATCATCCTCGGTGGGCTTATCCCGACTTACATCCGCGATGTCCTCGATCTGCCCCTCGAAGTAGGTGCGCTCGTGCTCACGCCGGTCGCGATCGGGGTCGTTCTCGGCTTGCGCGTGGCCGGTTTCCTCTCGCGCCGCGTGCCCCACTCCCTCCTCAGCTCGATCGGGTTCGTCGTCTTCGTTGCGCTCTTGCTGGGCATTACCTTCGTGAACGAAGAGGCGAGCTTCCTCAGCGGCTACGGCGCCCTCTCCTGGCTCGCGGATGTCGACATCGGCAGCTTCGATGGTGGGGGGCTATTGGCCATGGCGCTCGTGCTTCCCCTCGGTTTCGCCTACGCACTGGTGAGCGTTGCCGGGCAGACGGTCCTGAACGACCGCGTGCCGCTCTCGCTCCAGGGACGCGTGATCGCCACCCAGGCCGCGATGGCGGCGGTCGCTGCCTCGCTGCCCGTGCTCGCGGCAGGGGCGATCGGCGACTGGCTCGGCGTGCAGCCGGCGATGGCCATGCTTGCGGTTGTAATCGGCGTTGCTGCGGTCCTCAACCTCAGGTCCTGAGGAGCTTCGCGGTCCGCCGAACGCCTTGCCGCTGCTCTGCGCAGCCTCCTATCATCGAGCGGGACGCAGACCTTCTGCCGTTGGAGGGCATTGTGCGAGAGCTGACCGTCGAGAGCATTCGTCTTTCGCTGAATACCTACCAGCGCATCGCCATCCTGCGCGAGAAGGACACGGATCGCTATCTCACGATCTGGATAGGGCCCTACGAGGCGGAAAGCATTGCGATCCGCCTCCACGATCAAATCCCGCCCCGGCCCCACACCCACGATCTCCTGCGCGACGTCATTGAGCAGCTCGGCGCGAGCGTGCGTCACATCCTGCTCAACGATCTGGCGAACGACACCTACTACGCCCGCATCGTCCTCGATGTGAAGGGCGAAACGCTCGAGATCGACTCGCGCCCTTCGGACGCGATCTCGCTTGCCGTCCGCGCGGAGGTCCCGATCTACGCGGAAGAGGCCGTTCTCGACGAGGGCGGGGAGGTCATTCGCGAGGATGATTCGGACGCCGAGGGAGGGGGCGAGCGTGGGCCCGAGAAGCCCGTCGATCCGGTCGAACTGGAGCGCCTGGGGCCGTTCAAGGACTTCATCGAAGGCCTCGATCTCGCCGATTTCGATGAGCGTCAGCGGTAGGCCGGTACTGGCCTTCGAGGCCGCTTGCGCTTTCCTTCACAATCCGCCTATCATTCGCGCGGTTTGAATCCGGGCATGGCGAGACCGGGACAGAGCGGTTGGGTAGCACCCACCGCCTACCTCATGGGTGCCGGATGGTATTTCGCCACCTGCATCATCATTGGCGTCCTCGTCGGGCGCTGGCTCGATGGCCTCACCAGCCTCGATCCGTTATTCACGCTGCTGGGGATCGTCCTCGGGCTCACCCTGGCCATTGGTGGCGGGATCCGCATGCTCATCCCTTTCATGAACCGCTTTGGCAACGACGCTGAGGGTGTTTAGCGCACGATGAGAAAGATCTACATCGTCGTGACGGTAGTTGCGGTCCTCGCCTGGATCGTTGTCGGCTTCATGGTTGCCAGCGGCCCCCAGCCCGAGATCATCGTTCCTGCGGAAGTGATCACGAAGCTCGGGCCGCTGAACATCACCAACACATTGATCTCGGCGTGGATGGCGATGGCGGTGCTGATCGTTGGCACGTTCCTCGCGACCCGCTCGATGAAGCTCCTCCCCTCGGGCGCCCAGAACTTCGTCGAGGCGGGCGTCGAGTTCCTCGTGGGCCAGCTCGAAGATATCGCAGGCCAGAAGAACGGCCGCCGCTTCTTCACCGTGATCGCGACGTTCTTCCTCTTCATCCTCATGTCGAACTGGATGGGATTGCTGCCCTTCTTCAACGCGATCGGCAAGACCGAGGATGTCGGCCACGAGATCTTCCACGAGATCGAGGAGCACTACGAGGATGGCCACGACTTCGTCGAACAGGTGAAGCATGGGGCCTGGCTCGTGGACGACACCGGTATCGGCCTGGTCAAGCCCAATGCCGCCGATGCCGAGTTCGAGATCAAGGCGTCCCTCGAGAGCCCGATTACCCCACCCGCGGCGCTGGACCGATACGTCGTCTTCCTCGCGGAGACGTTCACGGAGTTCGATGCGGAGGCGTTCGTCGAGGCTGCGAACGAGGGCGTCGAGCTCTCCGCGACCGAGCTCAAGGAGCTTGCCGAGGTCGTCACGCCGGCCATGCTGAGGGCGGCGGTAGCGGCCCTCGCAGCCGATCCCGACGCTCCCATTCTGCTGTCGGCCGGCGACCTCGCGGACGCGGCCGAGGGCGAAGAAGAGGCCGCGCAGAGCCACGAAGGTGGCGTGCCCAGCGCCCTGCTCGGCGAGGAGCTCACGGTCGTGGGGATCGAGTTCCCCGACCAGAAGCTCGCGCTCATCATTCCCTACTTCCGCTCCGCCTACAGCGACGTCAACAACACGCTCGCGCTGGCCCTGATCTCGTTCGTGATGGTTGAGTTCTGGGGTCTGCAGACGCTGGGGCTGGGCTACCTCAAGAAGTTCTTCAACTTCAGCGGTGTCATCCCGGCGTTCGTGGGGCTGCTCGAGTTGCTCTCCGAGTTCATCCGCATCATCAGCTTCTCGTTCAGGCTTTTCGGCAACATCTTCGCTGGGGAGGTGCTCGTGCTGATGCTCACCTTCCTCGTGCCATTCCTCATCGTCGATATCATCTACGGCCTGGAGCTCTTCGTCGGCTTCATCCAGGCCACGGTGTTTGCGCTTCTCACGCTCGTCTTCGCCGTGATGGCGGTGGAGCATCACGGGGAGGACGGCGAGCACCAGGAAGACGAAGCCGGTCACGATATGGAATCCCAGGGGAGCCCGGGGCAGTAGCCTCGCCCCTTCAGAACAACGCCCCGCGAGGACGGGGCCAACACGAGGGAGGACCCGAACTATGGGAGCACTTGATCTCTTGCCGTTCCTGCTCGCGCTCGATGCAGATGGTGCCAAGGCCATCGGCGCCGGCCTGGCAATGGGCCTGGGCGCGCTTGGGCCTGGTGTCGGCATCGGCTTGCTGGTAGGCAAGGCGATGGAAGCCCTGGGGCGCAACCCCGAGGCCCGCGCCGCCATCCAGACGAACATGATCCTGGGCGTTGCCTTCGCGGAAGCGATCGGCATCTACGCCCTGCTCACGGCCATCATCATCGCCTTTGTCATCTAGCGTGACGAACGCGAATCGCTGAAGGGGGGAGCTCTTATGGGCGAGGCTTTCGATGCCCTTGGCATCAACTTGCCGCAGCTGATCGCGCAGGTGGCGAATTTCATCGTCCTGCTCGTGATCCTGCGCTTCACCCTCTACAAACCCATCCTGGGCATGCTCGACGATCGCAAGAAGCGCGTCGCCGAGGGCTTAGGCGCCGCCGAGGCGGCCCGCGCCGAAGCCTCCGACGCCGAGGCGCGCATTCAGGCGCAACTCGATGAGGCGCGTGGCCAGGGCCAGGACATCGTGGCGAACGCCCAGCAGGTGGCTTCACGCATCCAGGACGACGCCCGTGAGCAGAGCGAACGCGACCGCGAAGCCGGCGCCGAACGCGCACGTCAGGAGATCCAACTCGAGCGCGACCGCGCGATCGCGGACCTCCGTGGCGAGTTCGCTGGGATCACCGTGAACGCGGCCGAGCGCGTCATCCGCCAATCCCTCGATGCGGAAGCGCACGAACGCATCATCGAGGAGACGCTCGCCGAGTCCGAGCTTGGAGACCGCGCCTAGTGGCTGCGGATCTGCAGGCGGCGCGGCGTTACGCCCAGGCGGCCTTCGCGATCGCGCGCGACGGCGATGCGATCGCGAAGTGGCGAAGCGACCTCGATGATGTCGCCACCTTGCTGGTGGAGTCCGAGGCCGCCGGCCTCTTCGCGGCCGCCCGGATCGCGGTGCCTGAGCGTCAGGCGCTGGTCGACCGCGCGCTCGATGTCGGGCCGCTCGCCGCCAACCTGGCCAAAGTCCTCGTGGCGAAGGGGCGGACGCCCGAGGCGCGGGAGATCTCCAACGCCTTCAACCGCTTCGCCGACGAACATGAGGGGATCGCCCAGGCCGAGATCACGACCGCTGTGCCTCTGGGCCCCGAGCAGGTCGCTGCGATCGAGCAGCGGCTCGGCGAGGCGCTCGGGAAGCGCATCACGGCCACTGCTGCGGTCGATTCCGACATCATCGGTGGGATCGTCCTCCGTATCGACGACCATCTCATCGATGGCAGCGTGCGTGACCGCCTGCGGCGGTTGCACACGGAGCTGAGCGGGGCCCGCTAGGGCCGCGCAGAGAGCACGAGGGAGCACTATGGCCGTTCGCGCCGAAGAGATCGCATCCATCCTCCGTGAGCAGATCGAGCAGTTCGACGCACCGTCCGTCGCGACCGACGTCGGTGTCGTGATCGAGGCCGGTGACGGCGTGGCCCGCGCCCACGGGCTCACGAACGCGCGTTATTCGGAGCTGCTCGAATTCCCCAACGGCACGATGGGCCTCGCCCTCAACCTCGAGGAGGAGTCCGTCAGCGCCGTCATTCTCGGCGACTACGAAAAGATCAAGGAAGGCGACGAGGTCCGCGCCACCGGGCGCATCATCGAGGTGCCCGTTGGCGATGAGCTCATCGGCCGCGTCGTCGATGCGCTCGGCAATCCGATCGATGGCCGGGGACCGGTCGGCACGACCAAGACCCGGCCCGTCGAACGCATCGCTCCCGGAGTCACCCTCCGCAAGAGCGTCGACACGCCCGTGCAGACGGGGGTGAAGGCGATCGATGCGATGATTCCCATCGGCCGCGGCCAGCGCGAGCTCATCATCGGCGACCGCTCAACCGGCAAGAGCGCGATCGCCCTCGACACCATCATCAATCAGAAGGGCGGCGACCTGATCTGCATCTACGTCGCCATCGGCCAGAAGGCGGGCAAGGTCGCCCAGGTCCTCGGCCAGCTCGAAGAGCACGGTGCGATGGACCACACAATCATCGTGGCGGCCAACGCCTCTGATTCCGCTGCGCTTCAGTACCTCGCCCCCTACGCCGGATGCGCGATGGGCGAGGAGATCATGGAGAGCGGGCGCGACGCGCTCATCATCTACGACGACCTGAGCAAGCACGCCTGGGCCTACCGCCAGATCTCGCTGCTGCTGCGCCGCCCGCCCGGCCGCGAGGCCTACCCCGGCGATGTCTTCTACCTGCACAGCCGCCTCCTCGAGCGGGCAGCGAAGCTCGAAGCGGGCGGCTCGCTCACGGCCCTGCCCATCATCGAGACGCAGGCCAACGACGTTTCCGCGTACATCCCCACGAACGTCATCTCCATTACCGACGGCCAGATCTACCTCGAACCGGACCTCTTCAACGCTGGTGTGCGGCCGGCCCTGAACGTGGGCCTCTCCGTCAGCCGTGTCGGTGGCGCTGCCCAGACGCGCGCGATGCGCTCCGTCTCCGGGCGCCTCAAGCTCGACCACGCCCAGTTCCGAGAGCTACAAGCCTTCGCCCAGTTCGGCACGAGCGACCTCGACACTGCCACGCAGCGACAGCTCGAGCGCGGTTTGCGCGCGAACGAGATCCTCAAGCAGCCACAGTTCGCGCCGCTCAGCCTTGCCGAAGAGGTGGCCGTCATCTTCGCCCTCACCCAGGGCCTCCTCGACGACGTTCCCACGGAGAAGGTCGCGAGCTTCGAATCGGCATTCGTGAGCTACCTCGCGAGCAACAGGCCGGAGCTCGCGGCCAAAATCGAGTCCGAGCGTGAGCTCACGGACGAGATCGACGGCGAGGTTCGCGCCGCCGTCGAAGACTTCAAGGAGACCGTCCCCTACTAGGGGGAATCATGCCCACCATCCAGCAGCTACGGCGCCGCATCGGCTCGGTGCAGAACACCGCAAAGATCACGAATGCGCTTCAGCTCGTGGCCGCCTCGAAGATGCGCCGCGCGCAGGAACGTGCCACCGAGGGCCGTCCCTACGCGGAGAAGATCCAGCACGTGCTCTCGTCGCTCGCAGCGACCGCCCCCGGCGGGGACGGCGATGGCGAAGGCTCGCACCCGTTCCTCACGCAGCGGCCAATCGAGAACATCGCGATCCTCCACATCACGCCCGACCGCGGACTCTGCGGCGCGCTCAACGCAAACCTCAACAACAGCGCGAGCGGCTTCCTCAGCGAGGCGGATGAGCCGGCCTCGCTCGTGGCTGTGGGACGCAAGGGTCGCGACTTCTTCGTCCGTGCCCGCGCCCGCGTGGCGGCCGAGTTCACCGACCTCGGTGACTACCCCGCGCTGCCGCAAACGAACGCAATCGCCCGGCTGATGATGGACGACTACCTCGGCGGCACCGTCGATCAGGTTTTCATCAGCTTTGCCGAATTCGTGAGCACGGTGAATCAGCGGCCCGTCGTGCGGCGGCTCCTCCCGGTCGAGCGGCCGACCGCGGCCGACGAAGCGGAGGCCGAGGCGCTTCGCCAGGAGTACATCTTCGAACCCACGCCGGCGTTGGTCTTCGAGCGCCTCCTCCCCCGCTATGTGGAGATGCAGGTCCACGCCGCGATCCTCGAATCCGCTGCCTCGGAACAGTCCGCGCGCATGGTCGCGATGAAGAACGCCACCGACAACGCCAGCGACATCGAACGCGAACTCACCCTGACTTACAACAAGGCCCGCCAGGAGCAGGTCACCAGCGAGCTGCTTGATATCGTCGGTGGCGCGGAGGCCGTCAGTGGCTGAGGGAGCGCCCTTCGATGCAGTCGTCTTCGATATGGACGGTGTGCTCGTGGACGGCGAGCCGCTCCACTACGCCGCGGTGAGCGCGCTGCTGGCCGAAGACGGGGTGGTCTTCCCCCTGGAAAGCTACAAGACCTACATGGGCACGAAGGCGGGCTGGACCGAGTTCGTCGAGAGGCTCAGCCTGCCCTACCCCGCCGATCACTATCGGGGCCCCTACAACGAACGCGTCCTCGCCTCCTACCGTGACGTCGTCGAACCCCTCCCCGGCGCGACAGCGCTCGTCGAAGCGCTGAGCCGAGCGGGGCTACCCCTGGCGGTGGCCTCCTCGTCGCGGCGAAGCTGGGTGGCCGCCTGCCTCGGCCGCATCGGTCTGGCGGATGCCTTCGACGTCGTTGTGACTGGTGACGACATTGAGCAGGGCAAACCCGACCCCGAGATCTACCGGCTTGCGGCGGAGCTGCTCGGGGCTCGCCCCGAGCGCTGCCTCGCCATCGAGGACGCACCGGCAGGCATCGAGTCCGCCCACGCCGCCGGCCTGACCTGCTGGGCCGTGCGGACCGATTACACCCGCGATCTCGCCCTCCCCAACCCCGAACGCACAGTTGAATCGCTTGCCGAGATCGACGTTGCCGAAATCGCGGCGGTGGCGGCGTGAACGAACTCGTCCCGCGCTTCGCGAACGAAGACCAGAGCCACACCTACGCCGGAGGCCTCGCCTGCGAGCGCCGCATCGGCCCCGGAGTGGGGCCTGATAGGGCGGAACGCCTCGCGCAGTTCCGCCCCAAATCCTAGGAGCCAAGAGGAGGCCCCCATGGTCACCGCAACCGCCGCCGAAGGGCGCATCGTCCAAATCATCGGCACCGTGCTGGATATCGAGTTCCCGCCCGATCAGCTGCCCGCGATCTACAACGCGGTGCGCATCGATCGTGGTGATGGGGAGTCGCTGATCGTCGAGGTCCAGCAGCACGTCGGCAACAACTGGGTCCGCGCTCTCGCGATGGACACGACCGACGGGCTCACCCGCGGCATGGCCGCGGTTGATACGGGGCAGCAGATCTCCGTGCCGGTGGGCGAGGCCTCACTGGGGCGCATGTTCAACGTCCTCGGCGATCCGATCGACAACCTCCCCGCCCCCGAGGACGCCCCCCGCTGGCCCATCCATCGTGAGCCCCCCTCCTTCGAGGAGCAGGAGACGCAGCCATCCGTCCTCGAGACGGGAATCAAGGTGATCGACCTCATCGCCCCGCTCGTACGTGGCGGGAAGGTCGGCCTCTACGGCGGCGCTGGTGTCGGCAAGACCGTCATTATTCAGGAGCTGATCTCGAACATCGCGCGTGAGCACGGCGGCTTCTCCGTCTTCGCCGGCGTCGGCGAGCGCTCGCGCGAAGGGAACGACCTCTGGAACGAGATGCGGGAGTCCGGGGTCCTGCCGCGCATGTCCATGGTTTTCGGCCAGATGAACGAGCCCCCGGGGGTGCGTCTGCGCGTGGCCCTGAGCGGGCTCACGATGGCCGAGTACTTCCGCGACGAGCAGTCGCAGGATGTCCTCTTCTTCGTCGACAACATCTACCGCTACACGCTCGCGGGCATGGAGGTCTCGGCCCTGCTCGGACGCATGCCGTCGGCCGTCGGCTACCAGCCGACGCTGGCCACGGAGATGGGCGAACTCGAGGAGCGCATCACCTCCACGAAGAAGGGCTCGATCACCTCGTTCCAGGCGATCTACGTCCCCGCCGACGACTACACCGACCCCGGCGTCGCCACGACCTTTGCCCACCTCGACGCCGTCGTTGCCCTAGAGCGCTCCCTCGCCGAGCAGGCGCTCTACCCCGCCATGGACCCGCTCACGTCCTTCTCCCGCGCACTCGAGCCGCGGATCGTGGGCGAGGAGCACTATGAGGTCGCCCGGAACGTGCAGGGCGTCCTGCAGCGTTACAAAGACCTTCAGGACATCATCGCCATCCTCGGTATCGACGAGCTCTCGGATGAGGACAAGCTCACCGTGACGCGCGCCCGGAAACTGCAGCGCTTCCTCACGCAGCCGTTCTTCGTCGGCGAGACCTTCACCGGCCGCGAAGGCCGTTACGTCTCGGTCCGCGAGACGGTGCGCGGCTTCAAGGAGATCCTCGAGGGCCAGCACGACGGCCTTCCCGAGCAGGCCTTCTACATGAAGGGCAGCATCGATGAAGCCGTCGAGGAAGGCCGCCAGATGAGCGAGGAGGGCTAGCGGTGCCCCTATCGATCGAGATCGTCACGGCCGAGCGCATCGTCCGCACGGAAGCGGCGGTCGATATCCTGATCGCGCCCGGGAGCGAAGGCCAGTTGGCGATCCTCCCGCGCCACGCGCCGCTCATGACCACCCTCGAGTACGGCGAGCTGATCTTCCGCCGGGGCGGCGAGGAGTCCTCGTTCGCGATCGGCGGGGGCTTTCTCGAAGTGCACAGCAATCACGTCACGATTCTCGCGGACGCCGCCGAGGCGGCCGAGGATATCGACGTGACCCGCGCGGAGGAGGCGCGTACCCGGGCAGAAGAGCGGCTGCGGGGCCTTCAGGAGGACCAGCAGGTCAGCGATGCCGAGCTCGCCCGCGCCCAAGCGTCGATGCAGCGCGCGCTCCTCCGCCTCCGCGTCGCCGAGCGCCGCCCCCGTCGCCCCGGCCCCCCAATGCCCGGCGGTTAATTTCGAGCGCGGCCGTTGATTCTGAGGGCGCCGATCACGGTGTCCCTTGCCGCGGTTTGCGCCGACGCCTGGCTCCGAACGCTGGTCCTAGTGTCCAGCCTGCGCGCCCGCCCGGCGGCGGGTGGCGCTACTTGCCCTTCGAGGGGTGCGTGTTCCGTTCTGTCAGGCTGATGAGGTTGCCGTCGGGGTCGAGGTAGCGCGCTTCCCTGCCCCAGGGCGCGTCATAGGGCGCCTTATCCACCGTCGCGCCGATCGCCACGAGCTGCTGGTGGGAAGCTTCGATGTCCTCGACGAAGAGCCCGAGGTCGGGCTCTCGCGGCGCATCCTTAGGGAAGAGGGCGAAGTGGAAGTACGGGTCGTGCCACGAGATCTCGTTGTGGGGCGGGCTTTCGTTCGGTTCGAGCGCGATCCCGATGCCGTCGCGGTAGAAGCGCACGGACGCCTCCATGTCCTCGACGTGGAACGCGGCGAAGCAGGGTTGTTCGTCAGTCATCGATCGCCTCCATGGCCGAGTGCGCTCAGACGCCCTTTGAGGGGTGCGTGCTGCGTTCGGTGAGCCCGATCAGGTTGCCGTCGGGGTCGAGGTAGGTCGCGCCTCTGCCCCAAGGCGCGTCATACGGTGCCCTATCGACCCTCGTGCCAAGAGCGACCATTCGCTCGTGGATTACATCGAGATCGTCCACGAATAGCCCCAGCCCCCCCTCTGGTGGAACGCCCTTGGGGAAGAGGGCGAAGTGGAAGTAGGGGTCGTGCCAGGAGATCTCGTTGTGGGGCGGATCCTCGTTGGCCTTCAGCGCGATTCCAATGCCGTCGCGGTAGAAGCGCACGGACGCCTCCATGTCCTCGACGTGGAACGCGGCGAAGCAGGGTTGTTCGTCAGTCCTCGATCGCCTCCGTGGCCAAGGATAGTGCCGCACCGTTGGGCCCATCGGGGCCTCGGGCGTGGACGCCATGCGGCGGTGGTTCGCCACGCCGAACGGCTCCGCTTCTGACACGAGCGCGACCCCCCGGACCATCTGCCAAGCGACCGCGTTCCCCTGCCGGCCAGATCTTCGTTCTCGTTCGCTGAGCGCCCGCCGTTTGCGGCAGCTTTCGACCTGTGCCCATACTGGCTTGGAATGGCCCTGCAGCGTGGACGCGGCCCCCGCTATGAAGTGCGCGGTGGCGCTGTCCTCCGCGGCTCGGTCCGTATCTCCGGCGCCGCCAATGCGGCCCTCGCCGCGATGTGCGCCGCGCTCCTCACGGACGAGGACGTTGTCCTCGACAACGTCCCCGCAATTTCCGACGTCGATTCGCTCGGAGAGCTCCTGACCCACCTCGGCGCGAGCGTGGAGCGCCCGACGCCGAACCGGGTGGTCCTGAACGCTGCGGGCGTGAGCACCTACGAGGCACCGATCGAGCTCATCACCGAGAACCGCGCGTCCTTCCAGGTGATGGGCCCGCTCATCGCGCGGTACGGCTTCGCGGGCCTGCCGCCGCCAGGTGGCGACGTGATCGGACAGCGTCCGATCGACGTGCACCTTGCTGGGTTCGAAGCGATGGGGGCGAGGATCGATCGTGTCGGCGAGCGCTACGAGGCGCACGCTCCAGGAGGGCTCCAGGGCACGCGTGTGTTCATGGACTACCCGTCGGTTTCAGGCACGCAGAACGTGATGATGGCCGCCACGCTGGCCAAGGGCGAGACCACGATCGTGAACGCCGCGACCGAGCCTGAGGTGCAGTCCCTCGCCGCACTGCTGGTTGCGATGGGCTCGCACATCTCCGGCCTGGGCACGCAGATACTCGTTGTCGAGGGGGTCGAGCACCTGCACGGCGCTACGGTGAAGGTCATGCCCGATCGTATCGAAGCGGGCACCTTCGCCATCGCCGCGGCCATGACCGGCGGCGATGTGCGCATCGAGGATGCGCCCACCCTGGTCCTCGATGCGCTCATCAGCAAGCTGCGCGTCATCGGCGCTTCGATTGAGCTCGGCGAGGGATGGATCCGCGTGGTGGGGGAGCCACAGCTCACGGGAGTGAGCTTCCAGGCCCTCCCCTATCCGGGCCTTCCCACCGACCTCCACGCGCAGATGGCGGCGCTCCTCACCCAGGCCGGGGGCGTCTCGATCATCCACGAGCGCGTGTTCGACAACCGCATGCTCTATGTGGGCGAGCTGCGCAAGATGGGCGCTGAGATCGTGAGCACGGGGTCCTCCGCCATCGTCAGCGGCCCTACGCCGCTCCACGGCGCCCACGTCCGCGCCCTCGACGTGCGCGCGGGCGCAGCGGTGTTGCTGTCAGCGCTCGTCGCCACCGGCACCACCTTTATCGACGAGATCTATCATTTGGATCGCAAGTACGAGCGTCTCGATGAGAAGCTCGAGGCGCTCGGCGTCGAGATCGCGCGGGTGTAGGCGATGGCGCTGGGCTTCCTCTCTACGATCCGCGCCGGGGTCGATCTCGGCACCGCGAACATCCTCGTGTTCGTGAAGGGCCAGGGCATCGTCGTGAACGAGCCCTCCGTCGTCGCTCGACATAACCGCGACAACGCCATCGTCGCTGTCGGTGCGGAGGCGCGCCTGATGCAGGGCCGGGCGCCGGGCGCGATCAGCGTCATCCGGCCGATGCGCGAAGGGGTCATCGCCGACTACCTCACGACCGAGGCGATGATGCGGTACTTCATCGGGTTGGTCACGGGGCGCTTCAACCTCATCCGGCCGGAAATCATGGTGACCGTGCCGGCCGGGGTCACCAGCGTCGAGCAACGTGCCGTCCGCGACGCCGCCGAGCAGGCGGGCGCGCGCCGGCCTGCTCGGCTCGTACCCGAGCCGCTCGCCGCAGCCATTGGCGCGGGCGTCCCCATCGGGACCCCCCGCGGCAACATGATCGTGAACATCGGCGGCGGCCGGACCGAAGCGGCGGTGATCTCGCTTTACGGCATCGTCGTGAGCGAGTCCGTCCGTGTGGCTGGCGATCGCCTCGATGAGGCGATCCAGGCGTTCGTCCGCCGGCGCCACAATCTCGTCATCGGCGAGGCCACGGCCGAGGAGATCAAGATCGCCATCGGCTCCGCGATCCCACTCGACGACGCCTTGACCACCCAGGTGCGCGGTCGCGATCAGCTCAGCGGCTTGCCGAAGACGATCACCCTGACCAGCGATGAGATCACGCAGGCGATCCAGGACTCGCTCGTCGCCATCGTGCAGGCGGTGCGAAGCGTGCTCGAGCGCACTCCGCCGGAGCTCTCGGCCGACGTCATCGATCGGGGCATCGTGCTGACGGGCGGCGGCGCACTGCTGCGCCACCTCGACGAGCTTCTGACGCAGGAAACAGGGGTTCCCTGCTATGTAACGGACAACCCCCTGGAGTGCGTGGCGATCGGCGCCGCGATCGCGCTCGACCACCTCGACATCATCGAGCGCAGCCTCCCCACCGAAGAGGAGATGCTCGTCGGGCTCTTCTCCCCCCAGGATCGCTGACGCTTCTCCGCTCTGGTTAACCCCGGGCCCCGCCGCGGCGTTTCACTGACCGTGAGTCCTTTGCAGACCAAGCCTCACGTCGTGGGTCCCAACATCCTCGTCATCGGCGATAGCTGCGCTGGGAAAACGACGCTCGCGGCGGCTTTGGCGAGTCGCCACGGTCTGCGTCACGTGGAACTCGACGCGCTGAACTGGGGCCCCAATTGGACGATGGCGGAGACCGATCTCTTCCGGCAGCGGACCCGCGAGGCGGTAGCGGAGCCCCGCTGGGCGATCGACGGCAACTACGACAAGTACGTTGGCGATATCACGTGGCCCGCGGCCGATACGATCGTCTGGCTCGACTTCCCCCTCGGCCTGATCTTGCGCCGGATCCTTGCTCGCTCCTGGCGCCGCTGGCGGCGCAGGGAGCTCCTCTGGGGCACGAACCGCGAGCGGTTCTGGGAGCACTTCCTGCCCTGGGACCGGTCGCTCGTCTGGTACACGCTCAAGCGCCACCGTCCTCGCCGCCGCCGCTACGCCGAGTCCATGGATGACCCCCAGTGGGCCAACGCCCGCTTCGAGCGACTGCGCTCGCCCAGCGCCGTCGAGCGCTGGCTCAGGAGTACCGAGCTGGCCTCGACCGACTTGGCCTAGCCGGCACCGTCACTCAGGTCCTTCAGGTAGTAGGTCATGCCCTGCATCATCACCACGGGATCGATCTGGCGGATCGAAACCCCCGCCGGTACGTGCGCCGACATCGGCGCGTAGTTCAGGATCGCGCGCACGCCGCACGCGACGAGCCGGTCCACAACGCTTTGGGCCGCGTCTGCGGGAACGGAGACGATGGCGATGTCGATCGGGGTCTGCTCCAGGTAGTGCTCGAGGTCGTCCATGGCTCTGACCTGGAGCCCGCGGATCGTTCGTCCGACGAGTTCGGCGCTGGTGTCGAATGCGACGATCGCGTGGAACCCCTGGGGTGCGAAGCCGTCGTATTCGAGGATCGCTTGCCCGAGGCGTCCAACGCCGACGACGCACATCTCCCAGCTGCGGTCGAGCCCGAGGATTTGGCGCAGACGGTCGAGCAGGTCGTGGACGTTGTAGCCACGCCCCTGCTTGCCGAAGCGGCCGAAATAGCTGAGGTCCTTGCGGATCTGGGCCGGCGTTACGTCGAGCTGTTCGCCCAGCGTCTGTGAGCTCACGACGGTCTCACCGGCCGCGGCGAGGGTGGAAAGCGCCCGCGCATAGAGGGGCAGCCGGTTGATTACGACCTCGGGGATCTCAGCTGCCATCGGTCCGGCTTCGCCTCGCTGCCCGTGCCCAAGGGCCAATCTTGGGCGGACAGAGGTTGTGAAATTTCGAACTATGCCTGTTTGGAACTATATTCCGCGCTTTTCGAAGGGGTCAACGGGTGTCGCCATGCGCAATCGGTGCGGCTTGCTCGTCGTTCGCGACGCCTAGGCGTCGCCACCCTCCGAACCCACGAGGGCGGCGATACAGGCGGCCACGGTTCCGCCCTCTGACTCTGCGACCGTCCGTGGATCGAGGAGGACCTCGTCGTCCTGCAGGCGGCCGAGGATCGCGGGGTCCGCGCCTCGCAACTGGCCCGCGAGCCAGTCTGCGCCATGCTCCGACCTGAGGGCCGCGCACCACGTGGGACGCCCCGCTCCGGGCAGCGATCCCCCACCGATCATCGATTCCGACGGGACGAGCCGCCCGCGCGGTCCGGCCGCTCGCGCCCACACCTCCGCCCGCGTCCGGAGCGCCTCGCCCTCGAGGGCGAGCATGCGCCACACGGGGATCTCGTCCCGCTCCGTTCCCGCGACGTAGGCCATGAGGGTGGCGTTGAGCGCGGCGATGGTGAGCTTATCGACGCGCAGCGCGCGCGCCAAGGGGTGCTGTCGGAGCTGTTCGACGAGCGCGCCGCGACCGGCGATGACGCCACACTGGGGCCCGCCGAGGAGCTTGTCCCCACTGAAGAGGGCGAGGTCGACGCCTGCGTCGAGGCTCTCTTGGACGGTGGGCTCGTGGGCGATCCCGAAGTCCGCGGTCTCCACCAGGCAGCCGCTGCCTAGATCATCGAGGAGCAGCACAGCGCGCTGCCGTGCGAGCGCGACGAGCTCGGCGAGGGCAGGCTGCGCGGTGAAGCCCGTGATCTGGAAGTTCGAGCGGTGGACGCGCAGCAGCGCTGCCGTCCCCTCATCGATGGCGTCGGCGTAGTCCTCCGCGTAGGTGCGGTTGGTGGTTCCTACCTCGACGAGCTGTGCCCCGCTCTGGCGGAGCACGTCGGGGATGCGGAAGCGCCCCCCGATCTCGACGGCCTCCCCGCGCGAGACGATCACGCCGGATCCGCTCGCGAACACCTGCAGCACCATCAGCAGGGCGGCGGCGTTGTTGTTCACCACCAGCCCATCCTCCGCCCCGGTCGTCCGGCGGATCAGCTCCCGCACGTGATCGTGGCGGCTGCCACGATCACCTTCGGCGATGTCGAATTCGAGGTTCGTGTAGCCGCGTCCGGCCTCCGCCATCGCCTGCAAGGCGCGCTCGCTCAGCGGCGCGCGGCCGAGGTTCGTCTGGAGGATGACGCCGGTGGCGTTGATCACGGGCCGCAGCGAGGGGCGCGCCAGCTGGGCCACGGCCACCTGGGCTTGCCCGACGATCGTATCGAGGCTCGGCAGCGGGCCGCCCGCTTGCGCTTCCTCGCGCGCGCTCGCGATCACGCCGCGCACCGCCTCGACGGCGAGGGTGTGGGGCCACTCGCCCTCGCCGGCCAACGCACCGAGGACTGCGTCGACGCTGGGGATCGCACGCAAGTCGCTGACCATACACTGATCTTAGCTCGTGCACGGTCGCTGGGCCGAGGTTGCGGCGATGGACGGTCGAAGCAGCGGCCAGCGCTCGTGTGTGTAGGCGCTGGCTGCGCCAAAATGCGATTTCAGCTCCTAGCGGGATGAATCGTGAATCTGCGTATCCCTGGCCCGACCCCCTGCCCCGAGGACGTTCTCGACGCTGTCGGCGGGGAGATGATGAACCATCGTGGCCCCGAGTTCGGCGCGATCCTCCAGCGCGTGACCGAGGGTCTGGACTGGGTCTTCGGTACCTCGACCGACGTGTTGGCGCTCAGCGCCTCGGGGACCGCTGGTCTCGAAGCTGCGGTCGTGAACGTCCTCAGTCCCGGCGACCGCGTCCTCGCGGTCTCGATCGGTGTCTTTGGCAACCGCCTCGCTTCGATCGCCGAAGCCTACGGCGCCGACGTCGTGCGCTATGAGATCGAATGGGGTGGCGCCGCCGACCCGGCAGAGATCGCGCGCCGCCTCGACGAGGACCCCTCGTTCAAGGCCGTGCTGGTCACGCACAACGAGACCTCCACCGGTGTGACCAACCCCCTGGAGGCGATTGCTGCCGTCGTACGTGATCGTGAGCCGTTGCTCGTCGTCGATGGGATCAGCAGCGTCTCCTCCATTCCCTGCCCGGCTGAGCGCTGGGGGCTGGACGTACTCGTAAGCGGTTCGCAGAAGGGCTGGATGGTGCCACCGGGGCTCACGTTCCTCTGGCTGAGCGAACGCGCTTGGGAAGCGAATGCCACGGCGGCGATGCCGCGCTTCTACCTCGATGCCGCGCGGGCCCGCGATTCGCTCGTGAAGAAGCAGACGCCGTGGACACCGGCGCTCTCGATCTTCTACGGCCTGGACAAGGCCTTCGAAACCCTCCGAGCGGAGGGCCTCGAAGGGATCTACGGCCGCCACCACGCGATCGCTGCCTACACCCGCGAGCGGGTCCGGGCGATGGGGCTCGAGCTGTTCGCCAGCGACGAGCGCTTCGCCTCCGATACCGTGACGGCCGTGCGTTGGCCGGCCGGCGTCGACGGAACGGCCATCAGCAAGCGCGCGCGCGAGGAGTTCGGCATCGTCCTCGGCGGCGGCCAGCAGTCGCTCAGCGGGAAGATCTTCCGGGTGGGCCACATGGGCTTCTGCTCCCAAGACGATGTCGGCGCCGCGCTCGATGTGGTCGAGCGGCTCCTGGCCGATTCCCCGGCCCCGAGCCCGGCGTGAGGGTGAGCGCGGCTGGTAAGCCGCAGCGATGACGAACGAAGGATCGAGCGCCCGACGCCCCCGCGTCCTCGTCGCCGATCACATAGCGGCCGAGGGTATCGCCCTCCTGGAAGGCGGCGCCGATGTCGATGTGCGGGTCGGCATGACGGCGGCCGAACTGGTCGCCGCCATCCCGGACTACGAGGCTCTCGTCGTCCGCAGCGAGACGAAGGTCACGGCCGCGGTGATCGCCGCAGCCGATCGGCTCGTCATCATCGCGCGCGCCGGTACCGGCGTGGACAACGTCGACTTGGATGCGGCGACCGAGCGTGGCGTCGTGGTGGTAAACGCGCCCCGCGGGAATACGATCGCGGCCGCGGAGCACGCGTTTGCCCTGCTGATGTCGCTGGCACGGCATATCCCGCAGGCCGACCGCTCGCTGCGCAGCGGCGCCTGGCGGCGGCGGGAGTTCATGGGCGCGGAGCTGCGCGGGCGGACGTTGGGGCTGATCGGTTTCGGGCCGATCGGCTCGGAGATGGCCCGGCGCGCCGTAGCGTTCGAAATGCACGTCCTCGTGAGCGACCCTTTCGTGCCCGCGGAGCGCGTCCGCGCCTTGGGCGCCGAACCCGTGGAGATCGATCGAATCTATGCGGAGAGCGACTTCATCAGCGTCCACACGCCGCTCACAGCGGCCACCCGCGGAATGGTCGCGCGCGATCAGTTCGCGGCCATGAAGGACGGTGTACGCCTCATCAACGCGGCCCGAGGCGGGATTATCGACGAGTCCGATCTGCTGGACGCGGTGCGCTCGGGCAAGGTGGCTGGGGCGGCGCTGGACGTCTTCAGCCGCGAGCCCCCCGGCGAGCTTCCCCTCTTTGAAGAGGATCGCATCATCGTCACGCCGCACCTCGCCGGCTCCACTGCGGAGGCGCAGGAGCGCATCGCGACCGATGTCGCCCAGCAGGTCCTCGACGTGCTCGCGGGCCGCCCGGCCCGCTATCCCGTCAATGCCCCCCTTGTCCCCCCGGAGACGCTCGAGATCATGGGCCCCTATCTCGCTGTGGCGGAGATGCTGGGGACTATCGCCACGCAGCTCCTGACGGGCCAGCTGACCACCATCGAGCTTGGCTTCTACGGCGAGATCGCTGAGCACGACGTGACGCCGCTGAAGGCGTTCGCCATTCGTGGCCTCCTCCGGCCGATCAGCGAGCAAACCGTCAACCTCGTGAACGCGAGGAGTATCGCGGACGCCCGCGGCTGGACTATCGAGGAGCGCCTGCGCGCCTCGCACGAGGCCTTCCGCAACGTCATCGAGCTGCGCGTCGGCAGCAGCGAAGCCGAGGTGACCGTTAGCGGGACCGTTCACAACTCCCTCCCAAACCTCGTACGCGCGAACGACTTCGATATCGACATCGTCCCCGAATCCGGCGGCTTCCTCCTCTTCTGTGAGAACGAAGACCGCCCCGGGATGATCGGTAAGCTCGGCACCATCCTCGGCCAACGCGACATCAACATCAGCGCCATGAGCGTCGGGCGGCGCAGCCCGCGGGGCTTCGCCCTGATGATCCTGATACTCGACGAGGAGCCGGACCAGGCGGCGGTCGCGCTGATCGCTGCGGTCGAGGGCATCACGGACGTTCGCCTCGTCCGCCTCTAGGTGTCGTTCCCCAGGCTGAGGGACGCGGAGCGTGTCCTACGGTAATGCAGCTGCGGCCCCAGCAGCAGGCTGCACGCACCCGGGCTCGTCGAGGCGCCAAATGGCTGAGAGCGTGGAGAAATAGACGCAGCCGTCCGGGCCCAGCGTCGCGGACAGCCCCGGCTCCTCGCCTCGGTGGGCCAGCTTCAGATCCGAAACGGTGATGCCCGCCTGGACAAAGGTGAACCGGTAGATGCTCGGCGAATTGAAGACCGTAAAGAAAACCTCGCGTACATCCCCTTCCAGCCTGCGGGCCACCACCCCAGTGGGGGCCACGGTACGGTCGCCGGTGTCGTACAGGGGAGGAGTGATCGCGCTTCGTTTGTTGCTGAAAGGCCACTCGTGGTTTGAACTCGGTTCAACCAGGCGCACCTGATCGTTTGAGGTCGGTCCGTTATCCGCGACGATGGGGAAGCCGCTGACCGGATCGCACGATGCGGCGAAGGGGTTTCGGAATCCCAGGGCAAAGACGGGCGGGTCATCGTGGAGCGTTCCCGCGGGAACGAGATCGGCACCGTCCAATCGGTACCGCAGGACCTTGCCGGTCGCATCAGTCGGATCTTGGGCCAGGCGCCGGATGCCCGGGTCTCGCAGTTTCGTGTCTGTATCACCGACCGTGAGAAAGAGGTGGCCTGCGCAAACCGCGATGGCCGAGCCGTGGTGGTCGGCCGGCGGTAGGGGAGCCGGAAGCTCTCCTACGAGGGCCTCGATTTTGCCCCCCACGTAGCCGTCCAGCTCCACACGGATGAGTTGCAGGTAGAGCCTGCCTTCGGCCTCATGCTGCTTCGAAGCGTAGAGGTAGGGCGTGGCGGGCCAGTTGGGGTGCAGGGCGATGTGGAAGAGCTGGCCGCCCGCGGGTAGCGGAACCTGGGAAACGAGACGCACCTCCGGCTCCCCGGACCCTCCCGAGGGAAGCACGACCGCGATACGGCCGCTCAGTTCGCTGAAGAAAATCTCACCGGCCGGTCCGACCGCCAGCCCGGTCGGGAAGACCAGCCCGTCGATGATGAGGGTAGCGGCGAAGGGCGCTGAGGTATCGGTTCCATCGGGGTGACGGCGGCTGGGCTCAAGATCGCCGACCGCCCAGAGCAAACCAGGGAGAACGCCCACCATAAGGATGAGGCCCCCACCGGCGAGCCGAGCTGCGCGTCGCCAGCCAGCGCGATCTCGCGCTACCAGGACCAAACTCCCGCCGGCCAAGATGAAGCCCGCGATCACTGCCGCCGCGATCACCAACGCCTGCACAACCTCCTTGAAGAGGTCGCCCAGGAACCGATCAAAGAGCTGAAGCTGGGTTCCCGACCAAGCGGCCAGGCCGGTGCCAGCGAGCCCCACCACCCCGGCAAGCGCGAGGAACGACGCGGCTGCTAGGTCATGGGGCGCGCGGCGCCGCAACGACCAAGCGAAAAACCCGATGCCAAGCAACAGCGTGGCCAGGGCGATTCCAGCTGCGAAGACGTACAGCCACTCGCGCAGAGTCAGAGAATACGGCTCGATGTCCACACGTCCGTCCTCTGGCCCAAGCGTTGACGGCGTCTTGCGCTGCCACCGCCGCAGTCAAACCCGCTCGAGCGATCGAGCCGAGGCGAGTGAGCGTCTTGAGCTTAGGCGTGAGTAGGCGTGGCGAGAAGCGTCGGTGCCACACGGCGTCCTGGTCGCCCTGGATGATGTGAACGGCCGCCACCGCATCGTCCAAGATCGCCGCATCAGCCTCAGAGGCTCGTCCGTAGGAGGAGTCACACGAAGGGGCGAAGTCGAGCTGCCCAGGACGGGGCGGGAGGCGTGCTAGTCGCCATCGAACAAGTGGTGAGGACAAGATCCAATAACGCCAGCCTTCGCAAGCGCTCCTCCCACAACCGGCCAATCGAGGCCGAAGGAGTGGGGGACGTTCGACGCCGAGCTGCGGCGGACAAGCGCTGGCCGCTGAAGATCGACTAGCGCAGCCGCACGACCGTCGCGTTAGGCGCGGGAGCGACGGCGCGCACGGTTCGCCTCGAGCCAGCGGTTGCCGGCTATGACGCTGAATCGTGCGCCGTCTGGCCCTCCGGCTCAGGCTGGTACGCTGGCCTCCGCCTCCTTGGCGAGGAGCTCGAGGTCGTCGACCCTGCCGAACATGTACGGCAGGAACGACTCGCCCGGCACGCGCGCGAGGATCTCGCCGTGGGTATAGGTGTCCCCTTCGGCGTAGTTCACGCTCAGCAGTTCGCGCACAGGCACGTCCGCGACGGGGTCGTGCGGTGACTCGCGCAGGAAGAGCTCACCGTCGAGGCGCTCCAACAGCCGCGTGCGCCCGGTGTGACGTACCCGCACGAGCACGGGGTCGTTGTCGAAGCCGTTTCCATCCGGCGCGGGCATGAACTTGAAATAGAACTGGCTGGAGTCGCGCGACTCGCCCGCCTCGAGCTGCTCGACGGCGCGCCCCCGAATCTCGATGTAGGTGATGCCGTGGCGCTCGACGGTGCCTACGACTTCGTCGCCCTCGCGGCGGACGTTGATATCGGCCAGCTTCTTCGGCTCGCCGTACAGTTCGCGGCCGAAGATGACGGCGCTGTCCGTCGACATCGGCATGGTGATCGCGTAGTTGCCCACGAGGTCCCCATAGCGGCAGCGTACGGAGAGCCCGCCCGCGCCGAACGGCTGCAGGGTGTTGCTCACGCCGATCCACGAAGCGCTCGCGGAGGCGAGGGGCTCATCAGTTGGCTCGAGCGGGGGTGGGAGGATCGCCGCGATCAACTCAGGGTCCGTCCTGAAGGACGCGGAGATGGCACGGGTTCGCTCGAACTCGGGCTCGGCGTAGAGCTTCTGGAGGCGCCGCACCTCCTCGAGAGTCTTCACGTATCGGAGCTGCATCGGGACCTCCGGCTCTGGAATCTTGGCTTGGACACTGACTATGGGCGGAGGGGTGAGAAAGGAACCCCCCCTCTGAACCCCGGACTTCGAACCCGGAACTCTCAATCCATTCGGCTACCGCCGTCCACGTTGAGGGCTTGGCCGGTCATGTAGGAGGAGTCGTCGGAGGCGAGAAAGGCGACGACAGCAGCCTGCTCCTCGACGGTCGCTTGCCGGCCCATCAGGAGCCGCTGGCGGACGGCCGCCTTCGTCGTGCCCGGGTCGAGACCGTCCACTTTGTCGTGGCGGCCGAAGGTGCCGTCCATCATGTCGGTGTCGGTCGAGCCGGGGCAGACGATGTTCACGCGGATGTGCTGCTTCGCGAGCTCGAGCGCGAGCTGCTGGGTGAGACCGTGCATCGCCCACTTGGTGGCGCAGTAGGCGCCGTAGTTGGGGATGCCGATGCGCCCCGCGGTCGAGGAGATGTTGATGATGCTGCCGCCGCCCGACTTCACCATCTCCCGGCCCACGGCGCGGATCGTGTGGTAGAGGCCGTGCAAGTTGACGTCGACGGTCTCGTACCAGTTTTCGTCCGTCATCTCCAGGATGGGAGCGTTCGCGGCCTCGCTGGGGAGGGCGGCGTTGTTCACGAGGATGTCGATCTTGCCGAACTCTGCGACTGCGGCCTCGACGGCCCGCTGGAGATCGTCCTTATTGGTGACATCGCAGTCGAGGGCGAGGGCACGGCGGCCCAGATCGCGGACCCCGTCGGCGACGCTCTCGATGCCCTTCCACCCCATCTCCTGCTCGTGCTGGGGGAAGGTGCTCTGGTCGCGCGCGCGGGCCGTGACAACGACGTCGGCGCCGTCTTCCGCGAGGCGGTCGACGATGGCGCGGCCGATGCCGCGGTAGCGGCCGGCGCCAGTGACGAGGGCGACGCGATCGGTGAGCCTACTCATCGCGGTGCGCTAGGCGCCGGTGGCGCGATATCGGCGGGCATCGGCGGTCGCTCCTGATTTGGTGTCGCGGATGATACAGGTTCCCGATCCGCCCAGGCACCCGCTGGCGAGGTGCTGCCAGACGGTTCTCGTTGGCGCGGGGAAGAGGCCAACTCCGAAAACGGGGGCCCCTCGTCGGAGAAGCCGCAGGACCATGGCCGGTCTCTCGGCCAGCTGAAGGACCGCCCCGGTTTCGATCGAGCAGGGATTCCTCGCGGCTGCGGAGCGCCGCGGGGTCGCTCGGCATCCTGGCGCAGCCGAAGCGGCCTGGTGCCGCGTGAAAGAGCCGGCACGGGGCCACGCCTACGTCGTCAGCAGGGTGGGGGCGCCGAGCGGAGGCATGATCTCGTTCGGCTCGAGCACGTAGGCCTCTTTCTTGTAGATCTGCACCCGGTGCGAGCCCAGGTCGGGCACGTACATATGGCCCTCGCCGTCGAGGCGCACGGACGCGGGGGTGCGTAAGAGGCGCTGCGGCTCGAGGTTCGCCATCTCCCGCAGGCGCAGCGTCTTCTGATTGGCGAGGATGTAGCGGCGGCCGATCTTCGACAGAGTGGCCTCGCCCAGGAACTTCTGCACGTAGCGGCCCTCGGGGCTGAAGAGTTGTACGCGGTTGTTTCCGCGGTCGGCCACGTAGACATCGCCGTGCGCGTCCACCGCCACGCCGGCGGGGCGGCTGAACTCTCCGTCACCTGCCCCCGTACGACCGAGGACCATCAAGGGCTCGCCTGCCGGGCTGAACTTCTGGACGCGGTCGTTGCGCCAATCAGCCACATAGATGTCGCCCTCCTCGTCGATGGTCAGCCCCCAGGGCATGTCCAGCTGGCCGGCCTCGCTCCCCTGGCTGCCCCAACCCCCGAGGTGGCGACCTTCGGGGGTAAACCGCTGGATGCGGTGGTTGGCTGTGTCCGATACGAGCAGGTTACCGTCGGGATCGAACGCGAGGCCGGAGGGTCGGTCGAGCTGGCCGGGCGCGGAGCCGTGCTCGCCCCAGGAGCGCACGAGCTCTCCTTCGAGCGTGACGGTCGTGATGGTGTGGGCGCCTTCGTCGGAAACGGTGAGGTTGCCGTCGGGGCCGCGCACGATGCAGACGGGCCAGAGGAGCGGCGGGGTGATCGTCCCGAGGTCCTCGTCGTCCCAGTTGATGCGCCGGATGTTGGCGCCGGCCTCGGTGCGACAGACGACGAAGAGCTGGTCCTCGTCGCCGAGCGCGAGATCCATCGGGTAGCTGGTCACGCGGCGCATGCCCAACGTAGTGACGTACGGGAAGCCGGCGCGAAGTAGGGCGTGAGCCTTCGACATGACCTTTCCTCCTAGGTGGCCGGTTCTTTGAAGGGCCGGACCTGCTCGAAGGTGCCGCCGACAATCGGTTGGGCGTCCACCCCCATCCACTGCTCGAGCATGGTGCCGTAGATGCCGCGGAAGTCGATCGTGTGCTTCAGGTCCTCCTCGTTCAGCCAATCCGCCGGCTTCACGGAGGGGTACTCGGCATAGAGCCCGCCCTGCACGCGCTCGCCGATGATGTAGGCGCCTCCTCCGGAGCCGTGGTCCGTCCCCGAGCCGTTGTCGCGAATGCGGCGACCGAACTCGGTGAAGACGAGGACCGCCACGTTGTCGGCTGCGTTTTGGTTGCGCAGATCCTGGAGGAAGTCGGAGATAGCCCCGCAGAGCTCGCCGAGGAGCCGGTCGTGGTTTCCGGGCTGATGCGAGTGGTAGTCGTAGCCCGCATGCTGCGTGTAGAAGACGCGCGTCCCCATGCCCGCCGTGTGCACCCGCGCGACATCGCGGAGGGCGGACGCGATGGGGTTGGTACCCCACTCGACGGTGCCGTTGTAGCGGCCCGGCACCTCGGCCAGGAGGTCGGCCCCGGCGAGCACGTCGCGGCCTGTACGCCCGAGGTAGTCCATCACCGTGCCCGCGCCAACGGCAGGCGTATACATGCGGCGGAACAGATCGAGGTGCTGATCGTGCTCCTGCTGACGCTCAGAGCCTGTCATCAGGCCGTAGCTATCGAGGTCGCCGATGGAGGTGACGGTCACGCCCGGGGCGGCGCAGGCGCGGGGCAGGCCCCGCCCGAAGCTGACAGCAGTGAGGGGCCGCTCGCTCTTCGGATCGAGCTCCGCAACGAGCTTCGCCACCCACCCCTCGGTGGCGACCGTGTCCGGCTCGCAGGTGTGCCAGATGTCCATGCCGCGGAAGTGGGAGCGGCTCGAGTTGGGGTAGCCGATGCCCTGCACGACGGCGACGTCGCCCGCTTCGAACAGCTCCTTCAGGCGCGAGGCCGCGGGGTGGAAGGCGAGCTGCTCGTTGAGCGGCAGGACCTGATCCTGAGGGATTGCGACATGTGGCCGGGCGTCGTAGTAGACGCCCTCCGCATAAGGAATGAGCGTATTCATGAAGTCGAGGCCGCCGGTGAGCTGGATGATGACCAGCACAGGATCGGTCGAACTGCCATTCGTCGTCATCAGAGCCTCCTACGCGAACTGGTATTCAGGGGTTGAGACGACGAGCGTGAGCATGCGCGCTACGCGCTCGCCCTCACTGACGCCGTTGGCTGCGGCCGCTTCGAGGAGCGCCGCGCGGGTCTCTTCGCTTGCCTCCAACGGGCCGGCGAGATCGAGGCAGCCATCGACAAGCGCCTCAGCGGGGAGGGGCGAGCCCCCGGCGGCCAGAAGCCGAGCAGCCTCTGCCGCGGCCGCGCCATCGGGGTCCTTCAGCTGGTCGATGGCGAAGTTGACGCGCTCCAGCAGGGTGCCGCCGTCGATCCACTCCTTGCCCGTGTGCCAGCCCTCCACACTCGGTGGGTCCATCAGCTTTTGGCCCATCGCGCCGAGCGCCCCTTGGAGCGATCCGAGGAGCGGCCCAGGGCGGCTGAGCGCGCCGGAGAGCTTGAGCACGCCCGCCACGAACTCCACCGGGGACTTCACGCGGGCGAAGCGGGCGCCCTTGAAGTAGTCGGAGTTGAGGAGGGTGCGCATCACTTCACGCATCTCGCCGCCAGAGTCGAGGAACGTCCGGGCGAGTTCGTCGACGGCGGCTGCGTCTTCGGGAGCCTGCACGCTCCACGCGGGGACTTGGGGCTCGTCCGCGACGAAGAAGTTGTACAGGTGGCGGGCGATGAAGCGCGCCGTCGCCTCCTGGCCGGCGATGATCTCGATGATGTCTTCGCCATTGAAGCGCCCCTGGTGGCCAAGGAACGTCTTCTCGCTGTCGTCGTGGTCCTCGGCGCGGTAGACGAAGCGTGCGGGGTACTGGCCGTGGGGGTAGAGGGGGATGGGCTGCTCGAAGGTCCAGCCGGTGAACGCGCGTCCGGCCATCTTCACGTCGGTCTCGTCGTAGTTGCCGAGGCCCATCGAGAAGAGCTCGAGCAGCTCGCGACCGAAGTTCTCGTTGGGCGAGTCCTTGTGGTTCTCGCAGTTGTCGAGCCAGTTGAGCATGGCCGGGTCGCGCGACAGCTCCACGAGCAGCGAGCGCAGATCACCAAGCCCATGCGTGCGGAACATCTGGATCTGGTCGGTCATCGAGGGCTGGTGCTCGCCCTTGTACCAGGCGGTGGCGAAGACGTGATGCCAGAAGAGCGCCATCTTCTCCTCGAGTGGGCGCTCGGTGTTGACCATGCGGTAGACCCAGCGACCGGCCCAAGCGCCCGGTGTGTCGGGCGTCGTCATCTGGGGGTAGTAGCGGAAGAGCACGTCGTCCGCGGGCTCGGGGAAGCGCTCGGGGTGGAGGAGGTCCTCGACCACGTCTTCGTACGGGCGGACGGCTTGGGCCTCGAGGTCCGCTCGCGTCGCCCCGAACCCTGCCCGCCGGAAGAGGTGCGCCGTGAGCGCCAGTTGCGTGTCTGCCATACGGAGTCCTCCCAGGTGATCCTAAGCTGATCAGGTCGCGCTCGTCGGCACCTCAGTGCCTTCGAGCGGGGGGACGCTGACGACCGGCGCTACCCCTTCGCTCGCGGCATTACGCCGCGACGATACGATATCGCATATGCGGACTTGTGGCGTGGCCCACCGCAGTCTAGAGTCGCCCTGTGGGTTGCTCCCGCGCATCCCACCAGCGGAGTTGGCTAAGCCCATCGAGAGTCTTGGGCTGGCCTGGCGCAGAGATAGGGGGACCTGAAATGCCTGAGTTCGACACGGTAATCAAGGGCGGCACCATTGTTGATGGGCTGCGCACGCCACGGTACACGGCCGATGTGGGGCTGAAGGATGGGCGTATCGCCTACCTCGGCCGGATTGGGTCGAGCGAGGCCGAAACGGTCTTGGACGCGTCTGGGCTGATCGTTGCCCCCGGGTTCGTGGATCTCCACACCCACTACGATGCGCAGATCTACTGGGACCCCTATTGCACGCTTTCGGGCTGGCACGGCGTTACCTCCGTCGTCATCGGCAACTGTGGCTTCGGCTTCGCGCCGATCGCCCCCGACCAGCGCGACCGCGCGATGCTGATGCTCTCCCGCAACGAGGCGATCCCCTTGGAGTCGATGCAGGAGGGGATGCCCTGGGACTGGGAGTCCTTCCCGGAGTACCTCGATAGCCTCGAGCGTCATCCCAAGGGCGTAAACGTCCTCAGCTACTGCGGTGTCTCCCCGCTGATGATGTCGGTGATGGGGCTCGAGGCCGCCAAGAGCAGGGCCGCGACCGACGAGGAACGAGCGGCCATGTGCGAGTTGCTGGACGAGGCGATGACCGCGGGCGCCTGTGGATTTTCGGCGCAGTGGACAGGTCCCAACTCGGGCCAGCGCGACTACGACGGCACGCCCATGATCACGGACACGATGTCCCAGACGGAGCTGTTCGCGTTTGCCGAGGTCCTCGCGAAACGACGCGAAGGGTTCATCCAGGTGATCGGCGGCGGGGGCGAGGGTCCCACCGAAACGCGGGTGCTCCACGAAAAGCTCGCCGAGGTGAGCGGCCGGCCGGTTCTCCACAACGTGATCTCCTTCTTTACCGATCAGCACGGGGTGCCGATGGGCGACTACAAGGAATCGCTGCGGTGGCTCGAGGAGGCGAACGCGCGGGGCAATCGTGTGTACGGCCAGGCCATTACGGTGACGCTGGGGTACGACTTCACGTTCGAGGACTGGAATCTCTGGGACACGAGCCAGGCCTGGGCCGAGGCCTGTATCGGGACGGTCGAGGAGCGCATGGTCAAGCTCGCGGCTCCCGAGCATCGCCAGGCGCTGAAGGCCGAATACGATCGAGGAGAGGCACCTTCGGTCGCCTTCGCGGGGCCAATGGAGGACCTCCTCGTGGCGGAGGTTGAGGATCCCGAACTCAAGCACTTCGAGGGCCTCACGCTCCGCGAAGTCATGGAGCGCGAAGACAAGCACCTCATCGACGCCATGCTGGACCTGGCCGTTGCCGATCAGTTGCGGACCATGTTCCACATCAAGGGCGGCGCCCCGAACGTCGAGGCGATGACCGAAGTGGCCAATGGCGCCTTCTCGCTCCCGGGCGTGTCGGATGGCGGTGCCCATACGAAGTTCCTGACGATGGGCGTCTATCCCACCGAGTTCATCGCGAGCCTCGTCCGTGACAACGAGATCATGGACCTCGAGCAGGCGCATTGGCGCTTGAGTGGCTATCCGGCCCAAGCGGCGGGCTTCAAGGACCGTGGGTGGATCAAGGAGGGTGCGCCTGCCGACATCGTGATCTACGACTACGAGAACCTGAAGATTCTTCCGCGCGAAAAGGTCTATGACCTCCCCGCCGGGGCGTGGCGGCGCGTGGAGAGAGCGGAAGGCTATCGCTGGATACTCGTGAACGGCGAAGTCACGTTCCAAGATGGGGAGTGCACCGGTGCGACTCCGGGTCAGCTTCTGCGTCATGGAGTTGGAGCGAGTTAGCCCAACAGCGAGCGCGAGGTAACCCTTAGACTGCGGCGACAGCGGCACGCCGCTATGTCTGAACGAACTGCACTTTAGGGGTTAGAGGATGAGCGCCACCCGCGAATCGATGGTTCAGCTGATGAGGGGCGTCGCGATTGCGGAGGGCCTCGGATCGCTCTCTATCGGACATTGGGCGGCGCAGTCTGCTGAAGGCGAAGACCGCGCGATGACCGAGATCCTCGAAATCGTCAGGAATCGGGAAAGGGAGAACGCTTTCCTCTTCCGCCATCGTTTGGAACAGCTCGGCGAGAGCCTCGAGTTGCCGGCGTGGGCTCCGGGCGGACCGTTGAACGATGGCAGCCTCACGGACACCCAAAAGTTGGGCTGGCTCTACGACTCGGCGGAGGGCTTCGGGGCGCTCGATCACGCTGCTGGCGACTACAAGAGCCAGGAGTCTGCGGCGAGCGACTGGCCGGAACCCGAAAGGTCGCTTATGGCGCACTACCTGTTCACTGAGCGCCACTCGACGAAGCTTCTCGCCGACGCCTGGATGGCGCGCGATCCTGACGCCGCGTTGGCGTCGGACCGGTTCGCGGCAGAAGCCTCACGAGCTCCGAACAGCCTGGACGAAGGCGGCGCTCTAGGCGCGCCTTGGGGACCGGTGATGGAGCCACTGGGCGAAAACCTCGATAACTGGGACTCGCCGTATCGGTGATCCAGAAAGTCGCGACCGCGCGGGGCGATATCGGGCTCCAAGCGTCTTCTCAGTCTTCTCAAGCGGCACGCCTAGAGAGTAGGCAATCAAGGAGGGAAATCATGGTTGATCGAACTACTTACTACAATCGTTTACGGAAGGGGCGGGTCTCTCGGCGACGGTTCCTCGGCAGCGCCGCCGCTGTTGGTAGCGGTGTCGCCGGTCTCGCGGTCGTCGGCTGCGGCGACGATGACGCCGAGGTTGAGCCGCCGGACCCGGACCCCACGGCCACAGCCCGGCCGGGGGAGACACCGGATCCGACCGCTACCGCCGAGCCGGGCGAGACACCGGATCCGACGGCTACCGCCCAGCCGACCGAACCTGCCGTAAGGGGGCCGGTCGATGGGAGCTACTACAGCTCGATTGGCGGTCCCGGCGGACGAACGCTCGATCTCCATCGGGAGCTTTTCCCCACGATTTCGAAGGCGCTGAGTCTCGCCTACAGCAATCTACTGATTTTTGACGATCCGAGCGCCGGTACGCTCAAGCCAGATGTGGCGGCGTCTTTACCGGAGCAGCCCGACAATCAGACGTACGTCTTCAAGCTTCGTGAAGGCGTGAAGTGGCAGAACAAGCCACCTGCCAATGGTCGGCTGTTAACCATGGACGATATCGAGTGGAATATTGAGCGCCAACGCTCTCGGCTTCTGGCAGATGGCACAGAGGCGGAGGATTTTTTCCGCTACAATCAGATCTACAAGCAAATCGAGAGCGTCGATTATATTGACGAAACTACGCTGTCGATTAGACTCTCCAGCCCCTCCGCCCCCTGGCTTCTTTCGACCGCGTTGGATTTCAACGGGCTATTGCTTCGGGAGATCGCTGAAGAAATAGAGACAGATCCCGAACGATTCAGCGCTGATCTTGTTCTCGGAACTGGCGCCTATATGTACACGGAATTCTCCAAAGAACAGACCCGTGCAATCAGAAATCCGGATTATTTCCGTAAGGCGGCGGGTGAAGAAGTCGCATACTTTGACGAGATAGTCGGTACCGATATTGGCGCCGACCTTAATACTCATGGGGCTGCGTTCGAGCAAAAGCAAGTGGACCTGATCGGGGGCAGCAATTACAGTAGGGCTTACATGGACGCACTGGCTCAAGCGACGCCGGGGTCGGAGGAGTTTGAGATCGCGAACCCAGAAAAGCATATCGGCGTGTTTTACAACTATATTGGTGGTCCGTTCGCCAACGAGAATATTAGGCGGGCATTTCACCTGGGGTTAGATCGTCAGCAGGTGATTGATCAGATGTACGCGGGCGAGGCGCGACGGCAGCCGCCCCTCCCCTGGGCCTACGGTGACTGGGCCATATCACAGACCGAGCTGGCCGACACTCCGGGCTACCGGGTGGACAAAACGGAGGACCTCAAGGACGCGCGCGCGGCCTGGGAGGCGGGCGGCGGAGAAGAGCTGGGGAGCCTGGAAATCCCAGCTCCGGAGTTCTTCGCCACACTAACCAACGCCGTGGAGTGGTTTCCGGCGATGATGAACGAAAATCTCGGAACAGACATCATTTCCATGCCGTTTGCAGGTAACCCGCTGAACTATCTGCTGGGCGACGATTTTGTCGCAATGTTCGTTCCCGCAGGGGCCTGGGGTTCGCCCGATCCTCGGCAACGATTTGGTGACGGTCACATACTCGGCGGAGCGCTCAATTTCGGCAAATATGACAACCCCGAGTTCGAAAGCATGATCGCGGACTCATTGAGCGAATTTGACCGCGAGAAAGCCGTCGAGATCATCCATGATGCGCAGCGCGTCGTTATGAACGACAATGGCGCAGGTTACCTCTTTGGCGCCGGTGGCGTAACGCTGTATAA
>Ga0310121_10000934_pt1 | contig 30973 bp, 29 predicted proteins | sample CB27_Tmax_986_MG_FD_203504 | JGI IMG/M metagenome (GOLD analysis project Ga0310121, IMG submission 203504) | Marine microbial communities from Western Arctic Ocean, Canada - CB27_Tmax_986 | ecosystem: Environmental > Aquatic > Marine > Oceanic | place: Canada: Western Arctic Ocean | collected... | reverse complement strand
TCCCAGGCGCGGTGATTCACACCGACGGGTGGAAAGGCTATGGGAAACTGAGTTCCCTTGGGTACACCCACGAAGTGGTGCGCCCTACGGCAGAGGTCGGCGAGGATTTGCTGCCACATTGGCCATCGAGTCGCCTCGTTGCTCAAGCAGTGGATGATTGGCACGCATCAAGGAGCCATCAGTCACGAGCACCTGGATTACTACCTCGACGAATATACGTTCCGATTCAATCGCCGAACGAGCCGCCACCGTGGCAAGCTATTCTACAGATTAACCCAACAAGCGGTGGCGATCGAACCGACGCCTTACAAGGACATGGTCAATAACGTAAGGGGCCCCAGGCCCCGCAAATACGCCATATAGTCGCAACTTGAGTTACCTGAATACCCCCACACAATGCCAGTATTACAAAGGCGAGTCCAGCAGAGCTGCGAACGACTTGAGTCGTTAGCAAGATGAGCCCAGATTCCGAGGAGAGAGCCGGACAACCCTTCCCCGCGTAGTGACGCACAATCTCCCCAGTGGGCGGAAGTTTCTTTCTCGAATGGGGCCAGGGCTTCTGGGGGCAGGACTACCCTGAAACTTAACCGGTTCGTCTGAACGTCGCACGTCTCTGCTCCCGGGAAAGAGCGGCGAACGGTTCCGACGGGAACTTCGAATGGCGAGGCAATCCTGAAGAACCGCCAGTGACAGAGCCGTGACTGCCAAGGAGCGGTCCTGACCAAGGACCCAAACGAGGCTTTGCCAACCTGAAGTTTCCTCCTGAATGATCCAGCGCGGCTGGGGGCGGTACTAACCTGCAACTTGAGAGCTATTTGGTTCTTGGGAACCTTCGTCCCAGTGGGATTCGCGCACGGCGTTTCAGAGCGACTTCAGAAACGCCAGCAAGTCCAGCCTCTGTTCTTCGGTAAGCTCCTCATAGAGCAGCCGACTGCTCTCTGCTTCTCTAGAATGGAACTCGATAGCCTGCTCAATATTGGCGGCTCTCCCGTCATGGAGAAAGGGGGCCCTGACGCCCAGACCCCATAGAGGCATGGTTCGGATCTCCACCGGGCTGGCATCACCGTCCTGGATTCCGTCGCCTGTGCCTATGTCGTGAAGCAGGAAGTCGCCGTAAGGCAGGAAGCGTTTACGGCTGAGGGCTGGGATCGGGCTTGACCCAGTGGTCAGAGAGGGAACGTGACAGGCAGTGCAACGCATTTCCCCGAAGAGCATTCCACCTCTCTGGGTCTCGGCATTCTGCTCGCCCCGGGGAGGAGGGCCCAAAAGGCGCATGAAGTTGGCAAAGTTGTCGATGCCTCTCAAACCGGTAGACCTTTCCGGACCGTCCTCGGGATCGGGGACGGGGTCCACCAGCTCGATAATCGCGCAGTCTCCACCAGGACACATCTCGTTGGGGAAAAGCTCATTCGTAATCCCCATCTCGTTGCGGTAGGCCTCGGCGCCGAAAGTGAAAAGCGACGATTGCATTGCCTTCCAACCAAATCTACCCGCCCGAAGCTGTCCGGTCTCCTTGTCCGTCACCCAATGGACACGTCCACTGATACCATCCTCATCCAAGTCTTCCGGATCCTCCAAGGCCACCAGGATCTCGTCTGGAACCGCCTCCACCAAACCATCTCCAAACAAGGGCAGAGGCCTCCTTCTCGCCACCACGTTGACCCCTGGAGGAATGACTGCCTGGGTTTCGTGAGGAGGAATTGAGAAGAGATGGATCAGGGTGCCGCCTTCGGGCTCTTGAAAGGAGCCATCGGGGTTGAGGGTACCCGCACGGAATTCGCTGATGGTGCTGATCCCACCGATCCGCGGACTGGCGTGGCACTCAGCACAGGAGCGGCCATTGAAAATCGGGCCCAGCCCTTCCTCGGCATCTTCCACTTCCAGGAAATCCTCCAGGCCCAGCCGGAACATCTCGAACTCTCTTCCGCGGATCCCCTGGATGGGCTCGCCGTATTCTGTCCCGGAGACCGCCGGTTCCTTCTGGGCTCGCGGACGCTTCAACGGATTCTGCCCCAAAACCAGCACAGCCGCTGTAAGCAGGCAAATGCATTGTAAAACCGCTCGCATAATTCCTCCTTGGTCCCGCCCGTGGCGGTGGTCTCCAGGCCGCCGTGTATCGAGCCAAAGGCTCGAAAAGAAGAATACTTCGGCCTGGAGATCGAACCCAGGTCAACCCAGCGGAGCCAATTGAAGTTTCAGCTTAGAGCGAGGTCAGAACAAGTCACTCGACAATGATCACACCTCGCATCATCGTGTGGCCCGCGCCACAAGGCCGCGAACACTCGAAAGGGTATTTCCCAGGCTTCCGGGCATCAAAGAGGACCTTGATGCTGTCCCGTCGGCGGGCCGGGATAGTAACGTTGATGTTGGCTTTGGGAAGTCGAAATCCGTGAAAGGTATCGTCGCTGCTGAGTTCGAGCTCCAGGAGGGTCCCCTGAGCAACCTTGATGGTTGAGGGAGTGAAAGAGAAGCGCTCCGCCACGATCTTGATCTTCTTCTTCTCCGCCGGCGTCCCGGCCAACTCGGATGGACTTCCACCGACCACGGCCACCGAGAGAAGGATTGCTACCAGCGCGGCTCGTTTGAATCTCATCTATTCCTCCTTAACTTCTCTCTCCTGGAGCTCAGAACCACCATCCAATTCCAAAGTTCCAGCGGTTGAGGGACTTGATTAAGTCGCTGGCGTTCCCCATCACGTTGTAGTCGACCTTCAAAGCAATATCAGGGTGGGGAAAGTAGGTGAGGCCCAGGACGTGAGCGGCCCGGTCGAACTGCTCCAGGGGGAAGAACCCTTGAGGCATACGATACTGGGTGTCGAAACTCTCGTAACGGTAGAAACCGACCAGATCGTGGGGGAAAGTGGAGGGGACCAGACTCGACGCCCCTTCGAGATAGAAACCCCGCATCTCGCGGGCGATATTGGGGTTGATGCCGACCTGGCGGCGAATGGCTTGATTTATCTCGGCGGCATCGCCCAGATGAGTCGTGACGAATTGCCCACGACCCTCGAACCTTCCAACTCGGTAACGTCCGTCGAATTCAAACATTTTCAGACGACCATTCAGATCCCGAAAACTAAAACCGGTCTCACCTGTCCAAAAGCTAGTTCCCAGGTTGAGGCCAGACCGGGGGCGATACTCCAGGCGGCTAGTCCAGGCCAGGTTGCGACCGTTTTCCAGAAAGCCCTTCTGCCGGCCGTCACGAAATCCTTCCTCAGCCGAAAAAAAGGAGCTGTCCAGGGATCCCATGACGTAGGTCTTGTAGTGCAGACCATTGCCCAGATCCCCTACCAGTCCGGCGCCGGCTCCAAACCAGGTAGAGGGAATGATGACCGTGTCAACGAAGGGACGCTCCACGCCGTGGAAGGCCGGCGGCTCGTGCCGCTCGTTGATGATCCCAATCGGGGTCAGCACCATTCCTGCTCGGAAGTTGAACTTGGGATCGATGAGAAAATCCAGATAGGCCTGCTCCAGCTCTAGCTCACCACTCGCCTTTCCTCCCTCGACGAAGGCGTGCTCCAGTTCCAGCTCTGACCAGAACCGGATCCTTTCACCGAAGCCGTGTCCAAACAGCAGAACGAACCGATGGAAGTCCAGGGTGGTGGGGTTGATCTGATCGTGGTTGATATGCATCTCCATGTAGCCCGAGTAGGGCACATTGATGATTTCGTCGGCTGGACTGTCAGGCTGGGGGTCCACCGCAGGCGGTTCCAAAGCCGCCACGGCGACCTGCTCTTGTGTTTCCGTCGCCTCGATCTTGACCTCGGCCCTTATTGTCTGAACATCCTGGGAAAGGGAGCGTAGCTGGGAGCGTGCCTCTGGCGAGGATTCGCCCTCGGATTTAGAAACGAGCACATCGATCAATCGCTCTAGATTGGATTCCAGCCGAGCCAGTCTCTCTTCAAGCCGCTTGAGCCTGTCCTCTTCTCCGTGTTCTTCGGCCCGCAGCGGTTGCACCTGGCTGGCTAGTAAAAAGCAGGAAAGAATCCATGGGATCGCTTGATGTCTACCGCACATATTTGGCTTCCCCTTGGATATTTTCTCCCGACGAAATAAATATTTAGCCTAATCTAAATTTTAAGTCAAGGAGAAGATGCGTCAGGGGTGTAAAGAAAGAGACAGGGGGAAAGCCTCAGACCCACAAGCGATGTGTCTATTGTAGGATTGGGGGAGATTTTGCTGTCCTGCTCTTTCCTCGGAGCCTGGCCTCATGTTGCTAACGGGTCAAGTCGCTCGCGGCTCTGTTGATCGCCGTCGTTGCGGATGGTAGTCGATCGTTTGGAATTTGGTGCTGGTGATTTGGAGCTTGCGGTCAAGGGCCCGTTTGTTACAGTTCGAGCTCGCCCTGGTAGACCATGTCCTTTAGCTTGAACTTCTTGGAGATCTTTCGATCCATCAGCCGCGTGACGAACTCAACGTTCTTCTCCTCGAGCTTGATCTCGTTCTCATTGGAGAAGAAGATGTAGAACTCGACGCCAGCCTGACCGGTCTTTGCGTCCATCAATTGAGCCTGATCGCTTCCAAAGAGGATATTCTTGGCAGGAATCGGGTCACGGCCCTTGAGCTTGAGCACGGTTGCACTCTTGATCTGTTCAAACATGAAGCGCTGACGCTGTGGGTCCATTTGCGTCATCCGCGCGGGTAGTCCAGCTAGGCCAATAACGTAATGCTTCAGCTCTGGTTCCAGGAGTTTGAGTGCCTCGGGAGCTGAGTCTGCTGCATCCCCGAAACGGGCTCTGGCCACGGCCTTTTTCACCGGTTTGGCGCTATACCAACGAATCGTTAGGGTCAAGGAGGGAGGGAAACCACCAACACCACCGCGACCGCCGCCGCGACCGCCGGGAAGGCCGCCGCCGCCGCGTCCACCAACGCCACCGCCACCACCACCGCCTGCTCGTGGCCCGTCTCGACGTCCCGTTCGCATCGTAGTTCCCGTCGGGCCGCGGCTTCCCTGGGCGCTAATCGAAACCTGCTTTGACCAGGGAGATTTGTTGAGCATCTTTAGCACGTCCTTCTCCGTCCATTCGAGAAAGTCGGCTTCTTCCCAGAATTTCGCTGCCCAGGTGGGCGTTAACGCCAGCAGCAAAGTCACCCCTACTCCCAAAGCAATTTTTTTCATTTGCTCTACCTCAACACCAGGAAAGCCACACACTTTACGTTGACAAATCCGGGATGCACCCTTTTTACTACGTGCCCAGGACGCCTCTGTTTCAGTATCCTCCAAATCCCACCCGCCTAGTCCATTCTTTGTCAACTTCAGGTAGAATCAGAAGACGAATCACTCAGGCCGCTTGATTATGTTTCTCACCAGGATTCCTAGACTCTTGTTGGTGTCGGTTGTGGTGTCCTCCTATCCGACTTTCCTGGCAGGAGAGCGCGACACAGACCCCCGCTTTGAGACCGAAGTGGTTCCCATCTTTGAGGGAAATTGCTTCGCTTGCCACGGAGGTAGCCTGCAGCAGGCCGACCTCAACCTGGAATCTCGCGACAGTGTTCTGAAGGGTGGGAAATCCGGCCCGGCAGTGGTCCCGGGAAAGCCGCTCGAAAGCCTGCTGCTGGAGAAGATCAGCTCCGGATCGATGCCCCCGGGGGACAGCAACCTGAGCCCTGACCAGAACCATCTCATCCGACGATGGATCGAAGCCGGGGCACTGCGGCAGGGAGAAAAGCTAGAGTCGAGTCTCCGGTTCAAGGGAGACGTGGAGACCAGTGCACGAGAGATCGTGGTTACCATCCTGAACGTCAAATGCCTCCTCTGCCATGGTAGGCGAAACCAAGAAGGAGGGCTTGATCTGCGAACTCGTGGCTCGCTTCTGAAGGGGGGAAACTCGGGGCCTGCCATCATCCCGGGCAAGCCTGACGAGAGCCTCCTTATCAAGCGCGTTCTGTCGGAGGCGATGCCACCTCAGAAAGATCAAGCACGGCTTTCTGTGCGCCCAGTAACCTCCGCAGAACTGGCGAAGCTGCGCGCTTGGATTGCGGCCGGCGCCCCCTTCGAAGAAGAGAGACCGGAGCCAGTCGATCCTCAGACGGATTCGCTCGTCAAAGAGGAGGACCGCCGCTTCTGGTCCTTCCAGCCACCGCGGCGCGCCCAGGTTCCAGAGATAGGCCAGGGGGATGGGGGTCTCACACCAATCGACGCGTTTCTGCTGAAGAGACTTGAGGAGAAGGGCCTCTCCTTCGCACCGGAAGCCAAGCCTCTGGTCCTGATGCGGCGGGCCTACTTCGATGTGACCGGATTGCCTCCCAGCCCGGAAGAGGTCCTGGCCTACCGAGAGAATAGCGGATCCGGCGCCTACGAGCGTTTGATCGATCGCCTGCTCGACTCACCAGGATACGGCGAACACTGGGGACGCCACTGGCTGGACGCGGTGGGCTATGCGGACTCGGAAGGACAGGTCTCGGCAGATGCACTTCGTCCTAATGCCTGGCGCTACCGCGACTACGTGATCCGCTCTCTCAATGCCGACAAACCTTACAATCAGTTCTTGCTCGAGCAGATCGCAGGCGACGAACTCTTTGACTACGGTAGAAGCAGCCCACTCACGTCTGAGGAACGCGAGAAACTAGTCGCTACAGGGTTTCTGCGCATGGGTCCGGACGGCACCTACAGTACCTCACAGGCTTTCGTTCCAGAGCGCCTGCAGGTAGTGGCCGACCAGGTTCAGATTTTGACTTCCACCGTTCTTGGGCTGACCGTAGGCTGCGCACGCTGCCATGACCACAAGTACGATCCCATTCCGCAGCGTGACTATTACCGGGTGAGTGCTATTCTGCGTTCCGCATACGATCCTTACGACTGGCTTTCTCCCAGTGAGACGGCAGTCGGCCCGGAAGCCCAGTGGGATGGAAGCAACACTCGTTTTCTGAGCGGCATCGCGAAAGACGAGGTCCGGGCAGTCGAAGAGCACAATTCACCCCTTCAGGAAAAGATCAGGCGACTAGAGTTGGAGCTCGAGAACCAGGCCCGGCCGCTGCGGAAGCTGCTGCTCGAGGAAAAGTGGTCCAAAGTGCCCGAAGGGGTGAGGAAAGACGTGCGGACCGCCCTGGAAACTCTCAGCGATGAACGCACCGGCACTCAGAAGTATCTGGTGGAGAAGCTGGGGGCAGAAGTGATGATCGAGCCCGGCGAATTGGGAGAAAGATTCGAGGCATTCAAGAAACTCTCTCTCGAAACGACCGAAGCCACCGCCAAAATCAAAAAGCAACTCAAACCCGTTCCCAGGATTCGAGCTCTGTTCGATATGGGCGACCCGGTAACTCCGGTCCACATCCTTCAGCGAGGTCTGGCTAGCAGTCCGGGTAGCCAGGTCGATCCCGGAGTCCCGGCGGTACTTACGTCGGGCCTCAGACGCTACGCGGTGGAGAAGCCAACCTGGACGACCACCACCAGCGGCCGACGTCTGGGTCTGGCGAAGTGGCTCATCCAGCCCAACCATCCTCTCACTTCAAGGGTAATAGTGAACCGAATCTGGCAGCGCTACTTCAAGGTGGGGATCGTCAGGACTGAGGGAGACTTTGGTCGAGCGGGAACACCGCCCTCCCACCCCGAGCTCTTGGATTGGCTTGCCACCGAACTGGTACGCCGCCGGTGGAGCCTCAAGGCTTTACACCGTCTGATCCTGACGTCTCGTGCCTATCGCCAAAGCTCTCTCTTGAGACCCGAATCAGAAAGAGCAGATCCCGACAACATCCTGCTCTCCCGATTCCCTATGCGCCGTCTCGATGGCGATGCCATACGGGACTCGATTCTGAAGGCTTCGGGACTGCTCGATCCGATGGCGTTTGGGCCACCCGACGAAGTGGAGGTTAAACCGGATGGGGAGGTGGTCGCGACAGCGACGGGCAAAGGCTACCGTCGAAGCATCTACCTGAAGCAGCGTCGTTCGACTCCGGTGACGATACTCGACACCTTCGACGCTCCCCAGCTCCGGCCCAATTGCCTTCACCGAACCCACTCCACTGTCTCGTCCCAGGCGCTGCAAATGATGAACAGCGAAATGATCCGCAACAGCTCCCGCTACATGGCGGGGCGCGTTATCGATACCGTCGGAGAGGATGTCGCCAGGCAGGTGGAGAGGGTTTATCTGGCGGCTCTGAGCCGGCCTCCCTCGGCGTGGGAATCAGACCGGGGCGAATCTACCCTGCGAAACCTGGCGACAGCTTGGATGAAGCATCTGGAGGAGGAAGTACCTGCCGAACCCAGGCGGGCGCAAAGCCAGTGGCTGGCGCTGTCAACCCTGTCTCATACCGTCTTGAATTCGGCTGAATTCCTTTATATTGATTGAGCTGCCATGAAGATGAAACCTGACGGTGTGATTCCCAACGGTGTGATTCCCAGCGAAAACAGGCTGGGCACGCGACGCACCTTCTTCTCGCGAGTCGGGGACGGTCTTTACGGGGCCGCGCTGGCCTACTTGCTAGGCGACGAACTCTTCTCCACAAATCCCGCTTTGGCGGCTTCCCCGGAGAGTGTCCACGACCTGCGCCCACGTGAACCTCACCTGCAACCGAAGGCCACCTCCGTGATTCAATTCTTCATGAACGGCGGTCCCAGTCAGGTGGACTTGTTCGATCCCAAGCCTGCGCTGGAAAAGTACGCGGGGAAGCCGCCCGGCCGCGACCTGGCCAACGACATCGAGTTCATCAACGAGGCAGGTGGCTTCATGCCATCGCCCTTCAAGTTCGCCGCGCAGGGAAAGTCGGGGATCGAAGTTTCAGACGCGATGCCTCATCTGTCCCAACACATTGATGACATTGCGTTGATTCGATCCATGTTCACCCCACACTTCAATCACGAGCCCAGCATCTTCATGATGCAGAGCGGACGGCAGTTCTCGAACCGTCCCACGCTTGGATCCTGGGTCGTCTACGGTCTGGGAAGCGAGAACCAGAACCTGCCGGCTTACGTCGTGCTGGACGACCCCAAGGGCCTGCCCGTCAACCATATCCAGAATTGGCAATCAGGTTGGCTGCCCCCGGTCTACCAGGGCACTCGGGTACGTGCAGAGGGCTCGCCGCTGCTGAATCTCAAGGCGAAGGAGGAATTCCCGCCTCCGGTGCTCAACCTGGCGCGCGCGCTGTTATCCCGGATGGATCACGAACATCGGGATCAGCGCCCAGGTCAACCCGACCTGGGTGCCCGCATCACCAACTACGAGCTGGCGGCTCGCATGCAACTCGCCGCCAGCGACGCTCTGGATCTTTCGCAAGAGAGCCCTGCGGTGCAGGAGTTGTACGGTCTCAACCAGGAGCACACAGCATCTTATGGGCGCCGCTGCCTCATGGCCCGCCGGCTCATCGAACGAGGTGTACGAGTGGTGCAGCTCTATATCGAGGGTCAGATCTGGGACAACCACAGCGATCTGATAGGAGGGCTCAAGTACGCTTGCGCCAAGACCGACCACCCGATAGCCGGGCTGATCCAGGACCTCAAGCAGCGGGGTCTGTTCGACTCAACCTTGCTCGTCTGGGGAGGTGAGTTCGGTCGACTCCCCCTTGCACAGTCCAGAGTCGGGTCCGACTTGGGACGAGACCACGGCCCAACCGGCTTCACGGTTTGGTTAGCCGGGGGCGGTGTCAAGGGGGGAACTGTCTTCGGCTCCACCGACGATATCGGGTACAAAGCAGTTGAGAATCGGGTCAGCGTCCACGACTTCCACGCTACCATCCTGCATCAACTGGGGATGAACCATCGGGAATTGGTCTACCAACGCGACGGCCGCAAAGAGAGGCTGACCGACGAGTTTCCGGCTCGGGTTGTGAAAGAGATCCTGGCTTAGTGCTCCCTTCCATAAATACGATATGAGCTCCGTGAGGCGTGGCAGGAAATGAATGGGAGCTTTTCTCGACTAGCCTTTGTGACTGCCAAAGCCCGCCTACCTGTGTCTCTTGCACTAACCCTAGTCCTGGTGCGGCCTCTGGTCGGGTCTGAGGTGGAATCGCCCTCTTCGCTTTCCACCAACAAATCTCAGGACGCCGATTCCACCCACACTCACCACGAACACAAAGACGCCACTCCAAAGCCATCTGGGACCGAAGCCCCAAAAGGTGCCCCTGGACATCAGCGTATGCTCCAGGTCCTCCAGGAGATCTCCGTGCGGAGTAGGAAAGAGCATCCCTACATGGGAGAGGCGCGGGTCCGCAGCCTAAACAGCCAGCTAGTGGACTTGGAAGCAAGCTCCTCTGAAGTGACGACTCCGGAATATTGGGGTGACCTCAACCGCTGGCAAGTTTTGCTCGAACTCGGAACCACCGAACTGCGCCTGGGCAGCGAGCAAGCCGGTATAAAACACCTTTTGGCTGCCTACAGGCTGCTGCCCAAGGTCCAACCCCATATTCAGAAAAGCAAGGTTAACGAAACGATCTTCCAGCTTGGGATCGGATACATGCGCCTGGGCGAGACCCAGAACTGCGCCCTCCAGCACAACGCCGAGAGCTGCATTTTCCCTCTCCGCGGTGGGGGAATCCATACGCTGCGAGAAGGTTCCACCAAGGCGACCCAATACTTCACTGAGGTTCTGGAAAACTTCTCTGCGACAGATCTCTCCGGCTACAACCTTCCGGCCCGCTGGCTCCTGAACATCGCCCACATGACTCTGGATCAATATCCTGACCAGGTCCCAGAGCGGTACCATATACCGTTGTTAACTTCCGAATCCGAGGTACCGTTTCCGCACTTTCCGAACATTGCCATGAAGCTGGGCCTAGGCACTTTCAACCTGGCTGGGGGGGCGATCGTCGAAGACTTCGATAGCGACGGAGACCTGGATATCGCTACCTCGACCTGGGACACTTCGGGGCCCATGCACCTGTTCCGCAACAACGCGGACGGCACCTTCTCCGACCGCACCCAGCAGGCGGGACTCGAAGGTCTGATGGGAGGACTGAACCTCTTGCAGGCCGACTATGACAACGACGGCAATACAGACATCCTGGTACTGCGGGGTGCCTGGGCGGGTAAGAACGGCCAGGACCCAAACTCGCTCTTGCGCAACCGAGGTGACGGCACTTTCGAGGACGTGACCTTCGAAGCGGGATTGGCCGAGGTTTCCTACCCCACTCAGACGGCGGACTGGGCAGACTACGATAACGATGGCGACCTGGACCTCTTCATCGGCAACGAATCGGACAACGACTTCCAGGCTCCCTGGCAACTATTCCAGAATCAGGGCGACGGCACTTTCCGTGACGTAGCCTCAGAGGCCGGGGTGATGGGCCACGCTTTTACCAAGGGGGTCTCCTGGGGAGACTACGACGGGGATCGCTTCCCCGATCTCTACGTCTCCAACTATAGCGGGATGAACCGTCTCTACCGAAATAGGGGAAATGGAACTTTCGAGGACGTCACCTCGCGATTAGGCGTAGCCAAGCCAAGAAACAGCTTCCCAGTCTGGTTCTGGGACTACAACAACGACGGGGCTCTCGACCTGTTCGTGTCCAGCTACGGGGGACACCTCGCCCATCAGGCTGCCTATCGCCTGGGACTTGCCCCCCGCTTCGAGAGAGCCTGCCTCTACGAGGGCGACGGCCAGGGAGGCTTTCGTGAGGTGGCCGAACAGCGTGGCCTGGGCGGACCGATGCAGCCAATGGGTTCCAACTTCGGAGATCTGGACAACGACGGTTACCTGGATTTCTATCTCGGGACCGGCGATCCTTCCTTCGCTAGCATCGTCCCCAACCTCATGTTCTTGAACCAAGCCGGCCGGAGATTCTCCGACATTTCCGCGTCAGGGGGCTTCGCTCATTTGCAGAAAGGCCACAGCGTCGCTTTTGCCGACCTGGACAATGACGGGGATCTGGATGTCTTTGAACAGATGGGAGGAGCCTTTCCCGGAGACGCCTTCAGCGACGTCCTCTATGAGAATCCGGGAATGGGTAACAACTGGATGGCAGTCCAATTGGTCGGACAGCAATCCAATCGATCCGCCATCGGCGCACGAATCCGGGTACAAATTGAGGAAAACGGCGTAACGCGATCGATCTACCGCCACGTCAACAGCGGAGGCAGCTTCGGAGCCAACCCCTTGCGACAAACATTCGGGCTGGGAAAGGCAGAATCTGCCCAGCAATTGGAAATTTTCTGGCCTCGGACTGGCAAGACACAGATCCTGATGAACCCACCTTCCGCCCAGGTCATTCAGATCGTCGAAGGCAAGGAAGGCTACACGAAGTTGCCCCTGAAGCGTTTTACGTTCTAGGCTGAGACAAAAGAATACGTCGCACGTCTCCTGTCCTCCGAAGGTGCCGCCAGCGGGTGAACTACCAGCGTTGCGAAGCTAAGTCCGGCAGAGCTGCGAACGACTTGAGCCGTTAGCAAAATGAGGCCAGGTTCCGAGGAGAGAGCCGGACAACTCTTCCCCACGCAGTGACAGCACAGATCCCCAGTATCCCGAAGTTTCTTTCTCGAATGGGGCAGCACCGCTGGGGGGCCACTAATCGCAGCCTCGCACGGGGCTGAATGTCAGCAAGATCTCACACGAATAGGTCCAGCGTATCTGGGGGGAACTTATCAGTCGACTTTAGATCGGACAGTGGGAGCCACAAGAAATTCGTCAAACCGCTCGCACTCCCATAGATCAGCACGTCAGGAATCACTCCTATAGATCGGTCAAATCGATGAAGAGAACAATTGTGAGACAGGAGATGGAGATCACGGGGAGAGCTCTTTCAAGTGGGTGTGGAAGGAACTGTGGGCAAACTGTGACGACAATTCGCAAACGAACTACTCCGTGGAGGGATGTCTTAAATGCTCCTGTTTGCACAGATGATGTGCGGACTATTTTTGTCCTTTTTCTCTTGCTAACTGTTTCTAGCGGGATACAATCTCGAGTGTCCCAAGGGGTAGAACACAGCGGATATCTTGAGGCAACACCGGGTGGTCGGCAGAAGCTGCCAAGAGGCTTCGGCCAGGAAGTAGGGGACGACGGGCACGGGGCGGGTTCAAGCACTAGCGAAAGCTAGTGTGAGCTCTTTACGAGGAAGCAGACAGAGTAGACGACGCCTTTGGGCGTGGCCGCTAGGTCTGTGACTGGGTTGCTTCAGGACAAGCGGTTGTCCGTTGGGCGAGATTTTCTGACCAGGTGAGACGGTCATCCGGGGAGCCTGGGAGGGGACGAGCCTGATCGGGAAGGAATCTCAGCCTCTACTTTTCTCTCTCCCTGACATCCTCGGTCGCAATCACGATAGAGCCCAGCTACCTTCCATACGCGGCGTCCCCGATGTTATAGTCGCGTGTTCCAAAAGGGGGCGGCCATCAGACCATCCTTTCTTTTGAGCACCCAGAGTTCCGCAGAGACGGGTCTCTTGGGTAACAGATTGGGCCAAGAGGTGAATCGTGAACAAGATACCGGTAGGCGTTCTGGGCGCTACGGGAGCGGTAGGGCAGAAATTTGTGCTGTTGCTTGAGAACCATCCCTGGTTCGAGCTTCGGGAACTTGCAGCGTCCGAACGGTCGGCGGGTCATCGCTACGGAGATATCGTTTCATGGAAGCAGGCAGCTCCCTTGCCTGAGGCGGCTTCGGCACTCGAGGTAAGAACGTGTGAAGCTAACCTGGACTGCCCCATCGTTTTCTCCGGCTTGGATTCTTCGGTAGCCGGCGAAATCGAGACCGAGTTTGCAGGCAAAGGATACTGGGTCTTCTCTAATGCAAAGAATCACCGGATGGAGCCCGATGTTCCCCTCCTTATCCCGGAGCTCAACACGAATCACCTGGACATCATTCCCAGGCAGCGTAAGAACCACAACTGGAGCGGCGCCATTGTCACCAACGCCAATTGCTCGTCCATAGTGCTTGCCCTAAGTCTCGGGCCGCTACACCGGCAGTTCGGACTCGAGCTGGTCCAGGTCGTTACTTTTCAGGCAATCTCCGGAGCTGGCTACCCTGGTGTTCCGTCACTCGATATCCTGGGAAATATACTCCCATTTATCTCGGGAGAGGAAGACAAGATAGAGACGGAAACCCAGAAAATGCTAGGGGACTTGGAGAACGACTCCTTCAGGCCCGCTCAGTTTACCGTAAGCGCACAGGCAAACCGGGTGCCCGTTGAAGAAGGTCATCTGGAGTGTGTTTCCCTGCGCCTCAAAACGAAGGCTTCGATAGAGGATGTCATTGCGGCCTGGGAGGGGTTCCGAGGCCCTCCACAGGAGCTCAATCTGCCTTCGGCTCCTCTGGATCCGGTAGTTGTATTTCGGGACGAAAACCGTCCCCAGCCGCGGCTGGACGTCTGGAAGTGTGCTGGCATGAGCTCAATAGTAGGACGCACCCGTCCCTGCTCGGTTCTGGACATCAAGTACGTTGTCCTGGGACACAATACGATCCGGGGAGCGGCTGGAGCCTCCATTCTCAATGCCGAGCTCGTGCGCGAGAAAGGTCTGCTCAACTAAGGGTTCCAGTCCGGAACTGCTTCGGTTCATCATGATCGTAATGAAGTTCGGTGGCACGTCCCTACAGGACGCCGCCGCCATCCAACGCTGTATTGAAGCTGTATCCCTCCAGGGACCGCTGCCGATCGCGGTCGTCCTCTCCGCAATGGGAAAATCGACGAACCGGCTTCTGGAGATAGCCCAACTGGCCTCCTCCCAGGAACTGGAGCGGGCAAGGCGAGTCGCACAGGAACTCCACGACTATCACCTGAGCGTCTCTGGAGACCTGATTTCGGGGCCCCGCCTGAAACAGGTCAGCCTGGGGCTCGGAGTTCTTTTCGAAGAGCTGTCAGACCTTATCAAGGCAACGGTTGAAATGGGGGAGTGTCCGCCTCGAATCCTGGACTCGATTGCCTCTTTGGGAGAGCGCATGAGTACTCTTGTGTTCGCGGCGGCGCTGGGTGAGTCCGGGAGCCAGAACGCGCTCCTGGACTCCAGAGACTTCGTGCGAACCGATGATCAATTTACCCAGGCCAGGATCCTTCCCGAGATCACGGAAGAGTCCATACGCAGCCAGTTGGAACCGGTGCTGGCCGAAGGCAAGACGGCCGTCGCCCAGGGATTCATAGGATCCACTCTCGAGGGTGTCACCACGACGATCGGGCGAGGGGGGTCCGACTATACGGCTTCTCTCCTGGGAGCTGCGCTGGAAGCGAGGGACATCCAGATCTGGACGGACGTCCCGGGAGTGTTGACGGCCGATCCCCGGATTGTCCCAGGGGCATTCAAAATAAAGGCCATCTCCTTCGCCGAAGCCGCTGAGCTAGCTTACTTTGGTGCAAAGGTGCTTCACCCCAGCACTCTGCTGCCGGCCATCGACAAGAATATCCCTATCCACGTCTGCAGTTCTCGTCAGATCCGTCAGCCAGGAACCCTCATATCGACCGATTCGATCCCCTCCGAGACCTCGGTGAAATCGATTGCGTGCAAAAAGGGAATCGCCATCGTCAACATAGAGTCGTACCGGATGCTGCTGGCCCATGGCTTCCTGAGACGGATCTTCGAAGTCTTCGACAAACACGAGAAGGTCGTCGACGCGGTGGCCACAACTGAAGTCAGCGTGTCGCTTACGGTCGACACAACCGAGAAGTTGGACGCCATCATCAAGGATCTGGAGGAATTCGGAGACGTCGAGATACAGCCGAACAAAGGTATCATCTGCGCGGTGGGAGACAACCTGAGGTATACCCCGGGGATCGCTTGGAGAATCTTCCGTTCGCTCAATGACATCAACATAGAGATGATCTCCCAGGGAGCATCTCAAATTAGCGTGACTTTCCTGGTTCAGGAAGACAAAATGGAGGAAGCTGTCCGCCGCCTCCACCACGAGTTTTTCGTGGGACCTGATCCGAAGCTGTTCGAACCTGTCGGTCAGCGAGGCCCTTGATACTTGAATCCGATCCGGTGCAGTCATGAGAATCTCACTCCTTGGATACGGCAAGATGGGCAGAACCGTAGAGCGCATTGCGCAAGAACAAGGCCACCAGATCACCGAGACCATGGACATCGGTGAAAACCCCATGACCGAAGGGTTCTCCGGCTCCTGGATGGAGCAAACAGATGTTCTGATCGACTTCTCGGTAGCCGAGGCGATACCGACAAATGTACAAAATGCCGTTCGGTCGGGCCTACCCATAGTGATTGGCACCACCGGATGGTACGAGGAGATTCCCCGAGTTCGTACGCTGGTGGAAGAAGGTCAAGGGGCCTGTATCTATTCCGGTAACTTCAGTCTGGGGGTGCAGATCTTCTTCCGGCTGACCCGGGAGGCAGGGAAAATCTTTTCTCGGTTCCAGGATTTCGACCCGTTTCTGGTGGAGAGTCATCACGTTCAGAAGGTCGACGCTCCCTCCGGAACCGCGGTCACGATGCAGAATGTTCTGGAAGAATCGTATGGGAAACGCCTTCCTGTCACGAGCATACGGGCCGGCTATAATCCGGGAGTGCATACGGCGGGCTTCGATTCTCCCGTAGATACGATAACCCTGGAGCACAGGGCTCGAAGTCGTGACGGATTTGCCCGCGGCGCTGTCCTGGCGGGACAGTGGATCCAAGGGAAGAAGGGCTTCCATCAATTCGATGACGTTATCTTTGGAGACGACCATGACTGAGATCAAGGGCTGTGGAACGGCGTTGGTAACTCCATTTACAACGGAGAACAAAGTCGATTTCGATGCGTACGGACGGCTGGTGGAGTGGCAAATCGAATCAGGCATCGACTTCCTGGTTCCCTGCGGCACAACTGGAGAAAGTGTCACGCTCTCAGAAAACGAGTATCTACGGGTGATCCGTACCTGCGTCGAGACCGCCTCCAAGGCGGTTCCGGTTGTGGCGGGGGCGGGGACGAACAATACCGAACACGCCATTCATCTGGCTCGTGCCGCCCAGGAGGCGGGAGCGGACGCGATCCTCTCCGTGACCCCGTATTACAACAAGCCGACACAAGAGGGTATCTTCCAGCATTTTCGAGCCATCGTCCGGGCGATTTCCATTCCCGTGGTGTTCTACAACGTTCCAGGTCGTACCGGCACCAACATTGCCACCGAAACCCAGCATCGACTGGCAGGTGAAGACGGCATCCTGGGAGTCAAGGAAGCGAGTGGAAGCATCGACCAGATCATGGAGGTCCTGGCAGGCAGGCCATCCGGTTTTCTGGTTCTCTCCGGAGACGACAGCGTTGCTTTTGCGGTGGCCAGTATGGGCGGCGAAGGGGTGATCTCAGTCGCCAGCAATCTGATCCCAGCAGAGATGTCTCGTATGATTTCTCTCGTGTCCCAGGGTCACCTCGAGGAAGCTCGGACGTTGCACTTTCGCTACCTCAACTTGATGAACCTGAACTTCATCGAGTCGAATCCTATACCGGTCAAATATGCCCTTTCAAAAATGGGATGGATGGAGGAAATCTACCGGCTACCCCTGTGTCCCATGGCGGAGGGCAACAAAGAAAAGATGAATCTGGAACTGGAAAGACTGGACCTCGTCGGAGCTCATGTCTGAGGTAATAGAAGCCCTCTTCGAGAAGGCCGAATTCGCTGCCGAAGATCGCAAGGTCCTGGAATCCTTCCTGGACGATCTGGACTCGGGGAGGGTGCGCTCCGCCGTCAAGGTCGAGGGCCATTGGCAGGTGAACAGGTGGGTGAAAAAAGGCATCCTGGCAGGCTTCCGGATGGGAGTCCTCACCGATCTGTCTATCGATCGGTCATTCCGCTACTTCGACAAGGACACCTATCCCCTCAAGGATCTGAATCTGGACTCGCGGGTCCGGGTCGTCCCCGGTGGTTCCTCAATCCGGAGGGGATCGTACGTAGGAAGTGGCGTCACCTGCATGCCACCCATGTACATCAATACGGGAGCCTACGTCGATGAAGACACCATGGTGGATTCACATGCCCTCGTGGGATCTTGCGCTCAGATTGGCAAACGGGTTCATCTGAGTGCTGCCGCTCAAATCGGGGGTGTTCTAGAGCCGGTTGGTGCGCTGCCGGTGATCATCGAGGACGACGTCCTGGTGGGAGGAAACTGCGGCGTTTACGAGGGGAGCATCGTACGTTCCGGCGCCGTATTGGCAGCAGGCGTCGTTCTGACGCGATCCACACCCGTTTACGATCTTGTTAGAGAAACCGTTTATCGGGGAAGCGCCGAGGCTCCCCTGGAGATCCCCGAGGCGGCGGTGGTGGTATCGGGTAGCCGACCCATCCAAGCCGGCTACGGCAAGAAGCTTGATCTCTTCGTCTACACTCCTATCATCGTCAAGTACCGTGACTCAAAGACGGAGCAGTCAATCCAGCTGGAAGATCTTCTCCGTTGAAATTCTCCCCACGGATGGACGGCATCGAGATCTCGATGATCCGTCAGATCATGTCCCAAGCCCAGGGATGTGTGAATCTAGGGCTGGGTGAACCTGGCTTTCCATTTCCCGAAGTTGTCCTCGACGAGGCGCATCAGATCCTCGACGAAGGCAGAATCGGCTACACGCCCAACGCTGGACTTCCCGAGCTATGTCGCCAGATTCATGGCTATCATGGAGCGCTAGAATCCCACAAGATCTGCGTCACTAGCGGAAGCCAGGAAGCGCTTTTCGACGTCCTTTTCACCCTGGTCGGCCCCGGAGACGAGGTCCTGGTTCCTAATCCCGGCTACGTCTCCTACCCCACCGTCACCCGTCTTGCTGGCGGCGTCCCCATCTGCTACCCTCTGAAAGGTGACGACGATTTTTCCTTCTCTCCTGCGGCGCTGGAAAAGCGTATCAGCCCTCGCACCCGAGTCATCATTCTGAGCACGCCATCGAATCCGACCGGCCGTTGTTTGACACTGAAACAGCTTGAAGAAGTGAGCCGGATCGCACGGAAGAGGGACCTTGTCCTGGTCAGCGATGAGATCTACCGTGAGATTCACTATACGAAGATGCCCCCACATTCGATAACCGAGGCTAGCGAAGACGCCGTTGTCCTTTCCGGCGTGTCCAAGATGGCTAGCATGACGGGTTGGCGTCTGGGTTGGGTCCTTGGTCCGGCAGAAGTGGTGGACCGGGTAACGGTGATGCACCAGTGCAGCTCAATCTGCGCCTCTACGCTTTCCCAGAGAGCCGCCCTGAAACTGTTCACCCCAAAAGGAAGACAGGAAGTAGAGCTCCAAAGAAGTCGACATTCAGACAACTTTAGATTCGTAACCGAGTGGCTCGACCAACATCTCGAGCAGCCCTACGTCCGGCCTGAAGGGGCCTTTTATTTGATGCTTTCGGTCCACTCAGTGGACCTCGAGAGTCTCGATGTGAGCCTTGAGCTTCTCAAGGACGGGGTGGCAACGATTCCGGGTTCGGCTTTCGGTTCCGAAGGAGAAGGCTATCTGCGGGTCTCATTTGCGGGTGAGCTCTCCAGTGTCGAGGATGGCCTCTCACGGCTAAAGAAAGGTCTGGGTAGGCTGATGCTGCGAAACACCGTCTCTGTCGGAGCCAGACCTGACCACCCTGGACGGACGTCATAACTGTCCCTGGGTTTCTCTGCTTCTTGGGCCCTTGACCGTAGAATGAGGACAGATCCGATCATCACCTTCACCAGCGATTTTGGCCGCCGTGAGCCCTACGTAGGTGCTGTCCACGGCGCTATTTTGAGCGTTTGTCCCAAAGCTCGTATCGTGGACATCAGCCACGAGATCCCGCCTCACGAAATCCTGGAAGGTGCTTTTACACTGCTTGGGGCCTACTCTTGTTTTCCGGCCCACACGGTACACCTGGTAGTCGTGGACCCAAGCGTGGGTTCAAAGCGTCGAGGCATCGTCGTGTGTACCAACCGCTACCGCTTTGTCGGGCCAGACAATGGAATATTCTCGATGATCTACCAGAGAGAGGAGGTTGGGAAGGTAATCTCTATCGAGTCGGAGGCCTATTTCCGGAAGCCTGTGTCGCCGACGTTTCATGGCCGAGACATTTTCGGTCCGGTTGCCGCCCAGCTGGCGTGCGGCACTGACGTCAGCGATTTCGGACCGGAAGTAAGGGACTATCAGCAGATCGACCTCCCGTCGACTCACAAAACTGGGGAAACCAGCCTGGAAGGAGCGATCCTGCATATCGACCGCTTTGGTAATGCCATCACCAGCATCTCGCCCAAAGACCTTCGGAGTTTGCTTCCCGGTGAGACACGACCTCGCAGTTTCGCTGTCGGAGGCCAGGAGATTACGGCCCACTACCGCTACTACGCCGAGGCAGATCGGGACGAGGTCTTCTTTTTGCAGGGGAGTAGCGGATACTACGAGATAGCTGCCCAGGGCAAGTCAGCTGCGTTTCTCTTGAATCTGGCGGTAGGAGCACGGGTCGAACTCGAGGTAATCTGACTTCGTAAAATCAGCATCCTCGGGACCTGGTGCCTTCACCTTCCCTCAGCGCCTTCTCCAGGGCTTCAGCCGCAAGGTCGGCTCCGTGGAGTTTGTGTCTGGGGAGACCCTCAAGGAAATCCAGGATCGATTGCGATGTGATCTGACGGCAGGCCTCCAAGGACTTCCCCCCGCAGAGCAGAGTCACTGCGGCTGATGCGGCGATCGCGGCTGGGCAGCCATAGGTTTGAAAGCGACAAGCAACCACGACATCCTTCTCTACTTTGAGAAAGAGATCGGTAATGTCTCCACAGACAGGATTTTCCGCTCTAGCCGTGTGCGTGGCATCCTGGAGTTTCCCTCGATTGGGAAGCTCCACAATGAGCCGCTGAGCCGTTTCGCTGTACACCCCTACCCTTCCCGGTAAAGGGGCGACAGTTCCCTCATCCGCTCAACCGTCTTTGGGACGACCTTGAGGGCATAATCGATGTCCTCATCTGAGTTCATACGACTCAGGCTGAATCGGATCGCACTGTCGACGCGACTCGAGCTGATCTTCATTGCCCTCAACACATGTGAAGGTTCCAATGAGCCGGATGCACAGGCAGCCCCTGTGGAAACAGCAATTCCCTGTAGATCCAGAGAGATCAGCAGAGCTTCGCCTTCGATACCCTGAAAACTGATATTTGAAACGTGAGGCATTCGGCTGTTGACCGACCCGTTGACGATAGTATCCGGCACTGCTTCGATGATTCCGGTTTCGAGTTTATCCCGTAGCTTCCGCACTCTCAGGTCAAAATCATCCAAACCCAGCTGGCCCAACTCGCAGGCCTTTCCCAGGCCAACAACACCGGGTACATTTTCGGTGCCCCCACGTCGGTTTCGTTCATGGGAGCCGCCATGAAGTAAGGCGTCCATTGAGACACCCTGTCGGACATAGAGCGCCCCCACTCCCTTGGGAGCATGGAGTTTGTGGCCAGAAAGTGACAGCAGGCCTACGCCCAGTCGACCGACCTCAAGAGGGATCTTGCCAACTGACTGAACCGCATCGGTGTGAAAGACAATTTCCCTTTCGCGGGCAATTTGACTGATCTCTTCGACCGGCTGGATCGTTCCGATCTCGTTGTTGGCATGCATCACGGAAATCAGAATGGTCTGGTCGTCAACCGCCTCGCGAAGCTGTTCCATCTGAATCAGGCCATCGCGGTCCACCGGAACGTAGGTGACACGAAACCCTTCGCTCTCCAGCTGCTCACAGCTCCGCAAGATCGCCGGGTGCTCCACGGTTGTAGTAACGATGTGGTTGCCACGGGAACGGTGAAAGCCACAAACGCCTCGTATGGCCGTGTTGTCAGACTCAGTGCCACCACTGGTAAAAACGACTTCTTTGGGCTCAGCCTCGATCAAGCGGGCGACGTGCCGACGCGCCTCTTCTATAGAAGCACGAGCCTTCTGCCCATACTCGTGAATGGAAGAAGCATTGCCAAAGTCTTCAAGGAAATGGGGCATCACGGCCTCGAGAACCAAGGGGTCCACTCGGGTGGTTGCATTGTTATCAAGATAGACACGCCGCACGCTGAAGCATGGTACCACCCAGGTTCGAGGGAGAGCAACTAAGGTGAAACTTCAAGAATACGTCGCACGTCTGAACGTTCCACGTCTCCTGTCCTCCGAAGGTGCCGCCAATGGGTGAACTACCAGCGTTACAAAGCCAAGTCCGACAGAGCCGCGAACGACTTGAGCCGTTAGCAACATGAGGCCAAGTTCCGAGGAGAGAGCTGGACAACTCTTCCCCACGCAGTGACGTACAATCCTCCCAATCCTCAACCTAAAGGTTTCCTCCTGTACGATCCGGAGCAGCCGGGGGCGGGGCTAAGCTAAAACTTCATTCGGAACTCGCACCTCCAGGTCGCCCGATAATGCGAAACGTGAGGAAGCCTGAAGCGCGAGCGAGGGGTTGGAGGGCAGCGCAATGGGGGACGAAGGGGCCTGAGGCGCGGCAAGCAGCCAAGCCGGGGGGATTCGGGCCGTTCCCCAACCCCTCGCTTGCGCTTCAGGCTTCCATGGCTCGGGAAGTTTCGCTCTCGAATGGGGCAGCACCGCTGGGGGGCCACTGACCTGAAGCTTCGCAAATCCCTAAGATACAAAATAGGCTCCAAATCACAAGCGCTCAAACCCGTTGTCGCCTCTGGCGGACATCGGTACCCCAGGCGTGACTTGACAGCACCTGGGCCCAGTCTTATCTAAAATCTCGTGCGCACACTGAGAGGAGAGTTGAAAATTGAAAATTGCAGTTCAGGAGGTAACTAAAACCATGAATATCGTAAGAGTATATCCTTTGGAGGAATAGACAGAGCCCTGGACCGATTCTTCGACGAGCCGTTGCTTCGAGTCTTCGGAGATTCAGAGACGGAAGCTCCGGTAAGCCGTTGGGCCCCCGTAGTCGACATTTATCAGACCGACGACAAGCTGGTTTTTAAGGCCGAGCTTCCTGGTTTCGATAAGAAGGACATCGAGATCTCGGTCAAGAACGGCTACCTGGTTATCAAGGGTGAACGCAAGTTCGAGGAGAAAGAGGGACGCACCTATCATCAGGTACGCAGGCACTACGGAGAGTTCTACCGCAGCTTCCATCTACCCACGAAGGTTGACAGCGAGAGGATCTCAGCGGGCCTGGAAAAGGGTTTGCTGACCATCACCCTTCCGGTGAAGCAGGAAGCCAAACCCAAGCTGATTGAAGTCAAGGTCCACTAAACTCACTTCAGTGATCCCGCATGGGATCTCTCACCGGGGCCCGGCGGAGGCGGCGCCGGGCCACCTTCCTTCCACCGCAACCTGCCTCAAGTGCTTCCCAAGGTTCAGTCCCTCTCCACCTCTGCTAAACCACGCGATATACTAGGTCGGACGGTCAAGATGAAGGAAGAAATCTCAGGTCGGATTCGGCAGCTGGGCATCATTCCTGTGGTCGTAATCGACCGGGCGGAATATGCCTTGGATCTGGGTGAGGCCCTGGTAAGGGGTGGTCTGCCCTGTGCTGAGATCACCTTCCGCACAGAAGCTGCTGCTGAATCCATCCAGCGCCTGAGCCGGGAACAGCCTGAGATCCTGCTCGGAGCCGGTACGGTCCTCAGTGAAAACCAAGCTCGACGAGCACAGGACGCAGGAGCCCTATTCATCGTCTCTCCGGGTCTCAACATGCAGGTAGTAGACTTCTGCAGGGATCAGGGGATTGCTATCTTCCCGGGCGTCTGCACCCCAACAGAGATCGATGCAGCCCGGAACAGGGGGTTAAAGGTTGTAAAGTTCTTCCCTGCCGAACCCATTGGAGGACTGACTTACCTCAAGGCAATTGCGGCACCCTACTCAGATATTTCCTATATCCCCACCGGTGGCATCGGTTTGAGACAACTTGCAGAATACCTCGCCTTTTCCAAGGTGCTCGCATGTGGAGGTTCGTGGCTGGTCCGCAAGGAGTGGTTGGCCTCGGGCCAGTTCGATCGGGTCACCCAGGCAGCTGCGGAGGCAGTCCGCCTGGTCAAGGAAACACGGGGAGCATCGGAGTAAATGCGTCCAAGAGTCATCACCTTTGGCGAAATCATGCTCCGCCTGAAGCCGCCGGGCAAAGAGCGTCTACTCCAGTCGCCCCAGCTGGAGGCAACCTTTGGTGGAGGCGAGGCCAACGTGGCGCTAGCCTTGGCCCAGTTTGGCATCGATGTTTGTCTGGTGACTGCTTTACCCGACAATAGCCTCGGCGAGGCCTGCGTGGGTGAGCTGCAACGATGGGGAGTCGACACCTCGAAGATCCTCCGGGGCGGGCCCCGGATGGGGATCTACTTCCTGGAGGAAGGTGCAAACCAGCGCTCTTCGCGCGTGATCTACGATCGTGAATATTCTTCGCTGGCTTCGCTCGCATCGGACGACCTGAACTGGGACTCAATTCTCGACGGCGCCAACTGGCTTCACATCACCGGCATCACACCCGCCCTGAGCCAGAATCTGGCCGATCTCTGTGCGGGTGCCTTCAAGAAGGCGAAAGCGAAGGGGATCAAGGTCTCGTGCGACTACAACTACCGAAAGAAGCTGTGGAACTATGGGCGCAGTGCCCCTGAGGTAATGAGGAGGCTAGTCGAGCATGTGGACATCGGAATTGCCAACGAGGAAGATTGCCAGAAATCCCTCGGTATTGACGTCGACGTAGATGTCGAAAAGGGCCATCTCGAGGTGGATAGATATAGTGCAATTGCAGAATGCGTTCTGGAGAATTTTCCCAACCTGGAAAAACAGGCGATCACGCTGAGGGAGAGTCACAGCGCCAGTCACAACAGCTGGTCCGCGGTCCTGCATGACGGCAATCGGCTTCTGAAGAGCAGAAAGTACGAGATCACTGACATCGTGGACCGGGTAGGTGGCGGCGATGCCTTCGCAGCGGGCTTGATCTACGGCCTCTTGACCTACAACGACGACACCCGCGCGCTGGAGTTTGCGACCGCCTGCTCCTGTCTCAAGCACTCCGTGGCCGGAGACTATAACCGCGCCACCGTTCAAGAGGTGGAAGCCCTGATGGAAGGCAGCGGAAGTGGCAGGGTCCAGCGCTGACTGCTCACCCTTCGGCCGAGCCTTGCGAGCCACCTCATTTCTGGTAGAATACGATCTTTCTATCTGGGCCGGGGTAGCTCAGTCGGTAGAGCAGCGGACTGAAAATCCGCGTGTCGGCGGTTCAATTCCGTCCCCCGGCATCCCTTTTTATAAACAACTTACAGGGATTATTGTTTCTTGAAACGGCGTATATTCTCAATGTTTTCACTTTTTTGGCCACTTTTTCCGCCACCGAAATGGTCAGGGCGGTAATGCGGAGATCCCGCCAGTGCCTCATCCGCGGATGGTTGCTGTGCCGCCAAAGCAAAGAAAAAACGGCCGACAACGAACAAAGCTGCCAGCTGATGGAAGATCCAAGCTGTTCTACTGTTTTGCATCAGCCCTTTCCAACAGGGAATGCTCTTGCAAGCATATATTTACCAGGGTATAGGCACAACCACCACCACCTTGGTGAGACCTGCAGCGCGACGGCAGAGGCCCGAAGGGTACGCCACCAGACGGCTGGTCATAGAGGTCAACTAACGATTCAGAGGCTGCAGGCGCCTGGAGAAACAAAGGGAGTCCCTTGGAGCGAACGCCTGGACTTAGGGTCTGCGCAAAAATAACTTGGCATTTTGGCATCTCATCTTCCCACCATCTTCGGCCGCTCCTCAATCGCGAAATCCTCAACGTAGACCCGGCTGCGCCTGCGGTTTCGCTCAATCGCTCGCGGCCAAATCTGGTGCAAATCTGAGCGCCAGTTCTACCAAATTATTCTTGCGCAGACCCTTACCGGCTCGCTATAGAAAATCGAGCTCCCCGATCATCCGAACCAGCAACTCCATTGGCAGGCCAACGACATTGGACTCGCTGCCGGCGACGATTCGAATCCAGGCCAGCCGGTCCTGGTAGCCGAAGGCACCGGCTTTTCCCTGCCAGGCATTCGAGTCGAGGTAGGTCTCTAGCTGGTCGTCCGAAATAGGCTCTATCCGGAGCTCCGTGACATCTGTTTTGACGAGGGTTTTATCATCCGGACGTCGCCACAGGCACAGGCCGCTGAAAACATGATGTGCCCGCCCACGCAGCAGCTGGAGCATCTGAGAAGCATCCTGACGATCGGTCGGTTTACCCAGGACTCGGCCACGACATTCGACAAGAGTGTCGCAGCCTATGACAACTCCCTCGTCGACCCGACATGCCACGTCGGCGGTCTTTTGATAGGCTAGCCGAGCCACGAGTTCCTCCGCTGTCTCCTGATCAGTGGCACCATCTTCGGCACCCTCGGCCGGGAAGACGACATCAAACTCATATCCCGCCTGGGTGAGTAACCGTCGGCGACGCGGTGATTGACTAGCCAAGATCAGGTTTGCGGGCTGTTCGGGCATATTGGGGATAGATGGTGGTCAACCTGGAAAAAGGAATCAATAGGAAATCGGCAAGCTAAGCTGAAACTTCAAGAATTCGTCGCACGTCTCCTGTCCTCCGAAGGTGTCGCCAACGGGTGAACTACCAGCGTTACGAAGCCAAGTCTGACAGAGCCGCGAACGACTTGAGCCGTTAGCAACATGAACCCAGCTTCCGAGGAGAGAGCCGGACAAGATCGAGCTGCATCCGGTTGTTTCCCACCGCAGCAGGTCGGCACCGGGGCAACCGCTACTTGAGATTCCAGAAGACTCCGACAATCTCGGCCTTGCGCTTCTCCGAGGCCTGATCATCCTGATAGTAGAAGGTCAAGAAACGATCCGGCTCCAGTTCGAGGGTCTGGCTAAGGCCTACATCTGCAGTCGGGGCATCTGCGACCAGAGGCATCGGCTTACTCCAGGTCTGGCCCCATCTTTGCTAACCAGCACCGCTAGACCAAAGGGAGGGTGACGCACGGTGTACGTCATGACTACGGCTCCGCTCGACGATTCGACGGGATATCCCTGCAGTTCTACAGTACCCGTAACGCTCCGAGGAACGGACCAGGTCCTACCCTCATCCGTTGAAGTGGTGCTCAGCGTATGATCGGGCACCCGAACATAAGCATTGGCATCTTTGAACAACTTCTTGCTTTGAGCATGGGCCTCCAACTCTGCGCTTCGCATGGCGGCAAGCAGCTTCCCCGACGCCAAACGCACGACAATCGTCTGCGTACCCCTGCCAATGGTTGCAGCGTGAGACCAGCTTCTTCCGCCATCAGATGATTTGAGCAGCCAGCTAAAATCGCCTCGCTTTTCTATGGGCATGGCCTGGTCGTCGTAAATTGGAAAGTATCCGCCGTAGGCATTCATCATCAACTTGGCAGAAGACGACTCAAAGAGCCTCCCATAGGGGAAAAGCCACTCGAAGGGTGCCGGATCCAGTAGGGTGGGCCGGCTCCAGCTCCGCCCTTTGTCCTGGGACCACATCAAATAGGCCCGGGCAGTCTCGTCCTTCAAGTCCTTCCGAACGAAACCGAGCAGAACGTCATCCCCGGGTAGAGTCGCCAACATCTGAATCCGATCGTTATCGGGAGAATCAAACACCGATCGGGGTGCACTCCAGGTCAATCCATTGTCGAACGATTCGACGAGCGAAACGCTGTTGGCCCTGGCAAACCCCGTCCTGGCTCCTACCAAGAGATGCGTGGGCCCCACCCGGGTTACCTTGGGTGCATGCCCCTTAGGGCACACGACAACCCTTCGCTCAACCTCCAATTGAAGGTCAGAACTCGTCACTGCGAAAATGCTTGAGGAAAAAAGGATCCCGATGACAGTGAATAGGCTGGTGAACATGCAAACCTGGCTGAGATCTTCAAGCCTACACCGAAGCAGTTGTCGATCTGGACTGTAGCCACATCGCCCCAAGAGCACTGACGATCTTGCGCAGGGCAACCGGAGGATTGACAGGACCCTCGCCCACCAGCGATTCAGGGAAGGAGAGCCGGTAGCGCCGCCCCTGACTCCTACGCACCTCCCCGACGAGTCTGATAGTAGTCACCCCGAAGCACAAACGCAGCTTAACAGCGGAACCGAATGCCAGCTCTGGCACCTTGTCCGAACCGAACTCGATCAGCATTCCACAAAAGCCAATGTCGAGCGGACGTGGCGTCCAGACCTTCTTCTCTACTGTGAACAGTTTAACGCCAAGCCCGGTATCTTCAAGGTCGCGCAGCGGAACACAGAGGAGCCCTTGATCTGCTCCGCTCAAGACAGGTTTCGGCTGCTCGCGCCTTTTTTGTCTTACCGCCATCGGGGCGCCTCGAGTGGTGAAATGGCCGGGACCCATCCGACGTTGGCTCGCGAGTTGGCCCGATCCTCTCGTACACTCACCTTGCAAGGAAAAACGGCGTAAATCATGCTCAGGATCGGCGCGGATTACGAAGACACACTTTTTACCGTACACGAGGCCCCTGAACAGAATTTTAGATTATGGGTAGATTAGCCGCGACTCCGGGCCTCCGGAGGCGATTTCTGGATGATTTCGACGGATAAAGGTGAGATAGGTTGCTGCGTCCGATTTCTTCTCGAGGTGATAGCGGACATCTGAATCCAGGACTTCCAGGCAATCTAGTATGTCAACGGTCCGGAGTCCCATTGCGCTCCATTCAGGGTCCTGGCGCAGCCGTTCGAGTGCTTCATGCAAGGACCGCAAGAGCGCCTGTACGATCGGATTCGAGGATTCATGTTGATAGATGATCCCCTTGCGCTCGGTCTCATAGGTCTTCCTCAGGAGGGCTACTGCCTCAAACACATGCTGGTCTTGAAATGAAGTCAGATCTTCGCCGTAGGTGATAATCTGTTTCTCCAATTCTTCGATAAGCGGCTTGAATCGCTGCAGACTCTCGTACAACTTTCTCTGGCGGACGGGATCATCCTGGTGCTGCAGCTGATTAATGTATTTCTTGACGGACTGATAGGTTTGTCCTGACGTCAGGTAGGTACAGTCCGAGGGGCAGGCCACTTCTACGACTCGCTTCTCACCGCAGCATTGAGCACAGATTTCTCGCTGTTTAGCAGGGCAGAATCGCTTCCCCTTCCTCTTATCGCAGAGAATACACTTCATTGACTTTCTTCCGTTCTCGAACTCGGCAAATGATTCGATTTAGGCTTCCTCACTCTTACCGGATCTTGCTTTCCCTGAGTATAACCGATGAGACATCAGCTCTCTTTCGGAGACACCCCATCTATATCCATCCGGTTTGTAGGCGGATATAATATTGAACGGCATGGAAAAACGGTTCTTTACGCTGGAGGAGGCACGAAAGCTTCTTCCCTCAATCAACGAATGGATGGAAAAAGCAAGGTCCCTTGCAAGTTGCTTGGATCGCTATCGCGAAGCAGTTGCGAAGTTTGCCGCGAACTCTCAGATGAACCAGGGTGGACCTGAGGGAACCGCGTACTTCACAGATCTGATTCGGCTTCAGAACTACTTGGTCCAGATCCAAAACAGCGGATGCGTAGTGAAAAGTATCGAGGAGGGTCTGGTGGACTTTCCTCATCTCAAGAACGGTCGGGAAGTCTACTTGTGCTGGAAGTACGGCGAAGACGATATCCGCTTCTGGCATGAAGTTGACGGAGGATTCGGGGGACGAATTCCCATCTCGGACTGAATTAGCGAGGCACAAAGAAATGACTAAAGGCCACAACAAAGGATATTCCTTGCTCGCAGTCTTGATTCTGAGTGGGGCAATCGCCTGCTCCAAAGGCACAGAGGAACCCCAGCAAGAGATTCCCGCACCGAGTTCGAGCCCCCGGTCCAGTCTTGGAGATCTCAGCTTTGCCGCTCCTGCGGAGTGGATAAAGGGATCACCGTCCTCACCCATGCGCAGGGCTCAGTACCGTCTACCCCGAGCCGAGGGAGACGCCGAAGACGCTGAACTGGTCGTCTTCCACTTTCCTGGTCAGGGAGGCTCCGTGCAAGCCAACATGGACCGCTGGGTAGGTCAGTTCAGCAAAAAGGATGGCTCGGCCGCAGCTGATAGCTCAAAAATCTCCAAGAGGGAATCAGGCAATGTTCCCCTGACCCTACTGGACGTAGAGGGCATCTATAGTCCCTCCGGCGGGCCCATGATGCAGCGCGGGAGTCCCAAACCCAACTATCGCATGTTGGCGGCGATTGTGGAAACCTCGTCCGGCCCCTGGTTCTTCAAGCTGACCGGGCAGAAGAGCACAATAGGGAAGTGGGAAGAGAGCTTCCTCGGCTTTCTCGACTCGATCCAGCCCAACTAGGGTTTCTTGGTCGAGAAAAAGTTAACAAACTGATCAAGTTTCGTGCCTCGGCGTGATGTAGTTTCCAAAGAGACCGCTTCAGCGGTCTGGCGCGAACGCGTATTAGACCCGGCCTTTAGGGTCTGCGCAAAAAATAACTTGGCATCTCATCTTCACACCATCTTCGGCCGCTCCTCAATCGCGAAATCCTCAACGTAGACCCGGCTGCGCCTGCGGTTTCGCTCAATCGTTCACGGCCAAATCTGGTGCAGATCTGAGCGCCAATTCTACCAAGTTATTCTTGCGCAGACCCTTAGGCCGGGGTCAGTTGCGAGGCCATCCCTCCGGAGGGCCTTTCAAGGTCCTTCTCGAACCGCGGCTTTAGCCATCTTCGAGTCCTGACAGAGCCCTGCTGGTCAATAGAATAGCGCTGAGTCAGAAAGGCTTCTCTATAGGCTTTCCAGCGTCCTAGAGATCGAGGCCAATCCTGAAGGGATTGTGTATTTCAGCCCAGGGTTTCCGAACCCTGGGTTGTCGGTCCTCTCTCCCAGGAATCCACCCCAACGGGGTGCGATGAGCCGCAGTGGCTCGAACTAAGTCAAACCATGTTCGACAAACGGTGAGGCGTTTGGAAAGGAGGGAAACAAAGCGATAAGAGAGGCAAGACGCCGAAGCCTACCTGTGCGAGTCCATGCTCGTACAGAATTTCCTACTCGAGCTCCGCGACTAACCCGCGGGGGGATGCAGCCAGGGCACTCCCAACGGCTGGACCGGAAGAAGGGATCGTCGCGAAGGGGCCAGGCAGGAAGACTTCGGGAGACGGCACTTCGGCGTAGAGCAGAGCGCCAACGACCGCCCTTGAGTGAAACGTCGGCGAGGTTCCTTGACCTCGTCTCCAGAGAGAACATGTGGTTATCTCTGTGGAACTGCTTTGGGTGATGCCTGTCGCCGCCTGAGGAAAATGGTTCAAGTCATGACCGGTGAATGTCCCCCGC